>Ga0315312_1003191_pt1 | contig 10699 bp, 14 predicted proteins | sample TDP7_MG_FD_203629 | JGI IMG/M metagenome (GOLD analysis project Ga0315312, IMG submission 203629) | Freshwater sediment microbial communities from Lake Towuti, South Sulawesi, Indonesia - TDP7 | ecosystem: Environmental > Aquatic > Freshwater > Lake > Sediment | place: Indonesia: South Sulawesi... | reverse complement strand
GCAATCGAGGCAGTAGACCCCGCTATCGTGGATCTCGCTCGGACCCTAGGGGCAACGGAACGGCAAGCATCGCTCGCCGTGCTGGGGGAAGCAAGGAATGGGGGCATCCTGGCCGCGATATCTGGATTCAACCGAGCCGTTTCGGAGCTAGGCGTTGCACTCATGGTCGGTGGAGGCATCGCAGGGTACACGCGGGTGATGTCGACTGAAATCGTGCGCGCGACCGAGGCAGGCGAGATACTGCTTTCCATTCAACTAGCCGCTGTGCTCCTCGCCATCGTCTTCGGGCTGACATTTTTGGTCAACCTGCTCCGGAGGGATTAAGTGGCGGTACTTCAAGACCTCAGACATATCACCCAAAAATACGATGGAAAAGTTGCCCTTAGGGAGGTGAGCCTAGATGTGCGGAAGGGGGAGGTCCTCTCGATCATCGGACCAAATGGTGCCGGGAAGACGACGCTGCTCCGAATAATGTCCCTCCTCGATGAGCCAGCAGGTGGGGCGGTGTTTCATAGGGGAGTAAAAGTTGGGAAGCACAACACAGTGGAGCTGAGGGGTAAAATCACGATGATATTTCAACGTGCCGTACTTTTCAACACGACCGTCCACGAGAACATCGCTTACGGGCTGAAACTCCGCGGCTACCCAATTGGCGAAATTGATCGAAGGGTTAAGCGTTCGCTCAAGCTCGTCAGGCTGAAAGATTTCTCCCAGCGGAAAGCAAAGAGGCTCTCGGGCGGGGAGCAACAGCGCGTCGTCCTCGCGAGAGCTCTCGCGTTAGAGCCGGAGCTTTTGTTGCTGGACGAGCCAACTGCAAACTTGGATCCAGCCAGCCTCTCCTTGGTCGAGAGCATCATCGAGGATGTGAAAAAGGATACCACGATCGTGTTGGCGACGAACGATCTCTTCCAGGCGAGGAGGCTGTCGGATCGTGTAGCATGCCTCCTCAATGGAAAATTAATCGATAAAGGCACCACAGGTGAGATATTCGAACATCCGAGGGACAAGCGAACGAAGAAATTCATCAGCGGGGAGTTCTTCTAGTTTCACTTTTTAAAATCCGTGTAGCCGCACTTCCCACATGCCCAGCGGTTGCCGTGGTCGGCCATGAATATCCCCGGCCCACAGCGCGGGCAGTTCGGCCTGAGCCTCTCGACTTTTTCGCCCTGTAGCCTGTAGATCTTGACTTTCCTCGCCTTGACCTCAGCCACCTTCACCGCCCTCCTCCGGTTTCCCCGCCTTGGCTTTTTCGGCCTTCGGTTTCTCGGGCTTCTCCTCTACCTTAGGCTTTTCCTCCCTCGGTTTCTCCTTGGGTTTCTCAGCCTTTGGCTTCTCCTCGGGCTTCGCCTCCTCTTTGGCTTCTGCGGGCAAACCTCGCGTCAATAGATACTTTGGCTCTAGTTCCTCGAGCCCCTCGCGGGAGCCGTAAACGCGGGCTATACCGGATGCCATCTGACGGCCATACATGCTCGCCAGCTTGTCGATCACGACGAGCTCCTCTGAAACACCTAGCTGGGATGCCAGTTGGGCGCGCACATCGAGGCGCTTGGGCGTGGAGCCGCCGGAATGATCAACCCTGAACTTGATCTCCGTCCGCTGAAGCAATGGATTTTCGACCTTTTCCGTTATCTCGACCTTCATGGAATCCCCTCAACTTAGAATCGCGCTACTTAAAGAGCTTAAGTAATTTCTGAAACTCGCGTTTCTTCCGTTTTGTGACCTCCACCAGGACCATGCCCTCGTTTGGTTGTCCATATGCGATGACCGATCCAATTGGCGCGGTGAGCACAGCCGGTAGGGTCGCGAGATCCTCCTCACCTTCGACAATTATTTTCGCAGGTAGTCGAATGGATTCAAACGCGTTGTACAACTCCGGCGTCACGGTGCCAGCTGGATTTCTCACCCGCACGGCATGAATTTTATATGCATCGATCGCCCCCCTCGTCTCGTCACCAGCGGGCGCCCTCTTAACCTTGAAATCGACGACCATCAAATCGGGCTTGAGCCCGGCGGCGAGCAATTCCGCTGCAACGACATCGCCGACCGCGATCAACCTGATAGGGCGCAGCCTCTGTATGTGTTCAACGGCTGCAGCCGTGCTCGTAAAAAGTTCGCCGAGCGGGCGCTTCAGGAGCGGCCGCACTTCAGTTGGCAATCTCAACTCATCTTACCTTCAGGGCGTACTTACCCGGCTGATCTATGTTCAACCTCTTGGCGATCCTCGAGTCCTTGGGGTCGAGCACGATGACGTAGCCGGACCAGTCATCCGACAGCGAGGAGCTCTTACAGATGGGACAAACATTTCCATCCACGATCGCATGACAGTTGCGGCAGGCTTTCTCGCTCAACCCTTTGCCCCCTTGCGCTCCTCCTCGATCCATTCTAGCTTCCCCAAACTGGGCTGGCGCATCGTCAAACCTATCTTGCCAGCACGCGCCCCCTTCTTCATGCTGACGGTCACTATCCGGGCTCGGACCTTGTCCCCTTCCTTGAGCGAGCGCTTCGACTCCTTTCCGTAGAGCACTCCCTTCTTCTTGTCGTAACCGACGAAATCATCCATAACCTGCGAGACGTGGGCTAGCCCATCGACGGGGCCGAGCCTAACAAATCCGCCGAACTCAACTATCTCGACCACCTCGCCGAGGACCACCTCGTTCATCTCGGGCTTGTAGACGAGGGCTTCGAAGGTGGTGTCATGATAACTCGCCCCGTCGCCCATGATTATCCTGCCCACCCCTATTTCCTTCACATCGGTGATCGCTAGGATTACTCCAACGTCCTTGTCGGTCAAACCCTCGTAACTCTTGCGCAGGACGTCGAACACCACCTCCTCAATGGGCTCCTCAAACCTGCTCGGCGGCACCCGAACTGTATCGCGCACTGTCACGAGTCTATACATTCATTCACCCAAGCGCTCCAGCTATCACGAGGATCAGTGCTACTATCGACATGAGCTTAATTAAAATGTTTAGCGAGGGGCCCGCGGTATCCTTGAATGGATCACCAACCGTGTCTCCGACTATTGCTGCCGCATGCGTTGGCGTGCGCTTGCCCCCGAAGTGTCCCATCTCTACATATTTTTTCGCGTTGTCCCAAGCTCCACCCGCGTTTGCCATGAGTAGGGCAAAAATCAGTCCGGTTGTGATGCTGCCCGCCAAGAAGCCGCCGAGGGCAGCTTTTCCGAGAAGGAGACCCACGGCTATCGGCATTATCAGGGCCACTATCCCCGGTGCCACGAGTTCCTTCAGCGCACCCCGCGTGGCTATGTCAATGCAGCGCGCGTAGTCTGGCTTCGCCTTCCCCTTGAGCAGCCCTGGGATCTTTCTGAACTGCCTTCGCACCTCCTCAACCATCCTGAAGGAGTTCCTGCCCACAGCTAGGATCGTCAGTGCGCAGAAAAGTGCCACAATGCCGCTGCCGAGGAACAAGCCAGCAACGACCGAAGGCTCCAAGAGGCTGAATGCGCCCGGGGTGTCGAAAAGCCCGGCTTTCTGTGCATACGTCACGAAAAGCGCCACTGCCGTCAGAGCCGCTGAGCCTATCGCGAAACCCTTGCAAATCGCCTTCGTGGTGTTTCCCACGGAGTCAAGGATATCTGTCGCATTTCTGACCTTTTGAGGCATGCCAGACTGCTCAATTATACCGCCGGCGTTGTCAACCACGGGACCGTATGCATCAGCGGCGACCACGATGCCTGTGACAGAAAGCATCCCCACGCCGGCGAGACAGACACCGTAGAAGCCAGCGAGGCCGCCTCCTAGGACCGTGTACGCTACTACCACCGAAGCTGCTATCGTGACTATCGGTAGGGCAACGCTGAGCAGGCCGATCGAGAACCCGCTCAAAAGATTTATGGCTGCTCCTGACTGCGCCGAGCGGGCTATGAACTGGGCCGGGCGGTGGATCCGATTTGTAAAGTAATCTGATGTGAGGCCGATGACCACACCTGATATTAGGCCAGCGAGTATCGCAATGAAGAGCCTCCACCCCCTCTCCCAACCGAACATGTAATTGGCAGCAGCGACGGAGCCAATCGCTGTGATAACGCATGCAGCTATCGTCGCACTGTTGAGGGCGTAGCTCGGATCCGCTCCCCTTTTCACCCTGACGAAGGCGATGCCGACGATCGAGGCAATTATGCCAATTGCGGATATCACCAACGGTAGAATCACAGCATTCTTGCCATAGCCCAAAGCGGGTAATGCGCCCATTATCATCGCGGCAATTATGCTCGCCACGTAGGATTCGAACAAGTCCGCACCCATGCCAGCAACGTCACCCACGTTATCGCCGACGTTATCGGCTATCGTCGCTGGATTTCTCGGGTCGTCCTCGGGGATGCCGGCCTCCACCTTCCCGACGAGATCGGCCCCAACATCAGCCGTCTTCGTGTAGATTCCACCTCCCACCCTTGCGAAGAGCGCCACCGAACTAGCTCCAAAGGAGTACGGCAGGATGAGCTCTGGGACCTCAAGCCAATGGTAAAAAATCAGTATTCCAAGCAGACCTATCCCTACGACGGACATGCCCATGACGAGTCCTCCGCGGAACGCGACCTTTAATGCCCTGCCGACGCCAGACAATGCGGCGTTGGCTGTCCTCGAGTTTGCCCTCACGGCTACATACATACCTGCAAAGCCGGCGGCCGTCGAGGAAAGCGCACCACCGATGAACGCGATCGACGCCCTCCAGCCCCAATTAGGTGCGAGGAATAGTAGGCCCGCGATTATCAGCATAAAGATCCATATCGTGACGTACTGTCTCTTGAGGTAGACATTTGCGCCTTCTTTAATCGCGCCCGAGATCTCCCTCACTCTAGCTGACCCTGGGCTCTCCTTGAGCACCATGCGCGCAGAGACCGCTGCAGCGGCGAGCGCTGCCAACCCCATTATCGGAGAGAGGATTCCTAGGTCCATCTTCGACCCTCACTACGTCCTCCTTACGAAATTGCCGAATAAACATTTATGTTTGCCTAATTCGGCCATCCATCGCGAGGTGCGACCTCTCGCGCAAATATATCACGGGCACGCCCAACTCACGGAGCTTTTTGCGCAGGGCGGCATCTGTCGTACCAACCGCGCAGTCCCCTTTGCTTGCTAGCCTTAGGATTGCCTCGTCTGCGGGTTCGTCGGCTTCGGCGGCTTCCCCCCGCGATAGCAGGATCAGCCCTAACTTGGCTGCGGAACGCTCGACTGGTTTACCGCGCTCGGCGAGCCCTTCGAGCTCCTTTCTCACAGGGTCGGGTATTACTAGCACGTAATGTTGCTCAAGCAGCCTGTCCAGCTCGCTTATGATATCTACTCCGAACAGCCCGGGAATCATCAGGAAACTCGTGTCCGCGATCACATGCAGCTTTGCCAAGATTTTCCCTCTGTTGGTGACACACATTGTCAGCTAGCTTATGATCCCGTGCCCTATGAGGCGCCACCTGCCAGCTACGCGCCGGCTTATCGCCGCCCTAGCACCCCTTTCGGCGCACACGGGCAGCTTGAGCTTGACTTCAGCTTGAGGACCCCGCGCGCTGGTAATCACCCCGGCAGTCGTTGCGGTACCGACGTTTATCATGAGCGGCTCCCCCGTGGTGAGGGGCTTCACCTCGAGTTCCTCTGCGGTACCGACGACGCGCTCCATGAGGTGGACCTCGAGCTGAAGGGTTTCAAGGATCGGCGGCAGAGTGCGCGGGGCTCCAGCGACCGCCCCAGCTAGATAATCGGCCTTCGTGAGGGACGGATCGAGTTTTGTACCCACACCTATCAAGCCACCCGGCATCGCCTCCTCGACGGACTCGCCGCTAGCCTGAAGGCTCACAATTTTTGACGCCAGCGACTGCCACCAAGTCCTTCCCTCGCGGGTGAGCTGTATGCCGGGTCGAATTTCTATGTCATCATCTATTTGGAACTTCCCTTGGAGCAATGAGCCCCCAACAACGCCACCCACGAGGTTCTCGGGCTTCGTGCCCGGGCGATTGACATCGAAGGAGCGGGCCACGTACATCCGAGCCGGCTTCGTTGGATCATGTTCGGTCGTAGGTATTCGTTCCTCGATGGCTTGAATCAGCACATCGATGTTTGCCTTATGAACTGCGGAGATAGGGATTATTGGGGCATCCCTCGCACAAGTGCCCTGGAGGAATTCTTTGATCTGCATGTAATTCTCAACAGCCTTCTCACGCGAGACGAGCTCAATTTTGTTCTGCGCCACCACGATGTTGTGGACGCCGATTATGTCTAGGGCCATCAGGTGCTCCTTCGTCTGGGGCTGCGGGCATGACTCATTTGCAGCTATGACGAGCACCGCTCCATCCATGATCGCCGCGCCGGAGAGCATTGTCGCCATAAGGGTCTCATGCCCCGGGGCGTCGACGAAGGATACGCGGCGGAGGAACTCGCTCTTCGAGCCGCAGCTGGGGCATGTTTCATTTGTCGTGTAGAGCCCGCATGAAGGGCACCGATAAAAACTCGTGTCCGCATAGCCCAATCGGATTGAGATACCTCTACGAAGCTCCTCGCTATGCGTGTCGGTCCAGATGCCGGATAAGCTTTGGCAAAGCGTGGTCTTGCCGTGATCAACATGACCTATGAGGCCGATGTTTACAACAGCTTGGGGCATCATATCCCTCGACTATTGACCATTGTCGATTCTCACATTTAAACATGAATTCGTTAAAAACGCTCTGAAAATAATAGTTTTAGAGTTTTAGGTGAAATCTGAGACTACGCCTTCTTCTCCTTTCCTGGGATGAGCTCCTCGATCGGCTTTTCGCCCTTCTTCACTATTTTCGCATTGATCTGCACGATGTCATCCGAGATCCTACAACCGCGAACGCGCCTGCGCCTGCGTTCCCCCCGCCCCCTGGGTCTGAAGCCGGCCCCGCCGGAGAGCAGTGCATAAGTGCGCCCCGAGCCGGAGATATCTGCACGCATCGGAAATCCATCCTTGTCCGTGCCCCCGGTTATCTGGAGTTCATAGCCCGATAGGCCGATGATCTCGCCGTCGAACTTGTCGCTCACCCGAAAGCCCACGAGTTTCCTTGCGCCAGGCTCGCGAGCTTCCAATTGGTAGCTCTTGCCCGTTTCCGGGTCCGCCGCCACGACCTTGAACGCCATCACATCACTCCATACGTCGGATCCTCACGCTGCTTTATCGCGATTATCTCATCCATCACCGCCAGCTCATCCCCCGAGAGAAGGTCCTTCAGCTCGGTCTTGAGGGCGATCACATGGTCCCTGGGGATGTCCACGTATAAAACATCTCCCTCCTTTATGTGGCGGTCGACTATCGCCCCCTCTATTGAAACGGCCAACTCATCGCCTAGCTTCGCCTCAGGCACGGTCTTCCGCTCGCGCTGAATTTCGCGTATGATGCCCACCCGACGGCCGTCCTTCCGCATGACGGGATACTTCGGCCTTATCACCCCGCCCAGCACATCCACTCCAACTATCGCCGGATGGCTGCGCCTGAACACAAATCCGAGTTTCAGGGCGAACTTGCCCGGCCTGATGAAGTTCTCCAGGCGCTTAGCTCGAATTTCCTCCTTCTTCTGCTTGTTCCAATTTTCATATGCCTCCATCAGCTTGTAGATCACGTTCTCCTGAAGTATAGGGACGTCCTGCATCTCCGCCTCCTGTACGGCATCGGGCAACACCTTCACGTTGAAGACCAGCACGGCCGCGAGCAAGGGGTCACTTTTTGCGACGGTGCCAGCCTCGACGACATCCCGCCTCGAAACATCTCCGATATCGGCCCGGCGGATAGCTATTCCTCGCTCCCTGAGCTGTCCCTCGAGGGCTTCAAGTGAACCCAGCGCATCCGCTTTGAGCACCACACCGTTGATGTCGGCCTGCACCCTAACCCGCTCCATCTCCCTCTGCATCTCCAGCCACAGCTCTTGGGCCTCGGACTCATCCCTGATAGCCCATAGTGGACCCCCTGCGACCGCGCCCTCGAGACCCGGCGCGGCGACCTTGATCCCGGCGGCTGCGGAGACCCGCTCGACAGGTCTGAACTTATCCTGGGGATCCCTGATCTCATCGAGCGGCTTTGGCTGAAACAATCCCCGAACCCTTGATGCGATGACCTTATCCAACCCCCCCACTGCAAACGTGTCGCCCCGGGCTAGCGTCCCATCGTAGATTATCACATCGATCGCCGTGCCCAGGCCTACCTCCTCCTTGACCTCGAGCACCGTGCCTCGGGCTGGACCCCTCACCTCGACCGTCAGCTCCCTCTCGAGGAAACGCTGGGCTAGGCCGGCGAGGACCGCGAGCACCTCGGGCAGGCCCTCCCCGGTTCTCGCGCTCACAGGGACGATGCACACCTCCTTGCGGAAGTCGCTCACGCGGTCGAATCTCTCGCTCTCGAAGCCGAGCTCGTGGAGCTTGCCTATCAACTCGTAAATTTTGCCGTCGAGCGAGCGTTGGACCTCGCCGCGCTGCTTCGCGAATGAATCGAGGAAACATGCCCTTGGTGCCCCGCGCCAGCCGGGCAATAGATCTATCTTGTTTGCGGCCAACATGAAGGGAGTTTTGTATGACTTGAGGATGGTTATAGACTCGAGCGTCTGGGGCATGAAACCCTCGTTGATGTCAACGACCAATGCGGCTAGGTCTGCTAGCGCCCCACCCCTGCGGCGTAGGTTGGTGAATGCCTCATGTCCGGGGGTGTCGATGAACAAAAGTCCGGGCAGTTTTACCTCTATCCCGAACTTTTCGAGCAGGGCACCGCATATCTGCTGGATGGTCTCCAACGGCACCTCGGTCGCCCCTATGTGTTGAGTTATGAGCCCTGGTTCAGCCTCGGCCACGGCTGTGCCCCTGATCTGATCCAGCAGCGTGGTCTTACCGTGGTCGACATGCCCGAGCACCGAAATTATCGGTTGGCGGACTTTTCCTTCAGCCATCTTCATCGCCCCATCTTAACAGATGTTTACTCCTAATTTATACGAGGCGCTTTTTGTGCGTCCATTTTGAAAAGCAGCTCGGAAGTCGGTCGAAGGACGAGAAGATACATAAAGAACGCTGAATGCGGCTCCCGCCAGAGTTTAAAAAAAATAAAAGGTGTCGGAAAGGTATTCATTCACCCTTTCCGAGCACGATTTCCATAGTGGATACATTGGCCGGGCCACTTTCGGTCTGGAGCTCTTCAGTCCCAATTTGAATGTTCTTCACGACCAGACCATGTAAAAAGCGTTTTCTGACTATCTCTGCGACATCGACGGCCCTGCTGATGGCTTTGCCTCGTGCCTTGAGGGTGACCTCACCGGTCCCCACGTTAAACTGCGTTATCACTGCCAACACGTAGTTCATCACCGGTTTTATTCCGATAAAAACGGTGTTTTCTGCCCCTGCCCTTTTTTCCGCAACTACTTTTCTCTCTGCAGCTTTTTCTTCAGCCATTGTTTCCTGCCTCCTCTTGTTTGTCAAGTCAGGCGTTTCTAATCGGAGCTTAAAATACTTTTTGATACTCAATACCCAAAGATTATGCGCATGTGTTCTACACGAATACCAGAGGGCTTGCCGTAGGTCTGCTAGCGGCAAATGGGGAAAATCATAGAAAATTTTACCTCATTTTAAACGCTCATAAGAGAGAATTTCAGACTTCTCAAAGAAAATTCGCATCTCCCGCTCAGCGTTTTCGGGCGAGTCGGCCGCATGAATGACGTTTTTGAGGATCTCGAGGCCGAATTCGCGCCGTATGGTGCCGGGCTCAGCCTTAGCGGGGTCCGTTGCCCCTATGACCTGCCTGAGCTTTCTGACGGCACCCTCGCCCTCCAAGATCATCGCGACCACGGGCCCGGACATCGAATATTCGACCAACCCATCGTAGAACGGCTTCCCCCTGTGGACCTCGTAAAGACGCTCGGCCATTCGCCTTTTCACCTTGAGCATCTTCATCGCCACGACCTTTAGCCCCTCGGCTTCCAGCCTAGCGATGACCCGCCCTATGAGGCCCCGCGTGACGGCGTCGGGCTTGAGCATGGCGAAGGTCCGCTCGATCATGTCTTACCCTTCAACCGCCTGTATCTCTCAGTCCATCGAATGCGGTGCGGCTTTCTCCCCAACCTCATGTTTTTCTCGCACTTGCTCGAGCAGAAGAAGAGGATGGTGCCGTCGCGCTTCACGAGCATCAGGCCCCTGCCAGGCTCGACTCGACCCCCGCAGAAGGAGCACTTTCGCGCGACCGGCATCTAGGGCACCCTTATCTCTCGCGCCTCTCGCTCTGTTTCGCGGAGCATGAGGATGTCGCCAACCCGCACCGGCCCTTTGACGTTTCGGGTTATGATCCGCCCCTTGTCCCGACCCTCAAGCACCCGGCACTTCACCTGCAATATCTCGCCAGTTATGCCGGTACGGGTACGAATTTCTATAACCTCGGCCGGAATGCCGAACTCGGCCGCCATTCAACTCACTTCTTCAGCTCTTTGATTCGCTCGATTATATCCTTAACAGTTGAACTCGCCTCACCGGCCTCGGCTATGGCGATGGCGGCGGATGGGACATCTATGCCAGCAGCCGCCCCGAGCTCGCGCTTGCTTGGCACGTACACATAGGGCACGCCCTTCTCGTCGCAGAGGACCGGCAGGTGGGCGACTATCTCGGCGGGCTCGACGTCCTCAGCGATGACGACGAGCGCGGCATGCTTGCGCTCGATCGCCTTCGTCGCCTCGTTCGTGCCCTTCCGCAACTTGCCGGTATCCCGC
>Ga0315312_1003190_pt1 | contig 10699 bp, 9 predicted proteins | sample TDP7_MG_FD_203629 | JGI IMG/M metagenome (GOLD analysis project Ga0315312, IMG submission 203629) | Freshwater sediment microbial communities from Lake Towuti, South Sulawesi, Indonesia - TDP7 | ecosystem: Environmental > Aquatic > Freshwater > Lake > Sediment | place: Indonesia: South Sulawesi... | reverse complement strand
AGACGGAGAAGCACCTCGTGAACAGCGACGGCGCGGCGATCTCGAGCCGGATGCCCAGGGTCCTGTTCGTGGCGCTGCTGACGGGCCACGAGGAGGGCCGCGGCACGGAGCAGGAGATAATCGAGAAGGCGGAGGGCCGGGGCTGGGAGGCGGTGGAGGAGTGGGGGCTCATCGACCACGCCCGGGAGAGGGCGGAGACCCTGGGGAGGATCCTGAAGACGGCGGGGAGGCCGCCCAGGGGAAAAGTAGACCTAGTCCTGGGAAACAAGGTCGTGGGTTTGATCGTCCACGAGTCCGTGGGCCACCCCTACGAGGCCGACCGGGTCCTCGGAAGGGAGGCGGCCCAGGCCGGGGAGTCCTTCCTCTCCCGGGACAGCTTGGGGAGGAGGATCGGGTCGGAGGCGGTGACGGTGGTGGACGACCCCACCCTGGAGGGGAGCTACGGGTACTACCGGTACGACGAGGAGGGCGTCCCGGCCAGGCGGAGGCTCCTCATGAAGGGGGGCGTGGTCCACGAGTTCCTCCACAACCGGGAGACCGCGGCCGAGCTGGGGGTGTCCAGCAACGCTGCCGCCCGGGCGAGCCGCTTCAACCGGGAGCCCATGGTCAGGATGGCCAACACCTTCATGCTCCCCGGCGACCACACTCTGGAGGAGCTCCTAGAGGACATCCGCCTGGGGGTGTACATGAAGACCTTCGGCGAGTGGAACATCGACGACCGCCGGTACAACATGCGGTTCGTGGGGAGGGAGTGCTACCTCATCGAGAGGGGGGAGCTGAGGGGCATGGTCCGACGGCCCGTCCTGGAGGCCACCACGCCCGGGTTCTACGGAGGCATCGACGCCCTGGACAAGAGCCTAAGGTTCGAGGGGGCGACCTGCGGGAAGGGGGACCCGGTCCAGGGGATGCCCGTCTGGCACGGCGGACCCAACGCCAGGCTGAGGGAGGTCCGGCTCGGAGGGACGTGAGGCATGGACCTGAGGGAGGTCTCGGCCCTCATCGTGAAGGGCGGGGTGGCCCTTGGGGCGGACGAGGTGGCCGCCCTGACCGCCCACGGCACCTCGAGGCAGGTCCGCTTCGCCAACAACGAGATCACGGTCACCCAGACCTGGGACGAGGTAGAGGCGGCCATGCTGGTCAAGAAGGACAGGAGGGTCCTCACGGCGTCCATCACCGATGTCTCCCGGGAGGGGATTGAGAAGGCCCTCAGGGACCTCTTGGCCATGACCAGGGTGGTGAGGCCGCACGGGAGCTACGCTCCGCTGCCGGAGGGGCCCTTCCGGTACCGGACCATCCCGGGCCTCTACGACGACGGGATAGCGGAGCTCGGGGAGAGGGCCACGGACTACGTGGAGGCCGCCATCAACGCCGCCCTCGAGAGCGGAGGGGAGAGGGCCGCCGGGACCCTGCTGGCCGTGGACTCCGATTCCTGCCTCGCCACGTCGAGGGGCGTCGAGGGGGCGCGGAGGAAGACGGCGGTCAACATGGTCGTCCGATGCCTCGCCGACGGGGAGGCCTCGGGGATGGGGGTGGCGTGCGGAACCACGCTGAGGGGGTTTGACCCTGAGGAGGCGGGCCGGGAGGCCGGGAGGCTGGCGGGGATGTCGCGGAGCCCCGTCTCGGCCAGGCCGGGCAGGTATGAGGTGGTGCTCGGCAGACCAGCCTCCGCGGTCATCTTCGACGTGGTCGCCGGGATGGCCTCGGCCTTCCACGTCGACTCGGGGGAGTCCTGCCTGGCCGAGAGGCTGGGCGAGAGGGTCGCCTCGGAGGAGCTGAGCCTCTGGGACGACCCGGGGGCGCCCGGGGGCCTTGGGAGCACGCCCTTCGACGACGAGGGGCGGCCGACCCGCAGGACGGAGATCATCCAGGAGGGGACGCTGCGGTCGTACCTCCACAACAGCCTCACGGCGGAGAAGCACGGGACTGAGTCCACGGCGAACGCCGGGTGGATCGCGCCCCACGCGTGGAACCTCGTCGTGGCCGGCGGCCGTCTAACGGACGAGGAGCTCATGGAGGGCGTCAGGGAGGGGCTGTACGTCAACAACGTCACCTACCTCCGGTTCCAAGACTACCGGCGGGGGGACTTCTCCGCCATCGCCCGAGACGGGGTCTTCCGCATAGAGAACGGGGAGATCACCAGGGCGGTCAGGGGCCTGAGGCTCAGCGACAACGTCCTCCGCATGCTCCGGAACACGACAGGCCTCTCCAAAGAGGTCGTGCAGGTATCCCACTGGTGGATGGAGTGGGGAACACCCTCCGTGAAAACACCCCTCATACGCGTCCGGGGCACAGGCTTCACCGTCCCCACGAAATAATTTTCGTGAACTCTCTGGAGTTGAGAAGTGAGGTTATCGCTTGTCGGGTCCTCTATATGGTCTCCGTCGGCATGAAGGAGGAGGCTAGGAAGGCTTCGCCGTACTCGGTGCCTATCAGGAAGCCCCTCGCCATGGCCAGGCCGCGGATGTAGTTCAGTATGCCCGGCAACACCTCCAGTTGAGACCGCTGGGCCCTCATGGCCTCGAGCTTCTTCTCCAAGGTGCCCGTTATGTCGAAGACGTGGCTGGGGCGGGAAATGAGGTCCGTGGTCTCGTAACGGTAGAGTTTTGGTGCCCTCCATGGCCTGCCGAGGTCGGCGAGCACGTTCTCCGCGGCCTTCCACCAGGCCTCCTCGGTGACCGCCGACACCGCCCTGTGGTCCCTGTGCTTATCCCCGGGCTGGTGCGTGAATATCGTCGTCGGCCTGAAGTCCCGGATAAGCTTGACGCAGCGCTGGTAGGTCTCCCTGTCGTCTGTCACGCCCTGCGTGGGAAGGCCAAGGAATACTCTGTGCCTGATGCCTAGGATCTTGTTAGTCATTTCTGCCTCCTGCCTCCGCATCTCGGCGATCCTGCCCCTCCACTCCGGCCTCGCATACCCTGTCTCCTGCTCTCCCCCCGTGAACGTCACCACAAGGGTCTCGGCGCCCTCAGCGCTGAGCCTTGAGACGGTGCCCCCGACGCCTATGATCTCATCATCCACATGGGCTCCAAAGACGAGGACCCGGTCGCCCAAAACCGCACCCAGAAGAGATTATGGTTCTATAATTAAATCTTTGGTTCGCATCCCCCAGGGTCTGGTGGGTCGGGCCATCTGTCCAAGCCGAGGCGGCGTCTGCAGACCCTGTCAAGTCCCGCGTAATACAACAATTATAAATGGATGCGAGTAATGAGAGAGTTAAAGGCTTTGTGGGCCTAATGGTTCCCGAAATGCTTGAGGGGGCTACGAAGGTGAAATGGGGTCTGGCCATGTGCTGGCTGTACGCCATAACCAAATATGGCTACGTGCCCGGTCTGGACGACATCCTCTCAGCGGTGGACGACGCCAGGAGGCTGGGTTTCCGGTACATGGAGCTTGAGGGCGTGGGTTCTCAGCTCTACGCCGTGGCGGAGAACAGGTCGCTGATCAAGAGGAGATGCGAGGAGAACGGGGTTAGGCTGATCGACTTCGTTCCGGTCCTGCCCAATCTGATGTCCGTTGACGTCGAGAAGAGGCGCAGGGCATTGAGGGACTTTAGGCTCGGCTGCGAGGTCGGGTCCTACTTTGAAACGGGGATGGTTCAGGCCGACACCTTCCACCTGCCGATACACGTGGAGGTGCCGTACGATACCTCCGAGGAGTTCAGGTTCGCCTATAGGCCGCCGCGCATGAGGGTTGACCCTGAGTTCGACTTCTGGAAGTTCTTCGACGATGTACTGGTCTCCACCATCCGTGAATGCAACGACATGGCGAAGGATCACGGCTTGAGGCTCTGCATCGAGCCCAGGACCTGGGAGAACGTGTCCAACGCATGGGCGCTGGAGCTCCTGATGAGGGGGGTGGGGAGCGACAACCTGGGGGCCGTCCTCGACGTGGCCCACCTGTCGGCCCAAAAGATGGGGGCAATCCAGTGCGTTGAGATGCTCGGGGAGAGGACCTTCTACGTCCACGCCAGCGACAGCGACTACCTGACCGAGGACCACCTGGAAATAGGAAAGGGGCGCGTCGACTGGAAAGGCCTGGCCGAGGCCCTGGAAAAGCACCGATACCGAGGGTTCATCGGCATCGACGTAGGCGGAAAGCCGGAGATGAAACCGGTCCTCGACACCGCATACGCCAACTCCAAAAAGTACTTGGAGACCCTGTTAGCCAAGAATGAGCATTAAGGCCCTTTGGAGAAAATTTGTGGTGGAGACTCTTAGGCTACAAACCGGCCTGGATAGGGCCCGCTCACACCCAAAAGTTTTATATCCTGTTGGGACTTCTTCCCCTCGTGACGGGAAATGATGAAGGTTGGATGCTGCGCGTACTCCTACCGGGAACTGATAGAGAAGGGTGAGATGACCCTTGAGGGCTTCCTCGATGAGGCCCGCAGGCTCCGGCTGGACGGCGTTGAGCTGACCGGCTACTACTTCAAGTCGATGGAGAGGCCTTACCTCTACAACTTGAAGCGGCTCTGCCTCGGGAGGGGGCTTTCGATCCCGATGGTCTCGTGCGGCGCGCACCTGTGGAGCCCGAGCAGGGAGGAGACCAAGAAGGACCTGGAGGATGTCAGGCGCTGGGCCGACGCCGCGTATGAACTCGGCGCCCCGTGCCTCAGGGTCTTCGGCGGGAGGCTGCCCCGCTCCAGGTCCATACCCGGGTACACCCTGGAGGACGCGATAAAGGGGGTCATCGAGGGCGGTAAGGCCTGCGCTAAGTATGGCGCCGAGAGGGGAGTAGTCATAGCCCTAGAGAACCACGGGGCCCTCCCGAGGCTCGCCGAGGAGGTGGTGAGGATAATCGAGGGCGTTGGCTCCGAGTGGTTCAGGCTCAACCTCGACACGGGGCACGCCGGCGACCGAATGTACGAGGATATGGAGAGCATAGCCCCCTACGCGGTCCACGTCCATGCCAAGATCAGGGCGAGGCCTCCAACGGGAGCGGAGAGGGTCGAGGTCGACTACAAGAGGGTACGCAGACTACTCGAAAAGGCAGGCTACAACGGATGGGTCTCCATCGAGTACGAGGAGAAGGAAGACCCTCTACACGCCGTCCCAAAGTTCGCTGAACACCTACTCGAAGTATTCTCCTGAGGCCTTGAAGATTCCTGTTTAGGGTCGACGGAAACGGGAAGTTAGGAATGGACGTGTCCCTGTAAACACCCACCCTTTTTCTTCTTCTGCGGATGCGTGACCGAATAATACAATTCATTTTTTCAAATGAAAAAATCCCGCTCTGAAACCATGTGTCCATTTTCTTTGCACATAAATGTGATAATGCGAAAGGATTTATATGAGGTCGCTGTGTAGACACGCGGGTGGAATGAAGATGGATGGCCCTGTTAAATTTGGGATTTTGGGCCTCGGAAGGGGCGCTAAAGTCGCCAAGACCGCCGCCAAGACGAAGGGGGCGGAGCTCGTGTGCGTCTGCGACCTTCAGGAGGATAGGGCCAGGGAAGTGGCTGAGGAGCTCAACTGTGAGTGGACCGTTGACTACGATAAGATGCTGGGCAGGGACGACATCGACGCGGTTGGAGTATTCACGTCCAGCGGCACCCACTGCGACCTCGCCATTAAGGCCATGGAGGCCGGGAAGCACGCCTTCGTTACGAAGCCCATGGATATACGGGTGGAGAGGTGTGACGCCGCTATTGAGGCGGCAAAGAGAGCGGGTGTCGTCCTGGCCGTCGACTTCGCGAGGCGCTATGAAGAGACGAGCCAGAGGGTAAAACTCGCCCTCGACAACGGGCGCCTGGGAAGGCCCATCCTCGGCGACCTGCGGATGAAGTGGTATCGAGACCAGAAGTACTATGAGAAGGGCTATCCCCCCGGCTGGCGCGCGCGGACGGAGACGGAGGGGGGCTCAGCCGCGAACCAGGCTGTTCACTTCATCGACCTCCTCCACTGGTTTATGGGCCCCGTGAAGACCGTCTACGGCCGGTCCGGAACCTTCGTCCACAAGATCAAGACGGAAGACCTGAGCCTGGCGCTGTTGACCTTCAAGAGCGGCGCATGGGGGACCATCGTGACGACGACCGCGAGTTATCCAAACCTCGGATCCTCGATCGAGATCACGGGAGACAACGGATCCCTCGTATGGAAGGACGGGGATGTTGCGCTGTACAAGCTGAAGGACAACCCGAAACCGTCTCTTGACGAGTTCCAACTTGACCCGAACCGCCCGAAGAACATAATCGAAGACATGGTCTCAGCCATCACAAAGGATACCTCCCCAATGTGCGATGGTGTAGAGGGACGTAAATCAGTGGCGATATTCACCGCAATATATGAGTCGTCCCGAACAGGAAAGGTGATAGAGCTAGCCGATCAGAAGAAAAGATAATTCATGAAAATCGGCTTGACACACATTAACATCACAAAAGAATTCATACGGCTGGTGAAAACCTTTTTTAGAACCTGAGGGATTGATGAGCTAGGAGGAACCCTAGCCGTGACTGATGAGAAGGGTGGATTGGTGGAATTATTAAGGAAGGCGGGATATCCCGAGAAGGCCATAGATTACTACATGAGGAGGCTGAATGTCGGCGTGATCGAGGGCGCGGAGGCCACAGACTCCTTCACGGGCCTCTGCGGGGACAGCATGAGGATGTACCTGAAGGTCGAGGGAAGCGCCATAAGGGACGCAAAATTTCAGGCCATAGGATGCGCTGGGGCCTTCGCGTCGGGCTCCGCCCTCACAGAGATGGTCAAGGGAAGGACCCTTGAAGAGGCCAAGAAGATAACGGAGCATGACGTGATAAGGGATTTGGAGGGGCTTCCAGGACCCAAACTCCACTGCGCCCGCCTGGCCGTAGACGCGCTCAGAAAAGCGATCGATTCAACGGCGAAAAAGGGCCCGAAAAACGCTTATGAATCCCTCGCAGGTAATGCACAGAGGGGGTTTGAGCCTTGAAAATAACGGATGTGAGGGTTCGCCGGTTTCGCTTTCCTCCCCCGAAGACCCCTAGGAGGTCCTTCTTCAACTCTATACTGGTGAACCGGCCTCCCAGGGGGGCGCGGGGTTCCTCGATAACCCAGATAACGACGGAAGAGGGCGTGACGGGCTTCTGGCCTAGGGGTGACAGGGAGGTCATCGAGAGGCGCATCAGGCCGAAGCTCCTAGGGGAGGATCCCTTGAGGCTGGAGCGCCTCTGGCAGAAGATGTACATGGGGGGAAACCGGAAGCCCGTTGCGAAGGGTGACTACATAGCCGCGATGAGCCATGTGGACAACGCCCTCTGGGACCTGGTTGGTAAGATCCTGGGGCAGCCGGTCTACAAGCTCCTCGGGGGCTACGGCGACCGCGTGCGCGTCTACGCGGCGGGGGGCTACTACGCCGAGGGGAAGACGATCGAGGACCTCGTCAAGGAGATGGAGAGCAACGTGGCCGAGGGCTTCACGGCGGTCAAGATGAAGGTGGGGGCCTGGCGCTTCGGGGTCAGCATGGAGACGGACGTGGCCCGGGTCAAGGCGGTCAGGGAGGCCCTGGGCGACGAGGTCGACATCATGGTCGACGCCAACAACGCCTGGAACGCCTACGAGGCGAGGCGCTTCGCGAGGCTCATAGAGCCCTACCACCCCTTCTGGTTTGAGGAGCCCGTCCACCCGGACGACCTAGATGGCAGCCTGGAGGTGAAGGCCTCCACGGTCATCCCCATAGCCTCGGGGGAGAACGAGTTCACGCGGTACGGCTTCCGCGACCTGATCGCCAGAAGGGCCGTGGACATAATTCAGGCCGACCCCAACGTGGCCGGCGGCCTCACGGAGACCAGAAAGATCGCGGCCATGGCGGATGCCCACCACATCCACTTCGCCCCCCACGGCAGCCACATCATCGGAAGCCACGCCGTGGCAGCCTTCCCGAACGGGCTCATCGTGGAATGCTACACGAGCAGGGCCAGCCTCTACAGAGACCCGGACCCGCCCCCAAGCCTCTATAAGGATCCTCTGGAGATCAAGGGCGGGTGGATCGAGATACCCGACAAGCCCGGTTTCGGCATGGACATCGACGAGAAGACCGCGGAGAGGTACGAGGTCAAATAGCGCGCCCTAGGCATCTGAACAGGGAATCGAAGAACAGAATAGGCGATTCTATGAGAGTTCTCCGGGGGCTAAACCGTCGGAGCAAGCACTCGGTCATGGCGCCACGGCATTTGAAGCCTCCAGTCTAGGAAAGACGGATTGCTCTTCCGCTAAATGTCCAGGATGAACTTGAGGGTCACCGCCCCGGGCTGCTTCAGGATCTCCATCCGGTGGTAGGTGACCGCCTTGACTCCGACCTTCTGCGGGTGTCTCTCCGGCGAGAAGGGCTCCCCCCAGATCCTCGCCCTCAGCCTCAGGCCGGCGGGCGTCTCCTCCAGGCTGAGGACCCGGAAGCGGGAGTAGAGGTTGCCGGTGGTCTCGAACCGGACCAGGAGTTCCTCCAGCCAGCCGTACAGGAGGGCCTGCTCATCGTGGGCCTCCAACTCCACCCCCTCCTCCAGGCGGGGCTCGACCGTCCCCACGTCGGTCATCACCTCGAAGGTGGCCAGGGCCGCGTTCTCGAGGGCCTCCTCCAGGGCACGGCCGTAGGCGGCGATGTACGCGTCCGCGGTGTGCTCCAAGAACTCGAACCGCTTCCTCACGGGCAACCGGCCATCCCCACCGCCTGGGAAATGCTGAGCGCCGCTCTCAATGTATTCGCGGCGCACCCTTTATTAGTCTAACCGGTTGTGTGTAAACTTAAATTAATGGGTCTGTCAAAAAATAGGAGCGAAAGGGGATGAACATTAAGAGACTTGAGTTCGTGCTCACCGAGAAGTGCAATTCCCGATGCATCCACTGTCAGGGCGCTCACTCTCCTGAAAGAGAAGGTGTGATGGAGATCGAAGATGGCCTGACCTATCTTGAAGAGACAGCTGCAGTAACTAAGCTGGATTCTTTCATGATCTTTGGAGGAGAGCCGATGCTTTACCCTGAAAGGACGATCAAACTGTTTCAAAGGGCTAAGGAATTAGGGATACCAGAAATCGAGCTGATTACGAATGGATTTTGGGGTTGAGATCCTGAAAAAGCTAAAACGCTAATCTTTCAACTGAACGAAGCAGGTGTCACGGATATTTTGATCAGCGTAGACGCGTTTCACCTCCCATATATTTCATTGGATGGCCCTCGCAATGTGGCGTCAGCATCTCTTGCGGCGGGCGTCAAGAGAGTTCGCTGGAATGTGGCTATTCTTGAAGGCATAGACGCCCAAAATAAATATGATCGACAAACGAGGCAGATCCTCAAGATCCTGGCGCCATTAAATCTTGAGGCAAACTTCAAAATATGGCCACAAGGTCGAGCTATAAAGAACTTAAGGAGCTTCTTTCCTAGTCAATCGCTAAAAGGTGACTGTCCGGAAAAGGAAACCAATTTGGTCAACCCGAATTGTATTAGCCTAGATCCATCAGGTTGGGCATCGATATGCTGGAACTTAGCGATAGGAAACGCCAAGAAAGTGCCATTATCAAAGGTCCTAACTAACTATCATTGGAAAACGCATCCGATCATCCGGGCTCTAGTAGAAAAAGGACCGCGAGGGTTAATCGACCTTCCAGAAAGTGAAGGCTTCAATTTCCAAGAGGAGAAATACATCGACAAATGCCACTTATGCGTTGAGATAAGAAAATTTCTGAAAACAGATTATCCCGGGATATTTGTCTGACTTTTCATTAGGTATTCGTGGATGGCGTGGGCGGCCTTCTTTCCGGCTCCCATGGCGGATATGACGGTGGCGTCCCCGGTCACGATGTCTCCGCCGGCGTAGACGCCGCTCATGGAGGTTTTCTGGGTCTCCGGGTCTACCGCTATGGTGCCCCACTTGGTCACCTCTACTCCTCTCGCGTCGCGGACCGCCAGCGGGTTCGGTCTCTGGCCGATGGCGACGACGACGGTGTCGGCGCCCACTAGGAACTCGGAGCCCTCTACGGGTATGGGTCGCCTCCTGCCCGAGGCGTCGGGCTCGCCCAGCCTCATGCGTATGCACTGTGCCTTGTTGACCCAGCCCCTCTCGTCGCCCAGAAATCGGACCGGAGTGGCGAGGAAGCGGAGCCGGACCCCCTCCTCCTTGGCGTTCCTTACCTCCTCGAGCCTGGCGGGCATCTCTTTCTCGGTCCGCCGGTAGAGGATCGTGACCCAGCCGCCGAGCCTCAGGGCCGACCTCGCCGCGTCCAGGGCCACGTTCCCCCCGCCGATCACCGCCACTCTTTTGCCGACCTTGATGGGCGTGTCGTACTCGGGGAAGCGGTAGGCCCTCATCAGGTTGACGCGGATGAGGAACTCGTTGGCCGAGTAGATCCCGCAGAGGTTCTCCCCGGGCACGCCGAGGAAGGTGGGGAGCCCTGCCCCGGTCCCCAGGAAGACGGCATCGAACCCGGCCTCGAACAGCTCATCCAGGGGGATCATCCTGCCTACGATCACGTCGGTCCTGACCTCCACCCCGAGGCGTCGAACGTACTCCACCTCGGCCTCGACGATCCTCTTGGGCATCCGGAACTCCGGGATCCCGTACATCAGGACCCCGCCCGGGCTGTGGAGGGCCTCGAAGACCGTGACCCGGTGGCCCAGCCTCGCGAGCTCCGCCGCCGCCGTCAGCCCGGCCGGGCCCGAGCCCACCACCGCCACCCTCCTCCCCGTTGGGGCGGCGACCTCCGGAGCCTCCACGCCCCTCGCGAGCTCGT
>Ga0315312_1003189_pt1 | contig 10701 bp, 7 predicted proteins | sample TDP7_MG_FD_203629 | JGI IMG/M metagenome (GOLD analysis project Ga0315312, IMG submission 203629) | Freshwater sediment microbial communities from Lake Towuti, South Sulawesi, Indonesia - TDP7 | ecosystem: Environmental > Aquatic > Freshwater > Lake > Sediment | place: Indonesia: South Sulawesi... | reverse complement strand
AACAAACGGTAGGTGGTTGTGACCGTGAACAGAACAGGGCTGGTGGTCACATTACCCGAGGTAACATCGCGGAGGGTTACGTTATGATCGCCCTGAACGGAAAGGGGAACCCTGAAGGTGCTGTTAACCCTATTGCTTCCTGCCATACAGGAATCGTTCTTCGCTGTTTTTCTGTCCCATAAAATTTGATAGGCCCCCCCAAGGGTGTCAATTTCTCCTATAACCCTTACGGAGGTTCCGACAGGACCATAATTTGGCTCAAGGGCGGTTACCACGGGTATTGCCACGGCCTTGGGCAGAAGGGCGGGCATAAGCGTTGCCATAAGTAGTATTATCATGAGGACTGCCGCGGATCTGCCCTTGGATTTCATGGACATCCTCTCTAGAGAAGTGAGGATTTTCCGTGTCAAACATTTAAGCTTTTACCCCCCTTTCAACTTTCCCAGCTCTGCAAGCTGTACTTTTGTTACTCACAATCTATGCATATGGCGCCTGAGACTCCTTTCTCGGCATTTTACTTATAAACACCTTTCATGATGGCGTTATCATCTCCAAAAGGATCGAAAAGATAGGCCACCTCTTTGAGTGATTAAAGAAGGCCCTGTCCTCCCGCGATTTTGTTGATGCAATTTTTAAAAGTTTATTTGGCAGAACATCCTTAACTTTATTTGGGGAATGATGCGGCCGTCCCAGACTGACCTTGGGAGGGGATGAAGATTGTTTGTCACCGCAGACCCCTAGACAACGTGAACGCTGGATTATGGCCTGACTGCCGCCATGTTGTACCTGGCGGGGCTGAACGCTTAAATGAAAGGATGTGGGCAAAGACGCCTTACCTAGGCCTTTGTCAGTGGATGGTTGTTGCCGCCAAGGTTGCAGCCCCAAATTCTGAGGGAATCTTTAAGGCAAAGTTCTATATAATACGTATCTTACCTCTATATAAAACGCAATCATGATGGATGTTTGGTACATGAAGTATCGCGTTTTGGGAAGGACGAAGCTTAAGGTTTCAGAGATCGGCTTGGGTGGGCATGAGTATCGGCGTTGGTTGCCGGGGCAACGGGACATGGAACGTTTTAACCTAACGCAGCATGAAAGGAACAAGCTGATTAAAAGGGCCGTGGACGCTGGGATTAATTATTTTGATACCACCCACGCCGAAGAGGCGGAATCCTTGGGTCTAGCCCTGAAGGCCTTGAATAGAAGGGACGATCTCCACATGGCCATCATGATCTTCCATCTCTTTAGAAGGATGTCTGAAAAACCGCCATCCGAGTGGAGGCAGATAATCATAGATGACATAGAAGAGAAACTGAAGTTGGTAAACACCGACTACGCCGACATCCTCACCATCCTTGACCCAGAGAACTATTATTCTCCAGAGCGCCTGACAGCCGCCCTAGAAGTCTTCAAAGAGCTGAAGAAGGAGGGAAGAATCGGCTTTTTAGGGGCCTCAAGCCATCAGCTCAGTTTTCTGGCTGAGGTGATGCGGCGGTACGACTGCTTCGATACGGTCATGGTGCGCTACAACTACCACCTCCAGGAAGCCCGGGATGTCCTATTCCCCTTGGCTAAGGTCCTAGACGTGGGTGTGGTAATAATGAAACCCTTTGCGTGGCCCTATTATGGCATACCCTTCGCCCGCTTCGGCCCAGTAGAGGGAGAACAGGGCGCCTCCACGCCGGCCCAGACCTGTCTCCGCTGGATCCTTCGCTCCCCGGAGGTAGCCACCGTGGTGCCTGGCATGAATGACATAGCTGAACTAGAAGAAAATCTAGGGGCAGTCACCATCGAAGAAGGCGAGATTGACGAAAAAATATTAGCCCGTTACCTGCAAGCCGCCCAAAGCGAGGAAAAATCGAAACTGAAGGCCTTATTGAAGGACCCCTGCCTTGATATCAGTCACTATGCCAAGCGAGCATTAACGCAATTGGAAGAATAACCAGCATCATTACCAAAAGCATGTTCGTATATTTCCATTTTTATGGTAAAAGAAATGGACTTGAATCCTCTAAAAAGGGTATGACGGGTGATGGGGCTGCCATCTTCTTAGGGCGTGGATGGCCTGAACTGCACGCCGGGTTATGGGGAACTCGTGGTCACAGTTGGGGCATCGGACCAGCTCACAGCTTAGGGTGGATGTTAACCTCCTGCAGCTCTGGCAGGAGATGGCCCTGGCGTAGAGGAGGTCAAACTCGAAGCCGCACTTTGGACAGGTTAGGGAACGGTCTTTATAAGACAACAGTCTCCCCTCTGTAGGATCAAGTAGGCGTGCTTCGTATTAAAAGTTATCAGTGATGGGAAGGGTAAATTAGGAATTCTACTTCACAGCTTCCACGAGGCTTGGTACAATTTCTTCGTATCCCACGGACATGATGTGGCATCCTGCCGCCGAGGTGGTTTTCTTAATCTCCTTAACGAAGCCCACGAAGTAGTCTAAATTTATCTCGTTGTACCTATCCCTTCGCTTCTGTTTGTCCTGGATGTCCTTGGCCTCGGCTAGAGCTTTTAGGAGTTCTCCTGGAACTTTGACGCCTGGAACCGTTTTGTCAAAGTAGTCGGCCACGCCGTAGGATTTTAGGGGGAAGGTGCCTATCAGGGTGGGCACGTTGAACCCTCTCACCTCGTCCAGGAACCTTTTTACGGTTTCAATGTCGAAGACCACCTGGGTCTGGAAGAATTCCGCGCCAGCCGCCACCTTCTTACCGATTTTCATGAGTTCGGGCTCCAGGGGCTTGGCGTTGGGGTTCGCTCCGCCGCCCACATGGAACTTGGGCGGGTGCTCAATGGCCTTTCCGTTTAGGTCCGTGCCCTCATCCACCATTTTGCGGGTCATGCGAATCAGCTGCGTGGAGTCTAGATCGAAGACGGGCTTAGACTGGGGCGTATCCCCCAGCGTGGTGTGGTCCCCCGTTAAGGCTAAAACGTTTTTTATTCCCAGGGCTCCGGCGCCCAGGAGATCAGCTAGGAGGGCCAGGCGGTTTCGGTCTCGGCATGTGAGCTGATAGATGGTTTCCATGCCTGTTTCCCTCTGTACGATGTAGGACGCGGCTAGGCTGCTGATGTAACCGAAGGACTGGGGATTGTCCGTCACGTTGCAGGCGACCACATAATCCTTTAGGAAGGTCGCGGTTTTGAGGGTTCCAGCCAAGTCCGTGGTCTTTTCAGGTTCCAGTTCTCCAGTGAAGGTGAATTTTCCCGCCTTCAGGTTCGCCATGAAGTTGCTGAAGATTCCCTGCGCCATCAGGCCTTTGCCTCCTTAACCCAGACTATTTCCCTTAACTGCGCCTGAAGCTTGGAGTTGTCCCGCGGGGCCTTATACTCCTTGAAAAGGTCCATCATGCCCAAATGCTTCAGGCGATCATAAATGAGAGCCCAGGCGCAGTCGCGCTCGTAGTGGCCCACCTCACACTTGCCGTCGAACATGCCTCCACAGGGTCCGTTCAACATACTCTTGGGGCACCTAACAATGGGGCAGATTCCCCCCGTGTCAAAGAGGACGCACTCGCCGCAGGCCCTACACCGCTCATAGAACATGCCGATCCGCTCAATCTTTCCAAGAAACTTGGTGTCCAAGCCAGGGACGGCGACCTTATCCATGTGGTCCACGATATCTTGGACTCCTGCACCGCAGGCCAAACAGAGTAAGGCGTCTGCCTCCTCAATTTCCTTCTTGAATTTGCGTGTGTCCCGCCGCAGCACTCTCGCGTCGCAGGGGGATTCCACCACCACGGTCCCAGTGACCACTTTATCCTTAAGCTTCTCGGCCATTTCCTTGACCTGATCTTCGCCGGCAGTTTGGCACACGGTTCCGCAGGTTCCGCAGCCAATGATGAAAACCTTCTCAAAGGGTTTGAGCATCCTCTGGATCTCTTCGAAGGGTTTCTGTTCCGTAATTATCATTTCAACCGCTTCCCTCTCCCTTTAGAGATTCTATATAAGTTTAGGGCTCCCTATAAAAACGCTTCGACGCCCCTTTAAGGATTAAGGCATTTGGAGGCCTTTGGGTACTCCTCTACTCCACTTTCCCCTTCCAAAAGCCCGCGTTTTCAAGCTCCTTCCTTCAAATAAACCCCAGTTCAATCACCTTTTAGAGAGCAGAAATGGGCTCTTCCTGCAGCTTCGAGACTGAGGCGAGGCTGGAGCGCGATCCTTTAAACCGGGGAAGAGAACTATTTTAATCCCTTTTTAGGAAAGGCTTCGTAAAAGTGACATGAACCTATTTATCTGAAGTTGGGAGTCATTCAACTGTGGGAATCGGATAGTTCCCGTGCTGGTTGATGGTCTCTGTGACGGCGCTTAGGCCCTCCTCCATGTAGTCGGGGTGAATGTCCTCTGTGATCCCCACCAGGAAGTTGTCGCCCGGTGCGGCGTTTTTCAGGAGTTCTCTGGTGAACCTCCTCGTTTCATTCGCCCCAAGCAGAAACATGGTCTCGGGAAAGTTCGCCCAAATGATCTTTTTGCCCCATAGGGCCCTTGCCTCCTTGAGGGGTAGGTCTCCGACGGGGGGAGGGGTGAAGGCTTCAATTCCGTCTATGTCTGTCCTGCTAATCAGGTTCTTCAGGCAGTTTAGTCTTCCGTCCATGTGGGTGAGGTAAATCTTGCCCCTTTGGTGGAGGATGTGTGCCATCCTGTTGTAGAAGGGGAGGCAGTATTTCTCAAAGAGCCTGGGGTTGGTCAAGACGCCGTCGATGTTCTCTCCCGCACAGATTACTTCGGCTGGGGAGTTGGCTACGATCTTGTAGGCTTCCTCAGCCCTCTCTTCTATCACTTGGTAGAGGTCGTTGAACTCCCTGGGATGCCTGTACAGGTCCAGGGAGAACCTTTCAAAGCCCAGATAGGTCTTCAGCATCTGCTGGAGGGGAGACACATCTACGCTTGCCCTCACGATGCCGTCGTCCCCTAGCCATCGCTGAGCCTCCAAGAAGGGTTCAAGGTCATAATGGTAGACGGTGTCCTTAATGATGAACTTCACAACCTCATAGTCCTGAACCGACTTTACCATGCGCTCAATGGTCCAGGTCGTCCTCACACCCCTTCCTAGGGTAGTGGACCTCAAAACGCTGTGAACCTTGCCAACCGGCGTGTGGTAGGTCCGATAAGTGGTTCTTCCTTCAACCCTGTCCTCGACCCTAACGTTGGGGGTCTCAGTCCAGATGACCGATTGCCACTGGCAAAGGGCCATGCCGTCGTCCCTCAACCTTCTTTCTAGGGAACCTGTCGGCATAATGCCTTGATACACCACCCAAGGCACCACATCGGGCTCCCCGTGACGAAGCACGGTCATACTTCTTTCCCTAAGGTTCAAGGTTACCCCTCAGTGAATCAGATGGTCGCTTATCTATAAGAGTTTTACTTGCAAAGGGAAGGTGCCCCTTACAACCGCATTCTAGGCGTGCGTGTTGTAGATTTGTTACTCAGCAAATGGACTGGTAGTAGAATCTATGTGGCGGGCTCCCATTTTCATCAAAAACTTTTAAGCCATCGGAAGTTGATTTATGCTCCATGAGTCTCCTAGTTGTCATAGCTCTAATTATTTTGCTATTGCTGGCGTTTTCCAGTGCTTATGAATTTTTGGTTGCCTACAAATGCTAGAGGAGTAAGGCAAGTTTGGTGGAGGCTTGCCGGTCGCCTATAACGACGCTGACAGTGATTTGACCATTTTACCCCGTTTCCCCGGAGCGTTTTAATCGTTCTCGTCAATCACAGTCTTCTGCATCTCTCGCTTCATTTATCCCCTTTGTGTGATACTTGAAGATCCTTAAAACTTTTTATAGGACGCAAGCGTTAGTTTAAACGATTGAGTATGGGCTCTCCACGTAAGCGAATAGGGTATCTGGTAAAGGTCCCACGTAAACGGTTAGGGTATTTAAAGGGTATGGGAAAGAACATTGCCAGTACGAGTAAAGCTCAGGATTGAAAGTAAAACAAGGGAGACCGTCGAGGTTCCAGCATTAATTAACACAGGGTACACAACAGAGGAAGCCGAAGTTTTAGTTCCTCAAAGCGTAGCCGAAACCCTAAATCTTAAATCTGAAACCTATAAAGAGTCAAGGCTTGAAGATTACTCCACGGTCTCCGGAAGGGTTAGGCTAACTTACATTCCCGCAGCCGTGGACGTGTCGGTTCTCACCGAGGATCGAAGGGTGGGACCTGTGCAAGCTCACGTAACAATATCAGCTGCTGAATCTGAAGTGCTCATAAACGATAGGTTGGCAGATGAGCTTAAAATATCAATTATTAGAGCTGGCGTCGGCGAATGGCGTTTCATTGATGACGACCCAGAAAAAGTAAGAAGAAGCATTAGATGAAATTCTCCGCCCGTGGGCACCAAGCCCTGATGCACAACCCAGGGCACGACATCGGGCTCCCCGTGACGAAGCACGGTCATACTTCTTTCCCTAAGGTTCAACGTTACCGCCTCACGAATTGGATAGCCACTTATCTATAAGAGGATGTTGGTTCTGCCGTAAAAACGAGTTTCTGATGCGGTTGCCAGTTGGATTCTTAGTCTAGAAGTCTTTCATTTCTTTAACGCTTTCTCTTTTGGTATCTGAGCACGGCAAAATGGACAAATCACACATCCATCATAGGTCTTTGTTTTGTTGTATTGTTTCCAATCCAGATGGCAGTAGGGGCATTTCATCTCCACAATCTTATAGTCTGAGAGTGTTGGCATAGGAGACCCAGACTCGGCAAACCTCTTTATGACTTCTGGTTCTAAGGGTTCAATACTAATGGCTTGGTTCATTCTCTTACTAAGGTCAAAGAGTTCGTGTTTCTTTCCTCGCCAAACATAGATGCCATGCTTATCACAATAGTAGAATCGGAAGGGAAAATTGTATCGCTTGCCATTGCAAATCAAGTTTCTTGCATAATCCTGCATGACCGTTTGACATCGGGGGCATCGTCCTTCCCATTCAACCATCACGCTCATTCACCTCAATGAATAATATGGATAGGTTTTGCTTTTTAAACCTAATTCATCCTGTGGAAGTATTAAGAACTTTTCACACATAGTTAGGTTAAATCTTTTTAAGGTGGGAGGTTGTTGATGATGGGAAGGGTGGATGGAATTTGACGATTGCTGTAATCGGTGCGGGAATGATTGGCGGGGCCATTGCCAAGAGCCTCTTGGAGCAGGGCTACGGGGATAGGGTTATCGCCACCCGGAGGAGCCTAGAGAAGGTCAAGTATCTGGAGGAGTTGGGGGCCCTCATCCTCAGGGATAACAGGCGGGCTGCAGCCCAATCCGACTTGGTTATTCTCTGCGTTAAACCGCGGGATATGAAGGGCGTTCTGAGGGAAATAAGCCAGGAGATTGAGGGGAAACTGGTGATCTCCACCGCCGCCGCCCTTCCACTCCAATTCTATAAAAGCTTGGTTCCTAAGGCCCGCTTCGTCAGGTCCATGCCCAACGTGGCCGTCCTAGTGAGAGAGTCCTTCACCGCCTACTGCTGCGACCCGGACGTGACGCCCGAAGACAGGGGGCGGGTAAAGAGGGTCTTCGACGTGATGGGGAAGCATGAGGAGGTGGAGGAACGCCATATGGACGCCATAACCGGCCTGAGCGGAAGCGGACCCGCCTACATAGCCCTCATCATAGAGGCCATGATGTACGCGGGTCTAAAGGTCGGCCTGCCCAGGGACCTAGCCCTATACTCTTCTGCCCAGACGGTTGTGGGAACGGGGAAGCTCGTTATAGAAGCCAAGAAACCCTCGGCGGAGATCAAGGAGATGGTCCTAACTCCGGCCGGAACCACCATCGAGGGAATCTACGAACTGGAAAACGGGGGAATCAGGACGGCCATCATGCGGGCTGTGGAGTCAGCCACCAAAAAGTCGGAGAAGATAGTGGCCAACCTAATGCAAAGCAACCCATAAACATTTTCAATTACATCGGGCTTCAAAGGGATTATTGAGTAGAGACTAACGAAGGCGTTTAGGTTAGATACTCAAAGAACCAAAAGACACATAACGGAGGCGGGAGTAGAAACCTAACCGTTAGACTGATAATATAGGAGGGTCTACGGATGGAAGGCAAAATGTTGGCGGCGACGATGAAGTCTCCTCGAAATATGGTCCTTGAGGAGGTGGATATCCCTAGACCGAAGGTCGACGAGGTTTTGGTTAAGGTTCTTTTCACTGGTATATGTGGTTCAGACCTGAGGACGTGGGAAGGCACCCACTGGTGGATTGAAGATTGGCCGCTGCCCCCAGGGGGCTATGGACATGAAGGCGTAGGCGAAGTTGTTGAGGTCGGCGATGAGGTAAAGGGCATCCGCGTGGGCGACCTCGTAGGCAACATAGGAAGAACATGTTTCGCCCAGTACACGGTGGCCAAGAATACACACGTCATCACGGGGCAGGACCCGGAGGCCATGTGCTTGGCTGGACCTGTCAGCAACGCCTTGAATATCGTCGACCTGACAGAGGCAAAGCCTGGAGAAACCGTGGTCATCCTTGGCCAAGGGTCCATAGGGTTGATAGCCACTCAGCTCCTCACCAGGATAGGGGTCACCGTTTTTGCAACTGATGTCGTCGAGAGACGGATTAGACAATCTGAGAGGTATGGAGCCAAGGCCTTCGACGCCAGGGAAAGGGATTGGATGGACAGAATCGTTAGGGAGGCTGGAGATGTGAGGGCTGTTGTTGAGTGTTCTGGATCCGATGGGACCCTGATCCCAGCCTGCCACATCGTTGGCACCGCAGGCACCATCGTTGTTTACGGCTGTCAAGGGGAGATGAGGCTACCCTACAGGCCCTTGAGGAGGAAGGGCGTCAGGATAGAGTTCGGCACAGCCAGCGTAAACATGCGGAAGGGCATAGACTTCACGGATGAAGCCTACAGTGTGCTTTTGGAGAAGAAGATAGACGCCAAGGGCATGATAAGCGCTAAGGTTCCCCTCACTCAGCTGCCCTGGGTTATGGCCCATTACGACAGGGAGAAGTGGAGCAAGGTCCTCGTGCAACCAAACCCGATGCCTAGCCACGAGACAATTTAAACCCAGGGAACTGTTCACTCTCTGACAACAGAGAGTAACTCTCAGAAGGATATTGACTCTTGTTGGTTAAGGCCTTAAGGTTCCTAGGAAATAGTGCACCGTTGAGATCATATGCTTCTTCTTGGATAATGGACTCTTCAACTATTTGGATGAGGTAGAGGGCGGGGGCTACAATGATTTTAAGGAACGGATTAGGAAACTCGGTTGGTTGAACGCTTAAAATAATAGAAATTCCAAGGTCTTCTAGGTTTTATCTGGTCTTCTTTATCCCTTCCACTGCCTCGGGGTTTGTGAGGGTTGATATATCGCCTGGCGGGCTTCCAAGGGCCACAGCCCTCACAACTCTTCGCATGATTTTGCCGCTTCTGGTCTTAGGCACATCGTTGACGAACCAAACCTCGTCAGGTCTCGCTATTTTCCCGATCTCCTTAGCCACATGTTCTATGAGTTCTATCCTCAACTCGTCACTTGGAGCCACATCCTCTTTCAGGACCACGTAGGCTACTATTGATTCTCCTTTAATTTCGTGGGGCTTTCCGATGACCGCCGCCTCCGCCACCTTTTCGTGGCTGACTAGGGCTGATTCAACCTCTGAGTTACCTATCCTATGACCAGAGATTTTGAGAACGTCATCTGCCCTCCCTTGGATCCAAAAGTAACCGTCTTCGTCCTTCCTTGCTATGTCACCCGCCAGGTAAACCTCCGGGAACTTGGTCCAATAATAATTTTTGTAACTTTCCGGGTCCTTGTAGAGACCCCTCAACATTCCCGGCCAGGGAGTACACAGAACTAGGTCGCCACCAGCTTCCGAGATGGACTCGCCTTTTCCGTCGTATATGTCTGCCGAAAAGCCTGGTAAAGGCCGTGTAGCCGACCCCGGCTTTAGTGGCGTGATTGGTAAGGGAGATATGACGAAGGTGCCGGTTTCGGTCTGCCACCAGGTGTCCATTATTTGGCAGCGTTCCCTGCCTATGTGTTTGTAGTACCACATCCAAGCCTCCGGGTTAATGGGCTCCCCCACCGTTCCTAGGAGCCTCAGAGAACTCAGATCGTGCCTCTTAGCCCACCGTTCACCGTATCTCATATGCATCCTTATGGCTGTGGGGGACGTGTAGAGGATGGTCACTCCGTGTTTGTCTATGATGGACCACCATCGGTCAGGTTTGGGATGGTCCGGTGCCCCCTCATATATAATTGAAGTTGCCCCTACGATTAAGGGAGCGTAAACGATGTAACTGTGCCCAGTCACCCACCCTATATCTGCTGCACACCACCATATGTCTTGATTCTTTATGTCAAAGACCCACTTAAGGGTCTGGGCTGTTCCAACCGCGTAACCTCCGTGGGCGTGCACCACACCCTTCGGCCTTCCGGTGGTGCCTGAGGTGTAAAGGAGATAAAGGATGTCATCGGCATCCAATTTCTCCGTCTCGCATGTGGTCAGTTGATAGGCCGTCATTTCGTGCCACCAATGGTCTCTCTCTCCGTCCCACGGAACCTCCATACCCGTGCGTCTGTAAACGATGACGTTTTCGACGGTTGGCGCCCACTCTAATGCCTCATCTGTTTGCTTCTTTAGGGGAATTTTTTCTCCGCGCCTGTAAAAGCCGTCACAGGTGATGGCCGCCCTCGCTTCGGCGTCATTCACTCGATCCCTAAAGGCCCTGGCGCTGAAACCGGAAAAGACAACGCTGTG
>Ga0315312_1003188_pt1 | contig 10701 bp, 5 predicted proteins | sample TDP7_MG_FD_203629 | JGI IMG/M metagenome (GOLD analysis project Ga0315312, IMG submission 203629) | Freshwater sediment microbial communities from Lake Towuti, South Sulawesi, Indonesia - TDP7 | ecosystem: Environmental > Aquatic > Freshwater > Lake > Sediment | place: Indonesia: South Sulawesi... | reverse complement strand
AGCCTCTTCTATCTGCTCGATGATGGTGCCTTCGATCATTCTGTCATCAATAACGATTGTTCCCTCTTTAAATTTGCCACAGTGTATCACTGCTTGTGAAAGAAAGCGTTGGGGACGCCTGTGGAAAAGAAGAATTGACGACCAGGTTGGCTTTGCATCCTTTATTAACTCAAGCTTTTCCAGAATTTGTAGCGGTTCTTCAGTAATGGTGCTTTTCCTTCTTCCTGCATCTTTCGTATTTTCGATGTATTTCTCAATTTTCTCAACATCTATATCCTCCACAGAAGCATCCGCCACAGGGAGTTTATCCCAACTCATTCCTGTTGACTGGAAATGCATCTCTGCAATTTCATGTGTTTGCATAACCCTATTGCTATTTCCTACTCTTCTAAAACATCTTCCCCTTACAGACACAGGTTTGATAGGAAATTCTTTAATCCGGATAATAGCCAAATTTATCTTATCTACTTCGCCGAGCTCAATTTCAGGAATGATGCGGGGTTCGGTGCTTTGAGAAATCTGGTTTCCCCAATCTCTCAATGTCTCTTTCCCAATCTGAATTGCTTTTATTTCACCTCTATCAGAAACACCGATTAAAATGATCCCACCCTTGGTATTTGCAAAAGCTGCCGATGTCTCAAGGACCTCCTTATCAAAGGATGCCTTGAACTCAACAGTTTCTGATTCTCCACCCTTGATCAGTTTTTTTAAATCTGAATATTCCAATGCCACCCCAACTCTCTCCCTCTGCCATCAAAGGGGGAGGGGAAGTTTAGTTAGATTTACAGAGGACCATGGCTTTTTGTGATCCTATTAAATGTTTCACGATCCCATCTTGATCCTACTCGATCTTCTGGCGAAAGGTCACCATTTCTCTCGGTCTCCATAAAGGGCTGAATCTTCTTTTATCTGCAATGGCTGTGTTAAAGCATCAATTTTCAGCCAGTAATGATCCACTTTCTTCACCTCATGCCATTTGAGGCGAGCAGGGTCTTTAATCGGATTCTGGAGTTTTGGCTGCCCTTTGCAGTTGGTAACAACATACAGCCAGTAACAATCCCGACGATCCTCGGCGACTCGTTTTTCGTTCGGGGTGAGCAGCACATTTCCAGCAGCTTCCCCTAATCCTTTAACCTCAATGAGGCGTAATTCTCCAGAGTTCAGATCGAGGCTGGTCAGGTCATAACCGAGGTTCTTCTCATGCACATCATATACCTGGCGCTTCGTTTCTTTTTCATATTCCACAACCACTCGCATGGCGATTGCTTCAACCTCTGAATCGGGCTGCAGACGGCGGACCTCAGGGGCTGCCCTTTCCGGGTGCGGTAGAATGAGTATGCTGGTTATTCGTTCAACTGCCTGGAGTGACAGGGCACGCTGTCGATCCAATTCAAGACGCCGCTTTTCCCGCCGGGATAAAAGTTCGGAATGGCGAGACTCGGCCTGAGCGAGGCGTCCCTCTGCCCCGGGGACTTTTCTTTCTACTTCCGAAGCTAACCTTCCTATCTCCTCATCCGCCTTTTGCAAAAGCTCAGTAAGCGATAATTCCACATGGGAGGCGATGCGATCGATCTCGGTGAGGCGTTCACTACGCACTTCTTCCAGGAAAGGCATGAGACCATTCTTGCTAAGCCACTCCGTGGCTTCTGGAAGGGCTGTGACAGGTGGAAGAATTTTCGGCGCATCAGCAGGGAGGAAATTCCCGAGGAGATTGGGTTCCGGCAAGCTCACCTCTCCATCGCCTGAGAGCTCAACGGCAAAGAGTCGTTCATGGATAATCTGGCCAAGACCATCCACCACACGGGCTCGATAAAAGTCTAAACGGGCTGGCTCCTCGTGTTGGAGGGAATAGAAACAGGCTCCTTTTCCAAAAGTCTCCTGGGTCAAGCCAAGCACATGGCGCCGGAGAGCCTCAAAAAGCGGATGCCCCGGTGTGACCCATTCGAGATTATTAGCTTCGGCCGTGTCACGATCCGTAGAAAATCGGGGATATTTTGTAGCCAGAGGCGGGAGTTTCCAATCTACCTGGGTCTCATACTGCCGCAGTGCAGAAGGAGTCCTGCCCGGATCGAAAGCATGCGGAAAAGAGGGGATCGGTTTCAGAGTAAATTGCACCTGGTCAGCAGATTCCCGCATGAAACGGGCGATTGTTTCAGGAACAACTCGGCGCTCCTGAGCCTTGGCGCGGCGTTCAATGAGCATCTCAAGATTTAGTCTTTTAGCGGCAAGCCCCTCGAGAGCATTTTGACAAATTGCCCTGAACTGGGCTTCATCGACATTCCGGAGAAGACGGTCCTCCAGGTCTGCATCCCCGAGGCGGCCGGCGTAATAATCCCTCAGTACCCGCTCGATATGGGCTGCAGGAAGAATCTCTCCAACCACGTTGAAGACTGCATCGTCGTCGAGGGCGTCACGAATCTCTTGAAGCTTTTCGAGCAGGCGTTGAAGTACCTTGCCTTCTATGGTATTTGTGGCTACGAAGTTAAAGATCAGGCAATCATGTCTTTGGCCATACCGGTGGATCCGACCCATCCTTTGTTCCAGTCGGTTTGGGTTCCACGGAATGTCATAATTGAAAAGGATGTGGCAGCACTGGAGGTTAATACCTTCTCCGGCAGCTTCTGTACCCACCAGGATCTGAATCTCTCCATCTTTGAACTGTTGTTCAGCATAAAGTCGTGTACCAGGTTCATCCCGGAAGCCAGGTTTCATTCCGCCATGGATACAGCCTACTTTGAAACCCCACGATTTCAAGCAACTCATAAGATAGTCAAGGGTATCTTTGAATTCAGTAAAAAGAAGGAGCCTCTTTTCCGGTTGATCAAAGAAACCTTCCTCCTGCAGGAGATTTTTGAGCCGGGATAATTTTGCTTCGGCCCCGCAAGACTCAACTGACGTGGCCTGTCCGGCGAGTTTCTTCAATTCTTCAATTTCTTCCTGAATTTGCTCCACATTTCCGGCAAGAGTTATAGCTTCCAGGATCTCCTCTAACTTCTCCCTTTCATGCTCCTCCATTTCCTCGACTTCTTCCGGAGTAGGAATTTCCGGCGGGGCTTGGCGGATAAGTTCATGGGCTCGCTTAAGGCCCACTTCCAGGCGCTTGGCACGGTTTTCTAAAGAATGCCTTAGAGAATAGGTACTGGAGGCCAGGCGACGTTGATATAGGGACATGAGGAATCCCACCGCGCGGGCGCGGGGGTCGTCACCTCCTGCCGCAGCCTTGGCGCTTTGCTTCTTAACAAAACGAGTGACATCTCGATAGAGGTCAAATTCAGCGCCGTCTATCTGAAAATCCACCGTGTGAGGAATCCGCTTGGTAAAAATCTTTTCTGCGGCCCAAGTTCCGTCTGGTCGGCGCTCGGGGAAGTAGACCATGGCCTCTTTCGTTCGCCGAAGATAGAATGGCGCCCTTCGACGATCCATCGCCTCGCGAATAGAACGTACATCGGCATAGGCATCCTGATCGAGCAACTGCAAGAAAAATGTGAAATTAACTGGATCACCCTTGTGAGGCGTGGCTGTGAGCAGAAGGAGATGATCACTCGAATCCCGGAGCAATTCACCCAGGCGGTAGCGTAAGGTCTTGTGCTCCGGATCAAAGGCAGACATTCGGTGGGACTCATCCACAATTGTCAAGTCCCAGTGGACTTGGTGCAGACCGGGAAGGATTTCTGTGCGTTTGGCAAGGTCGAGAGAGGTGATGACCTGCTTTTGCTCCAGCCACTGGTTTACACCGAATTGATCACGGATATCGCTTCCTTTTAGGACCAGGAATTTTTCATCAAACTTCTCTTTGATCTCACGTTGCCATTGAAATGTCAGGTTTGCTGGGCAGACAATAAGGATACGGTCGGCGAGGCCCCTCAGTTTAAGTTCACGAATGAGCAGCCCTGCCATAATCGTCTTCCCAGCCCCAGCGTCATCAGCGAGGAGAAAGCGGACACGAGCCAGCTTAAGAAGGTAATCGTAGACCGCTTCGAGCTGATGTGGTAAAGGGTCAACCCGTGAGATGGAGAGTCCAAAATATGGGTCGAATTCATAAGCGATGCCGAGCGAATAGGCCTGGAGGCCGAGCCGTAGGAGTTTTCCATCCCCATCGTAAGTAGGAATGGCTTCAAGGATGGTGAGCGACTTGAGATCTTTTAAGGTGAGATTAACGCTTCTAAATTTTTCCGACTGGGTTCCAACCAGACCAAGTACCCATGTCTCGGGGCCGTTTTCGCGTATAGTTTCAACCCTCATCGGTTCGTTGAAGAGTGCACCCGTTAAGATTTGGCCGGGCTTAACAATACATTCGCTCATCTCCAGCCTGCCCCCATATCATGAAAGCCCGATGAAAATTGGGTAAGTTCCTTATTATTTACAAAGTGCCCTTCCAAAATTTCATTTCCTGAAAAAACTCCAAAGGTTACCGAGCCTGAAGAGAGGCAGATCCGCTGGTAGAGTGAGGCTCTTTTGAACCGGAGATCAGCGGGATATCTAAAGATTATCTTATAATATAGAAAATTTCCTGCGATATCAAGGGGATAAATAAAAGTGCCGGGTAATGAGGACTGAGGAATGATTAACATGCCTCGAGGTGGAAGGCGCCATTGAGAATCTAAGGGAATTGGGATTTGATTTTCTGGAAGGGAGTGATACAATAGCGCCGATTTTAGCCCGCAGGCAGGGCGGGGTGCAAATGGTTGAATCAGAAAAGGAGTCAAGGAATGGATTTCGAACTTAGCGAAGAACAGAAGATGATCCAACAGATGGCCCGGGATTTTGCCACAAAGGAGATCAAACCAAAAGCGCTTGAGCTGGACAGAACTGAACGGCATCCAGCAGAGATCATTCAGAAAATGGCCGAGTTGAACCTGATGGGCATCGCCATCCCGGATACTTATGGGGGTGGGGGGGCGGATAATGTAAGTTATGTAGTCGCCCTGGAGGAAATCTCCTGGGGATGTGCCAGCGTGGGAGTGATCATGTCCGTGAATAATTCCCTGGTCTGCGATCCCATCTACACCTTTGGGACAGAAGAACAAAAGAAAAAATTTCTCACCCCCCTGGCGTCTGGAAAAAAGCTGGGTTGCTTCGGCCTGACCGAACCTGAAGCTGGCTCTGATGCGGCCGCCCAGAAGACCACGGCCGCACTTAGAGGTGATGAATGGGTGATCAATGGGAAGAAAAACTTCATCACCAACGGGAATGTGGCTGATTACTGCGTGCTGACGGCCATGACCGATAGAAGCAAAGGGTACAAGGGGATTAGTTCTTTTATCGTAGACTGTAAGGCCCCAGGGTTCGCCGTGGGGGTGGTGGAGAAGAAGTTAGGAATCAAGGCCTCTGGGACAGCCGAGTTAATCATGGAAGACTGTCGCATTCCCAAGCAGAATCTCCTGGGCCAGGAAGGTCAGGGGTTTTATGTGGCCATGAACACTCTGGACGGTGGGCGGATCGGGATTGCCGCCCAGGCTCTGGGTATTGCCCGCGCTGCCCTGGAAGCCGCCATAGAGTATTCTAAAACCAGGATGCAGTTCGGCCAGCCCATTTCCAAATTCCAGGCCATCCAGTGGATGATTGCCGACATGGGTACTGAACTGGATGCCGCCCGATTGTTGACGCTGAAGGCTGCGTTTCTTAAGGATCAAAAGCAACGCTATGAGAAAGAGGCAGCCATGGCCAAGTTATTCGCTTCGGAAGCAGCCAGCCGCATCACTACCAAAGCCATCCAGATTCATGGCGGGTATGGCTACATTCAAGAGTACAACGTGGAGAGACATTTCCGCGATGCCCGGATCACAGAGATATACGAAGGAACCTCTGAGATCATGAGGCTGGTCATATCGAGTAATATCCTTAAGGGGAGATAATAAAAAGGGAAGATTGGAATACTGGGAAAAATGGAAGATGGGGGTCCCGATATTCCTATATTTCGTCATTCCAAAAGGGGAAGGGGTTAACTATGATCAAGACAAAAGAAGATTACATCAATAGCCTGAAAAAATTGAATCATGTGGTTTACTATAAAGGAAAACGAGTGAAGGATATCACCACTCACCCGGCCTTTATCCCTCATATTAACTCGGCGGCCAAAACCTACGAACTGGCTTTGATCCCCGAGCATGAAGACCTGATGACAGCCACCTCCCATCTGACCGGCAAAAAGATCAACCGCTTTACGCACATCCATCAAAGCCGGGATGATCTGATTAAGAAAGTGCAAATGCTGCGCCTGATTTCCCATGAGACAGGCAGTTGCTACCAGCGTTGCGTAGGGTTCGACGCCCTGAACGCTCTTTACAGCACCACCTTTGAAGTCGATGAAAAACATGGCACGCCTTACCATGCACGCCTGAAGAAATTCATCGAGTATATCCAAGAAAATAATTTCATGGTTGTGGGCTCGATGACAGATCCCAAAGGCGATCGCTCCAAGAGCCCGAGCCAGCAGGCCGATCCCGACCTCTTCACCCATGTAGTGAAGAAGACAGAGGAAGGGATCGTCATTCGGGGAGCCAAAGCTCACCAGACAGGAGCTGTGAACTCCCATGAAATGGTCATCATGCCGACGCAGACTTTGCGGCCTGAAGACAAAGATTATGCAATTGCCTGCGCGGTACCTGTCAATGCTCCAGGCGTAACCATGATCTTTGGAAGACAGACAAACGAAGAACGCAAATTTGAAGAAGGGATCGACACCGGTAACCCAGAATTCGGCCTGGTCGGCGGGGAAGCCTTGGTAATTCTCGATGATGTTTTTGTCACCTGGGAGAGGGTTTTCATGTGTGCAGAGTACGAATTCGCTGGCGCGCTGGTGGAAAGATTTGCTTCCCTCCACCGCCAAAACTACGGGGGATGTAAAGGGGGACTGGCCGACGTGCTGGTCGGTGCCAGTGGACTGGCAGCGGATTACATGGGGACCTCTCAAGCCTCCCACGTGCGCGACAAACTGGCTGAAATGACCCACCTGGCAGAAACGATTTATTCGGGCAGCGTGGCCTGCTCGGCTATGGGGCATAAAATGAAGGCAGGGAACTGGGAGCCCGATACCCTCCTGGCTAATACCACTAAGTACAATGTGACCAAAAATGTGTATGAAGTTGCCCGCCTAGCCCATGATCTGGCCGGGGGGATTATCGCCACCATGCCCTTTGAGGATGATCTGAAGAACCCCGATACAAAAAAATACGTAGAAAAATACTTGAAGGGCGTGGCGGATGTCTCTACCGAGGACCGCATCCGGCTTCTCCGGCTCATTGAGAACATGACCGGCGGTACAGCCCTGGTAGAGTCCATGCACGGCGCTGGCTCTCCCCAGGCCCAGAAGGTCATGTACATGCGTGCGGGGAATCTGGAGCAGAAAAAGAAGCTGGCCAAAAAACTGGCCAAGATTTCAGAAAAAGGCTGAAGGCAGGACTGAAAGCTGTAACCTGAAACTTATTTATGCGCAACATCAAGTTGCTGATTGAATATGATGGCACGAATTATCATGGTTGGCAGGTTCAGCCCAATGCCCTGACGATCCAGGAGGTCATCGAAAAGAAAATAGAAGTCCTGACCCAAGAGCGTGTTCACCTGATCGCTTCCGGAAGGACGGATGCCGGAGTTCACGCCCTGGGCCAGATGGCTAATTTTAAAACTTCCTCCCAAATTCCCGTCGAAGCTTTCCGGCGCGGGTTGAACAGCTTGCTTCCCCCCGACATCCTCATAAAAGCTGCCGAAGAAGTTGACCTCCAGTTCCATGCCCAATACGGAGCCAAGCGAAAAACCTACCGTTATGTGATCCTTAACGACGAAACCCCCTCTGCCATATTCCGCAATTACTCCTGGCATCTGGCCATGCCTTTAGACCTTAAGGCCATGCAAAAAGCCTCAGGTTTTCTTCTGGGGAAGAAGGATTTTTCTTCTTTTCAGGGCGCAGATGCGGATACGGAAGACCCCCTGCGGGAAGTCTTCCGGGCCGAATGGACGACTAAAGAGCAGCGTTTTCTCCATTTCGACATCGAAGCGGACGGCTTCTTGAAACACATGGTGCGAAACGTTGTGGGAACCCTCGTGGATGTGGGCAAAGGAAAGATATCCGCGGAAGAATTCAGCTGCATCCTGGAAGCCCGTGACCGGCGCCATGCTGGGATTACCGCTCCCCCTCAAGGGCTTTTCTTATTGGAGGTCAAATATTGACCTGAGGCGGACTCGGGTGCAGGGCCGCTGTCCTCGCCCGCATAAGGCACTTATTGCTCCTGACCACAGGCCGGAGCTCCCGATGGCGGAAGGAAAGGGAGTCAAACATGAGCTAACCACTGACTAATAACTGGGTAGGGCAAGTGACCTGTGGTTATTGCTATCTTCTTTCCCTGATGCTATAAAAGCTTTACATCTTTTCACCGCATTTGAATTTTTCTCGGCGTTCTCAGCGTGCTCTGTGGTGAATTCTTTGAGGAGGAAACGGATGAGCGTCAGCGACGTCAGAAAGTATGACCGGGAATACGTCATCCATTCCTGGAGCGTACAGTCTACCCTGGATCCCTTAGTCATCAGTAGAACTCAGGGAGTGTACATGTTCGATGAGAACGGGAAGCGGTATTTAGATATGACTTCTCAACTCATGAACCAGAACATCGGCCACCAGCACCCCAAAGTGGTGGAGGCCATCAAGAAGCAGGCAGAAAAAGTCTGCTTCGTGGCCCCGGGTTTGGCCTACGAGTCGCGCTCCTTCTTGGGCAAGGCTCTGGCTGAAATTACGCCAGGGGACCTGAAAAAATTCTTTTTTACCCTCGGCGGAGCGGATGCCAATGAGAACGCCGTTAAAATGGCGCGGGCGTACACGAAGAAATGGAAGATCCTCACCCGCTACCGGTCCTATCACGGCGCTACCTACGGAGCCATTGCCCTGACCGGAGACCCCCGCAGGCCTCCCGTAGAACCTGCCATGCCGGGAGTGGTCCGGGTTTTCGACCCTTATTGCTACCGCTGCTCATTTGGATTGACTTACCCCGGTTGCCACCTTCGCTGCGCGCAATCTGTGGAAGAAGTGATCCAGTATGAGACGCCGGAGACCGTGGCCGCGGTCCTGGTCGAATCGGTGGTAGGAAGCAATGGTCTCATCGTCCCGCCCGCTGGATACATGCAATGCCTGCGGGAGATTTGCACCCGAAATGGAGTCCTGCTGATCGTGGATGAAGTCATGTCCGGGTTCGGCCGCACGGGCAACTGGTTTGCGATTAATCACTGGAATGTGGTTCCGGACATGATTACCATGGCCAAGGGCTTAACCTCGGGCTACGTGCCTCTCGGAGCGGTCGCCCTTTCCAAGAAGATTACCGACGTGTTAGACAAACAGATGCTTTGGGCCGGCTTAACTTACAATGCTCATCCTCTGGCCTGCGCCACAGCCATCGCCACCCTCCAGGTTTACCGCGAGGACAAATTAATGGAAAACACGACGGCCATGGGCAAGGTGGTCCAGCAGGAGCTCGAGGCCATGAAAGCCAGGCACCGGTCCGTGGGGGATGCCCGGGGAATCGGGCTTTTCTGGGCGATTGAATTGGTGAAAGATAAGGAGACCCGTGAACCCCTGGTAAAATGGAATGCCATGGGGCCGGAAGCATCTTTCAGCCGGGAGATAAACAGGAGACTGCTTGAGGGTGGGGTATATACCACGGTCCGCTGGAATTTCCTTTTCATCGCTCCGCCCCTTTGCATTAAAGAGGACGAGCTCCGGGAGGGTTTGAGGGTTATCGATAAAGTCTTAGATTATGCTGATTCGCTGGCAACGTAAGCAAACAGCAATCAGCAGTCAGCGGTCAGCAATCAGCAAAGACTGAAAAGTGAAAAAGGTAGGTTTTGGGCTGAAAGCTGAACGCTGATAGCCGAAAGCTAGGCTAAATAGAGAATCTGGATGAAGAAAAGGACTGTTAAAGCACGCCTTTTGCCCAGGGAAGCCGCTGCCGATGCCATCCTCTGGGGCGGGAATATCATCACCATGGACCCTCGAAAGCCATGGGCCCAAGCCGTGGCCATAAAAGATAGAAGGTTTTTAAAGGTAGGAAATGATGCGCAAATCAAGGCCCTCGCGGGTGGAAAAACGAAGGCCGTTGCTCTTAGGGGGCGCACCGTCACGCCAGGGTTCATTGATTCCCATCAGCACCTATCCCAGGTGGGGATTAATCTCCTGCAGATCGATTGCAGCCCGGCACACTGCAAATCTATCGCGCAAATCCAGCAGGCGGTCCTGAAGCAGGCCAGGCGCAGACCTCAGGGAGAATGGATCAGGGGTGTGGGCTATGATGACACCAAAACCACCGACAAGCGCATACTGAGCCGCTGGGATCTTGACGAAGTTGCCCCTGAACATCCAGCCTTCATCCAGCATGTAAGCGGCCATTGGGCTATCACGAACAGCAAAGGGCTGGAGGCGGGCGGAGTTCGGGAGGATACTCCCGATCCAAAAGGGGGATCCTATGGACGCGACCCCCGATCTGGAAAATTGAACGGCATCCTCTATGAACAGGCTGAGTTTGCCTATGTCTTCGAGGGCCTGACCGGCAAGCCGCCGGTCATCCCTGCTTTTCCTCTCAAAGATCGAAAGAAGGGATTGGGCCTGGCCACCAACATGTACCTTGCATCCGGGATCACTGGTGTGCACGACGCGCTGGTTTCTGCCCAAAGCTTGGAAACCTATCAAGAGGCCTGGAAAGGCGGGGATCTCAAATTGCG
>Ga0315312_1003187_pt1 | contig 10705 bp, 11 predicted proteins | sample TDP7_MG_FD_203629 | JGI IMG/M metagenome (GOLD analysis project Ga0315312, IMG submission 203629) | Freshwater sediment microbial communities from Lake Towuti, South Sulawesi, Indonesia - TDP7 | ecosystem: Environmental > Aquatic > Freshwater > Lake > Sediment | place: Indonesia: South Sulawesi... | reverse complement strand
CCAACACGGCCAAGTATGCTCTTCAGCTCTTCATATGGCACTCCGCCAGGTCTCAGAATCTGAGGTGGATCAACAGTCAAGTCGACAACTGTTGACTCCACACCCACCTTCGTCGGACCAGCGTCGAGAATCAGATCTATTCTCCCATCTAGGTCCTGTCTCACATGTTCCGCACTGGTAGGGCTTGGCCGTCCCGCCAAGTTGGCGCTTGGCGCAGCGATCGGGACGCCCGACTCTTCGATCAAAGCCAAGGCAACTTTGAATCCCGGCATCCTTACGGCTACTGTGTCCAAGCCTCCGGTCGTTATCCTTGGCACGAGACTCGAAGCCTTCAAAACCAATGTCAAGGGACCAGGCCAAAAAGTGTCAATCAGTTTACGAGCGTTCGCCGGCACCTCTTCTGCCAGTCTGCAGACTTCATCCCTGCTGGCCACATGCACTATGATCGGGTTGTCTGGCGGTCTGTTCTTGGCAGCATAGATCCGGGCAACAGCTTCAGGGTTCAGGGCGTCTGCCCCTAGACCGTAGACTGTCTCGGTCGGGAAGGCTACGAGGCCACCTTTTCGAATTATCCCCGTGGCTACTCGAATCTTGTCGATCTCTGGTTCCTCGCAGTTCATCTTCAGTATGACTGTTCTCAATCTCAGCCACTCTTCGGCAGTTGGAAGATCACATTTGACGGTTCAGCAATCTCTCCTTCAGCCACCGTGTCTTATAGGTGCTTGCCCATCAAAAACTTTATCCCAGCAGGGAAGCTTAAAGCTCCCTTGCAGAAGGTTTTCGCCATGCCATCTGAGGCACCAACGGACGTGAAGGGCTTTCCGTTCGTCTCTAGACGGGAGAACTTGACAGACATCTTGGTCGACCGTGAGTTAGCTGCCCTTGGAGACGCCTATGTTAACTTTGTCTATTCCCTAGCGCTTTCGAGGAAGAGGGGTAGACCCGTAGGCAAGAAGGTAGACAGCTCGGCTCTCGCATCAGCTCTTAAGAAGGCGGGTCTGCGAAGGCTCCTACCTTCCCGGTCGGATCGGCACAGGCAGGCAGATGGTGCTGAGTCTTTGGTTGTATACGCTTGGTTAACTGGAGCAATCTCACTTGACGAAACTGTTCAAATCGTGGAGAAGGAGGAAATGGTGGAGGATGCTTTCGCTCTGCTCTTGCAGGCCGTACTGAAACGCCTGAACTTGCCGCATCAGAAGGTTTAATAGCCTTCTTGCTTCACCTCATGACAGTTGTGTGGCCTTGTCCATGGTTAAGAAGGCAGGTTCATGAGCGAAGTCTTAACCCCGATCGCATACCAGTTGGGAGTCGGAGGAGTCCTAGGCTTCTTCGTCGGTTACGCTGTGAAGAAGCTGACGAAGATTGTGGCAGTGCTAGCAGGCGTATTGGCATTCATATTGATCTATCTGGGGTACCAAGGCGTAATCAGCATGAACTACGACAAGTTGGCAGAGATGCTTGGGAGACTGCTGGGAACGGCAGGCCAGACTGCAAGCCTCTTGACACCCATAGTCGCCAACCTTCCCTTCGCTGGCAGCTTTATTCTAGGTGCAGCTGTAGGGCTGAAAGTTGGCTGAAGCGCTTCGCAGTAAACTTCGACCTCTTTGAACCTGAGGGAGGACCGGCCCTTCCTTTAAGGGGCTTCACAGACTCCTATTTCTGCCGTTCCTCGAGAGCCTTGCTAAAGGCTTCGCTGAGTTCCCTGCCTCTCTGAAGGATCTTCTCGGTAGCCTCTCTCAACGCTTGCTCGGGTTTCTTCCCGTTCTTCGTCCGAATTGCGATTATTGGGTTGGAGATCAAGGGATGGGGTGTGTCGTAACCCGCCGATTCAACGTTCTCATCCTCCAAGATAACCGATTCCAAGAGATTGCAGAACGTGTGACCCTCGCCTTCAACCTCGATCTTCAATTCTTCCGGTGTTCTCTTCAACACCTTCAGCCGCAAACCAGTCTCCTCCTTCATAAGACGCTCGTGCCGTAATCCAAGGCAATCTTCCGCCTTTCGACATTCCCGCAGGCTCCGCACTCAATCCGCCTGCCCTTGCTTGACAGGAGGCTTCCACACTGCGAACAGAAAGCGTAGATAACACCGAGGTTATCCTCTTTGGTGGACAGGTGATATGTCTTGTTCTTGTCGCTGATGACCTTGGCGCGGACAAGGTCACCCACCCTGAAGGCGTTGAACATATTCTCCGTGTATGTGAAGCTCACATCGGACACGTGGATCAATCCTGAAAAGAAACCCGAGGTGAAATTCCTTCCGACCTTCCTTATCCTCACGGTTGCCATTGAACTCTGAACGCCTACGACGTCCCCAACTGCTACGCTGCCAACACTTGGAACATTTACGTTGCGCGAAACGGGATACACCGAGACCTTCTTGTTTGCCAAATCCATCAGAACATACCCAACATTCTTCGCGTGGATAGTTCCGTCTTCCACATAGGTTCCAGCGTTCGGTACGAACTCCTCAATGACGCCAAGTTTCTCTCCCGGAACAACGAACTGGCCGCTACTTCTAGCCTTGCTCATTACTGACACGTCTATTGTTGCCCAGTCTAAGGCGTGATCGCAGAAGAAACGAACGGAAGCTCCCATATTAGCTTTGCCCTCAAAAGCGGCCTTACTTCCAGAGATCGCCAGATATGGCACTCAGAATCCTGTAGAGGTTAACTTTGACGGGATATCTCCTCTTCCTGTGGAAGTCGTAAGTTCGGCGGATAATTATCTGCGTCTCGTAGACCTTGTCTATGCGACCGCCGATTTGGGGGATTTCTCGTTTCAGGAAGTCTCGTACCGACTCGCTTCCCTTGTGTAATGAGTACACGACATCCGAAATTGCTAGGGCTTTCCTCAGGAATTCGATGTCAGCTCCTCGCCTCCAGCTTCCGAAAGGCGGATTCATCAATGTCGTGTCGAAATGACCGACGACGCTTCTTATGTCTGCAATAGCCAGGTCGACTTCAGCGCCAACCTTCTTAGCGTTTTCTCTGGCAACCCTCACCGCGTCTCTGTCGATGTCAACCCCGACCACCCAGATAGCCCCGAGAAGAGAAGCAGCAATGGCTAGGATGCCTGAGCCGCAACCTAGGTCAACGACCTTTTTCCCGCGAACGTCGTCGTGAGTCACAGCTGCCACGTAACCCATCCACGATGCGCTCTCAGCATCAAGTGTATATCCTTCCCATCGGAGCTTCGGTCTTGAGCTTGGTGCCAGTTGAGAAAGGATTATCCCGAGCTGCTTCTTTCTCATCAAGGCTGGTTCCGACCCAAAATCCCCTAGTTCGAGCCTGTCTCAGATGAATCCTTCCTTCAGAAGGTCTTCCCATCTAATCTTCCCAAGCGCCACGTAGGCCTCCTTCACTGTGAGCACAGGCTTTGTGAAGGCGGATGGCTCGTCTAAGGCAATTCTTGGGCAAGCCGTGTTCACATAAGCCTCTACTGCCGGGAACTGCATAAGCGTCTCAGGTACTATTTCACGCAAAGCGACAAGTACGGCTTTCTTTCCGCTTTTCTCTAAGTCTTTCTTGATTTTGAGGGCGGTTTCGACGTTCATCTGACCCGGCTTCAACCCGACTATCACGCCGAAGGTTTCCGCTTTCCTTGCTTGGCTGATCTCCGACCATCGCCTCTTCAGTGTCTTCTGCCCTTCAGCCTCTATAGGGTAGGCCCTCTGCTCAAAAGGATCGGCAACCACGGTCGGCTTCATCGTGGCGAGAAACAGTCCCAAGGCGTGGAAACCTCCGCCCCCGATGAAAAGGAAGGCGTCAACCATCTCCGAAACCGATCTGGCGTTGCTGTAGTTGCAGCCCAAAACCTGTCCAGGATACTTCATGTGACCTGCGTCTCCGAGGTAAACAGTTTTCCCAGCTGCTTCAAGAACCCGCCTCGCCTCACCGAGCATGTGAACATGCTGAACCGTCGTTGCCAAACCAATTCCACTCCACGGTTTCAAGTGGCCAAGCGCCATCTCAACCGCCCTTCCAACGCTGACATTAGCCTTCGCTTCGACGTAGATGATAGGCACTTCGGTCCTCTCATCTCTCAGTAATCCAGTGTGCCCGTAATGAACCACTAGGTCAACCTCAAGGCTTTCAGCCTCGCACAAGGGGAGGTCACAAGCGCCATAGCACGGGTCACCAGAGATTATCGCATCAGCACCAACACTCTCTATGACTGCAGCCAGCCGAGGTCCACGGGGCTTCAGTCCGTCCGGAAGTTGAAGTAGCACCCTCTTGGCGCCTCGTTTCGAAATCTCTTCTTTAAGCCGGTTCTCTTCAAGCTCAAACAGAGCGTCCTTCATGCCGCATGCACTGTGAAAAGTATGTCTTCAGTCTTATCTTAGAGTACCCCCGGCTGCTCTTAAATATTTTCGGGGGCTCCCAGCGGCGTCTTCGCAGATGCCTGTCAGCTCAAACATGCAAAGTATCTGCCATCTGACCGTGCGTCTTACTCCCCTTGGGCCTGAAGGCGTAGAATATGGACTTGCGATTCATAATCGCTATATGTATGCGAGCTCTATCTTATTTCGTCGAGGCAAGATGAGATCCCGTTCGAGGTTGGAGATTTACCTGGATCTGTTGCGCACGGTTTCGAGCCAGAGCGATCCGGTGGACATTGCCAGAAAGGCAAACCTCACTCTAAGCGACACGGAGGAGCATTTGGACTTCCTAGCGTCGCAGGGGCTGGTGATAATTGCAGGGCTGGACAGAAACAGGGCTACGTATAGACTAAGCCCAAGAGGATTTGAAGTCCTAGAGGCGCTTCAAAACCCAACCGAGCCAGAACAGCCTCTTCTCAAACATGTCTAGCGCCGAAGCCAACTTGGGATACGGGATGTAAGGCCGACAGTGACGTCAGCTTATCTCTTTGAGAACCTTGCCATACTTCTTGCACATGTGGCAATAGGCGCGGTCTTTCACCTTCAACGATGTGGCGGACACTATCTCGTGACCGCAGTCCAGCAAGTAGCGCCTATACAAACGCATGAGGAAAGAGACTCCTATCAGGTACTGCTAGACGAAGGCTCATAATTCCCCACAGTGAAAGAGCAACTGGCCAAAGTTTCCCTCTTAAGAGTTTGGTGGGCGCAGAGAAATAAAGAGGATTCGCCTCAAGTCTCTCCCTATCATGTGAACTGCACGGATTTTCGATACTTCTGTGGCGCTTGCTAAGGTCCCTCAAGCGGGAGGTCCAAGTCCGGATCGTCGCGCATCCCTTTGCCGGTCGTCTTGTCAAGCACAATGCGTTGCTCAACCATGGCAACAAGCTTCCGAGTTGACGCAACTACATCTGGGTTGACTGATATGCTATCGATTCCGCTTCGAACGAGAAACTCGGTGAACTCTGGGTAGACGCTGGGCGCCTGACCGCAGATGCTGACAGTTTTCCCGTCGCGGTGAGCCAGGCGGATAAGCATTCTGATTGCGCGTTTCACTGCTAGGTCTCGCTCGTCGAAGAGGTGGGCAACGGTTTCGTTGTCCCGGTCGCATCCAAGAATCGTCATAGTCAAGTCGTTGCTTCCGATGCTGTAACCGTCCACGTACTGGTTGAACTTGTCTGCGACGATGCAGTTACTTGGTATCTCAGCCATAAGCCAAACCTTGAAGCCGGGGCCTCTAATCAACCCCTGCTCCTCAAAGATCCTGTTGATCTTCTCCATCTCTTCGACTCTTCTGCAGAAGGGAATCATCACCCAAAGGTTATTGAGGCCGAATTCCTCTCTAACCTTCTTGACCGCTTTGACCTCAAGTTTGAAGGCTTCGATATACTTGGGGTCATAGTACCTCGAGGCGCCTCTCCAACCCATCAGAGCCGACGGTTCCACGGGCTCGTACTTCTCGCCGCCCTTGAGTTCCCTGTATTCAGACGACTTGAAGTCGCTGAAACGCATAACGACAGGTCTGGGATAGAAGGCTGCGCAAATCTTCCTGAAGGCTTCGGCAAGACCGTCGACAACCTTCTCAAGATGTCCGGTCTCGATGAGGTAGAGTGGGTGTTCACCGATCTCGCTCGTCCACACAAACTCCTGTCTAAGCAGACCCACGCCGTCAGCTGGCAAGGCTGCCACCCTCTCTGCGATCTCAGGTTCGCCGAGGTTGACGTAGATCTTTGTGCCGGTTACTAGGGAGGGTTCCGCCATCACGACAGCAGCGGCGGCTTCTTTCCTTTCGGCGGCCTCTTCCAACACGCCCTCGTAGACAACGCCAAGTTTTGCGTCAACGGTTACCATGCCGCCGTCTGGCATGTATTCCGTAGCCGGTCTACCGCGCGATGTCGTTCCGACGATGCAGGGTATTCCCAGCTCTCGAGAGACTATGGCAGCGTGGCAGGTCATTCCGCCCGAGTTCGTTACTATGGCTGTCGCCTTCCGCATAGCTGGAACCCAGTCTGGAGCCGTCATCTCTGTGACCAGAACCTCTCCCTTCTGGAACTCATTGATCTTGTCAACTGTCGGTATTACGTGAACCTTGCCTATGGCTAGGCCGGGAGAGGCAGGAAGCCCCTGAACAAGAACTTTCCTTTCAGTCGTGACTGCAAGCTTCTCAGGTTTCACTTCTACTTGCCTAAGTGCCCACACGGTTTCCGGCCGTGCTTGGAGGATGAAGAGTTTGTCTGTTCTTTCGTCTAAGGCCCATTCTAAGTCCATGGGCTTCTTATAGTGCTCCTCGATATCTATCGCGTATTTGGCCAGCTCCTTGATCTGCTCGTCGGTTAACACTTGCCTGTCTTGGAGATCTGGCGACACTGGCTTTCTCTCTGTTCCTCCCGAGGGCAGTCTTGCGAGTTGGATGGTCTTTTTCGGAATATTCTTTTTTACGATCATAAGGTCGCTTTTCTTCACATGATACTCGTCCGGGGTTATTGCTCCTTGGACAATGAATTCGCCTAGGCCAAATCCAGCTTCGACCAGAACTACACTCCTGTCTCCGTTGGCGACGTCTAGCGTGAAGATGACTCCGCTGGCTTTGCTGTACACCATCAGCTGTATTGCGCTACTGAGGGCGACAGCCATATGATCGAAGCCTTTCTGGATCCTGTAGAAGATGGCTCTGTCGGTGAACAGGCTGGCAAAACATTCCTTCACCTTCTCAACAACCTCTTCTGCGCCGCGAACGTTGAGGTAGGTTTCCTGTTGACCAGCAAAGCTGGCGTCCGGAAGGTCCTCTGCCGTAGCTGAACTGCGAACCGCGACAAAGGGGTCATTCTCGTCTACCTTCTTGGCAAGTGATTTGTATGCTCTAACAATCTCCTTCTCAAGGTCCCGCGGCATCTCTGCCTTCGCGACAATCTTCCTGATTCTCGCGCCGACGCTTTGAAGCATTTTGGTGTCATTCGGGTCTTTGATCTCTTCAAGGATCTCTGCCATTCTTCTATCGAGCTTGTTTTCCTTCAGGTAGTATCGGTAGGCATCTGCAGTCGTCGCGAAACCATAGGGGACCGGAGCCCCTGTTCTGCGGGTCATCTCTCCAAGGCTGGCGCTTTTCCCGCCTACTAGCGGCACGTCTTCCATCCCGATCTCGTCGAACCACAATATGTATCTTGCTTTCTTGCCTGACAACAATTCTCACCCAGTAACTTGACTTGCCAGTCTTTCTATGACTATCCTGCAAGGCGTGGGCAGTTTGGCCTCTCCCCGCCTCATGGCTTCCTTGGCCGCTTCAACTCCGTCGTCGAGGACATAAGCCACGACTATCGGCTGTTTCGGTTCTACTCGAGCCGCCCTACCCACAGGTTTCCCAAACGCTCTGCTCATGCCCTCCTGAAACCTGTCTGCATGAGGCATGAAAAGCATCTTATTCTCGCGGAGTATCACATGCGGTAAGGGTAAGACACGCATGAAGAAGCTGTTTCCCAGGTTTTGTTCGAGATGGCGGTTGACTGCGACGCGTGCCGCCTCTAGAGCATTGTGGCGGATTTGAACTCTTTTCTCCGAGACAAGAGAAACTTGATAGCTGAAATTGCCCGACGGATCCCCCATAGAAAATTTGGTGATCTTGGACGGGGGAGACCCGTGAATGTACTTGTTTTTCGTATAGGGCATGCCTTTGACTTCACGGTAGTTGCGTGCCTTCATGTTGCATTTCCTCTCAGCATACAGCTAGCCGAGATATTTAAAATATTCGTTTTCCTTCGTCCCTGAGTGTTCGCTACTCTCTTAAAGGCTTGGCTCTGAACCAGATCTTCGCCAGTTCTCTGTAGTTGTCAAATACGCCTCTCAGAATCGGAACGTATATCTGAATCTCTTCGTCCGACATGTACTGGAACTGATACTCACCCGTGTACGGGGAGGGCTTACCAATCCTTGTTATGAACTCAATATGCATCAGCGGGTCGCCTCTCTTAATGGTTATGGGCGTTCTGTTGTTGCTAAGGTTGACCAGTTCCAAAGCAAGCCTACCGACAAAGCCGCTGTGAACCTTCGCCGCGTTCAGGAAGGACAAGCCCGCTCTGCCATATCTGCTTTTGGCCGTTAGGTGGGCAACGTGCCCCGGGGGCGTGAAAACAATCTCCTTGGATATGAGGTTCCGGTGCTCAAGATACTGAAGAGTCATTTCATCCTTCACTGTCAAGACATAGCCGTCTCCGTCCAATAGGCTCATGTCGAAGGGATAGACGCACTTATACTTCTCAATCAGCTCAACCAGCTTGTCCTTGCCCAGTATACACATCCTTCTTCACCAATAGCCCCAAAGGAACTGAGAAGATATGCTGCCGGACCGCTTAAAAAACTAGCTGATAGTCGCCTTTCTCCCTTGCTCGCCCGACCTTTTTCGGTCAACATTGTCCCGAAGGAAGACGAAATGTGGCTAGCTCCAAGCGCTCAGATGGGGCCTTTACCTTAGATCATTGGACACTAGCCATATCATTCGGAGGATTCGACATATCAGCCGGCCGTATCGAGGGCATAGTCAGCGAAGACCCTCGAGCTCAACCGCATCTGTTGCGCGTACTCTGATTTCGTCCCTGGTCATACCTTCTAGCGGAGACTATGATGCGCCAAGTGCCTTCGTGCCTTCTTCACTATCTGGTCTATATCGTCTTCCACTTGTTTATCCAGCGGTTCGGGTTTGTGTTCCTTCATAATCTTCTGTTTCATCTCACTCGCTTTCGCAAGAAGGTCCTTTGAGTTCTGGAAACTCCAGCTCTCCCACGTGTCCCTGTTGAGCATTCGCGGGAACCATTGCTCCTTCCGCATATGCTTCAGCGTGTGCGTGGTCCCAGTAAAGCTTCCTATTCTGCCTTTATCCTTTAGAAGCTCAAGCGCCAGAGTCTCCTGATTCACTTCTAGCCCTCTCAAGACTCTCTTAACATAACCCGCGATTTCGTCGTCAATGATCAATTGTACAAGCGATGCTCCTTGATCAGCGCCCGCTATTCCAAGATGCCCGAACATTTCTGCACCAGCCAAAGCAGATATCAACATTGAACAGCCTTTCTCCAAGCCTGCCTGTGCATCTGGAACATTAGAGTCCGTGAGTCCTGTGTTGACATGTACCGAGAAGCCGTAAGATCTCCCAATCTGAACCATTGCAACAGCCATCAATGCTTGTTCGGGCGAGCCGAACGATATGTTCAGATTACGCATATCAGCTATGTGCGGAATGCCACCATACTCAACGGGCGTGCCGGGAGAAAGGATCTGAGATATAGTAATGCCAGCGAGGATCTCAGCGTTCTCCAACGAGAGGGTACCTGCCAGAGTTACTGGCCCAGATAAGCCTGCCATAACCATTGGTCCGAATGCTACTGGTAAGCCCTTATTGCAGAAAAGTCTGAGGATCTCCAGAGACTCGTACCTGAACTTAAGCGGGCTTACAGGTTCGCAGAAGTACCATATCATTGGCCTTCTTCTGTGCTCCTCTTCTCCTCCGGAAAGCGCCTCAAAGAGCTCTAGGATATAGGGAGCCTCCCTTGGATCCTCAATCCACGAAAAGACAACCTTAGGACTCATCTTGATGAGCTCAGAATAGACATAGACGCTTCTGCCGGGAACACGAATCTCTTGTGGGATAGCCATGGATCCGACGATGTTTATGTTATCCAAGGCGTCCCCTAGAATTGCGGCTTCAATCAAATCCTTTATTGACGCCTTCCTTCTTTCCTTGACGACAGGGTCGACTATCCACGTTTGGCCTGCACTTGACAAGAAGCGAAGATCGCCATCTCCAATTCTAAGGTTGTGCTTTGGATTTCTGGCATGGATCGAATATCTCTTTCCGCTTTTTTTGATGGCTTCTTTGACCATCTCCCCGCTAAGGAGTACGCGATGATCCTTCGTTTCTTCAGCCCCGTTCTTCTTCAGCTCTTCGCGGATTCCAGGATGGTTTACCTGAATCCCTATCTCAGATAAGATTCGGAGTGACGAATCATGTATCCTTTCAACTTCATCCTTCTTGAGGAACCTTACATTCCAAGCACCCAAATCCAGACCCCCGCGGATCTTATGTTTATCGTTCATCATCCGACATGTCAATGATGAAAAACGCTTTTGATTCTCACCGGTTGAATTGTGGCAGCAGGGGCGCGTGCGCCTTGAGTAGTTCGTCAAGCACAGCTTTGGCGGCATCTAGGTTCTGGATAGCTGGGTCAATCAGTAGGGCTTGAAGAGCCTTGTCATATGAGCCTTCGAATGCCGCTTCAACGGCCAGCTCTTGGATGGTTCCTTGAGTGTTGCATAGGTTTGCTATGGCTTTCGGAAGCGA
>Ga0315312_1003185_pt1 | contig 10708 bp, 8 predicted proteins | sample TDP7_MG_FD_203629 | JGI IMG/M metagenome (GOLD analysis project Ga0315312, IMG submission 203629) | Freshwater sediment microbial communities from Lake Towuti, South Sulawesi, Indonesia - TDP7 | ecosystem: Environmental > Aquatic > Freshwater > Lake > Sediment | place: Indonesia: South Sulawesi... | reverse complement strand
AGGCGCTGACAATCCATTTCTGTGGTTCCCTTTTGAATGATTCGATGGCTGTGTGTCGGCCTACTTCTGCGGTCACAGATTTGACCTGGATCCCCCGGCCCTGTTTCAACATTCCCTCGTAGTACTTGAGATGCAGAACAGCCGACACAGGGTGTGCTCCCAATCTCAGGAGAGCACCTCCACCGGATGTCTTCCACCTCCGCGAGTAAGCCGCGTGAGAGCCGGAATGGCTCTCCTCGGCCCGGATGTCCAGGACAGTTCCCTGGCTCACCTTGATCAGGTTTTTCAGTTTGACCACAGGGGGAGCATAGATCCAGTTTTCCGCGTAGCAGAATTTCACTTTGCTCGTTTTTAGTGCGGAAGAAACGGCTTCACAGTTCGCCATGGCCTGGGAAAACATGGTCTTCCTGTCCACCGCAAACCCGACGAGGTCTTCTGGCCTCTCTTTCCCAAAATAGCCAGTCAAAGGCTTTTCGCAGATCACGTGTTTGCCGGCCTGGGCTGCCTGAATGACAAATTCGTGGTGCAAATCTGTAGGAACACAAAGGTCCACTACATCGATCTCTTTCTGGTCTAAAAGACGGCGATAGTCGTCGCAAGCCTCGGGAATATTGTATCGCTTGGCAAATTCTTCAGCCCGCGCCCTGGTGCGGGAGGCAACGGCCTGGATTTCGACTTTCGAGCCGCGCAATCGACCAAAATTTTCTAAATGAAGACGGGCGGCAAATTGAGCTCCGACCATTCCGATACGCAGAAGATCCATGGATATCTCCTTCCCCTCTATTGTTATTGTGGAGGCCAGAGTATAGGCTTTTTTTCTGGACTCATTGCCCAGCAGGCCGCAGAAAAATGGCTCCTTGCTATTGGAGCTTTGACCAGAGTTCCCTCAGGTGGGGGGGGTTCCACCATTTCTTCAGTTTCAAATCCTCACAAATGAGATTGGCGGCATTATAACCTGGAGCACCTGTAATGTTTCCGAAAGGGTGGCTTCCCGATCCGCAAAGATACAGGCCTTCGATGGGCGTGCGATAGGGTTGGAGGCCCTGGAAGGGGCGATTCTCCAGCATCTGATCCTGGCTGGCCCTTCCTACGCAATGGTCTCCATAGCGCATGTTGATCAGCTTCCTCTCTACATCCAGCGGAGTGAAGGCGTATTTGGCCATAATATTGCGGGAATTCAGATTGGGAGCGTACTGCCGCCACCTCTCCAGGCAAACTTCCATATATTCGTTTTTGATTTTGTCCCAGGCTTCCGGTCCCCCATTCCCCAAATGATAGGGCGCGAATTGCCAGAGAAAAGCCGTGTGCTTTCCGCGAGGCGCCTGGGCGGGATCGTGAAGGGTTGGCAGGGCGCACTGCATACCTGGTTTTTTCGGAGGGATCCCCTCATTGATTTCCCGCACATGACTCAAAAAGTCCTCCGTGCTCTCCAGGCCTATATTATAATTGAAACCCGCATTGATGTCCGGATTGAAAGCTGCTGAGGTGTAACGCAAAGGTTCATTGAGGGCCAGGTGAGCGCTGAAGAGGACGAACTTGGAAAATTTGAAATTCTTGGCCTTTTGGATGGCATGGGGCTCAAGCTTATCTTCTCCCACCAGTTCCAGGAAGGTTTGCGGTATATCCACTGAGCTGGCGATGAGCTTCCGAGCATGGATCCTTCTTCCATCGTCGAGGATGACCCCGGTGGCTCGCCCGCCTTCCACTACAATCTCCCGCACGTGGCTGGCTTCCCAAAGCCTTCCCCCATGGGCTTCGAGGAATTTGCAGATGCCGTGGGCCAGGTAATGGGATCCACTCAGGCAAAAGCTTCCTCTCACGCTCCCGTTGAGGGCCTGGATGAAATGATAACCCAACCCGGGCTCATCCGCCAGGAACATCCTGGTGGTGACGACAAAGATGATCATGGCCCTCATTTGCTCGCTTTCGAAAAATTCCCTGGCCAACTCTAAAGGGGATTTCTTGCTGATGGCCAGGTATTCGCGACCTAATTCGCTCCTCTCGAGCAGGGCCTTTTTTTCCTGAGAGGGAAGGGGAGGAGAGTAGCCTTCAGGAGTGATGATCTTTTCGTTTATGGGGCGGAAGCGCCCCAAAAGATCCCGATAGGTCGTGGCATCCTTTTGGGAAAAATAGGAGATGTTTTTGATGGTTCTTTCATCGTCCATGTGCAAAACAAGGCAGCGTCCATCGCTGAAAGGAGCGACGGTCTGGACCGGAGGCATCTTTACCTGGATGCCATAACGTTCGAGCTCCAGGTCTTTATAGAATGGCAGGTCCGGGAGCCACCTGAGAAAATAGGCGTGCAGGTTGTGCCAAAACCCGGGGATCGTTACTTCCTCTGTACAGAGTCCTCCTCCGGGCTCCATTCTTCTCTCCAAGACCAAGGTTTCCAGCCCTGCCTTGGTCAAATATCCCCCCAAAATCTGGCCATTATGGCCCCCTCCGATGATGATGGCATCGAAGGCATCTTTCACGGGTCCATCCTCCCTTTGGCATTAATCTAACCGCAGAGGACTCAGAGAAGTTATCAATTTTCAGGAAGTTAAGAAAACAAAAACTCCTTTGGAGAACACAGAGTATTTCTCTATGCACTCTGTTGTTTCAATTCCGTTTCTTTCCGCGCCTCCCACCGAGGTAGGCCTCCTGAACTTTCTCATTCGATCGCAGTTCCTCTCCAGTGCCAGAGAGGACAATCCTTCCAGTCTCAATGGCATAGCCGCGGTCAGCAATCTGCAAGGCTTTTCGAGCATTCTGCTCGACCAGAAGGATACCGATCTCATCACTCTTAAGTTCGCGGATTTTCGCGAAGACCTCATTCACCAGGATGGGCGCTAGACCCAGGGAGGGTTCATCCATCATGAAGAGTTTGGGCCTGGCCATAAGGGCTCTGCCCAAAGCCAGCATCTGCTGTTCTCCTCCACTCAAGGTCTCCCCCAATTGCCTTTGTCTTTGCCGCAGGACGGGAAACATACCGAAGATCGCATCGAGCGCCTGGTTTAGGTTTGTGTCAGGACAAGTGAATGCTCCCATCAGGAGGTTTTCCAGGACCGTCATCTTTTTCAGGATTGCCCGCCCCTCTTGGATCAAAAAAATCCCCTTTTCTACAATCTTATGGCAAGGCATTCTCATAATTTTCTCCCCCTCGAAGATCACTTCTCCTTGGATAGGTGAAAGAACCCCCGCGATGACCCTGAGCAGAGTGGTCTTCCCGGCACCATTGGCACCGATCAGGGTTACAATCTCTCCTTTTTCTACTTCAATGTCCAGGCCTTTTAAAACTTGGATCGTGCCGTAGCCTGCCTCAATTCCTTTGACCACTAGCATAAATTCTTTATGCTTCCTCCCTTCCCAGGTAGGCCTCAATGACTGCTTCGTTGGCCTGGATTTTCTCGGGTGTGCCCTGGGCAATCAATTTTCCAAAATTCAAGACGTATATGTAATGACAAATCCCCATCACCACGCTCATATCGTGTTCTATCAAGAAAATGGTTTTGCCAGCATTTCTGATCTCCTGGATTCGGTCCAGAAGCTCTTCAGTTTCGGCCTCGTTCATCCCGGCAGCAGGTTCATCCAACAGCAAGAGGCTTGGCTCCAGGGCAAGGGCTCTGGCGATCTCCAAGCGTCTCTGCTCCCCATAAGCCAGGCTGGAGCCTATCTCCTTTCGCTTTTGCCAGAGGCCCATCTGTTGCAGCAGGGTTTCTGCCTCCCCGCGAAGCCTTTTATCACCCTGAGCCTTAAATTCGAAAATGCTCGTGATACCAGATCGGGTGTGGATATTCTGGGCCACCAAGACGTTCTCCAGAACGGTCATGGTGGGAAATAGTCTTATGTTCTGGAAGGTGCGGGCGATCCCCAAGCGGGTGATCTGATGGGGATGTAAGGATGTCAATTCCTGTCCCTGGAATTGGATGGATCCCCCGGAAACTGGAAGTAGCCCAGTAATAAGGTTGAAGAGCGTTGTCTTTCCTGCTCCATTCGGGCCGATAAGGCCATATATCCTATTTTCCTCCAAATGAAGCTTGACGCAGTCCAGGGCCTGCAGTCCCCCAAAGTTTTTAGAGACCTCAATAACCTCAAGCATCTCAAGACCTCGTCGTGCGGAAGATCCCTGTGAACCGCTCCCCGAGGTTCCTGACTGTCTCCCGGGTAAGGATCCCAGATGGGCGAAAGATCATCATGGAAACCAGCACCGCGCCATACAGGGAAAGGCGCCAATCCTTCATGAAGCGAAGGGCCTCTGGAAGGATGCTGAAGATGATGGCCCCCACCACTGCCCCCCAGAAGGTTTGCATTCCTCCGAGGATGACAAAAAGAACAGCCATGGCGGAGACGAGGAAGTTGAAATTGTTCGATTCGATGTAGAACATGTAGTGAGCATAGAGAGCCCCGGCCACTCCGGCAATGAAGGCCCCAAGCCCAAAGACCCCTATTTTGAGAAGTGTTACATGAAGCCCCACCGTGCTGGCCACCTCGGGATCATCCCGAACTGCATCTAAGGAACGACCCAACCGAGATCTGGTCAGGAGCCAAAATAAAAATATTGTTACCAGGACCCATCCGTAAATAAGGGGTAGAGTGGCCCCCGAGGGCCCGCGGAAGCCATAAGCGCCTCCGGTAGGTTCGAAGTTCATGAAGAAGGTCCGCACCATCTCACCGAAGCCCAGCGTGGCCATGACCAAGTAAATTCCTTTCACTCTGAGGGCGGGGATCCCTATCAAGAGCCCCACGATGCTCGAAGCGAGGGCGGCTACCAAGATTGCCGGCAGAAGAGGTACTCCCGATTTCACCGTGAGATAGGAAGATACATAGGCCCCAATGGCCATGAACCCGGCGTTTCCCAGGGAAAGCTGATCGGTCGTGAGAATGGCATAGACGCTCAGGGCCATCAGGATGTTGATCCCCATAAGGGCTAGCACACCTTCTAAATAAACACTCATCCTGCTGGGCTCCTAAGATTGCCGTTCTGTTGTCCCAAAAAGTCCTTCTGGCTTGAACATAAGAAAGAGAAAGAAGATTCCGAATATGATCATGTCGCGGTAACCCGCGGAAAAATAGGCATCGTTCATAACTTCCATGACCCCGATCATGATCCCGCCGATCATGGCCCCACGTAGATTCCCCAGGCCCCCGATGACCATGGCTACCATGCCGATCAGGCCTTGGCGAATCCCTATAAAGGGGGTGATTTGTAAGTAGACCAGTGCCGTTAATACTCCGGCCACTCCAGCCAGGGCCCCGGAAGCAAAGAAAGTGAAAGTGAAGACCCGAAAGATGTCCACCCCCAGGAGGCTGGCATTTGTCTGGTTTTCGGAAGTCGCCCTCATAGCTCTTCCCATTCGAGTCCTCTTCACGAACTGGTCGATCACGATCATCAAGAATAAGGAGGTCGCCAGGATGATAATATGGAAAGAGGAGATAAGAATGGGGCCCAACTGGAATTGGGCTATTTCCGTGGTCTGGGGATATCGAGAAGGCTCAGAGCCCCAAATCTGCGTGGCCACATTTTGTAAGAGAATGCCAAAGGCAATGGTGCTAAGCAACGGGCCCAGGAAATGGGCCTTTCTGAGGGGACGAAAACAGAAGCGTTCCACAAGGATGGATATGATGCCTGCCCCCAGCATAGCCAAGAGTATGGCCCAATAGAGGGGCATTCCCAGGAAAGCCAAAGTGAGCCCCAAGAAAGCGCCAAACATAAAGACATCCCCATGGGCTATGTTCAGCATCTGAAGGACTCCCAGTACTAAGGTATAGCCCATGGCGATCAGCGAATAAGTGCTGCCTAACATCAAGCCATTGATGAGCTGTTGGAAAAACATAATCTACAACCCATTTTTATGGGTGGTTGGGGCGGCCGAAGGGAGGCCACCCCTTAGTTAAGTAACCTTCATTTCTTGACGGCGATCCACTGTGCTCCCTTGATCTCGTAGACTTGGACGTCCTTTACGCCGTCGCCAACTTCATTGAAGCCCTTGCTGGCCACGCCCTTGAAATCTCTTAGGGTGGTAAAGTATTCCATGACCTTTGTCCTATCCTTTTCCAAATCTCCAGGCCTGTTGGTCACTCCCTTTTTCTGGATGGCCTCAACGATCATGAAGACTGCGTCATAGGCATTCACTGCGTAATAATCGGGCAACCTGGTATATTCGCCTGGATAAATTCTGACAGCCTTATCGTATGCTGCTTTGAATTTCTTGCTTTTGGGCGAATCATCACTTCGGTCCCAGATGGTTCCAGAAAATGTTCCTTCCACAGCTTTGCCGCCTAATTGAGGAACCTCCCCCTCCATGATGGGAGCCGTGCTCATGAAGGGCTGGGTCATCCCCTGTCTTCGGGCCTCAGTAATGATGTTTAGGGCGTCAGGACCTAAGGCACCCATTCCGACTCCGTCCGGGTTCATGGCCTTCAGTTTGGTGATCTGGGCAGTGAATTGCGTGTCATTGGTCTGGAAGGTCACTGGATCAGTCCCTGTAATGACTTCAATGCCCTCTGTTTTAAAGGCTGCCGGAAGAACCCCTGTGCCTACAGACTTGGATACCGCATCCTTGATATCTGTAATAATGGCCACCTTCTTAATGTTGTAGCGCTTCTTAAAAGCCTTGACCACGGCACCGGCGATCTTGTCCTCGGTCAGCGTGTTTCTGAATGCATAAGGTCTGTTGGCGGCGGAAAGTCCAGGCTTGGATGAGGCCACGCATATCTGGACGATCTTAAGATGGTTGCCGAGTGGAAAGGTTGCCTCCGCCTCTGAGCTATAGTGGGGGCCGACGATGGCCAATATCTTGTGATCGGCCACCAGTTTACGCACCACATTTACCGCTTCCTGAGGATTGCTGGCCGTATCCTCGATGTACAGCTTCAAGGGAACACCGTAGACGCCACCCTCCGCATTGATTGCATCCACGGCTGCCTGGGCCCCGATGGCTTCCCGCTTGCCCACATTCGCACCATGGCCTGAAATGCAGAGGGCTGCCCCGACACGGATCTCTTTACCAGCTATGGTCTGGGCAGAGGAAATCAGCGGAAAAAGTGAGACGAGCGCAAAGGCACAAAATAGAGCCATCAAAAAAATCTTCATCTTCCCTTTCATATCCTTCTCCTCCTTTCTCCATGTAGATGGATTTTTTAGCATCTCCTGCACAACTGCCGGACTTGTTTTACAGGGTATCACCTCCTCCTGGTAATCCTCCAGCTCTTAGCAGCGAAAAATATTATCTTCTTTATCATCTGCCAAAGTCAATTGTTTTTCGCTATGGCTACGAAAGAGAAATTTTTCCTTCGCCTGAAGGAGCCTGGGCGGCAGGGTGTCATCCTTCTTCGTGAAACCTTCCCGGAGATTGAATAGTCTTTCCAGGTTCCATATGCGTTCCCCGGCCTCCAGCAAATCTTCTGGGCCAAACAGCCCACCGACCACGTGAGAAAAAAGGCCAGCGGTTCATCCCTTTCCCTCCGAACCGTAGGCCTCCGTGAATATGGTAATGACATCCTTCTCATTGACCTCGCGAATATTCATGGGAAGAAGCCTCTGACCCAGCTGGTAGGCTTTGAGGGCCAGAAAACTGACTTCGTCCCTTTCTATGCCGTAATCTTTCAGATAGGGGGAGATTCCCATTTCATCCAAAAAGCGCAGAAGGGCATCGCAGGCTTTCAGAGAGGCTTTCTCGGCAGTGAGCCCTTGCACTCTCTCTCCGAGTGCTTCGGCAACTTTAGTGTAGAGCTCCTGGTGGCCTATGCGATTGAATCGTATCACCCACGGAGCCAAAACGGCCACGGATTGGCAGTGGGTAAATCCCCTGTGGTCGAGGACTAAGGCCAGCGCATGAATAGCCCCCAGCCCGCTGTTGGTCATTCCCATAGCAGCGAGAGTTGCTCCCCTGGCCATAGCCTCTCTCGCCTCCATATCCCTGCCATTCTTGTATGCCCTTAAGAGATATTTTCCGATTAAACCCATGGCTTCCCCGGTATAAATCCGGCTTAGGGGATGGGCAAACCCGGAGGTATGCCCCTCGATTGCATGCACCAGGGCGTCCAATCCCGTTTCCGCAGTCAACTGGGGGGACATCTGCCGCGTCAATTCTGGATCGACCACCGCGGCCTCGGCCATGGTGCGCGGGTCCCAAATGGATTTCTTACCTCCTTCCTCTGGCACATCCACAACAACGGCCTGGGTAACTTCTGTTCCACTTCCCGCGGTTGTAGGTACAAGGATCAACGGAATGCCCTTTCTCCTTAACAAATTGCGTCCCAGCAGCGACCTCATTCCCCCTTCGTGAACAGCCACGACCGCCGCTCCCTTGGCCACGTCCATGGGAGAGCCTCCTCCCAGGCCGATGATCAGATCATAACCTTTCTCGCGAACGATCCTGGCGCAATCTTCCACGATCGCCACATCCGGTTCAGGCCGGGGATTAATAAAGATTTCTGTGCGATTTTTGAAAGATCCCATGGAGGAAAGGGCGCGCTCGAGAATGCCCAGTCTCTGGAGAGTCGGGCCCGTGACAACCAGGATGCTCTGCGGATCCATCTGCAACAAAATTTGCTCCAGAGATTGCAGAGCCCCCGGACCCATGGAGATGATCCTGGGCTGAATCAGGCTATACATAGAGGAAACTCACGCAGCGGGAATCGACAGATGAGAGATCATTAGGAAATCTTGCCACCCCCAGTTTTTAATCAGTGCTTAGCTCATGTCTGACTCCCTTTCCTTTCCTTCCGCCATCGGGAGCCCTGGCCAGTGCTAAGGAGCAATAAGTGCCTTATGCGGGCGAGGACAGCGGCCCTGCGCCCGAGTCCGCCTCAGACCTATCAATAAATGATTTCCCTCCCTATGGAAAAAATGGGGGGTGGCAAGATTAGGAAATCCCTTGACCTATCGTTCATATTTATATATTTTTTGGGAAGTGATGTCAATTTATTGTCTCCTCCTTTTTTAATTCGCCTCCTCGTCATAGGGAGGAAAAGATGCCAGATTATGATGCCATTATTATCGGTGGCGGCCACAATGGACTGATTCTCGGCAATTACCTCGTAAAGGCTGGCCTCAAAACCCTCATCCTCGAGAGGCGGCTGGAAATCGGGGGTGGTTTAAGTACAGAAGAAATAACCATCCCCGGATTCCTGCACAATTTACATTCTCACTTCCACGATACGATTAACATCATGCCTCCCTTTCTGGACTTGGAGTTAGAAAAATTCAACGCCCGGTACTGTCGCCCCCCGGTTCAGGCCGGTATTGCCCTGAAGAATGGGGAGGCCATCACGATGCATACGGACTTAGGTAAGACCTGCGCCTCCATTGCACGGGTGTCCAGAAAGGATGCCAAGGCCTACCGAGAAATGGCCGAGAATTACCGCGAGTTTATGGAAGCTGTCGTTGTCCCCGCTCTGTTCACTCAACCTCAGCCGCCTGCTAGCCAGGTTTCTATTTTACAGGCCAGTCCCGAAGGTCTGGACTTCCTCAGAATGGGCAGGCTGAGCCCGAAGGATGTCTTGGATGAATATTTCGAGAACGAACACGTAAAGGCCCTCATCCTGCATCAGTTACCGGTTCCCAGAGGGATCGTGCCTGATTATCACGGATTGGGCACGGTGATTCCTCTTACGGTGAGCCAGGTGGAGCACTCACAGCTGTGCATTGGGGGTTCCCACGTACTTGCTCACGCCCTTTGGCGAGCTTTTTTTGCTAATGGGGGCATGGCTTTGGGATTTCACCATGTGACCAGGATAAGGATTGAGAATGGGGAAGCCAAGGGCGTGGAGACCCTGGGAGGAGAAGGATTCATTGCCCGTCGACTGGTGGCCAGCGCTGTTGATCTCAAACAAACCTTCTTGGATTTGGTGGGAGAAGAAAACCTGGAAGAAGGGTTTCTGAAAAAGATTAAAAACTTTAAATTGGACGAGTTTTCCCTTTTCGGGGTGCACCTGGCTCTGAATGAACCCCCTGCGCATACTTCTGCAAAATTCGACCCAGATATTAACATGGCCTTTAAGCTGAACATTGGGTTGGAGACCCCAGGGGACTATCATCTTCTTTGGTCCGGGATACGAAATGGGGAGCTTCCGGAGCATCTCGGGCTATTCTGTTCCGCCCCGACCCTATTCGACCCTACGCAGGCACCGAAAGGTAAGCATACAGCCCTGATATGGCAACCCGTCCCGTATGGCCTCAAGGATGGGGGACCAGAAAAATGGGATGAGGTGAAAATGGAGTACATGGATAAATGTATTGCCAAATGGCGCGAATACGCCCCGAACTTAACGGAGGATAACATCCTTATGAAAGCAGCCCTTACTCCACTGGACATAGAGAGAAAATTATGCAACATGAAATTTGGAGGTGTGTTCATGGGGCGATTGGTCCAGGGTCAATTGGAATATTTCCGTCCTCTTCCTGAGTTGTCCCAGTTCCGGACCCCGATAAAAAATCTTTACCTGTGCGGATCGTGCTGTCATCCCGGGGGAGGGATTATCGGCGCCCCGGGTTTCATTGCCGCGAACATCATTGCCGAAGATTTGGGGCTAAACAAATGGTGGGAGTCCTAAAAACATATGAAAGCAAATAGCGAAAAAAAATAACCACAGAGGACACAGCGCGGCAGAGCCGCAACCAAAAAACATTAGCCACAGAGGGCACAGAGATCACAGAGATATTAAAAAGACCTTAAGAAAGAAAATTTAGGACACAGATAACTACCGATAAACATAGATAAAA
>Ga0315312_1003184_pt1 | contig 10709 bp, 6 predicted proteins | sample TDP7_MG_FD_203629 | JGI IMG/M metagenome (GOLD analysis project Ga0315312, IMG submission 203629) | Freshwater sediment microbial communities from Lake Towuti, South Sulawesi, Indonesia - TDP7 | ecosystem: Environmental > Aquatic > Freshwater > Lake > Sediment | place: Indonesia: South Sulawesi... | reverse complement strand
CAAATCAGGAAAAATTCCCTGAGACTTCATGGCTGGATCGGCCTGGGTATCGTTGGGGCGGCAGAAATTATGCTCTTTTCCGGGGTGTCCTTCGTGGGTATCTATTTCACACCCTTGGTCTGGAGTGGATATATCCTTTTTATTGATAGTATAATTTTCCGGAGAAAAGAGGCTTCCCTGATCCTCACCCGCCCGAGAGAATTTGCGCTCATGCTTCCCCTGTCAGTTTTCTTTTGGCTGGTCTTTGAGTTTTATAATCTCTACATCCAGAACTGGCACTATGTCGGCCTTCCGGAGCCGATACACCTCCGGTGGTTGGGTTATGCCTGGGCTTTTGCCACCATCTGGCCTGCAATCCTGGAAACTGCTGAAGCTCTGGAAGGATGGCCTGGAATATCCAGTCAGAAAATCAGGCCCCGGCGAATCACAAGAAAGCACCTATTTTTCTCTTCTATTTTTGGGGCTTTTTGCTTGATCTTTCCGCTGCTCGTCTCCCTCGATTTAGCTAAGTATCTGGCTGCTCCGGTCTGGCTGGGTTTTATTTTTTTATTAGACCCCCTCAATTACTGGATGGGTAGAAAATCTTTATTTCGCGACTTGGAGGGGGGTGATCCGCGGGTTCTTTACAGTCTACTTCTATCCGGCCTTCTTTGCGGCCTGCTCTGGGAATTCTGGAATTACTGGGCAGGAGCCAAGTGGCATTACACCGTCCCTATCCTGGAAGACATTAAAATCTTCGAAATGCCCGTCTTAGGTTACCTCGGCTTTCCCCCTTTTGCTGTAGAGTGCTATGTCATGTACTACTTCGTTCGGAATATTTTTGCCAAAAGGGCGAATTCCTGATGGATAGAATTTTTGGACCCTCCGGTCTTTTGGCTAAGAGGATGAGTTCTTATGAATACCGCCCGGAACAGGGAAAAATGGCGCAGATGGTGGAACGAGCTTTTGCCGAGGAGAAATTCCTCATTGCGGAGGCGGGAACCGGCACGGGAAAAACACTTGCCTACTTGATCCCCGCAGTCCTGAGTCGGAAGCGGGTAGTTATCTCCACAGGGACGAAGACCCTGCAGGAGCAATTGTTTTTTCGAGATGTCCCCTTCATTCAGAAGAAACTCGGCTTTCCCTTCAAAGCTGCATTCATGAAAGGAAGAAACAATTATCTCTGCCGGAGGCGATTTAAGCTCTTCTCACGTCAGCCCATGTTTAAAGCCATAGAAGAGGTCTCCCAGTTTCAGGCCTTGAAGAAATGGGCGGGAAAGACGAAGACGGGGGACCGTGCTGAACTGGAGGAGCTCCCAGAGGAACTGGGATTGTGGAAAGAGGTTTGTGCCCAAAGCGAAACCTGCCTGGGGCAAAGCTGTGAGTTTTTCGATCACTGCTTCATCATGCGTATGAGGCAGGAAGCAGCAGGCTCCGATGTGATCATCGTCAACCACCACCTATTCTTTGCCGATTTGGCTGTGCGCATGAAAGGGTATGGAGAAGTTCTGCCGCGGTACGAAGCGCTGATCTTTGATGAGGCTCATCAGCTGGAAGAGGTGGCCACGCAATATTTCGGGACGAACGTAAGTAACTTCCGTTTCGAAGAGCTGGCCAGGGATATCCGCCGGGAAATGACCGCGGCGAAGCTAAAAGATGATGTGCTGCTTAAAATTTCGGGAGCATTGCTCGAGGGCCAAGACCAGTTCTTTGGCCCTTTTTGTGCAGGGGAATCCAGGTACCGTCTGCGCGCAGATGACCTGGGAGCCAAGGTGCAGGAATCAGCGGCAAAGTTGACCGCAGGGCTGACCTTCCTCTCCGCGCACATAGAGGGAATGAAGGAACCCTCCGAAGGGCTGCGGGCCTTAAGCCGGAGGGCGGAGGAACTGAAAGGCCAGTTTCAAGAGATCATGAGCCTTGCTGACGATGGCCTGGTCTACTGGTGCGAGATAAGGGGGAGAGGAGTATTTCTACACTCCTCACCGATTGATGTATCCTCTGTACTTGCAGACCAGCTTTACAGCCGGACGAAGATGGCCATATTTACTTCAGCCACACTTTCAGCCCAGGGGAACTTCTGGTTCTTTAAGAAGCGCATGGGACTGGGAGGAACGCTGGAAAATTTCACGGAGGAGTTGATACTGGATTCATCTTTTGACATGGGCTCCCAGGCTCTTCTCTATCTTCCTCAAAATTTGCCAGATCCTAACCATCCTTCTTTTATACCTCGGGCGGCTCAGGAGATGGAGAAGATCCTTAAACGAACGAGGGGGAGGGCTTTCCTCCTTTTTACCAGCATCAAAAATATGGCGGAGGCTTACGGTCTGTTGAAAGAACGACTTCCCTTCACCTGTTTCTTGCAGGGCCAACGCCCCAAGTCCACTCTGATCAAAGCCTTTAAGGAAGATGTCCATTCTGTGCTCTTTGCCACCGCGAGTTTCTGGGAGGGTGTGGATGTCCAGGGAGAAGCTTTGAGCTGCGTAATCGTGGACCGCCTGCCATTTTCCCGGCCCAATGAGCCAATCATGGAGGCCCGGCTGGAGAGAATCGCCTCGTCGGGAGGCAGCCCGTTCTGGGATTACCAGGTTCCCTCAGCCATCATTCTGCTGAAGCAAGGTTTGGGAAGGTTAATTCGGACCCGACAGGACAGAGGCGTGCTGGCCATCCTTGACCCCCGTCTTTTGACCAAAGGCTACGGGAAAGCTTTTTTGGAAAGCCTTCCCTCCTGCCCTGTGGTGCATGATGAAGCGGCCATCGAGAGGTTCTTTCAAAGATGGTCAGAGAGATCGTTGACTATGTGATGGAGAAGTATTAAAATTATTTATGGGGATTAAGGATTGGGTTGCCCAAGACGATATATTCAGATAGGTTTTGATCAATTGGATTTAGTTGGGAGGAAGGAATGGGAAATATTGCCGAAGATGAGCAACTGAAGATTCCAGATCTGCTGCCCATGCTTCCGGTACGCGATACCGTGATTTTCCCTTACATGATACTTCCCCTTTTTGTAGGTAGGGAAAGTTCGATTAAGGCTGTAGACGAGGCCTTGGCCAAAGACCGGATGATTTTTCTGGCTACGCAGAAGGTGGCGACGGATGACAATCCGACACCCGAAAACATTTACACAGTGGGCACCGCGGCCATGGTCATGAAAATGCTCAAATTGCCCGACGGAAGGGTGAAGATTCTGGTGCAGGGGCTGGCCAAAGCAATCATCAGAGAATATATTCAAGAAAAACCCATGTTCGTTGTGCGCGTTGCCCGGGTGATTGAGCCACCCTTGGGAGAAATATCCCTGGAAACGGAGGCCCTCATCCGGAGTGTGAAGGAGCAGAGTGAGAAGGTTCTTACCCTGAAAGGTATCCTTTCCCCAGATGTTTTGGCCCTGCTCGACCAGATCGAAGAGCCCGGGCGGTTGGCTGATCTGGTCGCCTCAAACCTTAAGCTAAAAATCGAAGAAGCGCAGAAAATTTTGGAGACTTTCCACCCCTTGCAGCGCTTGAAGAAGGTTAACGAGTATCTCTCCAAAGAGGTTCAGGTCTCTACGATGCAGGCCAAAATTCAGTCTCAAGCCCGGGAGGAGATGAGTAAAACTCAACGGGAGTATTTCCTCAGGGAACAGCTCAAAGCCATCAAAGCTGAACTGGGCGAGATTGACGAAAAGGCCCAGGAGATCAACGAGCTTCGCGAGAAGATCAAAAAGGCCAAGATGCCTGCGGAAGTGGAAAAAGAAGCCAATAAACAGCTCAACCGCATGGAGCAGATGCACCCTGAATCTGCCGAAGCCACCATCGTTCGTACATACCTTGACTGGCTGGTAGAGCTCCCCTGGAGCGTGAGCACGGTGGACAATCTGGACATCAAGAAGGCCGAACTGGTTCTGAACGAAGATCATTATGATTTGGAAAAGGTCAAGGAGCGTATCCTGGAGTACTTGGGTGTGCGCAAGATTAAAGAGAAGATGAAAGGCCCGATCCTCTGCTTCGTCGGTCCGCCGGGCGTGGGCAAGACTTCCCTGGGCAAATCAATTGCCCGGGCGCTGGGGCGGAAATTCACGCGCATTTCCTTGGGGGGAATTCGGGATGAGGCCGAGATCCGCGGGCACCGGCGGACCTACATTGGCTCGCTGCCCGGGCGCATCATCCAGGGGCTTAAGAATGCGGGATCCAATAACCCGGTTTTTATGCTCGACGAGATTGACAAAGTCGGAATCGACTTTCGAGGGGATCCTTCCGCAGCCCTTTTAGAAGCTTTAGACCCGGAGCAGAACTTCGCTTTCAGCGACCATTACTTGAACGTGCCTTTCGACCTTTCCAAAGTTATGTTCATTACCACAGCCAATATTCTGGACCCCGTTCCCCCTGCGCTGAAAGACCGGATGGAAGTCCTGAGCCTGCCCGGATACACCAGTGAGGAAAAGCTGAAGATCGCTCAGCAGTTCCTTTGGCCCAGGCAATTGGAGGAAAACGGAATCACCAAGGAGCAGCTTTCGATCAGCGACGAAGCGATTCTGCGAATTATATCTCAGTATACCAAGGAAGCTGGTGTGCGGAACTTGGAACGGGAAATTGCCTCCATTTGCAGAAAGGTGGCCCGGAAGATTGCCGAGGATGAAAAAGGCCCATTCCCTGTCAGCAATCTCAACCTGCACAAATATTTAGGTCCTCCGAAGTTCTTGCCCGAGGAAGAACTGGAGGTAAATGAGATCGGGGTGGCCACCGGTTTAGCTTGGACTTCAGTGGGTGGTGAAATTTTGCATGTGGAAACGACGACCATGAAGGGCAAAGGAAACCTGACCCTTACGGGTCACTTAGGCGATGTAATGAAGGAATCAGCGCAGGCAGCGCTGAGCTATGCCCGGTCGAAAAGCAAAGAGTTAGATCTCGACCCAGATTTTTATGAAAAATTGGACGTGCACATTCATGTCCCTGCCGGAGCCATTCCCAAGGATGGGCCTTCGGCAGGGGTAACCATGGGCACATCGCTGATCTCGGCCCTGACGCGGATTCCGGTGCGCAAAGACGTGGCCATGACCGGGGAGATTACCCTTCGCGGGCGAGTGCTTCCGATTGGTGGCTTGAAAGAAAAGACCTTGGCCGCTTTGCGGGCAAACATCAAGGACATTGTCATCCCTGAACAGAACAAGAAGGACCTGGAGGATATTCCCAAGTACATCCGGAGGAAAGTTAATTTCTTTTTTGTCAAGAACATGGATGACATTTTGAAAGTGGCCTTGGTCCCCGAAAAGGCGCAGATCTTATCCGCGACGACAAAGGAAGAACCGGGCGAAAAGAAGGGGCGGCCGGAGAGCCTGCCCATCTCTTTACCTGTGTGATTAACCCTGGGATGGCCTGGTGGAACTGCGAGAAATCGGTGAGTTTGGCCTCATTGCCAGGATTAGAAATCGACTCCCTCCCTATTTGCCCAACGTCTTTCGAGGAATTGGTGATGATGCCGCCATTGCCTCTTTATCTCCAGGGAATGATCTTGTTTCCACAGTGGACCTTATGGTGGAAGAGGTCCACTTCGACCTTGCCCTGACATCGGCCCGCCTCTTGGGGCGAAAGTCGTTAGCCGTGAACCTCAGCGATATGGCTGCCATGGGGGCAAGGCCCCGTTTCGCCCTGATTTCTCTCGCTCTCCCTGCGCGAATCAGTGTGGAATTTACAGACGAGTTTTACCTTGCTTTTTTAGAGATGGCTGAAGCACATGGCGTTTCCCTGATTGGAGGGGATACTTCTTCTTCCCCTGATCGGTTATTCATCAGCGTTACCCTTTTAGGAGAAGGGAAGAAGGAAAATCTGGCATACCGCCACGGAGCTCGACCAGGGGATGACCTATACGTCACAGGCACTCTGGGAGATTCCCTCTTAGGGTTGTACCTGGCTCGAACACTTAAAGGGAAATCTCCTTTGCCAGATGAAAAATACCTCCTCGAAAAACACTTCAATCCCATTCCCCGCGTACAGCAAGGTTTAGCCTTGGCTGAGAAAGGCCTGGCCACGGCAATGATCGACGTAAGTGATGGGCTTTTTTCTGACCTCGGGCATATCTGCGAAGAAAGCCGGGTAGGAGCAACGGTTTTTGCACAGCAGATTCCCCAATCTGATGCCTTTCAATCACTTTCTCCTGCCCTTAAACGCCCGGGGTGGCAATCGGCCGTTCGGGGTGGTGAGGATTTCGAACTTCTTTTTTCCGCCCCGCCCGGGAAGGCTTCTGAGATTATGGCCTTGGCCAGAGATTGGGAATGTGGCGTCACCCGTATCGGCAAAGTGGAACCAATTTCTCACGGAATCATAATCCGGGATGAGCAAGGCCAGGTAGACTCTGAGCTGCTCAAGGGATTTGACCATTTTGCCTCCTGGGAGCAAAACAGAGACCTAAAATAAGCGATTTACCACAGAGGGCCCAGAGGAAAGTTAAAATAAATCAGGGCCATAAACTCCTTTTCTTTGCTTTACTCGGTGCACTCGTTAACTGAAAAAAAATATTTTAGCTGACGAATTTATTACATGAGAACACAGAGAAAAGATTGAGGTTAGGTTGTTTTTTAACCATGGAATGATTTTCTGTATTACTAACTTGCAAACTCTGAAAATTTTATTAAGCAAAAAAATCTGCCCCCCCACCGTTGCCCTCCCCCTCGAGGGGGGAGGGTAGGGAGGGGGTGAGTTTGGGTGCGGCTATGCCGCGCTGTGTTCTCTGTGGTTCAAAAAAATCGGTCAACTTAGGAGAGATTAAGGCAGAAAATCGCCTGCTGATGGGAGAACTGTCCGTTTGGAAATAAATGCCGCCTTAAGGCTCAACTTACTTTTTTTTCTCTTTTGGGGATTGGTCTTTTTTACTATCTCAGAAGCTGCCCTTTTTGGCCTGGGGCGCTTAAGACTTCAAAAGTTAAAAGAAGAAAACCATCCCCGCCATCCCGTGATTGCCCGCCTCCTCAACCGACCTCGGCGGTTGATCATAACCTTGCTCGTAGGAAACGAAATCTTCAACGTGGCCATCTCTGCATTAACGAGTGCCCTCTTCATTGGCCTGTGGGGAGATCCAGCTAAATGGGCAGCCATCCCTCTGGTCGTCTTTGTGATTTTACTTTTCGGAGAGCTCATTCCCAAAACTCTGGCGGTCCGCTTTCCAGAAAAAATTGCCCCATTTGTGGCCCCTGGAGTGGAGCGGTTGAGCAAATTCGTTGAACCTTTGGTTGGAATTATAATAAAAATCGTGGACAGCCTTCTGGGACTGGCCAGAGTTCGCTCGGAGCCGCTGCCTCCTCCACTGACCGAAGAGGAGTTCAAAAGATTGGTGGAGACAGGCCAGAAGGAAGGAACTCTGGAGGAAGCGGAGAAATACCTCATCCATAAGGTTTTTGAATTTGGAGACAAGGCCGCCAGAAATATTATGACACCCCGCTCGGCCGTGTTCGCCCTTCCTCTCTCTACAAAGCTGCGGGACGCTGTCGAGGTCCTGAGAACCCACCGTTTTTCCCGGGTGCCGGCCTATCGAAAAAACCTGGATGAAATCGTTGGCATCCTTTACGTCAAGGACCTATTGGGAGCCATGAGCCAGCCAACGAGGGGCGAAGAAATGGTGGGATTAAGACCTTTCTTGCGCAAGCCATATTTCGTGCCTCTAAGCAAGAAACTGGATGACTTGTTCAGGGAGCTTCAGAAGCAAAGGATCCATTTGGCCATTGTGGTGGATGAGTATGGGTCTACGGCAGGAGTCGTTACCTTAGAAGACCTTCTGGAGGAACTTTTTGGAGAAATTCGGGATGAGCTTGACCTGGTCCGTTTTGCCAAGAAAAGGGGAGAGGAAAAAGGGAGACCTTCCCTCCCTGAGAACCATTTATAAGAGGGAAGGAATATTCTCGGGGGAGGACCTGTGATCATCTTTTTGACTTTGGCTGCCCTCATTGCCTTTTTCCTCTTCCTCGAAGGGTTTCTATCAGGATCGGAGATCGCCATGGTGGCGGCGGACCGTAAGCGCCTAAATCGGTTCTCCCATTCAGGGTCTCGATGGGCCCGCCTGACCCTCCAGATCCTGAAGGAGCCTTCCTGGTACCTCTCCACCACTCTGGTGGGGAGCAATTTGGCAGAAGTGGCCAATGCTGCTCTGGTAACTTCCATTTTAATGGGAATCTATGGGTCAAGGGGAGATCTGTATGCCTTCTTGCTTCTCAGCCCTCTGATTTTGATATTCGGGGAAATATTACCAAAATCCCTCTTCCAGCAGAAAGCTGACCGGTGGGTGCTGAAGATTGCCCCGGTCATATGGGTTATATCCCTTTTCTTATACCCTTTCGTGTGGTTTATGTCCAAATCGGCTCAGTCGATTATGCGCCTTTTGAGGGACAGGGAAGATCGGGTTCCCTTCGTGACCCGGGAAGAGCTCCAGCTCCTGCTCCGGACCGAGGGAGAACCGAGCGATATGAAGCCCATGGAAAAAGACATGATCCATCGTATTTTTCGCTTTTCCGAAACCAAGATCAAGGAGGCGATGATTCCCTTGGTGGAGGTGGTGGCCCTGGAAGAAAACTCCACAGTAGAAGAAGCCATTGCCCTGGCCCGGCAGGAGCATTATTCCCGTTACCCTGTTTTCCGGGAGCGGGTGGACAACATCATCGGCGTCCTGCACAGCTTCGATCTTCTCTTGGCTCAAGAGAAAGACCAGACCATCCAGCCATTCATCCGCCCCATATCCTTTTTCCCTGAGGCCAAACCTGTAGATGAGCTTCTGGTGGAACTTCAGCAGAACCAAGAGGCCATGGCAGCGGTGGTCGATGAGTATGGGGGAGCAGTGGGGATTGTAACGGTGGAAGACATTCTGGAGGAAGTTGTGGGGGAAATTGAGGATGAATACGACATTGGTCAACCCCTATACAAAAAGGTCGGTCCGAGAGAATTTTTGATCAAAGCCCGAATGGAAATCGATCATATCAATGAAACTCTGAAGCTCGGTCTGCCCAAAGGAAACTATGAAACTCTGGGAGGTTTTATTTTGGAGCGGTTGGGAAGAGTCCCTCTTTCCAGGGAAAGCTTCCGTTTTAAAGGAATGCTATTTGAAGTGCAGAAAGCAGACGAGCGTTCCATCTCAGAAGTCTTGGTGACTTTGAAAGAGTAGATCCTTTCGAATGGGAGCTGAAAAATGAACGTGGATCACTTGAGAAAACTTTTGGTGAAGGTGCAGAGCGGGAAAATAAAGGTGGAGAGGGCTCTGCAAGAACTGAAGACCCTTCCTTTTGAAGAAATTGGCTGCGCCACCATCGATCACCACCGATCCTTGCGGCAGGGGGCTCCGGAAACTATTTTCGGTGAGGGAAAGTCGGCTGCCCAGGCGATCTCCATCATGAAGAAAATGCAAGCAAAAAAGAATAATATTTTAGTCACCCGGCTGGACCGAGCAAAGGTGGCGCCAATTAAGCGAGCTTTCCCCAGAGCCCAGTATTACCCTCAATCGCGGACCTTAACCCTCGTGAATCATCCCATTAAAATGGTCGGGAAAGGGACGATTTTAGTGGTCTGCGCCGGGACGTCGGACATTCCCGTGGCTGAAGAGGCCATTGTCACAGCTCGAATGATGGGCAATCGGGTTGATCATCTATACGACGTGGGCGTTGCCGGGATCCACCGTCTGATGAGCCAGAGAGAGAAGTTGATGTCTGCTCATGTGCTCATCGTGGTTGCTGGCATGGAGGGAGCGTTGCCCAGCGTAGTAGGGGGATTGGTGGATAGACCGGTGATCGCGGTCCCCACCAGTGTCGGATACGGGTCTCACTTCGGGGGTATTACCGCCCTTCTGGCCATGCTCAACTCCTGCGCCTCGGGGATTTCGGTGGTGAACATCGATAATGGATATGGGGCTGCCCACGTGGCGAGTTTGATCAATCGAATTTAAGGGGAATAGTGCCAGTGTGAGTGTCAGTAACAAATTTTTTCTAAACACTGACACTAACCACTGACACTGTTTTTAACAGGGGATATATGAGAATTCTCTATTTCGATTGTTTTTCCGGGGTCAGCGGCGATATGACCCTGGCTGCCCTGCTGGATTTGGGACTTCCTCAGGAGAAGCTAAGGCAAGAACTCGCCAAGCTGAGTTTGCAGAACTATTCTCTTAAGATTTTTCAGGGAAGCCGGGGCGGCATCGCGGCATTAGGATTGAAAGTCAAGGTAGGACCGCAGAAGGAAGATCATCGGTATTTCTCTGACATCCGGGAGATGATCGCGGCCAGCTCTCTGGAACAGGGTGTAAAGGATATGAGCCTGGCCATTTTCAAACGCCTGGCTGAGGCCGAAGCGAAGATCCACCGCCAAAAAGTGGAAGAGGTTCGTTTTCACGAAGTGGGGGCAGTGGATTCTATCGTGGACATCGTGGGGACGGCCATCGGCATTGAATATTTTAAGCCCCTGCGGATTCTTTCTTCGGAGCTTCCCATGGGTAGAGGATTTGTCCAGTGTACGCACGGCCGCTTTCCCCTTCCAGCGCCAGCTACGCTGGAGATCCTGAAAGGATACCCGGTGAAAGACGTGAACGTGGAAGGAGAGCTGGTAACTCCAACGGGAGCAGCGATTGTAACTACCCTGACTTCGGGAGTAAACCCTTTTCCGGCCATGAAAATCGGTAAAGTCGGGTATGGGATGGGCAGGGATGAATTCGCCGACCGACCCAATCTTCTTCGCCTGATACTGGGGGAACCTGTCGGAGCTGACCAGGCGGACCAGGTTACCGTA
>Ga0315312_1003183_pt1 | contig 10710 bp, 11 predicted proteins | sample TDP7_MG_FD_203629 | JGI IMG/M metagenome (GOLD analysis project Ga0315312, IMG submission 203629) | Freshwater sediment microbial communities from Lake Towuti, South Sulawesi, Indonesia - TDP7 | ecosystem: Environmental > Aquatic > Freshwater > Lake > Sediment | place: Indonesia: South Sulawesi... | reverse complement strand
CATGAGCTTCTTCGTACCATAGCCCTTACCTTCTTTTTTTTAAGAGGCTATCTTGATCCAAAGGCGTCTCAACAATGGTGAAGCCAACTGATTTAAAGTGATCAGCAATCTGATTTCCTTTTCCCAGTTGTATTTCACTTATCCAGTTTTTAGAGTGAGTATTATAGAATAGAGACATGCGATTTTTGGGGATTATTCAAAATTGGGGATAGCAACTGAGTCTCCGCCCTTCATTGCAGACTGGTGGGCACAGATTCCTGCAGAAGTCCAATTTGCCGCGATCACTGCATTAATGTAAGGTTTACGTTCTTCGATGATGCTTCTGACAAATTCGTGAACTAGGTGTGGATGGGATCCACCATGTCCACCACCTTGCAGGAAGGATAAGTGAGGATTTTTCTCATCGTATACGCCTCTTTTAGTAAAACGTGCAATCTCTTTTGGCAATAGATCTTGACGGTCCGGAGGAGTCACACGTGTTACTGAAATTGGGCGGCCTCTTCCTGGTTTAAGCGGCTCCATTTTGAAAATCACGGGATCTTCGTCTTCTATCTGTTGCCATTCAAAGGTCATTTTTTCGCTGTAGACGTTAAAACTTTCTGTATATGCCCTTGCGGTGTGGAAAAGAGAACGGGTTACTTCCGCCACTAAATTGTCCGTCTCTAGTTGGAAAATCGCGGTCTCTATTGGGTAAGGATTACAATATTGTTTGTGTAGCTTTTTCCTCATTACGCCCGACCCAAAACAGTGAACTCTTACAGCTCGCGTCTTAGCCAAAGCCAGTAATGGAGAAACTGCATGTGTAGCATAGTGCATAGGTGGCAGCCCCATCCAATAGAGCGGCCAGTTTTCCATATCTTGATAATGTGCTCCCCGCAGGAATTGAATTCTTCCCATCTCACCTTTTTCGACCATCTCTTTAATGTACAAAAAGTGGCGCGTATAGACAGCGGTCTCCATCATCATGTAGTTTTTCTTTGATTTGCGTTGGGCGGCCACAATATCTCTTAAGTCTTCAATATTCGTAGCCATTGGCACTGTGCAAGCGCAATGTTTGCCTGATTCAAGTACAGCAACTGTCTGCTTAGCATGCAATGGAATGGGTGTAACAAGGTGAACCGCATCATACTCATCGGAGTCGATGATTTGTTGCAAAGAAGTTACACGGCGTTCCACCATGAACTTGCCCCCTATCTCATTGAGTTGTTTCTCGTTTGAATCGCAAATTGTCAAATTTCCGACATCCGGATGATGAAGATATATGGGAACAAATTCAGCACCAAAACCCAAACCTACTAGTGCCATACGGATTTTTTTGGTGTCGCACATAATTTGACCCTTCTTTTCTATTTCTAAATCTGAATTGCCTTGCGGATTAATATGACTTTTATGGTGTGTTTGGTTTGGGCCTGAAATTAGATGAATGTATAGTCTGTTTTTAGAAGAGGATGTATCCTCCGCAGACTGAGATGCATTGCCCAGTGACATAGTCTGAAAGGTCAGTAACAAGGAATTCAACGACTTTAGCAACATCATCAGGTGAACCCAAACGGCCTAAAGGAATCTGCTTTTCAAGCTCCTTTGCAACTTTTCCTTTCCTTCCTTCGGCGACTGCCCTCGATGTGGCTATCCATCCGGGTGCAATACAGTTCACGTTGATGTTGAAGGGGCCAAGTTCAGCGGCTAGACATCGTGTGTAGTGGATGATTGCAGCTTTCGCCACGTTATACGACATGGCTTTGACCATCTCTGGGGCTATGTGTAGGCCTGCCTGAGAAGCTACATTGACGATTTTGCCGTACTTTTGCCTTTTCATTGGGATGCTGGCAGCTTGACAACATAGGATTGTCCCTGTGAGGTTCACATCCATGAGGAACCGATGATCTTCCATTGAGGCTGAGGAAGGAAGGGTGATTGGGGACCCGGCCTTTGGGCCTAGTCGGTTGAGATTGCCTCCGGCGTTATTCACAAGTATGTCGAGATGACCAAACTCGTCTAGAATTTGGCTGAACATCGCATCAACTTGGTCTTTCTTTGTTACATCGGCTTGGATGCCTATCGATCGTCTGCCAAAATTTCTTACCTCGTCCATCACTGTTGGGGCACTAAGCCTCTCATCATATTCCTTCGCAGATTCGAGGTTAATGTCACTTATGACTACATCAGCCCCAAGCCTTGCCAAGCGCAGAGCATAAGCCCTCCCCAAACCCCTACCAGCGCCTGTCACCAAAGCTATTCTACCGAAAAGTTTCAAGGACATAAGCAAGCCTCAAACTTCTCCTTAACCTTTATTGTGATGCTGGGTTTCAAAAGGTTTTTGCAGAAGCTCGATGCTTGCTACTTTCTAGCTTCTATCAAGGTTATGGTCTCAAAGAAGACTTTTTTCTCTGCCAGAATCCTTGCCGCAAATCTCTGTTTCTCAAGCTCCCTCAGGGTCTGCTCAACATTGGAAAGCGTAGACTGGACGAGAAGGATACGTCCGCCCTTTCTGAGATATTTACCCACATGTGTTACAAAGGGATCTATCAGGTTTCTTCCTGTCTTTCCACCAGACCACGCGCTGTTAGCCCAGCTTTTTTCCTCGTATTCTTCGGTGGGCAGGTAAGGTGCATTAAATAGGATTAGATCGAAGAGTTCTCCTTCCTTTACTGGTCTGAACATGTCTGCGCATACTATATCAATCTTCTCTGAGACTTTGAAGGCTTCTGCGTTCAACTTTGCGCACCTTACAGCATGGGAGTTTACATCTATGGCAAGTACTCGTCTGGCTTTGAGGGCTGAGATCACTGCGAGTATTCCGCAACCTGTGCCGACATCTAAAACTGTGTCGTCGCATCCTACACTTAGGTTCTCAGCCAACAAGAATGTGTCCTCAGCTGGCTCGTAAACTTCCTCGAAAACATTGAAGCTCTTCCCTTCAAAGAAGACCTTCTTGGTGTTGCCTCTTACCATCACTTATTCCTTCAAACAAGAGTTTTCAGGACATACTTATCTTTTTAGACCAGATTCACTCTATGGTTGCATGTGGATTATGAATGGATTGGTTACAAACTTCGAAGCTCCGCTGTGCCCTTTTCTGCGTACGACAAACAGTAATCAACAAAGTGCGAAAAGTCTTTCCTTATAGCCAGTAAACTTGCTACCCTTTTGAAGCCTAATAATATAAGCGATAATAGGTTGATACTGACGAGGAACCTTAGGAGTATAGCCAGTTTCAGAGCTGCCAACCTCTTGAAGGTTTCTAGGTCTGCGACTTTTCCGTGGACTTTTTCATAGGCTTCTATGAAATTCTCAGCCAACTCAGGTTTCAAAGGCGCAGCAAGTCTGATGCAATGATAGGCATATCCAAGATCGAAGGCTGGATCGCCAATATAAGCGCTTTCCAGATCGATTAAATAGACAATGCCATTGGAGTAGATGACATTGTCAGGACCACAATCTCCATGAAGCAATCCTGCAGGATTGCCCTTAACAGGAAGGCTTGAAATCTCAGTTAAAATTCTGAAAACCCTATGAAAAATGAGTAGAGCCCTTGAGAGACCCAACAGTAAGCCTGCAATAATCTTGAGTTCTGAAACCTCATCTTTGAAATGTTTCCTTGGCACGTTTCGGCCCAAACCATTGAAATTGGTCGAGTGCAGCTGGTGGAGGCTTAAGGCCAAAGCCTCAACAAAATCCTTGCCCCCTCCTTTCTTCACAAGAGAATTGAATGCTTCGCCTTCCATTTTTTGCATTAAGATGAAGGGCCTGTTCATAATCTTACCTTTAACATCTGCATAGTATGTTTTAGGCACGGGTACGCCGTTGGTTGAAAGGTGACGGTAGATGCGCAGTTCCTTGTCTGCTGTCTTCTCGCTCCTTGCCTTGTAAAACTTTAGGATGAACTGTCCTTTCTCAGAGTCTACGGAATAAACCTCGCCTGACAAGCCTTGACTGCTCAGCTTGTTAACACGGGCTGATGAAGGGATCAAGCTTTTTAAGGCTAGGTATTTTAGCACTTTGTCTGTCTTCAAGGTCATTTTAAATTTCTCATTCAGCAGCGTGTAGAGGAAAGATCTTGGGAATGTTGCGCGAGGTGTCTGATGATAGTTAACTTCGAAAAGGGATTATAAAAGACTGTAGCCTATGCCATTGTTGGCATGGCACAATCAGAGAGTTAGCTGCCCATAACATTTTTTAAACTGATCAGAGAATCTTTGGACAGATCACAGGTTGAACCCTTTCGAGGGGTCGTCGGCTAGCTTGGTTTAGGCTCTAAGCCTCGGGCGCTTGGGACGGGAGTTCAAATCTCCCCGACCCCATCAGTTCACTGTTTTGAGGGTTTTCTGGGCAATCTTCATGCTTGCTTTGAACCTTGGGGCTTTCGATTCGCTCAACCATGTCTTTCAAGGCATTTTCGCAAATCTTTGAGACATTTAAACCTAAGTCATGAGCCTTTTTGAGCAAGTTTTCATCTATTCTCATGGTTGTTATCTTCTTCTTTCCCATAATATTTCACCATGTATAAATGTATATACAGGTATTTATAAACCTTGCTCTCCCAAATTTTGCCGATAGGTTTCAACCCCCATGGCTCCCCGAGTTCCGAAATTCTTGAGCCGAGCCTCCCCCCTTTGAGAACTCTATCTTCTCTTCAAAATTTGTAGAGGGAAGGCTGGGGAGAAATAATGACCCTTATATGGTGTATATAGAGAATATGTCCCCAATGAGCGGTCAAAATTTCGAGATGGTCTTATGGTCCACTTTCGGAAATCCCATCTTCAACTAAAATCTGAGCAATCTCCCTTGAATTTCGGTACCTTTACTCTACCTTAAGGACAAGTCTCTCCATACATTCTGGACACATTTGGAAATACCTAGAAAATCTCTTTCCACACTTTGGGCATTCCATCTGAATACCCTCTTTCTTACTTATCTCAACCATTCTACTCTGTAAATCTCTTGTTGCCTCATAGTAATGTGTTGCGTCAACCGTCCCTTCCTTAGAGATTTTCTCTGCTTCCTCAAGAATGAAATATACTGTTATAACCAGAACAAACAGCGCTAATAACAACCCAACTCCTATTGCAACTGAAAGATTTCCTGAGAAACTTACACTAATGCCCAGCAGATACAAAAGGAAACTTACAAGATAAATTTTTACTGCAACAGTAATCGCTCTGCTAAATTTCATCAAACAGCCCTCTTTCAAAATATAGAAGAGTTCCTTAAAAATTAATTGAGCTATGAAATCCCCCAAAGAGCATTCAGAATTATTCCCTCAAGGCTCTGAGAACTGTTTTGTGGTCCACATGCATGATCTCGGCAATCGCTCTGGCGCTTTTTCCTTGGGCTCGGAGACTCCTTATCTCCTCAAGCAGGGGCTCCGGTATTTTAGGTTTTCTTCCCCTCTTGGCTCCTTTCTCCGCTTTCTTATAGAGTTCTTGGATCGGAAGCCTTTCTATGGCTTGTCTCTCCTCTTCCAAGAGCCCCGCTTTCTTGCTATCCCTCAAAGCCTCTTCAACAGTTGCATAGGGCTTGCTTGTGGTCCACTCTCTCCAAGGGTTAACATTCGGGTTTTGGAGCTTCCGCTTAAAATCCCATGAGTAGTTTATGATCAGGTCCTTCTTTTCCTCGCTTCCCAGAGGCATATCCTTAAGCATAAAGTCTTTGATGGTGGTCAACCTTTTCCGGGTATATGAATGATGAAGCACTTTCCCCCCTTGAATCTGTTCCCTCAAGATAAGGTTCCATTCATCTTGGGAAGGGTCCCTGCTTTTCTTTAAGTGGATGGCATGCCGAGCAAGATGGATGGGCTCCCCTTGAAGCCAAGCCCCATAAACCCTATTCCTCAAAATCAGCGCCTCATCCACATAGCCCTCAAGCCTCATTCCGCTTCCCGCCTCTTCAAGGGCTCTCAAGGTTTCTCCCCTTAAATCCGCTTCTCCCATCCATAAGCCCCCATCGGTGGAGACTAGAATGCATCCCTTAGCGATTAGGCTGGTCATGAGTGCTCTAGCCTTCCCAAGAATCAAGCAAGCCCATTCTGGGCTCCAAGCGCTTCCAGTCAAGCTTGGATATTCATAGCGAGCCCTAAACTCTCTTTTGCTCCAATGCTCTCGGATCGCTTCAAGGCTCAATTCTCCCTTCAAGATCGGTTCTTGAATCCGAGTTATGTCATAATGGGGAGTTCTCTGAGCAAATTTTCCTATGGTTGAAACCATTTTCAGTTTTTCGAGAGCATAGTCTATACTCCCTTTCTTAGCTCTTTCTTTCTTAGCGAGCATTTCCTTCAAGAAGGGTTTCAAGTCATGGTCAATCTCATTGGGGCTTGGCTTGAACCCATATCCGCTTAACCCCTCTAATTCGCAACCCATTTTCAAGGCTTCCCGCATTTCTACAAAGGTCGCATAGGTTTCTCCCTGAAGCGGAAACACAAGCTTGGGGAATGGCTCAATCATGACTGGCAAGCATGGATAGAGGCAATCCTCTGGGAACTTGAATGAGACCTTTCCGAAGCCTTCAAGTGTTTCTATATCACTCAAGTTGACTGGAGAAATCCACTCGGTAAACTCATTAGGTAAAGGTTGCAGAATAGCAGAGGCGATATAGAGGCTAATAATGTCATAGAAAGCCATCTCTCCCTTGGTATAGCCTCTGATAAAGGCTTGGTTGTTGCCTCCCCAGTAACACCTTAAAGCCATCAATCTCTGATCCATGCTTCCATCATATACATATCGAGGGAAGAGTCTTGTAACCCATTTTCCCTTGAGTTTTCGGGGCTTAGACTCCATTTTTACCGCATAGGAGCAAGCCACATGCTTCATATAGTTCCTTCTAAAATCTGCTATGGCTAGGCTTGGCAAAGTGGAATAGTGATGAGGATCGATCCCCTTGCTCATGTACTCTTCATAAAGCCATCTCCAAGCCTTCAAAGCGATCATGCTGTCTCTCCCCGCATATTCATGGGCTTCCTCTGGGTGCTTGCGAAAAAACTCCGCCATGTGCTTAATCCAATAAGAATCAAGCCTCTTCTTTTCTAAGCCTATGGCGCTCCCAATTTCTTCAAGACTCATGGGGAAATACCCATAGAGATCGATCACCCTGATTCTGAAACCCTTTGCTTGGAAGCCCCCTTTAAAAACTATTTCTTCCCCAAATTCGCCTTCCCATCCAAGGGCTCTGTTATAGGCTCTGAGCTTGAAGGCTCGGAAATAATCTCTGATATACTTGATCTCGCTCTGAGCGAAATGGCTGATCAAGAACACATTCTTTGGGAGCCCCAAGCCATGCTCCTTGAGAAAGCCCAGAACCAAGGAAGCAAATTCCTCTCTAGAGATATGAGGCTTCATAATCTCAAAGGATGCTTTGACTATCTCCCCATTCTGCTTGAAAGCAGAGAAACTCATGGAGCACAGCAAGCCTTCCCCATCATCATATTCAGAGTCAAAGCCAAGGTCCACAAAGTTCTTGAGAGGCTTCCTTCCCCCCGAGGGCTTCAAGACATTTCCAAGGCTTTTTAGAGGCATCTTTTCGATTTGAGAATCAAGCAACCATTTATATGCTTCAAGCGGTTCGAGTTCAATCATTCATATATTCCCCGCTAAATCTGGGGAGAAATTCTGATCCTTATATAGTATAGAGATACATTTATTCCCCATGAGAAGCCACTTTTTTTGCCTTTGGGAGAGCGGGAATTTTAGGGTTTCCACTTGATCGCCTTGGAGTCTATGATTTCCCATAGTTCTGATACTGGATGGAGAATGTCTTTCAGTTCTATGGCTCTGCAAGGAAACCAAAGGCATGGATAATCTCCTTTCTCATGCAGAGGCAAAGCCTCAATCTCTTCTTTCCCCATACAACCCACGAAGGCTCCATATCCAATAATTTTCCTTCTTTTGGTTCTCTCGAATTTGAGCATTTTAATGGCTATCACATAATCACTCTTTTTCCATTCGCTCTCAGGAATCATCATGCGCATATGTTTGGGATACTCTTTAGTGGTTTTTATTTCCAAGGTAACATATTTTCCGTTCTTTGTAGCTATGGCAAAATCAAAGGGTTCTTTATAGGGTTTTTCAAAGAAATGAGGCTCCCGCTCATTATAGTTAAATATTACCCTCATTTCCCTTAACTTGTCTTTAACCGCTTTCTCTCCCATTAACCCATAGAAATTGTCTATCTGTTTTTGCTTTTCGCTTCTTTCGAGTCCCTTATCAATTGTGGTTCTGCTTGCGACCTTCTCATAGAACTGTATCCAACCAAGATCATATAAGGAAAACTCAAAGAATTCCGCATGCTGAGGAATAAGATTTCTGGGATAATCTATATCAAGACGATCAATAGTTTCTCTCTCGATCTCCTTAGTCATAAATTTCCAAGGTTCTATGGGTTCAATCTCAATAGCCATGGGTTTCACCTTTCTCTAATATATAAAGCCCATCCACAATTTGAACCTTTTCTATCGGAAAAAAAGAATAAAAATTTTAAAGTATTTTCAGATTCACCTTGTCATATATCCGCTTAAGTTTTTCTGGACTGAAATCGCTATAGTGCCTTGCTAGAATCGATTTGGGAACTCTCCCACAGAAAGCATCCACATATCGATCTGGAACCCCCAATTCTCCCATTTCCGAGCAGAACCATTCTCTAAGCACTTGGGGACTTATGTGGACTCCGCATTTTTCTTCCGCTTCTTTAAAGATTCTTAGAACTTGTCTTTTGCTTATTGGGAAGAGCCTTAGTTTTGAGGGGTCTCTTTGTTTCAAATATTCCTTAAGGTCTCTTTCTGCCTCTTCATTATAGAAACTCAACCATGCATGCTTAGACTCATTTTCTGCTTTTCTGGGTTTAACCATTCGCTTCTCAAGGTCTATATCTCGCATTTCAAGGCTTAGCAGTTCATTCGCTCTTAGACCTGTGGTTGCATAGGTTAAGAATAGTGCTCGGTCCCTTGCGGTCTTCAGATTTTGATAGAAGATTTGGAGATCATGCTTGCTTGGGACTATGATGGGTTTAATGCCTAGCTTTGGATATTTGAATGTCTTTACTAGATACTCCATTCCAAGAAAATCTCCATAGAACCTTTTGAGGCTTGCCAATTCATTCTTATAGGTGCTTGAGTCCATGCTCTCTTTGATCTTCATTAGATAGGTTCTCAAGTCTTCAGTTGTAACTCTCAGGATATCTTTTCCAAGGCGCTTTGGGAGTCTTCTTATTCGGTTTAAATGATATTCTGTGGTTGATTTGCCTAATTGAAGGTCTACAAGACAGAATTCTCTAAAAGCATTCAAATCTGGGGCTCGATGGCTGAACTTGGTCAACTCTCTAGCCTCGGGCGCTTGGGACGGGAGTTCAAATCTCCCCGACCCCATAAACCTTTATGTTATCTTGTTAGGTACTTTCGTCCCTAATACTTCACTCTTGTAGATATGATGGATCAGTCTTTTGAGTACTCAATATTAATTTTTCCATGTATTTTTGAAGCCTTTTTCGGTCCGCTTTCATAAAATTGGGCTTAATTTTGGGTTAATATACCTCTGTTAAAGTCCGCAGAGGTCTTCTATGGGCTTTGGAGGTCTTGTCTTCATTTTATGTGTCCTTAGAATCTATGCCACGGATCGGTGCCTGCCATGTGTCTTGTGAGGTAACGCTTCTGTCGGGTATCCGATAAAGATTTATTTATGAGTCAGTTAAGTCGAGGTTGCGATATTCTTCTTTGAGGTTGAGTTCGTTGAGTGCAGGTATGGCAACTGTGGCAATAGTTAAGGGCAACAACCCGGTTGAGATGGTTGTCGAAGCCCTTGACTTGGTCAAGGCTGAAAGTGTCTTGGCAAGGGAAGATAGAATTCTGGTTAAGCCTAACTACATAGATGCAAGTCACCCATCGACCGGGAACACGACCGACGCTAGAGTCATAGAGGGCACAGTCAAGTTTCTTAGGCAGAAGGGCTTCAGTAACATTGTGATCGGTGAAGGAAGCGGCTTATCCGATACCCAAAAACATATGAAGTTGCAGGTGTCGACGAAGTGGCCAGCCGTTGGAACGTGGGACTGGTCGATCTAAATGACGATGAGTATGTCACCGTTGATGTTCCAAACTCGTTTGCCCTCAAGAAGGTAAGGATTTCCAAGATCGCCCTCAACAGTGCCATAATCAGCGTGCCAAAGCTGAAACTTCACAGAATGACTGGCGTAACTCTAAGTCTCAAAAATTTAATGGGCGTTGTCAGCCCTAAAGGCCAGATCCACCTTCACCTTTCAGAGAAGATTGCAGACCTTGTATCAGTAGTTAAGCCCAAGCTTGCAGTCATTGACGGTATAGTTGGCGGAGAAGGATGGGAGACAGCGGGCAAACCTGTCAAGATGGACTTGATAATAGCAGGCTTGGACCCAGTTGCGGTTGATACTGTCGGAGCAGAGGTCATGGGCTTCAACCTTGAGAAGGCAAATCAGATCCTTTTGGCCGCCGAAAAAGGGCTGGGCATCTGCAACATGGAGAGCATAAAAGTTATCGGCGAAACCATAGAAAAGGTCAAGAAGGAGTTTAAGCCATCAATCCAAACTTATCTCTTTTCAAGGCTAGGCTAGATTTCTCTAAAATATACTAGTATCTCACGGTATCTGGAAAGCCTTGGCGGGGTTCTTCACTAGAATCTTGTTAACCAGTTTCTGGTCAAAACCTCTAGCTAACATCAGCGGCACAAAGCTTTTCACTAGATAATCATAACC
>Ga0315312_1003182_pt1 | contig 10711 bp, 9 predicted proteins | sample TDP7_MG_FD_203629 | JGI IMG/M metagenome (GOLD analysis project Ga0315312, IMG submission 203629) | Freshwater sediment microbial communities from Lake Towuti, South Sulawesi, Indonesia - TDP7 | ecosystem: Environmental > Aquatic > Freshwater > Lake > Sediment | place: Indonesia: South Sulawesi... | reverse complement strand
CGTACTGTTGCTCTTTACTTTGGGCCTAAGCCGACTAAGAGAGTACTATGCGGACCAGCACAGCGCCTCGGTCTTGGAGGACGGGCCGCGGAAACTTTCTGAGGGTCTGGCGAAGATAGTTTCCAAAACCAAGGGGATGAGCAAGCATCACCGCCGTGACGCCTTCATGCACAGTAGCTTCAAAGCCTTGTTCATATCAGACCCTGACAACGTCGAGAACGACGCCGTCGCAGTTGCTAGACCAGCGGGGAACCCTTCAGACCATGCTTTAGTTGAACGTCTTCTCAGGAGAAGGGTAACAGCAACAGAGAGAATCATGGAATTCTTCTCAACTCATCCCAATATCACGAAAAGGCTTGGGGCACTTAGAGAGTTTGGAGATCAGCCAACGATAGCAAGAGACTCTGTTGAGCAGTAGGAATGTACTCACACTGACCAGGGAGGGGGCAAGAGAGAAAACGAACAAGAGTCTAGAGTCCTCTAAAAGCGAAACTGGAGCCAGAAGCGCTGGGAGCTTTATACCCGCCTTCAGCTATGGTTCTCTGACCCCTTTCTATGATTCCATAATGCAGCGGGCCATGCGTGAGTCAATCTTCAAACGGCAGTTAGTGGAACAAGCAAGGATCGCGAAGGGTCAAAGGGTGCTTGACGTAGGCTGCGGCACGGGCACCCTCACCGTTCTCCTTAAGGAAGATCAGCCCGCAGCCGAAGTTGTTGGTGTTGATGGCGACCCAAAGATTCTGGAGATCGCTCGGTCGAAAATCGCAAAGGCGGGTCTGAACATTGCTCTCGATTACGGGTTGTCCTTTGAACTACCATACCAAAACAACACTTTTGATCGCGTCATTTTCAGCCTAGTTCTCCATCATCTCACCCGTGAAAACAAGATTCGCTCGTTGAAGGAAGCATTTAGAGTTCTTAAGCCTGCAGGAGAGTTGCATGTCGCGGACCTCGGGAGACCACAGAACATGCTTATGCGCCTACCCTCTGTCATCATCCGGCAACTTGAGGAAGCTTCGGACAATGTAGAAGGCCTATTGCCCATAATGATCCGCAATAGCGGCTTTGAACAGGTCGAGGAGACGACAACATACATGACAGTGTTTGGGACAGTAGCCCTGTATAGGGCACGGAAACCCTACTCGTCTTTGCTTGAGAAGCAAATGCGCATGTTGGAGGCGTGATTGTTGCCTAGAATGAGACAAATGAAAGCGAGGGAAAAGGTTCTTGAGGAAACCATCATCGATCTCCAAGAGGTCCGGAAAAGTAGGCTCCACCTTTACAATGAATATCTGATTGAGGTCGTGAAAGCCCCCAGTGGGGAAGGATACCTCGCGAGAGTCTACGAGCTGGTAGCCAGCGGACATCCCTGCGACACCCCTCAGGCGGCCTTGAACGAGGCTGTAAGCCTTCTCTGCCATTCGGAGGCAGTATGTTGACGCTTGAAGCTAGGGCTCTGATCCATGGCTTACTGGCAAGCCTGCTTCTTACACTTGTCTACTTCCTCTTCGTAGGCTATGTTGAGTCTTCCAGCCATGCTGTCGAGAGGTTTCTATCGATTTCCTATCTGATGCTTCCTTTGATAGCTGGCTTCGGAGTGCAAGTTGGCCTCTACTCGTACGCGCAGCAATACTCCTATAAGGCTTTCCAAAGCGGCACCAGCGTCACCGCTTGCGGAGGACTATCACTGGGGTCCATGGTCAGCTGTTGCCTCCACCACCTGACAGACGTTGCCGCTGTCTTTGCGATCACGACGATTGGGTCTGTGCTGGTCACATTTCAACCACTCTTCATCACAATAGGGCTACTATCGAACGTGGTTGGAATCCTGACCATCCTGAGGATGATTCAGAAAGACCACCTGTACGATATGGGCGGAACGCTCGCAAGGATTATGCATCTCAACTTTGGAAAAGCGAGAAACTATGCTGCTCTTGTATCATCAATTGTGGTAGTCAGCCTCGCTTGGTTCCTCTTCAACAGTCAAGGCAACATGCCGAGCGGGGGTGCGCTCTTCAAACTGCCGCCTCGAACTCTTGAGCAGAACGGTCTAACCATAGAGGTGGTGCCGCTCCCCATCGACCTCAGCAAGGAAGTAAGGTTTGAGATCAGTCTTAATACGCATGCTGGAAGCTTGAACTTCGCCCTAGACCGAATAGCCTCTTTGGAGGATGACCATGGCAACGTTTACGGCCCGGCAATGTGGGAGGGAGATCCTCCGGGTGGGCATCACATAAAGGGAACGCTGTCTTTTCCGAGGTTATCTGGAAGACCTCATTCAGTAAAGTTGGTCATGAACGGCCTCAAAGGCCTTGACTGGGTCTTTGACTGGGACCTGACCGGGTGAAGCCGTGGCTCACATGCCTGGATCACACGGGCCTCGGAATGTGTTTCAGGGGCTTCTGAGATCCTACGCGGCTCTCGCCATCAGCTGAGGGCTAGGGTCCGTCTGTGAACAGATTGGCTAGGTGCCCAGTATGCCCAATCGTGGGGAAAGATATATCTAAAATAGATATATTTATATGGGCCAACAGCCATGGTATAGCAGAAGATATGGGAGTAGTAAGATGCCCAGAGATCCTGTATGCGGTATGGTTGTAGACGCGGACCAGTCTATCAAGAGGAAGATCGGAGACCGAACATACTATTTCTGCAGCGAAACCTGCGCCAGAACCTATGAGCAGCCTGAGCAAGAATTGAAAGAGATGAAGCGCAGAGTCAGCTTAGTACTGGCTGGCGTGGTGGCTGTTGCCGGGCTGCGAGTTTTAGCGCTACTTGGCTTGACCGCCGTGATCATGACTATCACTTTTGTTGGCATTTCCGCCTATGACATCGTTCTCGTACTACTATCAACTCCAATCGTCTGGTACACAGGGTGGAGCATTCATTTTGGTGCGTTTAAGGCTCTGAGAAACCGTTCCATAAATATGGATGTTCTCATTTCAACCGGCGTAATTGCTGCTTGGGCGTGGGGTATGCTCTTAGCCTTCTTCCCCGAAGTTGCAGGTGGTAGTCGGGGATACCTGGAGATTGGGATTGCAATCCTCGCATTTGTCTTGCTTGGCAAATACATAGAAGAAACGATCAGAAGAAAATCGGCGGCATCCATACGGAAGCTGCTTGAGCTTCAACCTACAGTCGCCAGGGTTCTCCGAGACGGAAACGAGTTGGAGCTTCCAATTGATGAAGTGCATGTAGGCGACACTTTGATCATCAAACCCGGAGAGAAGATACCCACCGACGGTACGGTAGTCGCAGGCTACTCGTCAGTCGATGAGAAAATAATCACAGGTGAAAGCATCCCTGTTGAAAAGAATGTTGGCAGCGAAGTCATAGGAGCCACCATAAACAAAACAGGATTGTTAAAGGTGAGAGCAACCAAGGTCGGAGAGGACACTGCGTTATCGCAGATAGTCCGCTTGGTTGAGGAAGCCCAAGCTTCGAGCGCACCTGTCCAAAAGTTCGCTGATCGCGTTGTCGCAAAATTTGTGCCAGCAGTCTTTGCAGTTGCTACCTTTTCTTTCAGCTACTGGTTCCTGACAACCTATTGGGCCACTGGTTCAATGCTCAGCGCTTTCAACTCTGCCTTCCTCGTTTTGCTCGCCATTCTGCTAATAGCATGCCCATGCGCATTGGGAATCGCTACTCCGGCCGCTATTCTGGCCGGTGTTGGAAAAGGAGCTGAATATGGAATCCTACTTCGAGGCGGCGAATACGTTGAAAAAGCAAGAAAACTGCGCACAGTAGTCTTTGACAAGACCGGGACTTTGACAAAAGGCGAGCCCTCGGTTACAGACATCATAGCCTACAGCAAGTACACGGAAGATGAAGTGCTGACGTATGCTGCCATCGCCGAGAGAGGCTCAGAACACCCTTTGGCAGAGGCAATAATGAAGGCAGCTACCAACGAAGGTTCGAATACGAAAATCCCCGAAGCGGAATCATTTGAAGCTATTCCTGGGCACGGGGTGAAAAGCACCTATGACGGTAGAAGGATATTGCTTGGGAACAGAAAACTCATGTTGGAAAATGGAGTTCCAAGCGACAAGATCGAAGATGACCTTCGGAAGCTTGAGGAACAAGGCAAAACCGCCATGATTCTGGCAGTAGACGGAGAAGTCGCTGGAGTAGTAGCTGTCATGGATACTCCTAAGGAAGACGCAATCAACGCCATAAAGACACTGAAAGACATGAAGCTAGATGTTGCCATGTTGACCGGGGACAATGAACGCACGGCAAAGGCCATCGCTGGGCAGCTTGGCATCGACTCTGTCATTGCCAATGTGTTGCCATGGGAGAAAGTTGACGTTATCAAGAAACTGCAAGGCGAAGGGAAGGTTGTTGCTATGGTGGGAGACGGTATTAACGACGCGCCAGCTCTAGCGCAAGCGGACATAGGCATAGCCATTGGAAGCGGGACAGATATCGCAAAAGAGACAGGAGGCATAGTTTTGATTAAGGATAGACTGATGGATGTCGCCATCTCCATAAAACTAAGCATGGCAACAATGAAGAAGATCAACTCAAACCTGTTCTGGGCCTTCATCTACAACATAGTATCCATTCCCATTGCGGCTGTTGGTCTGCTGAATCCAATCATCGCTGCGGGAGCCATGGCTTTCAGTTCCCTGTTTGTGGTAAGCAATTCGGCGATGCTCAGACTGCTCAAGCTGTGAGGAACTGACTCTGAAGACGAGAAAGCGCCTACAATGTTGTTCATGAAATATCATGAAAACCCGGACGGAGAAGGCAACGATGCATCCGGAACTTGCGTATCGGTGGAGATTCGAACGGTTGCCCAGAGAAGTCTTAAATCCCTTTGGGGCCTAGTATCGTCTTGGTGGGTTCTGAGTGACCGATGAGGCCATGCTTCGGAAACGGGCGAGTCACTGGAGAGGCGTGCTAACAGAGAGTGGCTACCTGTTTCTAGACCCTAAACGGCTCGTGTTCATGCCCGATAGATTTGACATCCAAGAGAAGAGATTGGAGATAGACCTAAGGGATATAGATGAAGTCATCAAGATGGACATTGGCCTGTCAAACGAGATGCATCTCAAGCTAAAAGACGGTCGACGGGAGCGGTTCGTCGTTTCGGGAAGAGACGGATTTGTTGACGCCCTGAAGAGGCAGATGGCGCACAAGCAATGAGCTGGAAAATGAGCAAAGCATTGATCCGTGCTCCTCATCTGGCATAGGTCCACTTCCCCGGAGGTTTAGTCGGAATCTAGAATTCATTCTGCCTAGTTAGGGTCGTTTTGCCGTTGAGAAGACTGTGTCGGCAAGAATATCTTACGATTTTCGGTCTTTGAAAGAGAGGAAGGAAATTCCTTCGTTCTGTTCTGCCTTCGTATTCTGCGGTGAGTTTGGCATCTAATTTTTTGGATAAATAGATTTAAATTTCTATACCGCGCTTTCTCCATCAGTTAGTTGTCAGTCAACAGTCAAACAAGCATGTCTCATCTACGTCTATCCTAGGGAGGATCGAAATCGTTGAAGTACGTTCGGAAGCGAGATGGCAGGTTGGAGGAGTTCGATAGCGAACGCATAACCAACGCGATATGGAAGGCTGCACGAGCCGTTGGCGGAAAGGATAGGGAACTGGCCAAACGTCTAAGCGATCAAGTGGTTGCGGAGCTGGTCAAGCGTTTCGGGGATGATGGCGTTCCAACTGTTGAGGAGATTCAAGACCTTGTCGAGAAGGTTCTGATAGAAAATGGACACGCAAGAACCGCCAAGGCCTACATCCTATACCGAAAGCAGCACCAAGACCTCAGGGATCTTGCCGCCCTCTTGAGTTCGTCTGATCTTGTGGAGCAATATCTGGATGTCGAAGACTGGTATGTTCGCGAGAACTCTAACATGAGCTACTCGCTTCAAGGACTGAACAACTATCTCACGTCAAAAGTGATTGAGAAATACTGGGTCAGCAGAATCTACCCGCCCAACATAGGCGACGCTCACCATTCGGGCGATATGCACATCCACAACCTTGGAGTTCTAGGTCCCTACTGCGTGGGTTGGGACCTTAGAGACCTGCTACTCTCGGGTTTTGGCGGCGTCTACGGGAAGATTGAGAGCAGACCTCCCAGGCATTTCAGAACTGCCTTGGGGCAAGTCGTCAACTTCTTCTACACACTGCAGGGAGAAGCTGCGGGAGCCCAGGCGTTCAGCGACTTTGATTCGTACCTTGCGCCTTTCATCCGTTACGACGGTTTAGACGAGAGGGAAGTGAAGCAAGCTCTTCAGGAATTCTTTTTCAACATAAACGTTCCAACCCGGGTTGGGTTCCAGACCCCCTTCACTAACGTAACCCTCGACCTTAACCTTCCGGACTTCATGGAGGAAGAGCCGATTATTATCGGTGGTGCTGTGCTCGACGATGTTTACGGAGACATGCAGGAAGAGATGGACATGTTCAACGTCGCCTTTGCCGAGGTCATGGGTGAAGGAGACGCAAAAGGTAGAGTGTTCACCTTCCCGATACCCACCTACAACATAACGCACTACTTTGACTGGAACTCACCAGTAGCCGAGAAAGTATTCGACGTCACCGCAAGATACGGGACGCCTTACTTCTCAAACTTCATAAATAGCAACCTCAAACCTGAAGATGTACGCAGCATGTGCTGCCGCCTAAGAATAGACAACAGAGAGCTGCGTAGACGTGGCGGAGGGCTGTTTGGAGCTAGCCCGCTTACGGGATCTATAGGTGTCGTTACGCTTAATCTTCCTAGAATGGGCTACCTTGCAAGCGATGAGGACGATTTCTTCCAAAGGCTTGAAAACCTTATGGAACTGGCAAAAGATAGCTTGGAGATAAAGAGGAAGATACTCGAAAGGTTCACCGACAATGGACTGTACCCGTATTCAAAGCATTACCTGCGTTTCGTAAAGGAAGCCTATACCAGCTACTGGAAGAACCACTTCTCCACGATTGGGCTGATCGGAATGAACGAAGCCCTCCTGAACCTCTTCGGCTACGGGATAGCCGCCGCTGAGGGAGCAAAGTTCGCAGCAAACGTTCTGGAGTTCATGCGAAGACGACTCTTGGACTTCCAAGAGGAAACCGGCAACCTTTACAACCTAGAGGCTACGCCAGCTGAGGGAACATCCTACGCGCTTGCTCGTATTGACAAGATGAAATATCCCGATATCATAGTTGCCAACGAGAAGTATGTCTCACAGGAAGCTGAACCTTTCTACACCAATTCCACTCATCTTCCGGTTGACTACACAGGCGACCTCTTCGAAGCTCTAGAGCATCAAGACCGCCTTCAACCGCTCTATACGGGCGGAACGGTCTTCCATATCTTCCTCGGCGAGAGAATCTACTCTTGGGAAGCCGCGGCTGAGATAGTAGAGAAGGTGGCCCATGTCTCTCAGGTGCCTTACTACACTTTGACACCCACGTTCAGCATCTGCAGAACCCATGGCTATATTAGTGGAGAACACAAGACGTGCCCGCATTGCGGAGCTGGGTGCGAAGTCTACTCGAGAATTGTGGGCTACCTGAGGCCGGTTGACCAGTGGAACGACGGCAAACAGGCTGAGTTCAGAATAAGAAGAACATTCGACAAATCCGTTCTCGTAGAGATACCTGCCTAGCGAAGGACCAGACCCTATGAAGTTCGGAGGCTTCCAGAAGACAAGCCTGATAGACTATCCAGGCAAGATCTCAAGCATACTCTTTACGACAAGATGCAACCTCCGTTGCCCCTTCTGCTACAATCGGCGGCTGATCATAAGGCCTAAGCCTCCCTTCCTCTCCGAAGGCGACGCTCTGGGAATTCTGTTGTCCAGGAAGAAATACGTGACTTCAGTTGTCATAACTGGCGGAGAGCCCACTTTGAACAGAGATCTGGATGCCTTCGTCAGAAGGCTCAAGGACCAAGGGTTCGCAGTGAAACTGGACACAAACGGCTTCTTTCCCCAGATGCTTGAGAAATGCTTGCCCTACCTAGACTATGTAGCCATGGATGTGAAGACTTCTCTAGGAAAGTATGGGCTTATGGGCGCAGAGGGGACGCAGGGCTTTCAGCGAAGCATCAAACTGCTCAAAGATGGGGAAGTCGACTACGAGTTCAGGAACACAGCGGTTCCGGGCCTCGTTAACGAAGAGGACATCCCGGAGATTGGCGCATTGGTAGAGGGTGCGAAGCGCTTCGTTTTCCAGCAGTTTGTTCCAAGGGAGACCTTGGACAAGCGGTTTAATGATGTTAAGCCTTACCCGCCGGAAGTCATGGAACGCTTTGCCGAAATCATGAAAAGATACGTCGGCGAAATCGCTCTGCGGATCTAATTGGCTATCTGTAGTGTCTTCTTTTCCGCAGCCTTCACTCTAAGGAACTTATGGATTGCCTGGGCTGCCTTCTTTCCGCCCGCCATCGCCGAAATCACGGTGGCGTTGTCAGTCACGATGTCGCCTCCCGCAAATACGCCGGGCATGTCCGTCTCACCTGTCTCTTGTTTGGCGACGATTGTCCCATGAGGCGTGACTTTCACTTCGCTTTCTCCGCGTACTGCTAGAGGGTTGGGTTTCTGGCCAATGGCCACGACGACCGTGTCAGCGTCGACATTGAACTCGGATCCTTTCAACGGAACCGGTTTTCTCCTGCCTGATTCGTCGGGTTCTCCGAGCCCCATTTCTAGACACTCGACCTTTCTGACCCATCCTTTCTCGTCTCCTAGGAAGCGTACTGGAGTCGCCAGGAAGATGAACTTGATCCCCTCTTCCTTTGCGTTCACAACTTCGTCGCGTCTTGCTGGCATGAGGTCCTCTGTCCTGCGGTATACGACTGTGACCTCTCCTCCAAGTCTCAGAGCGGACCTTGCGGCGTCCATGGCTACGTTTCCGCCGCCAATGACAACGACCTTCTTCCCAACCTTTACAGGCGTGTTGAAGTTGGGGAATTCGTAAGCCTTCATCAAGTTGACCCGGATGAGGAACTCGTTGGCGGAATATATTCCACTCAAGTTTTCGCCGGGGATTCCCAGAAACATAGGTAGCCCGGCGCCTGCCCCTACAAAGACCGCGTCAAAGCCCATCTGGAAAAGCTCGTCAAGCTTCACGACCTTGCCGACTATGACGTTGGTTTCGATCTTAACACCAAGACTTTCGACATAACTGACCTCATCCTTCACGATTTCCTTCGGCATCCTGAACTCAGGAATCCCATACATGAGAACCCCGCCAGGAGCATGAAGAGCTTCGAAAACCGTGACTTCATGACCCAGCCTTGCCAGCTCAGCGGCGGCAGTGAGACCAGCCGGTCCGGAGCCTACGACAGCCACTTTCATGCCTGTCGGCTGAACACTTTCAGGCTTTTTGGGCTTTCTCCGGCGCTCCTTATCTGCTGCAAACCTCTCGAGACCGCCTATGTTGACGGGTTCACTCTTCAAACCCAGAACGCATTTGCCCATGCACTGGTCTTCTTGGGGACAGACTCTGCCGCAGATGGCTGGTAGGCTGTTCTTTTCACGGATTACTTCTAGGGCTTTCTTGAACTGTCGTTCGCGTATGTGCTTGATGAATGCTGGAATATCTATCTCTACTGGGCAGCCTTCGACGCATTTTGGGGCTTTGCATTGAAGGCATCGACTCGCTTCGGTCATTGCCAAGTCTTCTGAGTAGCCGAGGGACACTTCGTCGAAACAGCGGACTCTCGTGTCAACCCCACGTTTAGGCACAAGTATCTGGGGTTGTTTGTGAGCCGTTGCTTCTTCCTCCCTTTACGGGTGCAGACTACCCAATTGAGCGACGCCTTCCTTATTAACATTTTTTGGGAGGCGAACGTGTTTCTAGGTCAGAGTTCCTTGGCCTCGAAGATGATTTCGTGTCTCTTATGGGGGTTCCGGCGGGGCCTCTGATTCTTCTTCCTTCTCGGAGAGGAAATCGACGGCTTGAAGAAGATTCTTTACAATGCCTAACAGAGATAACAGGAGCGAAACAGCGAGGACAGCTTTGAAGTCAATGGTGAACGCGATGCTCATCTCGGGCGGCAAGGGTAGTTCCGGAGACGACTGCAACGTGACGGTCAACAAGCCCCCGTTTGTTATGAGGACAAGGACTGTCATCGATATCAGCGTCCTCGCAATGCTCAACGCATATTTCAGAATTGATCCCTGCAAGAGCTGGATGGCGACCTCGAACCCGACGAAGATTATCAATAGATAGGAGAAACCCTTCTCCTCAATAGGGAGGAGCTTCGTGAATTGGCCACCGGCTTCTACAATGTAGAGCAGTAGGAGCATCTCTCCGCCCATGATGAACCCCCATAACGCAGCCTTCAAGACTCTTGGGAGTAGGATTTTCGCCCAGTCTTTCGCGGTTCTCTCTTGCTCTTCAGCCTCCGCCATAGACTATCCTCTCCGTTTCGAAAGTTAGACCGAGCATGGGAACCTCCACGTAGCCTTCTATGTAGCCCTTCCCAGTGAAGCCCAAGGGATCAGCCACGTCGATAATTAGGTCAACAGGTCCGCTAAACCTTGAACGAGACTGAATATTGATTTCTCCCCCTCCTGAACCTATGTAAGCGTCATCCTCATTGTAGATTCTGAAGTTGAGGCTCCCAGCTACGTCGAAGAAGGAATGGTTCTCCACTTCTAAGACAATGTGCAACACTAGATGGGTTCCGTTGAACTCTGGACTCGCCTCTCTCAAACTGAGACCGTAAAGCGGGGCTCCCCAAGGCACCGACATGTTCGACAAGGC
>Ga0315312_1003181_pt1 | contig 10719 bp, 5 predicted proteins | sample TDP7_MG_FD_203629 | JGI IMG/M metagenome (GOLD analysis project Ga0315312, IMG submission 203629) | Freshwater sediment microbial communities from Lake Towuti, South Sulawesi, Indonesia - TDP7 | ecosystem: Environmental > Aquatic > Freshwater > Lake > Sediment | place: Indonesia: South Sulawesi... | reverse complement strand
AGACCTGTCAACAAAAAATTAGAAATTTTTGAAAAAATTTTTGTAGGACTCAAGACGCACAAAAACCGCTCTTTTTGCCAACAAGCCATTGACTGTACGAAAAATTATGGTAGAATGTTTATTTGAGTTAGCCCCGGCCACAGGCCGGGGGCTAAAAGTTGGGTAAAACAAATGAAAAAGTTCCTTTCAGTGCTGCTTGTTCTGACAATTGCTTCAATGGCTGGCTGGCAGGCGTATAAGCGAATTACGGTTTCCGCCAAGAATAGGCCCGACCGCTCAGCAGTCGCGGTGGCTGTTGAGATCCAGCCGATCCGTAAAGGCGTAATTAGAGACATCGGAATTTTTACAGGGTCACTCTTTCCAAAATCTCAGTTCGTTGTTGCGCCAAAAGTAGCCGGGTGGCTTCAAAAACTCCTGGTCAATCTTGGCGATACGGTTCGCCAAAATCAGGTGATAGCAATCCTCGATGACAAGGAGTTCACGCAGCAGGTCGAACAAGCCAGAGCTGAATTACAGGTTGCCAAAGCAAACGCCGAAAATTGTACAAGCGACCTTGACCTTGCCCAGCGAGAGTATGAAAGGGCAAAGGCACTTCGCGAAAAACAAATCGCATCGGCCTCCGAATTGGAAGAAGCCGAGGCTGCGTTTAATGCCTGCCAGACAAGACTGAAAGTCTCTCTTGCTCAGGTGACCCAAAAGGAAGCACAGCTTGCGGCTGCTGAGCTTCGACTGTCCTATACGAGGGTTCAGGCATTCTGGGAAGGGCCAGATGAAACCAGAGTAGTCGGTGAAAGATTCGTGGATGAAGGTGCACTATTGCAGGCGAATCAGCCGATAGTCTCCATCCTTGAAAACAAACCGTTGACGGCTGTTGTTTACGTTGTGGAAAGAGACTATCCAAAAATCAAGGCTCTTCAGCAGTCTATTGTCACTACCGATGCCTATCCCGGCAGAACTTTTACCGGCAGTGTTGTCCGCATAGCGCCGCTTCTGCAGGAAAGTTCCCGCCAGGCAAGAGTGGAAATCGAAATCCCCAATTCTGAAGAGTTGCTAAGGCCTGGAATGTTTATAAGGGCGCGGATCGAGTTTGCCAGTCACGATAATGCCACGATAGTTCCGCTTGCCGCTTTAGTTAAAAGGAACGACCAACAAGGTGTCTTTATCGCTGATAAAGATGCTGTTGCGGCCCGCTTTGTCCCTGTGACGGTAGGAATCATAAGCGGTGAATCGGCTGAAATCATAGAGCCGTCCGCCTTTGGCGGGTCAGAATTCGTGGTCACGATGGGCAATCATCTTCTGGAGGACGGCTCGGCAATTACGCTGCCAGAAGAAAATAGAATATCAAAAATCAAAATGCAAAATTAAGGAGTTCATCCAGCACTTAAAATCGTTTTAAGTGCTGGATTCCACAATTTTGATTTTTGGTTTTTTTAGTCAGGGGATTTGCAATGAAAATCTCACGTTTTGCTGTCCATCGACCAATATTTACGATTATGGTGGTGTTGATAGTGGTTCTTCTGGGCACTATCTCGCTATTACGGCTGCCAATCGACCTTATGCCAGATATTTCATACCCGACTATAAGCATTTCCTGTGCATACGAAAACGCAGGCCCCGAGGAGATCGAGGAACTTATAACACGTCCGATTGAAGAGGCGATGAGCGCTGTACCCGGAGTTGAAGAGGTAACATCCACTTCCGCCGAAGGCCAAAGCACGGTACGCGTGAAATTCTCCTGGGGTACAGACCTTGATGCCGCCGCAAATGATATCCGTGACCGTTTGGACCGCGTTATGCGGTATCGGTATCTTCCTGAGGAGGCCGACAGACCTACACTTAGAAAATTTGACCTGGCGAGCTTTCCAATACTAATTCTCGGTGCTTCCAGCAACCTTGACCCCGTCCAGGCCCGACAGATTATCGAAGACCAGGTGAAATATCGCCTCGAGCGAGTACTCGGCGTGGCTGCCGTTGACATCAGGGGGGGTCTTGAGCGCGAAATCCATGTTAATCTTGACCCAGCCAAGATAAATGCGCTGGCCATACCGCTGGACAGCATCATCGCGCATATACGCGAGGCAAATGTAAACATCCCCGCTGGCACTATCGAAAGAGGAAATTTTGAGGTTATTGTCAGAACGCCGGGCGAATACACCGACCTTCGGCAGCTGGAGGATACTGTCATTGCAATTCGCCAAGGGGTTCCTATTGCGCTTCGAGAAATCGCTACCGTAGAGGATTCCTGGCGGAAGGTCACCAGGATTGCCCGAGTCAACGGCCAGCCAGGGATAACGCTATATGTCAATAAACAGTCAGGCAAAAACACGGTAGAAGTGGCACGCGGCGTGCTCGCGGAACTCGAGCGCATCAATCGTGACATACCGCAGATCAAAATAATACCAACCACGAACACAGCCGATTATATCCAGCGTTCTATCAGAAATGTTGGCTTTTCTGCGATTTTTGGAGGAATCCTGGCTGTAATCGTACTGCTTGTGTTTCTACGCAATCTGCGAAGCACTATAATTATTTCCACTGCCATTCCAATCTCGATCATTGCCACTTTTGCCTTGTTATATTTTAGCAATTTCACCCTTAATATTATGACCTTAGGTGGCCTGGCTCTCGGAGTCGGGATGCTCGTTGATAATGCAATCGTCGTGCTGGAGAATATCTTCCGCCTCCGAGAATCAGGTAAGGCATCGGAACATGCCACCATTGATGGCACCGAAGAGGTCACAGCGGCTATCATCGCAAGCACATTGACTACGGTGGTAGTCTTCCTTCCGCTTATTTTTGTAAGAGGGATGTCTGGCGTGATGTTTAAGCAGCTCTCAATCGTGGTCAGTTTCTCGCTTCTATGCTCTCTTGTGGTAGCCCTGACGGTAGTGCCGATGTTCTCTGCACGTATTCTTCCATCTGATTCAAAAGACGGCAAGCTGCGTCAAACTTTTGTAGGCAGAATGTTTGATATCAGTGGGCGATTTTTCAAATTTTTAGAGAGCAGCTATAAGAAACTGCTTCATCTGGCTTTGAGTAATCGTGCTTTTGTCGTGTTTATGGCGGTTTTAGTCTTGGCTGTAAGCCTGCTGTTTATTCCGTATGTTGGTGTAGAATTGATGCCCAGCACGGATGAGGGCGAGGTCAGGGTCGAAGGTGAAATGCAGGTCGGCACACGCCTGGATTTGCTGGATGAGAAATTCAAACTCATCGAGTCGATTGTCAACGAAGCTACACCCGAAATTCAAAACACGACGACCAGTGTGGGTAGCTCCCGAATGTATGGAACGGGCAAACATACCGGCAGTGTTCGCCTCTCATTGAAAGCTCAGTCCCAGCGCTCAAGGTCGAGTGAGCAGATTGCTGCTGATCTACGCCAGCTAATTCGCAACATACCAGGAATGATTATTCGAACCCGCGCCGGCCAGGGATTATTTATACTGCGCATGGGAAGCTCCGGCACTTCGGGCAGCTCGGGCACCTCAGGAGCGGATAGGGTTCAGGTTGAAGTCCGCGGCCACGACCTGCAAATGGCCGATCTTTTGGCCGTGCAGGTCAAGGACATCGTAGAATCGGTAGAAGGAGTCACTGATGCCCGAATCAGCCGGGAATCTGGAAGTCCTGAAGAGCTGATTTTTATAGACCGCCAGAAGGCCGCTGATATGGGTTTGACTGTTTCCAAAATCGCAAATGCCCTGCAAACTATCCTCTCAGGAACAAGGGCTGGCTACTATCGCCAGGCTGGAGACGAATATACAATTCTTGTCAAGCTCAAAGACGCAGAGAAAATGGACCTGCGAGATATTCTCGACCTGACCCTGGTCAACTCCGATGGCCAGCCCGTGGTCCTTAAAAATGTCGTAAATGTAGGCCCTCGAAGCGGTCCTGAATTGATTGAGCGAAAAGGCCAGGAACGCATCGTTACTGTCTCGGCTAATATCAGTGGAAGGGACATGGGTTCGGTTCTCTCAGACATGCGTAAACTATTGCGAAACATCCCTGTACCAGCAGATTTTGCTATCACCTTCGGGGGCGATTACGAAGAGCAGCAAAAATCATTTCGGGAACTATTGTTCAGTTGCGCTCTGGCACTGGTGCTGGTTTACATGGTGATGGCCTGCCAGTACGAGTCTTTACGCGATCCCTTCGTTGTGATGTTTTCGGTGCCACTGGCGGCGATAGGAGTTATTCTATTGCTTTTCTTCACAGGGACAACCTTTAATGTCCAGTCTTTCATTGGATGCATTATGCTGGGAGGAATTGTCGTCAACAACGCGATTCTTCTTGTCGATCATACCGATCTGCTCCGCAGGAGAGATGCGATGCCGATTCGAGAAGCTATTGAAGAAGCTGGCCGAAGACGCCTTCGTCCGATTCTTATGACCACACTGACAACTGTTATTGGCCTGGTACCTTTGGCGCTCGGCCTGGGCGAAGGAGGCGAAGCTCAGGCTCCCATGGCCAGAGTTGTTATTGGAGGTTTGCTCAGCTCAACGTTCATCACACTGGTATTTGTCCCTGTCGTCTACTCGGTTTTTGAGGGTCGTGGTTTTGATACAACATCACGCAGTAAAAGCGATATGTGACATAGTTCAAACTGGTTCTGCTTTAAGGAAATGCTTATGATTTTTGAGAGAATAGCCTCCGTGTTTTTAGGGTTAGTCTTTGTAGGGTGGGACTTGCCCCACCAATACCTTATGAATTACAGCTCAGCCAAGCCGGTAGCTGTTGAGCCTGTTGACGCAAACGATGCCACGATAACCGAAGAGCCTCTCAAAATAAATATCCAGGAAGCAATCTTATTGGCTATGGAAAACAATCGGTCGCTTGTTGTCGAAAGAATGAATCCGGATATAAGCCGTACATTCGAAAAAGAGGAGCTCGGAGTTTTTGAACCTGTCCTTAGCGCTGACGTATCTAACAATAGAGCTATATCTGAAAGATTGCAGCGATGGGGGATGAGCACCGAAAGCCAAATTGTGGATACCGTTACAGGCACACTTTCGCTCAGTAAACTCTTTCCTACCGGCACGACCGTCGAGCTTGGAGGAAGCACAAACTATATCGATTCATCTTTGTACAGTGACACATTTACTGCTAATCGTCTTGGGTTTACTGTCACTCAGGCTCTTCTGCAAGGAATGGATATCCGTGCTAATTTGGCACGTGTAAATCAGGCCAGAATAGATGCGTTAATATCAGAATATGAGCTGCGTGGCTTTACCGAGATTTTGCTTGAACAGGTCGAATCAAAATTCTGGGATTACGCCCTGGCACAGCGGCAAATTGAAATCTATGCCGACTCGCTCAAACTGGCCGAAAAGCAGATGGCCGAGGCTCAAGAGCGAATCAATGTTGGGGCTCTTGCTGAAACTGAGCTGGCCGCTGCGCAAGCTGAAGTTGCTCTTAGACGGGAAAATCTCATAAATGCGCGAAGCAATTTTGCCAAGGAACGTTTGAATCTGCTACGGCTGCTGAATCCGCCACCTTCTGTCAACTGGAACAGAGAAGTTATTCTCCAATACCAGACACTGCTGCCCAGCATAGAACTTGATGACGTCGAACAGCATGTTCAGGTTGCTCTGAAGATGCGTCCGGACTTAAATCAAGCGCGTCTGCAGATACGAAGGGGCGATTTAGAGGTGGTGAAAACCAAGAACGGGTTGCTGCCCAGAATGGATGCTTTTATCGCTTTTGGCAAGACAGGCTATGCGGAAACTTTTTACAAATCATCACAGAACGTATTTGGTGACAGTTATGATGTCTCTGTCGGCCTGATATTTGCCTATCCCCCGGCAAACCAAACCGCTCGTGCCCGATACAGCCGTGCTACCCTCAGCAAGCAGCAGCTTCTGGAGGCCTTGGAAAATCTCATTCAGCTTGTACAGGTCGATGTACGTTCTGCTTACATTGAGGTGACACGGACCCGTGAACAAATTACCGCAACTGCTGCCACACGCAACCTCCAGGAGGAAAAACTCCGCGCCGAAACCGAGAAGTTCAGGGTGGGCAAATCAACCTCGCTGCTCGTTGCTGCGGCCCAGCGGGACCTTGTAGCAAGTCAGATTGCTGAAATACAGGCATTCGCCAATTATCTGAAGGCTCTGGTTAGTCTTTACAGATTGGAAGGCTCCTTACTTACCCGCCGGGGCATCGCATCGCCAGGCGCCGAACCCGTTACTGTCGATAGCCAAAAACCACAAAAGAATTAAGAATTGAGAATTAAGAATTTCTAAATTCTACATTCTACATTTTTAATTCTAATTTCCATTAATAACTTACAAGTCACGTATCAAGTGCTGCTGAGCCCAAATAGAAAGGGCCGCACCTGCTAATAAAACGACACCAAAGACCAACTGAAGCCTATTCAATGACTCCCCAAAGACCATCCTCGAAATCGCAAACACAGTGAAAGGTTGCGCCAGTATCACAAGCATCGGAATAGTCACGCCGATGCGCTTAATCGCAGCATAATACAGCACATGACCTAATGCTATGGCTATCAAAGCCGAAATCACAACAGCTATCCATCCTTTAGGGACCATTGTCACGCACTGGTCCAATTTGCCAAAAGTAATCGCCAGCACAAAAAGTCCGCCGACCGTATAGATGCTAATAATAGAAAAGCCACTGCGAGAGTCGGTATCTCTAAAGGCGATTCTCACTGAAAGCGTATATACTGCCCACATAAAAGCTGTGACAAGGGCAATAACTATGCCGGTCATAGTTCCGCTGGCAGTGAAGTCCTGCTTATGATATATAACACCAAAAACCCCGACCGCGGAAAGCACCAATCCCAGCCAAAAGCGTTTGCTTCTAACCAGACCCCTCTCATCGGCAAAGAATACCAGCGAAAAGCTGGCTATCCAGATAACAGACGTTTTCGATAGTAGAGCCATAAAGGCTGGGCCGATATAATAAAAACCCGCTGCCCACAGGCTCTGCATAGTGACATTTGCTGCAGCCGGCAAGAGAGCCTTTCGCCATAGCTTTGCATCGAGCTGTTTTCTCTTAATGTTGATCGCCAGAAATGGTAGCCAGAACGAGCACGCCACCAAATATCGCAGCAGATTTTGTGTCCACGAATCGACATGAGCGGACAGGTATTTTATGAAGATTGGCCCAAGTGACCAGCAGCACAGCGTGCCAACGCACGCCAAAGTCGCAGTGAGATCGAATCTTCCTTTGGACTGAGCTTGCCGAAGTCGTTTATTCATTTACTTTTTTCCACGTTTAACTTTTTCTTATAATATACGCCGGAAAACAATCTCAAACAATAATCATTAATCAATTATGACCGTCCTCTGTTGTCCGCCCTCCGTCATCCATCCTTCGTCTTCTGATTTCGAGAATCGAGTATCCAGCATCCAGTATCAAGTATCGAATAATTAACCAGTCAACATTTCAACTACTATCTTTGCGACCTCGTCGCGGGCTTTTCCCTCGGCTGCGCTCGGGACAGGTTTTGCAGCTAATGGCTCAGCTAACTTAATCAACTCATTGCTAAGTTTGGTTAATTTCTCCCTGTCTTCTAAAAGCTGCAAAACGCTCTGTACAATCGGCTCAATCGAGCTAAAATACGGCATAAATTCCGGCACCAATTCTTTACCAGCCAAAATATTAGGCAGTGACAGGTATTCAGTTTTGACCAGCCAACGTCCGACTAAATGCCACAAGATTCTGCTGGATTGATACATTATCACCATCGGACAGCCGACCGCTGCTACCTGCAGGGTAGCACTGCCGCTTGCCACAAGAGCAAAATCCGCAGCAGCAGCGGTATCACTAACTGAGTCAATAGTATAACGACACTCAAAGCCGGGAATTTGCGCCTCCTGAAGCACCTGTTTTCGCTTAGCATCTACGGCCACAGTAATAAATGTCGCTGCCGGATATTTTTCTTTTATCCGTAGTGCTATCTGCTGTATTGGCCTCCAGAGCGAGTCGATTTCAGCAGCTCGCGAGCCGGGCATGATCGCTAACCTCATTTTCTTGGGGTCAAAATCCGCATAATTTTTTCTGAATCCGTTTGGTGCAAGCTGTAATTCATCGAGCAGCGGATTTCCTACAAAGGTAGCATCAACGCCTTTTTCTCTGAACCAATCTTGCTCAAAAGGTAGTATGCAGCAGAGCTTATCGCAGTATTTGCGAAGTTTGCGGATTCGCCAGCTGGCCCAGGCCCAAAGCTGCGGTGCGACATAGAAAAGCGTCTTGATACCGGTTTTTTTAGCGGCCTTTGCAACGTGGAAATTAAAAGAGGGCGAGTCGCAGACGATGACCAAATCGACCTTATTGCCTTTCAAGAAGCAACTTATGCGTTTTATAAGCCAATAATAATGGCCGATTTGACTAAACGCTTTATATGCCATCGCAGCCCTGGCGACCGTGTTTTCCAGCAGTTTGCAGCCGACTTCAGCCATTTTAGGGCCGCCCACGCCGACAAATTCAATGTCGTGACTGCTTTTTTGCAGAGTGCTTATAAGCCCTGCACAGTGGGCGTCAGCGCTTGGCTCAGCGGCACTGATAAAGATGCGATATGTTTTGTCTTTCTCCAGCATGATTATTTAAGTGCACTTATTAACAATATCTTAACAAAACAGCAATCAGATATTGTTAGTATTAGGCGGATTTATTGCAACCTTGTATTTTGTATGCCGCCGAAGCGCATCCGGTATGGCACGGGCTTCCAGCCCGTGAAAACACGGCCAATCCTTCGACTACGCTCAGGACAAGGATGGCTGTGCCACGACTAAGCGCCTGCTTTGAGACTTGGAGGAAAGCTAATTTAGGGACGATAAAATCGAAGATTTTTCTTGAACTGAAGGTGTCTTTCTGGTATAAATAAAAATATATGATTTTTGCTTCGGAGCTGCCGGTTTTCTACGATTTTTGCCTGAAGGCAGCAATTATGTGGTGTAAGGCACAGAGTTGTAGCGGAGGCTTTCAGCCGCAGAGTCAAGATATTTCAATTTAGATTTTTGAAAGAAGGAGGCAGAAAAAACTCGGAATTTTGAGTTTAGAATGAAGAATTCTTAACTCTTTATTCTCAATTTTATTTTGGCGAGTGACCAAAGCACAAAAATTCTAATTTAACCTTTGTGAAGGAGGCATATTATGTGTAGAAGATTGATTTATTTGGTCTATTTTGTTTTGGTGCTATACCTGGCAAGCAGTGCTTCTGCTGATCTTGCGGTTCACTGGAGGCTTGACGAGGGTTCAGGCACGATTGCCCACGATGCATCCGGCAACGGCAACCATGGCACATTCAAGGGTGCTCCACAGTGGGTAGCCGGGAAGATAGGCGGTGCATTGCAACTCGACGGTGTCGATGACGAGGTGCTGTATTCCTTTCCAGAATCAGAATGGTCGGCTGGCACGGTGGCATTCTGGGTAAAAGCGACTACTTTAGGGCAGGACAACAATAGCAGTGCATTTGCCGGCTATTACCCGAACACTGCTGGTTTCCAGATTACTGTCGATGGTGGAAACCCAGGGGTGTACCGGACCAATCCTCAGACTGCAAATGTATTTGGCCCCGTCTCCTTGGACTGGGTCCATATTGCCTTAACCTGGCAAGGTTCATCTGTGAGGTGCTACTACAACGGCAGTTTGGCTACCACCGGAACTTTCACTGCCACCAATAGGATGCTCAACCAATTTCGCTTAGGTGTAAACAGAAACGCATCCAATTGGTTTGCTTGTACAATTGATGACTTGCAAGTTTACGGCCATGCTTTGACGCAGGAAGAGATTCAACAGGCTATGAAAGGTATTTTTCTTGGCACGGCCTCTGAGCCGAATCCTACTGATAAGGCCACAGATGTGGTGCGAGATGTGACCCTTAGCTGGACACCAGGAGAATTCGTCAACACACATGATGTGTACTTCGGAACCGTTTTCGCCGATGTCAACGACGCCGACAGAACCAATCCGCTCGGTGTGCTGGTAAGCCAGAACCAGGAGCCTAACAGCTATAGTCCCGCTAAAGTTCTGCAATGGGAACAGACTTACTACTGGCGTGTTGATGAGGTCAATGCGCCACCCGACTTGACAATCTTTAAAGGCGGGGTCTGGAACTTTACGGTCGAGCCGTTCGTTTATCCGATTGCGAATATAACCGCCACCGCCTCCAGCCAGTTCAACGCAAACACAGGGCCTGAAAATACCATCAACGGCTCAGGACTGGGTGCTGATGACCTGCACTCAACTGACGAGGCAGGCGTATGGCTTAGTAGCATGACCGGGCCACAGCCGACCTGGATACAGTATGAGTTTGACAAGGTTTATAAACTACACCAGATGTGGGTATGGAACCATAATACCTCCATTGAGCCTGTTCTCGGTTTCGGGTTCAAAGAGGTTACCATTGAATATTCAACCAATGGGACCGATTGGGTGGTGCTGGCTGGTGTGCCTGAGTTTGCCCGGGCCTCTGGTACGGCTGGTTATGCAGCCAATACCACGGTTGATCTTAGCGGCGTGGTAGCAAAGTATGTCAAGCTCACTGCTAATAGCAACTGGGGCGGCATTCTGCCGCAATACGGCCTGAGCGAGGTTCGCTTCTTCTATATACCTGTCGTTGCAAGAGAGCCTAACCCAGCCTCCGGCTCAATAGATTCGGCCGTAGATAATGTGACTCTTAGCTGGCGGCCAGGAAGAGAGGCAGCCAAGCACAATGTCTACCTCAGCGACAGCCAACAGGCTGTGATAGACGGCACT
>Ga0315312_1003179_pt1 | contig 10721 bp, 5 predicted proteins | sample TDP7_MG_FD_203629 | JGI IMG/M metagenome (GOLD analysis project Ga0315312, IMG submission 203629) | Freshwater sediment microbial communities from Lake Towuti, South Sulawesi, Indonesia - TDP7 | ecosystem: Environmental > Aquatic > Freshwater > Lake > Sediment | place: Indonesia: South Sulawesi... | reverse complement strand
TCCCCCTCTCCTTCTAGGAGAGGGGGACTGAGGGGGTGAGGTTAGCCCATAACACGGTTATTGACCGCTTACGATTGGCGTGTTACCATCTTCTTAGTTATTCTCCTCAAGTAACGGTGTGCAGCCGGCACTCATCCCGCTGAAGGAGGCAGGCATGGAAAGATGGCGCGACCCTCAGTGGGTCAATAGGATAACCCTGCGGCTGGACTTCAGCAGTATGATGACCGAATCAATCGGCCGGGCCAGGGGCATCACGAAGCAAGAGGTTGATGAGCTGGCACCCAGAGCGTCATCAGTCGCGCGTAGTATTGAGGCGAGAAGAAAGTCTGGCGAGCTGGGTTTTTACCAACTGCCTTACGACCTGACCGCGGCCGACGAAGTATTGCAAATGGCCCGCTCTTTACGGGGAAAGTGTGACGACTTTGTTATCCTGGGTATCGGGGGCTCAGCCCTGGGCGGGGTTGCCCTTTTCCGCGCTCTGTGCCACCCTCTCCACAACCTTCTCCCCAAATCAGCCCGCCGTGGCAGACCGCGAGTCTTTTTCCTGGACAATATCGACCCGCGTACCGTCAAGACTGTCCTTGATTTCATCAATCCAGAGAAGACAGTCTTTAATGTCATCACCAAATCGGGCAGCACTGCTGAGACCGTGAGCCAGTTTCTGATTGTCCAGCAGATGCTGACCAAGAAACTGGGTAAGGAATCAGCCAAAAAACATATCGTGGTGACCACCAGCACCAGACCCAATAGCCTGAAGGCTTTGGCTGAGAAAACCGGCTATCCCCTTCTGGCGATTCCGGAAAATGTGGGCGGGCGCTATTCCGTCTTGAGTCCGGTGGGACTGTTCCCGGCAGCGATGCTCGGGATTGATATTCTGGAACTTCTGGCCGGGGCGCGCTACACTGACGAGCGCAGTAAATCAGGTCGGCTCTGGCAAAATCCAGCCTATCTGACCGGCGCCCTCTACTACCTCGCTAACACGCGAAAAGGACTGAACATCGCCGTAATGATGCCCTACTGCGATGCCCTCATTCAGGTCGCTTACTGGTTCCGGCAACTCTGGGCGGAAGGGCTGGGCAAAGCCAGGACTGTCTCCGGGAAGAGGGTCAATGTTGGTCAAACGCCGGTGGTGGCCTGGGGGACTACCGACCAGCACAGCCAGCTCCAGTTGTATACCGAGGGCCCCTTCAACAAGCTCATCACCTTCCTCTTGGTCGATGATTTTGGTGAGACGATGCCGATACCCCCGATGATATCGGGGTCAACGGAGTTTGCTTACCTCGGCGGGCACAGTCTGGCGGAGCTAATAAGAGCCGAAGCACAGGCCACCCGATTTGCCCTGACCCAGGCCCGACGGAGCAACATGAGCCTGATTATCCCCAAAGTAAACCCCTTTACCATCGGTCAACTCCTCTTCTGGCTGGAAGTGCAGACCGTTTTCACCGGCGGTCTCTATGACATTAATCCTATGGACCAGCCAGGCGTTGAAGCCAGTAAGCAGTACGCCTATGGTTTGATGGGGCAGCGCGGGTTTGAGGATAAAGCCAGGGAAGTTAGGGAATGGCAGGCCAGACCCGGACACTATATCATCTGAGGCGAACATTATTATGCGTAAGGGGAGAATGATGGCCAAAGGACATAGTGTCAAAATCCAGGATTTACATGTGGCCCTGGTCTCACCCGAGATTGCCCCCTTTGCCAAGACCGGGGGGCTGGGTGATGTGCTGGGCTCTTTACCCCAAGCCCTGGCCGAACTTGGCGTGCGTGTCTCCCTCATCTTGCCCGCCTATCGTTCTGTCCTCCGCGGCGACTTCCCTCTGGAAGATACCGGAGTCCATTTTACTGTTCCTGTATCCGACCGCAGAGAAGAGGGCCACCTGCTGAAGATGAGAGCCGGAAGCAATGTCACCGCCTATTTCATCCGCGCTGACCGCTACTTTGACCGCGAGTATCTTTATGGCACTCCCGAGGGTGACTATCCGGACAATGCCGAGCGCTTCGTTTTCTTCTGTCGGGCCGTTCTTGAAGTCTTGAGACTTGACCCGCCTCACATCCTCCACGCCAACGACTGGGAATCAGCGCTGGCCATTGCCTTCCTCAAGGCTCAGCCTGACCTTTACCCGGAGCTGGCGGCCACCAAGACCATTCTCACCATCCACAATCTGGGCTATCAGGGTCTCTTCTGGAGTCTGGACTGGCATCTGCTGAACCTCGACTGGAGTCTCTTCACCCCTCACTATCTGGAGTTTTACGGCAAAATTAACTTTCTCAAGGGAGGCATTGTCTTCGCCGATGCTATAACCACCGTCAGCCCCACCTATGCCGAGGAAATCCAGACCGCCGAGCAAGGCTTTGGGCTGGATGGCGTCTTTCGCGAGCGGGCGGCCAATCTCATCGGCATCCTTAACGGGGTAGATTACGATGTCTGGAATCCGGAGACCGACCCTCTTATCGCCAAGAACTACAGCCTGAAGAACCTTTCTGGGAAGAGAATGTGCAAAATTGACCTCCAGCAGAGTTTCTGCCTCTCACAGAACCCTGATATTCCACTCATTGGCATGGTCTCGCGCCTGACAGCGCAGAAGGGATTGGACTTGCTGGAGAAGGCACTTGACGACCTGCTCTCGCGTAACTGCCAGCTCGTTCTCCTCGGGGCCGGGGATAAGTCGTATCAGGACTTCTTCAGCCAGATACCGGACCGCTACCCTGACAGAGTCGGGGTACAGATTGGTTTTAGCGAGTCCCTAGCTCATAAGATTATCGCCGGGGGTGACCTGCTTCTGATGCCGTCGCGCTACGAACCCGGCGGTCTCACCCAGCTTTACGCTCTGAAATACGGTACGATTCCCGTTGTCCGAGCCACCGGGGGCCTGAAAGACACTGTTGAGGAGTTCCAGCCGGAAACAGGCCGTGGCCACGGCTTTGTCTTTGGACCCTACGAGGTCTGGCACTTCTTAGAGGCAATTGACCGGGCTTTAATCTTTTTCCATCAGAAAGACGAGTGGACAATGCTGATAGGGAACGCCATGACGGCTGATTTTTCCTGGGCCCGCTCCGCCCGCGCCTACCTTGACCTTTACCGCCGGCTGGCCAGCCCAGGCTAACTTCCCCAAATTCCACCACAAATCCAGAGTCTTACCTTTTTGTTACCAGTTTGTAACCTATTTGTAACCTTCTACCCCAAGGGTTAACCTTATTTTAACCCCACTATTGTATGCTGATAATTGCGCACACAACTTTCTTTTTCATGACCCTCCCACAGGCTAAGCCCGGTTGATCCCGCCGGGCTTAGTCATTTATAGCGGTATTTCAATTAACCTCACCTCCTCAGTCCCCCTCTCCTTTCAAGGAGAGGGGGAGAAGTATTAAAGAGGGGCTTTGCCCCTCTTAGACGCCCGCATCTTGCCGTCACATTAGAAGCTGCTCTAGTTCAAAAGGCTGACGCTACTCTCAAACACCTCAGTAAGCATTAGGGGATAGGTTACTAAACAATCTCGCTGTGGCTTGTGCCATTCCAGGTTGTGTATTATTATACTTGTATAGGCTGGCTACTGCCGGATAGTATCTGAGGAGAGGCAAAAAGTAAGGAGAGAATATGATTCTTGGCCCGAAGCTTCCAGAACGCATCGGGAGACTGGACGAACTGGCGAAAAATCTGTGGTGGAGCTGGCATACCGGGGCCCGTGCCCTCTTCCGGGCGCTGGACTATCCTTTGTGGCGAGGTAGTGGCCACAATCCGGTCAAACAGCTACTGGAAATCAGTCCCGACAAGCTGGAGACAGCCGCCAAAGACCCGACCTTTCTTTCTTTATATGACTCGGTAATGAAAGCCTTTGACGCTGATGTGTCAGTGGCGAGTAGCTGGTTTGCCATCACCCATTCCGGCCAGTTGAGCGGGCCAGTTGCCTTATTTTCCGCCGAGTTTGCCATTCATAATTCCCTGCCCATCTATGCCGGCGGCCTTGGTATTCTGGCGGGTGATATCTGCAAAGAAGCCAGTGACCTAGGATTACCGCTGGTGGGGCTGGGCTTCATGTACCCGCAGGGATACTTTCAACAACGCATCTCGGCCGAGGGCTGGCAGGAGGAAATCTATCGTCAGTTAGACTTTAAGGAAGCCCCCATCAACCCTTGCCCCTGGCCCGAAGGTTGCGGTCCTCTGATAGAGGTCCAGTTAGCCAATAGAACTGTCTATATTAACGCCTGGCAGGTACGCTTGGGTCGGGTCAGACTTTATTTGCTGGACAGCAACATTGAGGAAAACTCACCGTCAGACCGCGAGCTATCGGCTCGACTTTACACTGCTGACCGCGAGCAACGCATCCAGCAGGAGATCATTCTGGGGATTGGCGGAGTGCGACTGCTACGGGCGCTGGGTATTGAACCCTCCGTCTGGCACACCAATGAGGGCCATACCGCCTTTATGATATTGGAGCGAGTGAGGGAAAAGGTACAAGAGGGTGCTTCCTTCGCCGAAGCTGTCCGCAAGGTGCGGGCCAACACTGTTTTCACCACCCACACCCCGGTGCCTGCCGGCCATGATATCTTCCCGGTTTCGCTTGTGGAAAAGTATTTTCAGGATTACCGGGAAGACCTAGGCATTGACCGGGAGACCTTTATGCGCCTGGGGCAACACGAAGGCTCCGGGAGTGAAGTCTTCAATATGACCGTGCTCGCCTTGAAGCTGGCCGACCATCGCAATGCGGTAAGTCAACTTCACGGCCAGGTCACCCGGAAGATGTGGCAGGGGCTCTGGCCAGCCGTTAGCGAGGAGGAAGTACCGATTACCCACATTACCAGTGGTATCCATGTTCTCACCTGGATTGCCCCGGAGATGAGCCGCCTCTTTGAAGAGTACTTAGGCCGGGACATCTCGCAGAGGTATGATGACCCGGGTCTGCGGGAATCGGTGCGGGACATCCCTGATAATGCGCTCTGGGGAGTTCGTGTGCTTCTCAAGAGAAAGCTGGTACACATTATTCTGGAACGCGCCCAGGAGCGGTGGGCCCGTGGTGACGCTAATGCCCAGCAGGTTCTGGCCATGGGCGCCCTGCTTGATGCCGATGCCCTGACCATTAGCTTTGTCCGCCGTTTTACCGAGTATAAGCGGCCAGCGTTAATCTTCCGCGATATTGAACGGCTCAAGCGCATCATTAAGGACCGCTGGCGCCCTGTCCAGATAGTCTTTGCCGGGAAATCGCACCCTGCCGATTTCGCCTCCAAGTACCTGCTTCATCAGGTTCATAACCTGGCCACCGACCGCGATTTCCAGGGACGGATTGCCTTCGTCGAAGATTACGATATGCACATGGCCCGTTATCTGGTGCAGGGGGTGGATGTCTGGCTGAATACACCGCGTCGACTTCAGGAGGCCTGTGGCACCAGCGGCATGAAAGCCTCAGTCAACGGTGTCCTCCATCTCAGCGTCCGCGATGGCTGGTGGAACGAGGGCTACAACGGAAGCAACGGCTGGGCTATCGGTGATACTGCCCAGATAACCGACCCGGAGGAAGAAGACCGGAGTGATGCTGAGTCGCTCTACCAGATTCTGGAAACCAAGGTTGTGCCTCTCTACTACGACCGAGACCGGAACGGCGTGCCTCATGGCTGGATGCAGATGGTTAAAGAAGCCATTGGCTCAATCGTCCCCTATTTCAGCACCCGCCGGATGCTGAAGGAGTACATTGAGCGGATGTATCTGCCCGCCACCCAGCCCCTTAAGAACGAAAAACTACGCTAGCGAAAAAGGAGCCCAGAGTGGCACCGAAAAAAGAAACCCAAAATTTTGCATTCCAGGGCAGTCTGCTGACCGATGACGACCTCTATCTCTTCAATGAAGGCACTCATTTCCGCCTCTACGAGAAGCTGGGGGCCCACCCGGTGATTATTGATGGTCAGGGAAAGACCTACTTTGCCGTCTGGGCACCGGACGCTAGAGGGGTATTTCTTACTGGCGACTTCAACGGCTGGAACAAATCCAGCCATCCGTTACAGCCTAAAGGCCGGTCTGGCGTCTGGGAAGGTGTCTTCCCGGGCATCGGCCATGGTGCCCGATACAAGTATCACATTGTCTCGCGCTACCATGATTATCAGGTAGACAAGGCTGACCCCTTCGCTTTTTACCATGAGATACCACCCAAGACAGCCGCTATCGTCTGGAATCTTGCTTATCAGTGGGGAGATGAGGCCTGGCTGAAAGAACGCCACCGGCGCAATGCACTGAACGCCCCCATCGCCATCTACGAGATGCATCTGGGCTCCTGGCGCCGGGTACCGGAGCAAGGCAATCGCCCGCTGACTTACCGTGAAACGGCACCGCTTCTGGCGGAGTATGTTCGGCAGATGGGCTTCACCCATGTTGAGTTCCTGCCCGTGATGGAGCATCCCTTTTATGGCTCATGGGGCTACCAGACCACCGGCTACTTCGCCCCAACCAGTCGCTACGGTACACCACAGGACTTTATGTATCTGGTTGACTACCTGCACCAGCATAACATCGGCGTTATCCTGGACTGGGTACCCTCGCACTTCCCCGGTGATGCCCACAGTCTCCGCTTCTTTGATGGCACCCACCTCTATGAGCACGCCGACCCCCGTAAGGGACTGCACCCCGACTGGAATAGTTCAATTTTCAATTACGGTCGAAACGAAGTGCGGAGTTTTCTCATCAGCAGCGCCCTCTTCTGGCTGGACAAGTATCATGTCGATGGTCTCCGTGTCGATGCCGTGGCCTCTATGCTCTATTTAGACTACTCTCGTCAGGAAGGCGACTGGCTGCCCAACCAGTTTGGCGGTCGGGAGAACCTTGAAGCGATTACCTTTCTCCGGCGTCTCAATGAGGCAATCTACCAGAACTACCCTGATGTGCAGACCATCGCCGAGGAGTCCACTGCCTGGCCGATGGTCTCCCGTCCGACCTATGTTGGTGGGCTTGGCTTTGGCCTGAAATGGGATATGGGCTGGATGCACGATACCCTGTACTACATGTCCCGAGACCCAGTCCACCGAAAATACCACCACAACCAACTGACCTTTCGCCAGCTCTATGCCTATTTTGAAAATTTTATCCTGCCCCTCTCCCACGATGAGGTGGTGCATGGCAAAGGCTCGCTGCTGAGTAAGATGCCGGGCAATGATTGGCAGAAGTTGTCCAATTTGCGGCTACTTTTCGGTTACATGTATGCCCAGTCTGGCAAGAAGTTGCTTTTTATGGGCGGCGAATTCGGGCAGTGGCAAGAGTGGCAACACGAGGAGAGCCTGGACTGGCACCTTCTTAATTATCCCCGGCACGCTGAACTGAAAAAGTGGTTGGAAGACCTCAACTGTGTCTACTGCCGTGAACCAGCCCTCCATGAGCTTGACTGCGACAGCGCCGGTTTTGAGTGGATTGACTGCAACGATAGCCAGCAGAGTGTCATCAGCTTCATCCGCCGGGGAAAAGCAACCGGCGATATCATACTCATCGCCGGCAACTTCACGCCAGTGCCCCGCTTCAACTACCGGGTTGGTGCACCCCGCGGTGGCTCCTGGCAGGAACTGCTCAATAGTGACGCTCGGGAATATGGCGGCAGCGGCCTGGGCAATCTGGGTGGAGTTGAGGCCGAGCCTATCCCAGTGCACGGTCGTCCTTACTCCCTCAACATGACTCTTCCCCCGCTGGCTATTGTGTTTCTAAAAAGCAGAGGTTGATATCTAACGAAAGTGAAGAGGAACAGCCTGAAATGACTTTCCCCCGAGCCAGCGGTATACTACTCCACCCTACCTCCCTGCCCGGTCGCTTTGGTATTGGCGACCTGGGGAAGGAAGCCTATCGCTTCGCTGATTTTCTGGCTGACACCGGCCAGCATCTGTGGCAGATGCTGCCGCTTGGCCCCGCCGGCTACGATAATTCCCCCTACCAGTCCCTCTCCGTCTTCGCTGGTAACCCCTTATTGATAAGCCCGGAGAGATTGCTTGAGGAAGATTTCCTTGACCCTAGCGACCTAGCCCGTAGCCCCTCATTTCCTGAGAACCTGGTTGACTACGAAGCCGTTACCAGATTCAAGATGCCACTCTTGAGAAAATCCTATGAAACCTTTGAGAAGAGAGCCAAACCAACCCAACACCAGCAGTTTGAAGCTTTCCGCCAGCAGAACGCCTCGTGGCTTGGTGTCTATTCGTTGTTCATGGCTCTCCGCGAAGTGCATGATCTGGCTCTCTGGAATACCTGGGGGCAAGACATTAGAAGTCGCCAGCCAGAAGCAATCAAGCACTGGACTCGAAAGCTGGCGCCGGAGATACGGTGCCACCAGTATCAGCAGTATCAGTTTTTCAAACAGTGGACGGAACTCAAAAACTACAGTAACGAGCACGGCATCCGGCTAATCGGCGATATTCCCATCTTCGTCGCTCTGGATAGTGCCGAGGTGTGGTCACATCCTGAGATGTTCTATCTGGATGAAAACGGCCGACCCACGGTGGTGGCCGGGGTGCCACCCGATTACTTCAGCAAGACTGGGCAGTTGTGGAGCAACCCACTCTACCGCTGGGATGTCATGGCCCGGGATGGCTACCGCTGGTGGATTGAGCGCTTCCGGGCTACCCGCACCCTAGTGGACATTATCCGCCTTGACCATTTCCGCGGCTTTGAGAAATACTGGGAGGTTCCGGGGGAGGACACCACCGCCATTAATGGTCGCTGGGTGCCCGGTCCGGGAGCCGCATTCTTTGAGACCGTGAAGAAGGCACTGGGCGAGCTACCTATCATTGCCGAAGACCTGGGACTCATCACGCCTGAGGTGCACGCCTTGAGGGACCACCTCGGCTTTCCGGGCATGAGAGTCCTCCAGTTTGCCTTTGGTGACAGCTCCGGAGACATCCACAAACCACACAACTACCCGCGCAACTGCGTCGTCTATACGGGTACCCACGATAACAATACCACCCTTGGCTGGTTTCGGGGTGAGGACATCGGCGCCACCACCCAGAGCCGGAAGGAAAGAAACAGAGAGACACGGCTGGCCCTGAAGTACCTGGGCACGAATGGTCGTGAGATAAACTGGGACTTCATCCGCCTGGCCTTGATATCGGTGGCCGATACCGCCATTATTCCACTGCCAGACATCTTAGGTCTGGGTAGCCAAGCCCGGATGAATATCCCGGGGACAACACAGGGCAACTGGCGCTGGCGCTTCACCGCCGAGGCACTGACGGACGGAATCAGAGACCGTTTGAGAGAAATGACCCGACTTTACGGCAGATAAGACAGAGGCGGCGGCTCTGATTGTGCCCTTCGTGTTTTTTGCTAGGCTGTAACAGCGGATTCTATTAGTACCATGTTACCATAGCCAGCCCAAAATTCAGGCTTGACAACTTGAACCTCCTGTGATTAAATAAAATTTAGAGGCTACTAGATACCACCTGAGTTTGGCTTAGGAGGTGTCCAATGAAGCTTCACGAATTATACGGAGTTTGGCAGGTTGACTGGTAACGCCCTGCCTGCGGGCAGGGCGGCTGGAACTCGGGCTTGACTCAGATAAATTAGCCAGAGGCGAGTCTATAAAGAGCCTGTTACGGTTGTGAAGACCGGGCGTGAGTCAGGCTTGGGAATCAGATAGCTCAGTGGGGAGTACCTTTAGTACTCCCCACTCCTTTTATCTAGTCCAGTGGTGGGTATCTGTCAGCCCAGGGCGAAGCCCGTTCAAAGGCAGCAGCTGCTCTCAGCACCGTGACATCATCAAGAGGCCGCCCCACAATCTGAAGACCAATTGGCCTACCATCTGCCGTCCAGCCACAGGGAACCGAAACTGCCGGCTGGCCGGTGAAGTTGAAGGGATAGGTAAAGGGCATCCAATCCAAGGCGGGCGAACCCTTGACACCGGCAATCTCAGTTATCTCAAATTTGCCCACTTCAAAAGGCGGCACCGCCAGGGTCGGCATGAGAAGCAGGTCATATTTTTCAAAGAAAGGAAGCAGCGCAGTATAGTATTCCTCCCGCACTACCGCCGCCTGGACAAACTCAGCTGCTGACCGGTTATTATTCTGCTCAATCATGGCTACCAGGCGCGGGTGCATCTGCTCGCGCCACTCGGCTAGCTTGCTTCCGTATCTCGTGGCGAACAAGACACCCCAGGTGACAGCAAAGGCAAAACCAGGATTGCCCACCGGGGGGTTAGTCGCCTCCAATTTTGCCCCCAGCATCTCAAAAATACCCGCCGCGGTGGTGGTTATCTCTAGAACCTGGGGGTCCAGAACGGCATAGCCTAAGTCCGGGCTCCAGGCAATCCTCAACCCTTTCAGGTCGCCGCCAAGAAATGGCAAGTAGCGTAGTCTGATACCGGGCAGGGAGTGACGGTCCCGGTCGTCCCGACCGGCGATGACCTCCATAGTCAAAGCCGCATCCCGGACCGTCCGGGTGATTGGGCCGGTATGGGCGAGAGTTTGCCAGTCTGTAAAGCCCGGCCCACGGGGCACCCGACCAAAGGAGGGTTTCAAGCCAAAGACTCCGCAGAAACTGCTGGGGATGCGGATGGAGCCACCGCCATCGGTGCCAATCGCCACCGGCCCTAGGCCCGCCGCCACGGCGGCGGCCGCCCCACCACTGGAACCACCCGCAGTTAGCCCCAAGTTCCAAGGATTTTGCGTTGGCCCGAAAATCAGATTATCAGTTACCCCCATAAAGCCAAATTCCGGGGTATTGGTCTTGCCCATGATTATGGCACCAGCCGCTTTCAAGCGCTCCA
>Ga0315312_1003178_pt1 | contig 10726 bp, 13 predicted proteins | sample TDP7_MG_FD_203629 | JGI IMG/M metagenome (GOLD analysis project Ga0315312, IMG submission 203629) | Freshwater sediment microbial communities from Lake Towuti, South Sulawesi, Indonesia - TDP7 | ecosystem: Environmental > Aquatic > Freshwater > Lake > Sediment | place: Indonesia: South Sulawesi... | reverse complement strand
TTGGCCGAGTAGTAGGCCTTCCTCCTCAGCCTTGGGCCTTTTCCCTCCACCTCCGCCACTCCTCCACGTCGACCGAGACCGGCACGGAGACCACGTCCTCCTTCCCCAGGAGGGGCTCCCGCCTCTCATAGGGCACGATGAACAGCTCCTCCTCCAGCCGGTGGAGCTCCAGCGTGGCGTAGCCGTAGGTGACGAGGAAGCTGGTCAGGTAGGCCCTCCCCACCGTCTCCGGGTAGGTCTCGGCCCCCACGAAGTCCCAGTACCGGACCCTTCCGTCCTTACCCGCCCTCTGCTTCAGCTCCCCCCAGAAGGCCTCCAGCCTCTCCGAGAAGGCCTCCTCGGCGAGGACCCTCTCCCGGATCAGCTCCTCCCTCGTGGCGGTCCCGGCCCCCCTCTCCAGGAAGCCCGTCCTCTGCCACCGGTCACTCAGCGGGAGCAGGCCTCCCCAGTAGGCCACCGCCTCGGCCAGGCTCCGCGGCGATATCTGCTCCATCTCCACCAAGGGGTTCCAGACCCTGAGCAGGAGGTGGGCGAGGTCCTCCCCAGTCATCTCCCGAATCTTCTCCTCGAGGAGGAAGGGGTCCCGGTAGAGGCTGGTGGACCGCTGCCTCACCCAGTCGCTCTGGAGCTTGATGACGGAGCTGAGCCCGTGGACGGCCTCGGCGTCCAGACAGAGCTCCTCAGGCCGGTCCCACTCCGGGAAGTACTCCCTGACCACGGCGATGATGTCGTCCACCTCGACGACGAAGGGGTCCAGCCCCCTCTCCTCCACCGACCGGCAGAGGTCAATGACCCGCTGGAGTCTCTCCCGCCCCAGCCTCTTCCTCCGAGCCCTCGCGGCCAACGGAACACAGCCCCTCCCGGCCATCAGACGCCCGAGGAATATAAGGGTAGGGATCGCGTTTTATGTGTCTTTCCCCCCCAGCGGCGACGCCCCTCTCGGCGGTGAAGCGTTGAGTATTAAAGTATGAAAGTACAATTGTTTTACCGGTGGTAAGGTGGCTGAACCGGAGATAACCACGGTGAGCCAGAAGGGCCAGGTGGTCATTCCCCAAGCCCTGCGAGAGAAGCTCGGGCTTCGGCCTAAAACCAAGCTTCTGGTCTACGGGGTGGAGGACGCAATCATCCTGAAGAAGCTGACCCTGCCAGACGTGAAAAAGGAATTAGAAGACCTCTACAGTAAGATAGATGAGAGAATAGCCCAGTACGGCGAGTTAACGGAGAAGGAGATAGCCGAGGAGATCCACAGATACAGGCGTGAGAAGAGGAAGGGCTAACCCTTTACGGAGAAGAAGATGCCTAGAGTCGTCCTCGACACCAACGTGCTAGTCTCAAGCCTCATCACGAGGGGCAAGGCCAGGGAACTCTGGCTCAAGGCGGTCGACAAAAAACTAACCCTGGTAACCTCGGCTCAGATCGTGAAGGAGTTCATGGAAGCGATGAGAAGAGAGAAGTTCAAGAGGTACGTAGACACGGAAGACATCGAGAGGTTCACGCGGATTCTAATCCAAACAGCAAAAATGACAAGGGTAAGATCAAAGCACAAGGTCGTAAGGGAAGACCCAGATGACGACATCATAATCAACACAGCCCACGACGGAGGGGCAGAATACATAGTCTCAGGAGACGGACATCTACTGACCCTGAAGAGGCTCGGAGAAATAAAAATCGTGACAGTAACCGAGATGCTCAATATACTAAGAGAACAACAACCATTTTAGGGGTCACGAGCAGTTTCAGATTTGGTGGCCGCAAAACCGATGTGTGCTTATACCGGTCATAAGGGCTTCAATTTTATATTTCTAAACCAGACTTTTCCGTTATGATCCTGTAGGGCTATGTGTCCTCTACGGGGCACATCCCTCCAGGCGTGCCTGAACTTGTTCTTTGTTCCATCCGGGTTTATTCCGGGCGTGTCCCACCTGTTTACGTCCATCTCCGCGATCTTCTCGCCGTTGAGTTCCACCGTGACCAGGTTGTCTCGGCACGTGATCACCGCGTTGTTCCACGTCCCCGGGGGCTTGCAGGCATTCTTCGACGGGGCTACGAGGCCGTAGATTGCGCCACAGTCGTGAGTGCTCACTTCCTCACGGCCGTAACTATCGAGTATCTGTACTTCAAGGCCCGTGTTTACTATGCTCCGGTTGTCTGCGAGGTCGGATACGCGGAGGAAGATTCCGCTATTGACTCCCTCCTCTATCTTGAAGTCTATAGACAGTGTAAAATTGTCGTATTCTTCTAGGGTGTAGAGGTATCCGCCTCGTTTTGCAAGGCACAGAATGGCGCCGTTGTCTACGGTCCATCCCTCCTTGTTTCCAGTTACACCCCAGCCCCTCAAACTTTTGCCATCGAAAAGGGAGATCCAGCCTTCAGCCCTACCTTTTTCGCTTAACATTCTGTCTCTCACGCCCTTTCAACATCGTGTTCTGTGGTTTCCGGCTTTAAATCTTTACCTCAGACCCCGCCGCAGCGGATTCATACGCCGCCTCGAGCACCCTCACCGCGGCCAGCCCATGCTGCCCCGGCGCGATCGGCTGCTTATCCTTGAGAATGCAGTCGATGAAGTGGGCCTGCGAAGACTCGAGCGGAGGTCTGAAGCCCTTGGGGGGCGTGACGAGGTTTTCATCCTGCATCCTTGACACGACGAGCCTGGGCCTGCGCGGGAACTCTTTGGGGGCTCTGCTCATGTTGAGGAGGGCCCCGGCCTCGGTGCCGAGGAGCTGCACGGTCTTCTCGAGGCGGGCCGGGGTGTGGCACGCCCAGGCTGCTTCGAGTAGGAGGGATGCGCCGTTTTCGAAGCCCACCAGGGCCCTCGCCAGGTCCTCCACATCGAAGGTTCCGGGCTTCCCGGCCAGCATGCGCCTGCCGAACCTAGAGTAGGTGTAGCCGCGCACGCAGACGGGCTTGGGAAAGCCCATGAGCCAGAGCGAGAGGTCCAGGAGGTGGACGCCGAGGTCGATGAGGGCGCCGCCGCCTGACTCGGCCCTGGTGGTGAACCAGCCCCCGATCTTGGGGATGCCCTGCCTCATGAAGCGGGCGGTCGCGTAGTAGACCTCCCCCAGCTGCCCGGCGTCGATGCACCCCTTCAGCCACTGGACATCCGGCATGTAGCGGTGGCTGTAGTGGACCATCAGGATCCTGTGGGCCTCCTCGGCGGCCTCCACCATTCTCTCGGCCTCCCGGGCGCTCGTGGCCATCGGCTTGGTCACCAGGACGTGTTTCCCGGCCCTCAGGGCGTCGACGGTGATGGGCGCGTGGAACCGGTTGGGCGTGATCACCGCCACGGCGTCCAAGTTCCTAAGTGACAGCATCTCCCGGTGGTCCTCGAAGGCCTCGGGCACCTTATGCTCCGCCTGCACCTGCAACAGCCTCTCACGGTTGACATCGCAGATGGCCACCACCCTACAGTCAGGAAGCCCCTGAAACGCGCGGAGGTGCCCCGACCCCGAGCCCCCAACCCCAACTACGCCGACGTTTATCATGAACACTCGATCGATTTTTGTGTATATAACTGATTTGGCTCCTATGAGGCGGGTATTGAAAGCATTTAAGTGGGGCGTTCACGAGTGGATAACGGTAAGGGCCTACGTGGACAGTGGAGTAACGTCTCATCTGCTTTGTCTCTTTTCCTTACTAAACAACTTCTCTGCTGGGCAACCGATTTCTCTTTGTTTACAATATTTGCAAGCGAATGATCCCCTTATGACCGCGGTGCCCCAGAAGGAGAGGATGACTAAAATTGCCAGCATAGCCACGAGAAGCCAGGTGAAATTTCGCACCAAGAGTATGGTGCCGCCGACGATGGGAAAGATAGAGACCATAAAGTCAGGCAGTATTTGACGCAAAGAAGCTTCTCTTTCAACGAATTTTCTCGGATCGCCCCGTTTGAAAAACAGGGAACATACCTTGCCTCTACCCAACCCACAAACCTTACCGTAATAATAACAGTTCACACAGGCCACTCTAAGTACCCTAATTTCAATCCAAAGACAGTAGATCAAGTAGAGGATGGAAAATAAGATGCCAATCCCCGACAGGACATAGGCCCCGATGGCGTATATTGAGATTGAGACAAGACTGGATAAGAGAGCCATCCACGTGGGAAAGTTTTCAAAGGTCATCTGAACAGTGGGGCCCCCAGGGGTATACCCGTGTCCGCGTCTCAGCCTCTCCCTCCGTCCCCTTGTGGTGGGCTAGGCGACCTCCCGGATGAGGGAGGAGCCCTCCACGTTCTGGACGGTAACGATTTTGATGTCCCTGAGGGACATGTTCAACAGGGATTTTTAACGGAAATGAACAAATAGCTTTCACGGCTTTTTCACCTTAAACTCACTTTCTCGCCCGTGGCTATGTAGACCACCGACTCACCTATGTAGGTGGCATGGTCTGCGATCCTTTCTAGGTACCGAACGGTGAGGACGTTCGCGATTAGGCACTTGGTGGCGGTTGGGCCCTTCTCTGCCAAGTCGTCCAGGTATTTGAAGTACATGGAGTCCACCTCCTCCTCTGTTTTGGCGAGGGTTTTGGCCAACTCGGCATTCCTGTTCTTAACAGCCTCAACGCTGGTGTGGACCATCTTTAACACCTTTTGGCTCATCTTGTTCGCCTTCATCCAGGGGTCGCACTTTTCTAACTTAAGCCGTTGGTGAATGAAGGATATGTCCCAGGACCATCGGGCGTATCTGGAGAAATCATATCCGATCTTCATGTAGGACTGGATCATCCTCAGGTCGGAGGCCACCGGCTGATACCTAGCGATTAGCTCGAAGGCCTTGTCATCAACCTCCTCGCTCAGTTGAACAAGGACATCAGACCACCTTTGCACCTGTTCATGGACGTCCTTCTCCTCCACGTATCCTTCAAGGGCCAGGGAAACGGTCTTCTCTGCCAGCTCGCCCATTTCGAAGAGGAGATTGACCAACCGCTCCAAACTGGCGTCTAAGAGTCGGCTCATGGAGGTCACCTATCCAAATTTTCCCGTTATATAATTTTCATTTAGCTCATTTTTGGGGTTTTCAAAGATGCTTTTCGTGTCCCCATACTCTACGAGCTCGCCGAGGTAGAGGAACGCCGTAAAGTCTGAGACCCTCGCGGCCTGCTGCATGTTGTGGGTAACGATTACAACCGTGTAGTCCCTGCTTAGGGTTCGTATGAGCCCCTCTATCTTCGCGGTTGCGGCTGGATCGAGGACTGAACACGGCTCATCCATTAACAGGACCTCGGGCTCAACCGCCAGGGCCCTGGCTATGCACAGCCTCTGCTGTTGCCCGCCCGATAGGCTAGCGCCGGACTTGTTCATGTCATCCTTCACCTCGTCCCATAGGATGGCTGGACCACCGAAAACTTGGGAGATGGCAGGGTCCCATGTGGTTCCCCAAAGGAACTTTAATCCAAATCTTTGTATTGAAAGCCTTGACCCTTGAATAAGTTCATAAACCATGAGGCCCAATATTACGAAAACACTTGAGGCTACGGTTGTCGCAAAAAGTTTGAAGATTTTATCTCCACTGGGGGCCTTTCGCACTCCTTTCCTAAGTCTTATTGAGCCTTTCATCGGTCAATCTCTCCAAATTTGGTTAAAAAGGGGCGCATCAGATCACCTCAACATCCACACTCATACTGACCAAAAGTTCCGATAGAGAACGCACCCTATCGCTGACATCCACTCCCTCCAGAAAGCCCTCCATAGAGAGGGCTACTGTTCTCTCTGCTATTCCCCCCATCTTCAACAGGTTTGTAGTAAGTTCTTCTAGGCCTACATCCAGCAGTCTACTCAAGGCGTTTTCACCTATCCAAATTCTCCCGTGATGTATTTCTCTGTGAGCACATTTTCCGGATTTTCAAATATGCGTTTAGTTTCGCCATATTCTATAACCTTCCCCAGATAAAGGAAGACGGTGAAATCAGATACTCTTGCCGCCTGTTGCATGTTATGCGTAACGATGATAACTGTGTAGTCCTCAGTCAGTGTTCTTATGAGTTGCTCGATCTTCGCCGTTGCAGCAGGGTCCAAGGCGCTACAGGGTTCATCCATCAATATTACTTCAGGCTTCACTGCCAAAGCCCTTGCGATACATAACCTTTGTTGTTGTCCGCCTGAGAGGCTGAAGGCACTGTCGTGCATTCTGTCCTTAACTTCATTCCAAAGAGCGGCCTCTTTCAAGCTTTCTTCAACAATTTCGTCAAAGCTTTTTCCACTTGCCATTTTATGGATTTTTGGTCCAAAGGTGACGTTTTCGTAAATGGATTTTGGAAGGGGATTCGGTTTCTGGAATACCATCCCGACTTTTCTTCTCAACTCGTAGACGTTTGTGTTGCTGTCGTAAATGTTATCTCCGCCTATGTAGATTTCGCCAGATGTCCGGCTGCCCGCTATAACATCGTTCATCCTGTTGATTGCCCTTATCAAAGTTGTTTTTCCACAACCTGACGGACCCATGACCGCAGTAACCGCGTTATCTTTGATTTTTAAACTCACGTCTTTCAGAACATGCTTTTCTCCGAACCACACGTTAAGGTTCCTAATATCTATCTTAGCGCCATCAATCAACCGTAAACACCGCTTTTTTCTATCACCTTAACCACGGCTGTTTTCGCCTATAGTGGGTCCTAAGTATAATCGCAGAAAGCGCCAAGGAGGCGACGATCAGGAAGAGCACAAGGGCCGTTCCGAAAACATCTTCAGGCGGAGCGCCAAGGGCTACAATCTTGACGAAGATATTGTAGGATAGCGTCATCACAGGGTCCAATGGCGACTTTGGTAAGCCTCTAGTTATGAGAACACAGGACGTAAAAAGTATCGCTGCTGTTTCTCCTGCCACTCTAGCTATGCCTAAGATCACGCTTGTCACTACTCCTGGTGCGGCGGCTGGCAGGGTTGTTGAACTAATCGCCTTCCACTTTGTCGTTCCTAACGCAAGGGCGGCCTCCTTGAAGGAGACGGGCACCATTTTTATGGCCTCTTCAGACCCTCTTATGACTATAGGCAGCATCATCAAAGCCAATGTTAGCCAACCAGCAGCTAATGATATTCCCAGCCCCAGTTGGGTACAAAAGAAGGTATAGCCAAATAAACCTATCACTATGGATGGAACGCCGGCCAAGTTGTTAATGGCTTGGTCAATGATACGCGTTAACTTTCCGCTTGGAGCATATTCCACCAAGTAAACAGCAGCTAAAACTCCGATTGGACCTGAAATTCCAGCCGCTCCAAGCAGTAAGTACATGGTTCCTACAATCATTTCGAACATTCCTCCCTGAAGTACGCTTGTGGTCAAAATCTTCCAATTCAACGTTCCAATTCCCATTGAAAGTATGTAAACAATCCAGAAAAATGCGATTAGACAGATCACCGTAGGTATTCCAAGAGCAGTGAAAAGTAATCTTTCTTTAGTTCGGTTTTTCATAATTAAGCACCTCCTTTTACGGGTGCCTTTTTAACAATGACATCCGCGAGGGTGTTTACAATAAATGTGATGATGAACAAGATCAGCCCTAAACCGAAGAGTGCGCCTTGTTCAAGGCTGCCGAAAGGGGCTTCACCCATCTGCATGGCTATAACACCTGGGATTGTGTACACTGAGGCTAGATAATTCCAAGGGGGCGTAGGCACCTTTGCTACATTACCTGCCACCATAAGTACCGCAACCGTTTCGCCTATAGCCCTTCCAAAACCTAACATGATACTCGCCAATATACCTGACTTAGAAAGGGGTAAAACGACATCTCTAATTGTCTGCCATTTAGTAGCTCCAAGTGCAAGGGCCGCCTCTTTATAGTCCTTTGGCACGGAGCCAATGATTTCTGCAGATATGCCTACAATAGTTGGTATAGTCATGAGGGCAAGTATCAAAGAGGCTGTAAGCGCGATTTCTCCGTTAGGCAGCCCAAAAAAGGAGGAAATCATAGGAGCTAGGAATATTACGCCTATAAACCCATATATTACCGAGGGTATAGAGGCTAAAAGCTCTATGATGGATTTGACGGGGTCTTTAAGTGAAAACGGTAAGACTTCCGCGATGAATATGGCTGTGCACACCCCTAGCGGGATGGAAATCAAGAGAGAACCGGATGTAACCATGAAAGATCCATATAGCATAGGAAAACCGCCGTACTTATGGGATTTGATATCCCATGTTTGGCCGAAAAGCAAATCGGTACCAATAGTAGAAAAGGCAAATGCTCCTTCCTTAGCCACGAAGATAAGCATTAAGAATAGAAGAACTATTGAAAATGAAGCACAGATAAACAAAACAATCTCTATGGGCTGGCTTTTCAAGCGTACAAAATAGGAGGATATGGTTTTCATCTTCTCGCGTTTCATTTCGAACAGACATCCTGTTTCAGGGGTCTTAAAGATTATGGATAGTTGTAGGTAACTGGAAGCTCTAGGAACCCTTGCGACTCCACTATTTGTTGGCCTTCAGGACTTTGAACAAAGTCTATGAATCTGTCGGCTAGTGACCCAGTTGAAGGTAGGCTACTGGTGACAAAGTATAGGTATCGAGAGATCGGATACACGCCACTTTGGATGTTCTCAATGGTTGGAGAAATGAATCCCTCTCCTTCTTCTGCTAGGGCTACAGGAACCATATTCTCACTTAGGAAACCGAAGCCAACGTACCCTATTGAGTAGTCAGTGGTTTCTATTGTCCCCTTTACCGCTGGGTTACTCGGTTTTTCATGTGCTGCTGCAACGGTGTAATCCCATGGATCCATCGTGTACTCTTCGAATGTTCCTCTGGTGCCTGAACCGGATTCTCTGACAACAATATAGATTTGTTGGTGAGGCAAACCGGATTTCACTTCGTCCCAATAGGTATAGATGCCAGCGAAGATTTTTCCTGCTTCTTGCAAGGTGAGGTTTAAGCTTGAAGCGACAGATGGGTTGACTACCACACAGACAGCGTCCAATGCTATGGGGTGTAACCACAACTTAACTCCTTGTTGATTGTCTATTTCAGTTGACTTTGGAGGCCTAGAGGCCATGCCGATGTCAACTACTCCGCTTATTATCTGGCTGTAACCTACCCCTGACCCTCCACCTTGAACCGTAACAGTGGTTTCATTGTACATGTTCATGAACGCTATCGCGGAGGCATTGGCTATGGGCAATACTGTGGTGGAGCCTGAAAGCTTTATGCTAGCGGTGCGCCATGCACTATCTTCTTCGAAACCCGATGCTGGTTGGGATGGTTTTACATAGTAGCCAACAACGAAACCAACGATGAGGAGCCCAATCATCCCTATGGCGGCATATACAGTCGAAATTCCCCTGTTCGTTTTTCTACTCAATTCCTTTTTGCACCAATTCCTTTTCCCATCACTTGCCCCCCCACTCCCGGCGATCGCCGCCTTTTTCGTCGTCTTCATCTCTCCACCTCCTTTTTGACATATATAAAAGAGACAATTATATATAGTTAATGTATGTTATATATATAAGGAACCATAACCTATATGGCTTTATGGATGGTGAAGTGTGCCTTGAGCTTGAAGCCTGAAGAGGAGGTAAGGAAACTCCAACTAATTGGGGGTTCCACCTACACCCTCTCCTTACCGAAAAGGTGGGTGGAGGAGATGCGCCTGAAAAGGGGGAGCCTCATAAGCCTAGTCCAACAAAAGGGGGGATCACTACTAATCCTTCCGAAAGAATTAGAGCGAACTGAGGAGCCCCCTCACGCAGCCCTAGATGTCTTATTCAGCGACCACCCCGACACCGTGGTCAGGAAGATCATTTCCACGTACCTGATTGGCTACAACCTAATCCAGATAAGGGCCAGAGAACAAAGACTGACCTCAAACCAGAGAAACGCCATAAAGAACTTTGTCCGGAGGAAGCTGGTCGGCACAGAGATCGTGGATGACTCCCCATCCCTTCTGACCCTGCAGGTTTTGTTGAGCTACCCGGAGCTCTCGGTGGAGAACGCCCTGAGAAGAATGTGCATTATAGCTGCCTCCATGCACAGGGACGCCATCACCTCTCTCAAGGAAATGAATGAGAACCTGGCACAGGACATAGTCACCATGGACGACGAGGTGGACCGTTTCAGTTTCTATATCATCCGCCAGTTGAAGGCCGCGGTACAAAACGAAAAGATTCTTGAGGAGATCGGCCTGTCCACGGCCAGGGACTGCCTAGGGTATAGGCTCATAACAAAAACCGTAGAGAGGGTGGCTGATCACGCCGTGAAGATAGCCCAAAACGTCTTGATGCTAACAAATCCCTTGGCCCGAGAGACGTTTCAGGAAATCTATGGGATGAGTAGCTACGCCGACTCTGTATTAAATGATGCCGTAAAGTCGCTGTTCAAACAGGATTTCCGCTTAGCGGACAATGTGGTCGAGAGGGCAAAGAAAATTACCTCGCTGGAAAGAAGGGCAATTGCGGCTATCCCCAAGGAGACCCAAGCTGAGGAGGCATCAAGCCTCAGGCTTATAATAGAGAGCATAAGAAGAATAGCCGAATACACAAGCGACATAGCCGAAATAGTCCTCAACCTCACCATAGAAGATGCGATAGGGACGTAAGTCTCCCTCCGCCTCTTCGTGAAATGTTAGGCGACCTCTCGGATGAGGGAGGAGCCCTCCACGTTCTGGACAGTGATGATGTGGACGTCCTTCTCGGTGAAGGTGATCTGGCTGGGGGTGATGGCCAGGTACTGGGCGGCGGAGCCCATGACGCTGGAGACGAGGATGTTGGCGATGACCTCCCGGTTCCTGGGGTCCA
>Ga0315312_1003177_pt1 | contig 10726 bp, 6 predicted proteins | sample TDP7_MG_FD_203629 | JGI IMG/M metagenome (GOLD analysis project Ga0315312, IMG submission 203629) | Freshwater sediment microbial communities from Lake Towuti, South Sulawesi, Indonesia - TDP7 | ecosystem: Environmental > Aquatic > Freshwater > Lake > Sediment | place: Indonesia: South Sulawesi... | reverse complement strand
CTGGGAGGGATGGAACGGCCTCTCCTGGCGCCTGGAGAACTTCAGGATCGGGAGCCTGACCCGCTCCCGCCCGAGGGACATCTTCGTCTCCCAGGCCATCGCCATCCCCATCGGCACCGCCTTCCTGATGCCCTTCTACCTCTGGTGGTTCTACACGGTCGGCATACAGAGACAGAACGCAGCCGCAGTCTGGAACCTGGGGGCCTCTGCGGTGGTGGAGCACACGCTCACGGACAAGATCCCGGGGATGATCAGGTGGTCCTACGGCTATGCAGGCGGCCAGAGCCTCCCGCCCATCCCCTGCTACGTAACCTACTCCATGTACCTCGTCGGCTTCGCCCTCATCGCCGTCATCTTCACCCTCCGGGCCCGGTTCGGCGGCCTCCTCACCCTCATCTCCCCGGCCGGCATCGCCCTGCCCGGGCTCAACTTCGCCTTCTGGTTCCCCTGCCTCATCGTCTTCATCGTCCAGACCATCGTCATCAGGGTCGGCGGAACGCGCCTCTACGAGGAGAAGGTCCGCCCCATCGGCGTCGGCATGCTCATCGGCTACGGCATCCTCTGGATCATCGTCACCGCCGCCTACTTCATCCGCGGCATCCCCTACATAGAGTGGCCCCAGATAAGGTGGCCCTGGTCCCCCGCATAACCCAACCAACCCTCCTCCCCTTCTTCCACAGAAGCCTTAAGTATGAGATGCCCCGTAGACGTTCACCAATGGGTGGGCTTGAAGCATGAGGAGGAGGGCCTTTCTTCTGTTCCTCGGGCTGCTCCTTACGCTGTCCCTCTCCTGCCTCGTGCCCGGGACGACCGGCCTGAACCCCCCCGCCGGTCAACCATTCAACCCCCTTGAGATAGACTTCCCCTCTTTCCACGCCTCCATAAACGTGAGCAACGTGGGCGCCCACCTCAGGTACCTCACGGGCCAGGGGTCCCGGATGACCGGGTACCCGGGCTGCGAGAACGCCACCGAGTACGTGTACTCGTACTTCCAGGGCCTGAGATCCACCGCGGCGCCGGAGATGAGCGTCACCTACCACAACTTCACCGTGACTGTCCCCATCGACTACGGGTCCAACCTCACCCTCCTAGGCGCCAACCAGTCCTTCCGGATATACGCGATGGAGCCGAACGTCGTCTGCCCCGTGACCACCGGGCCAGAGGGCATCACGGGCCACCTCGTGTACGTGGGGACCGGGAGCCTGGGGGAGATGGACGGCCAGCCCATAAACGGCAGCATAGCCCTTCTCGACTACAACAGCGGGACCTCCTGGCGCACCCTCGCCGAATACGGGGCCAGGGCCGCCGTCTTCATCGAGCCCAAGTGGACAACCTACGAGGAGAACGACCGGAAGTCGATATCCCAGCCCCACGCCTTCCCCCGCTTCTACATGCCCAGCGAGGAGAAAGACGCCCTGGTGACGGCCGCTGGGGGGAACAGCCTGACCCACATCGCCGAGCTGGCCACGAACGGCACCCCTCTCACGGCCACCCTACGCGGCCACACGTGGTGGGAGAACCGGCTTGGCCGCAACGTGGTCGCCATCCTCCCCGCCCCCGAGGACAGCCCGCAACGGGACAACGTGACGGTCATCTCCGCCCACCTCGACTCCAACTCCCCCGTCCTCTCGGTAGCCCCCGGGGCCAACGACGCCCTGGGCGTCTCAATCCTGATGGAGCTGGCCCGACTCTTCACCCAGCCCGAGTTCAGGCCCCTCTACACCGTGATGTTTGTCGCCTTCTCCGGCCACTACCAGTCGCTGTCCGGCCCCAGGCACTTCGTCGACGACTACTGGTACGGGGGGCAGGCGGAAAAGGACTACGCCACCGATGTGGCCAGGAAGGTCATACTGTGGCTGGGCATCCAGCCCTCCACTCTCGCGGATGAGCTGGCGCTGCAAAGACTCGGCCGTTTCTACATCAGCAACAACGTGGAGGACGGTGCTTACAGTGACTGGCCGCGAGTGGACGACTTCCAAAACTACACGTACATGGGCCTGATGAGTGCGATAAACGACCAGCTGGGCACCGACTTCAGGCTCCTCGACTGGCTGACCCTGGTGAAAGCCGGGGCCGGGACCAATGAACCGGGCATCATCCAGCCGCTCGGGGGCGTGCGTCGGTGGTCCGACGCCGACCCCTTCAACCTCAACGGCGGCGCGGCCTTCACCGTCGTGAGCAGGGACGACGACGAGTACATCGGCTCCCCCATCGACACCTACGAGCGGCTGAACCTGAGAAACCTGGAAAGGAACGTCAATGCCGCGTGCTGCCTATTCTACGGCTGGGCCCGGACACCCCGCCTCCAGAGCGATGAGTACGACCTCGACCCCATAGCCAGCAGGGGCCAGTTCTACGATAACCTCCGGGAGCCCCTCAACCTGAGAGGCCAGACTGTGATGTACAACAGTTCAATAGCTCGCTATGAGGGGGCGGACGCCATCGTCGCGGTGAAGCTGGCATGGGGGGCGGACGCGGCTCCCGTGGGCGAAGTGATGTTCACCAGGAGGAGGGAGGGGGAGGTGGACCCAGTGGGGTGGTTCAACTTCCCCATCTTCTCCAGCGGCTCCGGGGGTGGCAGGCAGCATTTCCGCGCCGAGGTCCTCGCCTTTAGGCTAGACAACGCCACGGGCCAGATAACCCACTCCCCGGTGGCCACAGTCCCCGCGCTGGGCAGGGAGGTCGAGCCACCAAGGACCAGGGTCATGAAGGTGAGCGGGGACTACAACATCGGCCGTTTCAACATGATGGAGTGCTCCACCATGATCCTCCTCACCACGGCCTACCCCCACAACCTGGGCACCTTCGGGGTCGGGGGGAGGAGCCTGAGGGTGCTGGACCACGAGATCCAGATCCCCGTAGACGACTACTGGGTCTCCCAGGATATGAGCGTCGTCGCCGTCCCGCCCAACGTGACCGTGGACCTCCTCCTCGCCACCCCCCACCTCGGCAACATCCCCATGGGCTTCCTCATAAACGCCAGCGAGGAAAACCCGGAGGGAACCGGGTTCAGGTTCACCAGGGCCGGGGAGCAGCTCACCCTCCCATCCGGCCCCATAGGCTTCTCCAGGGACCTCCACTACGTGAACAAGATCTACATCGACAAGCTCCAGGTGATCCAGATCGGGGTGGAGTACTCCAAGAAGAACGACTGGGCCCTCGCCAACGTGACCGCGGCCCTCGAGGCCCAGAACGAGGGCAATTACTCGGAGGCCATGGCCATCGCCTTCAAGGCCTGGGCCAACGTCCAGAAGCTCTACACGGAGCTGCGCTCCACCATCGTCGACACCAGCACGACGGTGGTCTACTTCGGCATCCTCGTCCTCCCTTTCGCCTTCCTCGTCGAGATGCTCTTCTTCTCGAGCATGGGAAAGAAGCGGATAGCCGTCCTCGTCTCCCTCTACGCCGCCACCGTCATCGTCTTCTACCTCATCCACCCGGGCTTCCGCCTAGCCGCCAACGCCTTCATGATCGTCATGGGCCTCGCCGCCCTTCTCCTTACAATGCCCCTGGCGGGCCTCCTCTTCGCCTCCGTCTCCGCCTCCATCCAGCGCCTCGCCAAGAGGGTGAGGGGGGTCCACTTCGCCGAGATGAGCCGCTGGTCCGCCATGATGCTCGCCTTCTCCTCCGGTGTGCAGAACATGAGGAGGAGGAGGATGAGGACAGGCCTCACCCTCACCACCATCATACTCGTGGTTATCGCCATCGTCCTCTTCACCTCCGTCTCCAGCATATCCATCGTGGAGCCGAAGGGGGCAGGCAGGGACCCGGCGTACAACGGGGTCATGATCAAGCGCACCGACTGGGTGGGCTCCATCGGCACCACCATCATAGACGTGCTCAAGGGGAGGTACGAGGCCTACCACTACACCGACGGCGAGCTGGTCGTCGACAAGGCTGTCATACTGCCCCGAGCCTGGCTCTACACCGAGGGCTGGAGGGATCCCTTTGAGCCACCCCGCGGCGCCCTCAACGCCACCAACCCCGCCAACGGGAAGACCTACACGTTCTACGCCATATGGGGCCTCACCCCGGAGGAGAAGTACCTCTGGAACCTGGAGCAGGGCATGGAGACCCCCCGCTGGCTCCTCCCCGAGGACGACGATGTCTGCATAATCTCCTCGCTGGCCGCGCGGGAGCTGAACGTGACATCGGGTGGCAAGATCAACTTCCTCTATCGGGATATCACCGTGGTCGGGGTGATCGACGAGACCGTGGTGAAGAACCTCCGCGACCTAGACCGGGAGTTGGGGATCACCCCACTCGACGAGGTGGAGGTGGCGGGCGGGGAGGAGCGCACCCTGCACCGTGACCCGGAGGACATAATCATCATGCCCTACAGGAACGTGATCCGGAACCAGGTGAGCGGGGACAGGTTCAAGATCGCCTCGGTGGTGGCGTGGACCGGCGACAACGACACGATCGCCGGCCCCAGGGCCGAGGCCATCGGCCGGGAGTTGTTCACCGACTTCGGCGAGCTGGAGCTGCTGGTTGGGAACCGGATGACCAACCGCATCGTCTACTTCACCACCGGCGTCAGCCTCACCGTCTTCGGCTGGCAGATGGAGGTCATACCCATCGCCCTCTCCTCCCTCATGATCCTCAACGTCATGATCGGCTCCGTCAAGGAGCGGGAGCGGGAGATATTCACCCTCTCCTCCGTCGGCCTATCACCCCTCCACGTCTCCCTCATGTTCCTCGCCGAGGCCGCCGTCTACGCCGTGATCGGGGCCACCCTGGGCTACATCCTGGCCATGTCCATCATGACCCTCGGCACGAGGCTGGGCGCCGTGGCCGTCTCCGCCAACTACTCCACGGGCTGGGTGGTCACCTCCATAGGCCTCGCCATGCTCCTCACCGTCGTCTCCGTCCTCTACCCCATGCGGAAGGCCTCCACCCTCGTCACCCCCAGCCTGGAGAGGGCCTGGAAGATACCCACGAAGCCCGCCGGCGACGAGTGGGGCATACCGTTCCCCGTGGTCATACCCAGCGACGAGGAGGCCACCGGCCTCTGCGCCTACCTAAGCGAGTTCCTAGAGGTCCACACCGGCGAGGCCGAGGTCTTCTCCCTCACGAACCTGGCCCACGAGGAGGGGGAGGGCCTCAAGAGGCTCGTCGCGGGCATCCGCCTGGAGCCCTACGAGAGGGGCGTGGCCCAGAGGGCCCAGATAAGTCTTATAAGGGACCCCCAGACAAAGGCCTGGAACGTCGAGGTCCACCTGAGGAAGATGACTGGCGAGCTGGAACTCTGGACGAGGGCGAACAGGGCGTTCTTAGACGGCCTGAGGAAGCAGTTCCTCATGTGGAGGGCCCTCACGCCGAAGGAGAGGCTGAGGTACATCAAGGGTGAGTAGTATGGAGGCTGAGCAGCCCCCGGGCGAGGCGGAGTACGAGGTCGTGGGCGTCGTAGAGAAGCCCACCGAGCTGAGGAGCGGGTTCACCTGGAGGAGCCTCCTGGCCCTCATCTACTCCTGCGCCGTCTTCAGCCCGGCCGTGATCTGGCTGGACCTGGTGCAGGTGGGCGGAGGCGGGATCCCCGTCACCTTCACCACCGTCCTCCTCTTCGTGGAGCTGGCCAGGATCTCGGGGAAGCCCCTCACGAAGCAGGAGGCCGTCCTGATCTTCGGCCCGGCCACGGCGGCCGGGAGCGCGGGCTTCCTGGGCCTCGTCCACAAGATGTGGTTCGTCAGGCAGGCGGAGCTCGGCGCCAACTTCGGCATAGACGCCTGGGACATCCCGAGGTGGTGGGGGCCGCCGCCCAACACCCGGGCGTGGGACATGCGCACCTTCGTACACCCCGACATGGCCCTGCCGCTGCTCTTCCACCTCCTGGAGTGGGGCCTGGGCCTCGCCGGAAGCTTCTTCATGGCCCTCGTCCTAAGGGAGATGTACATCGAGGGGGAGAACCTTCCCTTCCCTATCCAGAGGGTGAGGGCCGGGTTCATAGAGTCCGTGACGGAGAGAACCCAGGAGCGCCTGGAGGTCCTCTCCTGGGCTGGCGTGATCGCCTTCATATACGCCTTCATCCTCTACACCATACCCACCGTCACCCGGGTCTCGGGGTTCCCCATCAGCACCATACCCATACCCTGGTACGACTTCACCAGGAGCATACAATACATACTCCCGGGGGCGGCCCTCGGGGTCGCCACCGACTTCCTGGTCTTCACCAACGGCTTCGTGGTCCCCACCCACGTGGTGTTAGGCATGTTCGTCGGCTCCGTCCTGAGGTTCCTGGTGTTCAACCCGCTGGTGGTCTGGCTCGGGAGAACCGGCATCATGCCGAACGCCTGGGCCGATGAGTGGCGACCGGGCATGGACCTGACCAGGATCTTCCAGCGGTCAACCCTCTACTACTGGGTGAACCCCGCCATCGGGATATCCTTCGCCCTGGGCTTCATTCCCCTCCTCTTCCGGGCCCGAGCCGTGGGCGGAGCCCTCAAGTACGTCTTCAAGGGAAAGGCCGCCATGAAGATGGGCGGGGAGGAGCGGATCAGCGGCCCCCCCGCCTCACCCTACCTCATGCTCGTCCTCTTCCTCGTCGGCTACGTCGGGATCTTCCTACTGGACATCTACCTCTGCCCGGGCTTCCCCATATACCTCTTCGCGATCTATGAGCTCATCATGCCCTTCGTGGTGGGCTTCGCCGCGGGGAGGCTGTTCGGGGTGACCGGCCAGGGCTTCAGCATCCCCCACCTCCGCCAGCTGATCCTCTTGGGAGGAGTCGCACAGGGCTACGTCTACAAGGACATCACGCCGGGGGTGCACGATCCAGGCTCAAAGATACAGGTGTGGTTCCTCCCCATGGAGCTGAACCCGGGAACCGACTGGCTCAGGACCATGAAGCTCTGCCAGCTCACGGGGACGACCGTGGGAAGCTACCTCAAGATGGTCCTGATCGCCCAACCCATCCTCCTGGTCGTGGGCTTCATCTACATGTCCCTCTTCTGGAAGCTGGCCCCCATTCCCTCAGCCATGTACCCGGCGCCGGATGTCCACTGGCCCATCGAGCTCATCAACCGGGCGATCTGGATCACCAGGCCGGCGGGCTACTGGCACGTCCCCACGATGGTCTACTCCTTCCTGATCTTCGGGGGCCTCCTGGCCGCAACCCGGTACTTCCGCCTGCCCATCACCATGGTGAGCGTGGCGGCCGGGCTCCACATGCCGATCGCCACCTCCATCACCATGGCCATCGGCCTGGTGATCGGCGGCGGGATCCTGTCCCGCGTCTTCGGCAGGGAGTGGTACAACAAGTACCGGGTCACCATCGCGGCGGGCGCCGGCCTCGGCGAGGGGATCGCCATCATGCTCGGGGTCATGAGCGCCCTCGTCGCCAAATCCATCTTCACCCGGGCCTACTAGCCCCAGCTCCACCCAGCCACCCCAGAGCGCCGCGGAAACGCCCCCCGGACGCCAAAAAGATTTAAGTGAGACCACGCCACCATTCTACGAGGTGGCCCTGAGAACCGCGGGCCGGAGGCCACCAGTAGCGGGGTGGGGTAGCCAGGTGAACCCGCTGGGCTCATAAGGGCGCCCGGCCGGCCCCGAGAGACCCAGAGATAGCGCACGGCGCCTCCAACGGTTGTTCAAATCGACCCCCCGCTACCAACAAAACCTCACAAAACAGCGTACACTACGCCTATTTCGGACGTAGAGTCGACAAACAGAACTTTACGTCCAAAAACCATTTCGTCACATTCTTAATCGGTGCAGTCTAACGAAAACGGGCAGTGAAAGCCAAGATCAGTTAAATAATTTTCAAAATCGCATCGACAAATTTTCTGGTGCTCTCTATTTCTCTCTCCACATCAACAGTTAGAGTGAAAACTCCCTTAAGAGAATCTGTCAGATTTTTATGCTCAAGCGCGGCGATTATCTTCTTAATCTGCTCTTTCAACGTTTCAATATTACCTCTCCTCAAGTGACTCAGGACCTTTCCTAAGTCCGCGTTCTCCCTGAGCATGGTTATGTCCCTCACATCTGTCCTTCTGCCCGAGTGAATCTTGAAGGCAATCATCAGCTCCTTCTCCGGAATTCTGCAATTTACAGATGCTTCGAGACCGGGAATGTTCACCTCTATCGAGTGTTTCTCGATGTAATCAAAACTCCACACTGCCCCAGTTCCCCTGCAAACTAGACTGTTGACGAGCAGGTCGACCGTAATCGGGAGCCCGGCGACCTCTTTCTTGTAGCTCACAAACTCTCCAGCGTACTTTTCATCGAAACCAGACCTCTCAACATGCTTCTCAAACCCTTCCCTTTTCAGCGTCTCTTTGAACTCCTCAAGCCTCTTCTTCGAGATTACTAGGTCACAGTCGACGGAGAACCTATGTCTCGCGAGACTACTGACAGCGTACCCGCCCACCACGATGAAATCGAGTCCCGCATCAACCATTCTTCTGATCGTATTGAGTACCTCGTTTTCTCTTTCTATGAATTCCATATCAAACACTAAAAGTTGGTTTTCGCTTCTCTATAGTCGACCTTCAGGCCTAAATCATACATCTCATCCAACATTTCCAAGGCCGGCTCGTAAGAATATATCTTGTCTCGACAGAACCTCACGGTATCCTTCAAGGGGTCAACTCGAAAATCACCGACCCCTTCTGTCTTGAAGTCTGCCGCAGGATACAATACATAGAACAAACCGAACAACGTCCTTCTCACAGGTTGACCTTCGACGTGGAACCTCTGCTTCTTTAAATTAAAGAACTCCTTCCATCTTCCCAAATCGTTCTTCTTAACCTTCAAGTGGATCGGATAGAAACCGAAGAACCTGTCAACCTGGTACCCTCCCTTAGTCCAGAAGAAAACAGCGTCCGGTCCTGTCAGGGCATACTCCATACCAGCCTCCCTCAACAGGTCGTAGCCCCTGGATATGCTAATCCTTATGGACATGCATTCCTCGGGAGAGTAAACCCTGTACCTACCCCAACCAGTCCTCTCCAACAGACCCTTTTTTGTCATGTCATGTAAGACCTTGTTAGGGTCAGGGCTGACGAAGACCGAGGAGAACTCCCTCACCGTGAACTCTCTCCTCCAGTTCCACAATACGTTCCACAGCTCATGGTAGGACATTATTATTACCATAGTGGTAATAATTTATAAGCTTAACTGTTTGAAGTTCTTCTGAAGACAAGCCTCAGTCATTTTATCCGCTCCCTGCCTATCGAACAAAACCGAGTCCCGCAACGGGCTTCTACGATTCAAAGCAGCAGCTGGCATCACAGACTCCGGTTCACGCGGCAGCCTTCGACGCCCCTCGTCATCGACCAGGGCTCACAGTAGCCTCTCAAGGTACTGTCTGCTCTGGCGTATTACGGTGTCCGGTTCTCCCTCGAGGGGCCTGCCGAAGTAGGTTTTGAACAGCTCCAGGGACACGTAGCCGCGGTAGTCGACCTCCCTCAGGGCCCTGAACACCTCCTCGAAGTCGATGTGCCCCCGACCGGGCGCCTGCCGGTTGCTGTCGGAGACGTGGACGTGGGCGAGGCCCATGCCCGCCCTCCTGATGGCGTCGCAGAAGGACCGCTCCTCGATGTTGACGTGAAAGGTGTCAATCATGACCTTAACCGCCGTCGATCCCACGGCCCCGGCAAGGTCGAGGGCCTCGCCAACGTCGTTCACGAAGTTCGTCTCATAGCGGTTGAGGGGCTCCACGGCGATGCACACCCCCGCCCGCTCCGCCGCCTCCGACCACCGCCTCAGGAAATCGACGGCCCACCCCCACGCCTCCTCGCGGCGCACCCCAGAGGGCACCGCCCTGGCCGCCGGGCTCCCGAAGACGACGACCCCGGCACCGAGATCCCGGGCCAGACCGAGGCACGCCAGGCCGTACTCGACGGCGGCTCGACGCTCCTCCCCACTCGGGGTCATAAGGCTCACGCCGGGCGGGTACAGGCCATGGAGGGCGGCGACCTCCAAACCATATGAGCCGGCGAGCCTCCCCAGCCTCTCCCTCTCCCCCGAGCCGACGAGGCCCGGGTTGGCGTGCATGGAGACGGCTACCTCCACTCCATCGTACCCGGCGTCCGCTATCCGCCTCATCGCCTCCTCCAGCGGGTACCCCTCATATATGCAACTGCAGCAGCCGATCCTGATCCTTGACATGGGGTTCACGGAGCCGTACCGCAGAGGTGATTTATCTCCCTTTGCCCGGAGCGGGCAACAACCGCCCCAGAGTGGTGGGAACCGAGGCTGAGGAAGCGACGACGGACGGAGCCGGCTGGGAGCCCCTGGGTTTTCAGCCTTCTCGCGAGGGTCCATAAGCTGTTGAGGCCTTCAGAGACCTCGAGGCGCCGGGCTCACTTCTCCATGTCACTCACCGCGTCGATACAGAAGTATGCGTAAACTGCCTGTACAATTCCACGCACTTGCAACTGAGCTCTAGAGGGGAGGTGAATAAAGAAGATCAGAAAGTGGGGTTGTGAGAGTTACCCTAGAAGAGGATTATAAAGGGGCCCTTCACAACCTGTTTAAGGCTCTCGGCCCCCCTATCCAACTGGAGAGGTGGCCGATGAACAACTACCAATGCTATAGCTGCGTGAGCAATCCCTTCTGGGAGGGCAAGTCCGCGCTGGAACGCCTGGAGTCCTGCCGCCGATGTCGCAGGGCGGAGACGTTGAGGATGGTCCGGCCCAACAACGTGTTTCCGCTTCTAAACCTAGGCATGTCACTTAAACATACCCAGCACTACTTCTGACTTTTGGGCCGCCGGCTTTACCGT
>Ga0315312_1003176_pt1 | contig 10727 bp, 8 predicted proteins | sample TDP7_MG_FD_203629 | JGI IMG/M metagenome (GOLD analysis project Ga0315312, IMG submission 203629) | Freshwater sediment microbial communities from Lake Towuti, South Sulawesi, Indonesia - TDP7 | ecosystem: Environmental > Aquatic > Freshwater > Lake > Sediment | place: Indonesia: South Sulawesi... | reverse complement strand
CCCCTTGATACGTACTTAAGACTTGTGTCGGCAACCCGTAAACATCTGCCTTGATTTGTCTCCATAAAGGGCTGACGGCTCCTCCGCCGATCAATCTGAACGCGTCAGGTCTCAAGCCCAGCTGCTTGACTACTTCCACACTCTGCTTAGACGCATAGGTGATACCCTCCATTATCGCTCTGATCAAATGGGCCCTTCTATGCGCCAACGTCAAGCCGAAGAACACTCCACGCGCATAAGGGCTTCCCATAGTCCTTTCGCCGATGAAGTAGGGAATTAACACCAGCCCGTCCGATCCAGCTAGGATCTTCGCCGCTTCCTCATCCATTATCTTGTAAGGAGACAACCCTCTCCTCGCAGCCTCTTCTCTCTCCGCCTTCCCAAACTCATCTTTGAACCATCTCAGCAGTCCTCCTTCAACTATCCCAAAAGGAATCCATCCAGGGACCACATGGTGAAGATTCATTATTCGACGGTCAATTAGAGGCTTCTTCGAATAGAAAGCCACAATAGATGCTGTGCCCGAGATGTCCGCAGCTCGACCTTCAGAAACTACACCAGCACCAAGTAAGGTGCATAGGAAGTCTCCTCCGCCTGAAACTACGGGTGTTCCTGAACGCAAGCCTGTAGCTTTTTCTACTTCAGAGGTTATCTCTCCAACAACTTGATGAGAAGCGTATATCGACGGAAGTTTCTCCAAATCTATTCCTACCGCACCTGCAAGCTCATCAGACCATTTCTCCTTCTCGGCGTCGAAGAGGAAGGTCCCAGAAGCTTCCGACCAATCTATGGAAGACTCGCCGGTTAGCTTGTAGACTATGTAGTCTTTCGGAACTAGAAACTTGTAGGTCTTCTTGTATATCTCAAAGGCATTTTCTTTCATCCACATTATCTTTATCCCTGTCCACGGCGTGGTTATCGGATTGGCAGAGATCTTTATCAGTTGTTCCTCATCGACAACTGACTTGAGTCTCTCGCATTGAGGTGCGTTTCTCTTGTCGCACCAGAGGGACGGGGAGCGGTAGAGCAGGTTCCCATCTTTGTCTATCGGCACTGGGGCATGCATCTGGCCGCAGACGCCGACCCCTCTCACTTCCTCAACCGGAAGATCCGATGAGGCAAGAACCGCTTTAACGTTCTTGGAGACCGCATGCCACCACTTCTCCGGGTCCTGCTCTGCCCAGCCAGCTCTCGGACATATTAATTCGTACTCCTCATACGCATCTTTCACAACGCGCCCGTTGATGTCAAACAGCGCGACTTTCGTACCCTCGGTACCTACATCTATGCCTAGAAGGTGCGGTTCCCTCGCCATTAGAACTGCCCCTAAAACTAAATGTTAACGCAGGATGGTCTTTAAAGAATGCTCACGACAACCTTCGATAGAGCGCAGGAATCGAATTACGGAGGAGCCGTTTTCTGAGTCACTTGCTAACACATTTATACAAGACCTCATGAAGACTTGGAAAGAGGGCATTCAAATGCCTATGGGTTTCGGAGATCGATTGTTCTGGTCGATCGCTTCAGCAGTAGCGATCGGAATCTTCTGGCTGAAGTTCGTGGAACCTTACCTAAGCATTTGGTTCGCATTGGGCATAGCGATAGTGGTCGCTGTTCTCATTTGGAAAAAGGGAGGACAGCCGAAGAAGACGCCGCTAAAGGCTTCAACATCAGTCTAACATCATTGACTTGGAAGAACAACCAACTTTTTTCTACAGTACAGTAACCGCACGCTTCAGAAAACGACAAGCGGCGACCCATGACTTGAAAGCTCACATCAAATGCGCACCGTGCCTTCTTCAGAGAGGTTGCTCTGAGATCGAAAAAGCTACTAGTGACACAAGCATCAGGCTGAATGCGATGATCAAGCTTCTGGAATTACTCAGCATCGAGTTCTCTCCAGAAGCTACTGCTGCAACCATCGGAACGAAAAGGGATCGTCTGATCAAGAAGATAACGGGGAATGACGACCCTTACCGTGAGGTGAAGCACCACTCAAATATCCAAGCCTTGAAGATGCTCCCTAAAGCTCGTGAATTCGTAGAGGGCTGCCGAACGGATTATGGGAGATTCAAAGCTGCCTGCATCGTGTCGATACTTGGAAACCTCATAGAATTTGATATAATAGGCCACGAATTTGACTTTAAGAAGCTAAATCGTCTTTTCGCCAACACTGAGTTGACGATAGATGATACTAGGGATATTTACAATCTGTTGAGACATTCGAAGAACGTTGTCTTTCTCGCTGACAACGCAGGGGAGATAGTTTTTGACCGTGTCTTGATCGAAGAGCTCCGTCGCATCGGAGCGAGCGCAACGGTAGCAGTTAAGGAAGAACCTGCTCTAAATGACGCCACGCTTATTGACGCAGACGAGGTGGGGTTGCGAAAAATCGCTGAGGTGATCACCACAGGCACAGATACGCTAGGGCTCTTGCTGGAGGAAGCCTCCGTCGAGTTAAAGAGGAGAATTAGAGGTTGCGATCTATTGGTTGTGAAAGGGATGGCGAATTATGAAACTTTGTCTGATCAAACAATGAGGGTTCCCATGGCTTTTTTCTTGATGGCCAAATGCGACCCTATCGCAATAGACTTAGGAGTGGAGAAAGGGTCGGCAATCGCCAAACTTGTCAAACCTTCATGAAGAAAAGGAAAGCAATTGCCATTATTCAACTGTCGAGACCAATCTAGCTCTCTTCTTCAGATCCCGGAGAGATGATTAACGTTTTAAGCAGAAGCTATTGATTCATCTGCTATGTGGAGGAAGAAATATGGGTTTGCCACCTGAGAAATGGGGTTTTAGCATACCTATAATTGCACCGTTGTATCCGCCGCCTCCGATTCGCTGGATCGGATGGAAGGTTCAGCTTGTCCTCTACGAGACTGCCAAGGAAAATATAAGTCAAGTTATCCCTCAGCCGCTTGAGCCTAACGGAAACAAGGTCATTGCATGGGTTTCATATTCTGATCTCTCAACGCAAGGGGCATTCCACGAAGCCGCGCTGTATGTTCAAGTCAAATACGGAAAGTATTCCGGAGTATACGAGCCTTTTCTATACGTCGACAGCGAAGTGCCGCTTACTGGAGGCAGGGAAATATGGGGATACCAGAAGAAACTCGCGAAGATCTCTCTTACAGCTGAGCGGGAGATGGTCAAGGGTGAAGTTGAGAGAGTAGGAACAAAGATTATGAGCGCACTTTCAACAGTTGAGAGGCCAGCGAAAATCGAAGAACTACCCTTCGGACCAATATTCTCACTGAAATATATTCCTTCAGCAGAAGAGGGAGAAAAACCGTTAAGGCAACTTGTCCTAGTAGACGGAGGCGAGTTGACGCCGAGAGCGGGTCAGTTCTTCGGTGGAAGAGGCTCCATAAGCTTCGAGAAGTCTGAAATAGACCCACTTTACAAATTGAATCCGACCAAGATTATCGCCGGTTACTATGGTGTCTTCGATGCAACACTACCCTACGGCAAGATAGTGCATAGATACTAGCTGTCTTTTTTCTTTGTGCCCGCCCTAAGAATCTAAATTCTCATCGTTTTCTTAGACCTTAAGACGGAAACAACGCTGTCGAAAAGATAAAGTCAGGAGTTCGACCTCTCTGTATCAACTGCTGAGCATTCAATACGATATGTCGAGATTCTTCAGAAATCTGTCAGGTCTTTGCTCTAGATTTATGGCTTGAGCGCGTCGAGGATTTCAGCCCTCTTTACTCAAGAAATTCGACATCGTCAACAAAGCCGTCGCTATCCAGATCGATGCCGCTGACAACTCTAGCGACAAGTTCACTATTGTAAGTGTTTCCACTTGCAACCTTTTCTGTGTATTTTATGAACCCTATTATCGCTGCGCGAGTACCGATGGATGTGTTCCCCGCCAAGATGAGCAGCCTTGCTTTGGGATTGAACGGATTTTCCACTATTTCCACCAGACCCTGATCGTCTTCATTATACATCTTGCCAGAGATCTTTGAGATGATGGCGCTTGGAACGGACAATTGGAAGGCTATCGGCAGCTTTTCGTTCACCCTGAAGCTTAACGTATTTGCACGTGGTCCACCGACAGCTATCAAGTTCCATGCTAGCTCATTCTCCTTCAGCTCTGTATCAAGCTTGACCACCATTGTTCGAGTTATGGGAAGTAGAGATCCTAGAAACATAGCTAGGTCCACGGCTTGATGGCCGTCCCTAGCTCTAGCCTTTGATTCGCCATGGGCGTCTGGGCTTCCAACGACGATGCTTGCGTTGAATCTTCCATTGGAAAGAAATGGATCAAGGATCCTTCGTGATTTCTCTATGAACTCTGTACTGACGCTCTCACTCTCACCAAGCTTGAATGTCGGGATGACTGCAAGGGTCGAGACCTCAGCTACATAGTACTTGGCGACAGCACCTCTCCTACTGACACTCTTGATCATGTGGATGAAGCCAGCATCCTTGAGCCTTTGAATGTGATAGCCGACCACTTGATCTGACAGCCTGAGCTTCTTGGCTAGTTCTCTAGCGCAGCTTGGCTGGAGAGCCAGTTCTGATAGGATCTTCCATCTTGCCGGCTGTAGAAGAGCTCTGGCAGCCTCGGGGTTCTTGAAGACCTTGACCGGCAAGACCTCACTTGTTCTCTCATCCTTGACAACTAGATAAGACATCTTGATCGAAAATAAGTTGGCGATATTAATATTAAAACTATGCTTTGAATAATAGCGCCTTCAAAAAAGCGTCAAAGAGTTCTGATCAGCTTGACCGTTCAAAGAGATCATTAAGGAAAGCTTATTTGGAGAAGCGCCAATCCATTTGAGAATCCTTCCGATAAGGAGGATAGATTATGTGCGGAATATTCGGAATCGTTGTCAAAGATGGCCAAGTTGCTCCTTTAATTCACACCGCTCTAAAGAGGCTGGAATATAGAGGCTATGACTCTGTGGGAGAAGCGACTGTCCATGAAGGTAGACTCTACATAAAGAAAGATGCGGGCAAGATTGACAATGTCCACGCTGTTCTCAACCTTGACGATCTTCCAGGTCGAATCGGTCTGGGTCACACAAGATGGGCTACGCATGGAGCACCGTATCGAGTCAACGCGCATCCGCATGTGGACTGTAACGGAGAAATCGCAGTTGTACATAATGGCATCATAGAGAACTTCGCATCTCTGAAGATTGAATTGGAAAGTCGTGGGCATCATTTCGTATCTAAGACCGATACCGAGGTTATCCCGCATCTAATCGAGGACCGATTAAAGGAAGGTTTATCGCTTGTTGAAGCGGTTCGGGAAGCAGTGAATCAGCTAAGCGGTTCCTATGCCATCGCAGTTGTTTCCACGAAGGAAATGGACAAGATTGTTTGCGCTAGGAAGGAGAGCCCTCTCGTGGTTGGGGTTGGACAAGACGCTGTCTACTGTGCCTCAGACATCCCAGCGTTCCTGCCTCTAACAAACAAGACGGTTCCAATCGAAAACGGTGAACTCGTGGTTCTCAACGAAAAAGGATATGAGATTCGCAGACTTGGCGATTGGAAACTCGTCTCTAGAGAAACGGAAACTATCGATTGGAAGCCTCAGATGGCGGAGAAGCAACCGTTTCCTCACTTTATGCTTAAAGAGATCTATGAACAACCGTTCACTCTAGGGAACACGTTACGGCTACAAGACCAGTACTTGGAGTTGATGGCAGAGTTCCTCGACCGGGGTCGCGAGATCTTTCTGGTGGCGGCTGGAACATCCTACCATGCTTGCCTAGCGGGGGCTTACATGTTCTCTAAGCTGGCGTCTCTAGCAACGCACCCAATCATCGCCTCGGAATTCGTCGAGCAATATGGAAGCTCCGTCAACATTGATAGTACCATACTATTTGTCAGTCAGTCCGGCGAAACGACCGATACCTTATCGGCGCTTGAACATGCACGCCTGCGAGCAGCTACAATTCTTGGGCTGACCAATGTTATCGGTTCCACTCTAACCCGTATCTCTCGTGCTTATCTTTGTCAACAGTCGGGCCCTGAGATCGGCGTAGCTGCAACAAAGACGTTTACCTCTCAACTTTCTGTGCTGGCCCAACTGGCGCTGAGACTCGGCAAGAGAAGAGGAAAAGTTTCCCATAGAGAAATTGAGTCCTTAGAAAACAAACTTAAGCAGGTTCCGGACTTTACAGAAAAAACCCTCAAGGCTGTTGAAGAAGTGATAAGACAACTAGTTAAGAAATATCGCCACAAAGAATGTTTCTTCTATCTGGGACGGGGGATAAGCTCAGCCACTGCCTTAGAGGGCAGACTGAAACTGCTCGAGATAGCATACATTCCGACCATCGCATACCCAGCTGGAGAGAGTAAGCATGGGCCCATAAGCCTGATCGAGCCGGGCTTTCCGGTTATTTTCATCTGCCCAAAGGATGAGACAGATAGCACTGTTGCAAGCAACATCATGGAAATGAAAGCCCGTGGAGCTTCCATCATAGTTGTATGTGAAGAAGGAGATGAAGAGCTTAAGAGAATGGCGGATGACTGCGTAGAGTTGCCTAGGGGTGTCCCAGAAATCTTATCGCCTATCGTTTATGTGATTCCGTTGCAACTCTTCGCGTATTACATGGCGATCGAGCGGGGACATGACCCTGATATGCCCAGAAATTTAGCCAAATCAGTGACCGTCAAATAGTTTATGAAAGTCTAACTGGAAACGATATATTCTCGTAATCGTTTCAGACTTCCATCATTTGAGAAACGAAGAAGTGCGCAGCTCTATGCTGGGATCTCGGTAGCCCCTGCTATTAGACTGCACTTGTTGAACCCTAAGAGCACTTCTTTACCTTTCGCATTGAGATAGGAGAAACGGTCTGACCCTTGAACATCTATCTTTAAAGTTATTCCTTTCACGTCTACATTGATTCGCGTAAGCAATCCAGCGAATACGGACTCGTCAATCTTCCCTTGAACGACATTGCTGTACTTGCTCCTCTCCGCTTCTCCTATAACAGATATATCCTCAGGTCTTATGCAGACCAGGACCTGATCGTCTATACGCAACCCGTTACTGTAAGGAGCTCGCATCTCCATCTCCCCGCTCGAAACTCTCGCCACCTTCGTTGACGGGTTCAGATCGAGGACTCTCCCCTTGAGGAAGTTGTTAGAGCCTATGAAACTGGCTACAAACGGCGTGACTGGATTAACGTATAACTCAACCGGTGTTCCAATCTGCTCGACTACACCATTGTTCATCACATATATCTTGTCTGAAATTGCGAACGCCTCTGCTTGATCATGCGTCACATAGATCATCGTCTTCCCAGTCTCTCGTTGAATTCTGCGGATCTCGTACTTCAATTCATCTCGCAGTTTCGCGTCTATATTGCTCAAAGGCTCATCGAATAATAGAACATCCGGGTCGGTAGCCAGCACCCGTGCTATCTCTATACGTTGCGCTTGGCCGCCGCTCAGCTGTGAGGGCATCCTATTCTCAAATCCCTCCATATGAACGATCTCCAAGACTTCCTTGATCTTTCGCTCTATATCCTCTCTTAAGCGATGTCTCATCCTAAGCCCGAACGCTATATTCTTTCGCACATTCATATGTGGGAAAAGTGCTATGCGTTGAAAGACGAATCCTATGTTGCGCTTATCAGGCGGTAGTTCGGTAACGTTCTTATCATCGAAATATACCCACCCTTCATCGGGATAGATCAAACCAGCAATGATCTTCAGTGTAGTCGACTTGCCGCAACCGCTCGGCCCAAGCAAAGTAACAAACTTCCGGTCTTCAGCTTCTAAATTCACTCGGTCAACCGCGGCGACAGTCTCATACCGCTTCGTTATATTTTGAGTCTTTACACGAGTCATGCATTTTTCCTCCTCAAACCAAGATTACCCCTCTTAAATATCTTGTTCCAACGAACTTTAAGTAGAGAATAACAACTATCAATGAAATCAATTGTAGAACCGTGGCTTCTGCAGCCACGGTCTCTCTAACACCGTACATTCTGATGTCAGAATATACTCGGAGAGGAGCTGTCATTAACCGGGTAGGGCCGGCTAGAAGTAGAGCGGTTACAAACTCATTGAACGACAATACGAATGTAAGAAGTATCCCAGCTGTAACCCCCGGCCCTATCAAAGGCAGAATAACATGGAGGAAGCTTCTCAGTCTTCCAGCACCTAAGCACCGCGCGGCTTCTTCATATCTGGGGTCAAAATGCCTGAATGCAACCATGCATGTCAAAAGCATCAGAAAAAGGAAACCGCATGAGTATGCGGCTACGTAACCCCAGAACCCTAAGAAAAACTTGTATACAAAATAGTATGCGAGGACCAACGCCATGGCGTAGCAAACTCCTGGAACATACCAAACGCCATTTATAAATGAGAATAGAGCCTTCTTTCCTTTGAAGTCGTATCGCACAAGAGCATAAGCAGCCGGCACTCCAACCAACGTATCTATTCCGATCGTGATCAATGCTATCGAAAGGCTCAGATTTATTTTGGGCCAAAATGATTGTACAATTTCGTTGTAAGGTGAAAAAGAAAATACCACTGAACCGTCTGGCTGAGCGATGCTGACAGATCTTATTAACGTCACTGTGAATGGCAGTAGAAGAATTGCACAGCATACTATTAGATATAGATAGCACGCGGAGTTAACGAATAGCATACTAGTCCTACGGTTCAATTATACCAAGACTCCTTTAGTCACTTTCAGTGAAACATAGAAGATAATCATAGAGATGACTACGAGAACTACTCCGAGTGCCGCAGAAAGCCCGAAGTTCATAGTTACAAGCCCTGTCGAATAAACTTTGACGGATATTATTCTCTGCCCTGTCACCACACCACCCATGATCTGAGGAATCGCGTAAGCGCCTAGGTTCCACCCAAAACTCATCAACCAGCCGCTCAGCATTCCTGGAAAACTCAGTGGAAGAGTGATTCTGAAGAATGTTCCAATAGGTCCCGCTCCCAAGCATCTAGCTGCCTCCTCAAATGAAAGCTCGATCTCTTGAAGCGAGATTCCTACATTGTAGACAACGAAGGGAAACGTGTAGATTGCAAGTCCGAGGATAGCAGATGGAGCGGAGTACAAAGCCTTGGAAATCGGAACGTTTAGGAAATCGAATATGAAGGAGAGCGGGCCTCCAGGAAGAAATACGAACCACAACCCGTACGCGATATAGAGCTCCCCGAAAAGCGGGATGAGCATTATTGACCTGAAGAGGTCGGCAAAACGTCGAATCTTTCTTATCATTATGTAGGCAAATGGATATCCAAAGATCAGATCGACGAAGGCTGCTGCACTCACCAGTGCTAAAGTGTTTTGAAAGTCGAATCCGTAGAAATTGAGTATGTCAGTATAATTGATCAAGGTATAAACTGGTGTGAAAAAGAATGACGATTTCTCAGTGAAGCTGATCATAACCAGCATCGCAACAGGTACAAAGAAGAGCCCGAGCTCCAGCAGGATTGCCGGCGAGAGCATCGTAAGAGTCTTAACGCGTTGACCGAATCTCAATGTATAACGCCAAAAAAAGGAGGAATATGGGTTCGCTCTACTTTATTAACTCCTCATACATTCGAACCCATTCTTCTTGGTGTGCCATTACATACAGCCAGTCGAGATTCTTCACTTTGGTCTTCGCCTCTTCAACGGTGGGGTAAACCTCGTAGAGGCCCTCGGGACCCAGATCTTTCGCCCAGTCTGGGAAGAACTGCTCATAGTAAGGACTTAACGGTCCTTCCTCAGTCATCAACCATTTCTCTTTGTCCAATCCCGTCCCAGGCCAATCCTCGATCCTCGGGAACTGTTGCTCAGGACTTATCTCCCAATCAGCAGCTATTTGAGCCAGCACCGGATGTTCGCATCCCTTCGGTATCCAGAAGACCCCCGGCAGATTCGCCATCCAAGGATCTAGCAATGGAGCCTTCAAGTGGGGTTTCGTAATCGCGTAGCCTTCAGCCAAGCAGCACCAGTACCCAGCTACCCAAGTCACCTCACTTTCAAGGTTTCCCATCAGGTCGGCTTCGTCACTCGTATACTTGAGCACATTGGGGTGTATGTTCTTCGCAGCCCACTCGATACCTTTCTTCATATCATTCGGATTCAAGTAGCTTCCGCCGAGATCCTCGCAAACCTCGCATAGAAACGCCCAGAACCCATTGTCCGTGAAGACCCATAATGTAATCTTGCCCTTCAACCTCGGATCCGCTAGGTCAGTCCATCGCTTCAGGAAGTCCACATGCCTTGTATCGACAGTAAGGTTGCATGTCGCGTGATTTTGGAACTGGACGCCGTAGGGGAAATGATGGAAGTATGAATCCACAAGCTGGGCATTCGGAACGAGCGCTGAAGGAAGGAAGGGCTCAGCGATCCCTTTCTCGATCGCTTCAGGAATAAAGTTCGACTCGATGTGCATAAGATCATATGGGGCTGGAAGCCCAGCGGCTTGCGCAGCGTAAAGTTGATACATAAAGCCTCCTTTCGCCGCCTGCGTCCCTAAGATCTCCACTTCTATATCGACGCCGAACCTGTCCTTGACATATTTCTTCAGATTAGGCACGAAAAATGTATCCACTAAGCCCCAGTAGGTCCAGTTGGCAAGAGTGACTTTGCCTTCCCTCTTGATCTCATCGACGATCTCGTCGAAACTCATCAGTCTGTTCAGAATTGGCACCCATATCTTTCCTTGAGGTATCCAGAACTTCGCTCCTTTGACTTCAGGTCCAGCCTCGGTCTTCGTCGTCGTCACCGTTGT
>Ga0315312_1003175_pt1 | contig 10727 bp, 9 predicted proteins | sample TDP7_MG_FD_203629 | JGI IMG/M metagenome (GOLD analysis project Ga0315312, IMG submission 203629) | Freshwater sediment microbial communities from Lake Towuti, South Sulawesi, Indonesia - TDP7 | ecosystem: Environmental > Aquatic > Freshwater > Lake > Sediment | place: Indonesia: South Sulawesi... | reverse complement strand
CCCGGCCAGTCGTAGCGGACCAACAGGTCTTGCGCCGCGCCGGAGATGCCGAGCACCTGGCGGCCCGCGCGCCGGCCGTGCCTGGCCGCGAAGTGAAGGGCGAGCGGCAGGATGTCTTGCCGGCGCTCGCGCAAGGCCGGTAGCGTGATGGAGACAACGTTGAGGCGGTAGTACAGATCCCGGCGAAAGGCGCCGCGGCGCACCGCCTCGGCCAGATCCCGGTTGGTGGCGGCCAGCACCCGCAGATTCACACGCAGCGTGCGCACGCCGCCTACGCGCTCGAACTCGTGCTCCTCCAGCACCCGCAGCAGCTTGGCCTGCGACCCGGGCGCCAGCTCGCTGACCTCGTCCAGGAACAAGGTGCCGCCCTCCGCCAGTTCGAGCCGGCCCCGTTTCTGGGCAATGGCGCCCGTGAAAGCGCCCTTCTCGTGACCGAACAGCTCACTTTCGAGCAGCGTCTCCGCTAAGGCGGCGCAGTTGATGGCCACGAACGCGCGAGCGGCGCGCGAGCTGTTGCGGTGGATAGCGCGCGCCACCAGCTCCTTCCCCGTTCCGCTTTCACCCGCGATCAGCACGGTGGAATCCGTGGCCGCCACTTTGGCGATGAACTGGTAGACCGCGCGCATGGCAGGGCTGTCCCCTGCCATGTCGTGCTCCAAGTGGATCTCTCCCAGTTGACGGCGGTTCTCGACGGCGAGGCGTTCCAGGTCCCGCTCCAGGCGCAGCCGCGGGGGCGTCTCGGTCTCGTAAACCAGAAACAGGAAGAGGCAGTCGCCGATGCGGATCTCGTCGCCATGGCACAGCGGGTGTTCCTCGATCCGCAGCGCATTGACGAAGGTGCCGGCCCCGTTGCCCAAGTGGCGAATCCAGTACTCCTCGCCGCTGCCCTCGAGCACGCAGTGGCGCGGCGCGACGGATGCGTCGTCGATCACCAACGTGTTCGAGGACTCCCGGCCAACGCTGACGGCATGTTCGGGCAACGCGAAGAAAGCCCCCTCCAGCGGTCCGGCGATGGCGAAAAGTCGGGGATTCACGGGCTGTCCTCCCACTCTGGCGGAACGGGCTCCGTCACTCGCGGGAAAAAGTATCCAAATTGATTGGACGGCTATCAGCGGCGATTGTTCCGCGGAATCTCAGGGGCGGGCCGCCTGGGAAGATGGTGTGGCGATTCAGGCACTTGCACGACAAGCCGCGACGGCGCGCGGTTGGCACCGCAATTGCCCCTGTGGGTCCTCTCGGGCTCCCGCCGGGACCTGAGTACTTTGAACAAAGGAGAGACACACATGCAAACCTTGAAAGCACTCGCCCTGCTGGCGGTCCTGGGGGCCGTGGTCGTTCCGGTGGTAGCCGGAGCCGAACTCAGCGTGCGGGCGACCATTCCCTTCGAATTCACCGTGGGCGACACGCCGCTGCCTGCGGGCACCTACCAGTTCGAGCCGCAGAACTACGGCCGTCTGCTGGCGATCTGGAACGCCGACCAGCGCTGGCGAGCTCTGGTTATCGTGCAGCCTGCCTACCGAGCGGCGCGCCGGAGCGCCACGGCTTCAGTGCTGTTCAACCGGTACGGTGACCGCTACTTCCTGTCGGAGATCTGGGGCGCGCCCGACACCGGGGGCAGCCGCGTGCTGAAGTCGCGAGCAGAACGCGAGGCGTCCCTGAAAGCCTCGGCCCAGACCGCGCAGATCGCGGCGCAGTGACGGCTAACCGCCGGGCATCCCGCCTTGCGGCGGAGCGGCGCGCGGCTCACCCTGGGTGGTCACTCCCACCGCCCGGCCAGACGCGTGGCGGGCCGGGCCACCGACTGGAACCGCACCACGCGCGCGGCATCGCGGCCCCGCACGCTCACGAGCGGCATGGGACCGCGATCCAAAATCTCCTCGGCCGCACGCTCCGTCAGCACCACCTCAGCGCAAGGCTTCAAGACCGGCTCCCCGGCTTCCACGTAAATGTGGGCGGGGAGCCCGTCCAGTTCATGGACCTGGCCCGGGCGAAAGCTCCAGCCCGACTCACTGAAGGCCTGGCCCAGCAGGCAGACGGCGGCGAAGACGGGGTTCCCCCACAGATAGTGCTCATGGACCGGTGGGACGGACATCTCTTCGAAAGTGAACCTCTCGACAGGGTCGGTCTCGCGGCCGTAAGGCAGGCGGAGCAGGAAGCGTGGCAACAGCAAGCCGAGCCAGCGGGCCTCCGGCGCGCGGCGCAGAGCTTCCCAAGCCTCGCCGATCTCCGGATCCAACGGCGGCCAGTCGTACGGATCCGGGGTTTCCACCAGCGATTCGCAGCCCAGGATGCGCGGGCTCACTGCGGCAAGGAAGGGCGCGCGGGCCTCGCGGGCGACCGCGGCCAGCCGGCCTAGCAGGGTCAGGTCTTCGCGCGTGGCCTCGAAGGTGTAATTGCCCGCTAGCAGCGCCCACAGCGGCGCGCCGGGCGTGCCCACGCTTTGCTCGACCAGCAGCCTCCAGGTCCCCGAGCGCCGCACGTCGTCCGAGGAAGCCAGCTCGGCCGCCAGTTCAGATTTCGAGACATCAAACAGGCGCAACCGCAGCGCCACACCCGTCTCCAGCCGCCGCACCAGGAAGAACACCCCGCGCCAGGCAGCCTCCAGCGCCTGGAAGTCCACGTGATGCAGTAGGGCACACGTCTGCGCGCCGATGGCGGAGTCCACTTCCGCAATCAGTTTGGCCTGCTCGGGCGGGGCTCCCGGCACGATGTGCCGCGCCACCAAGTCGTGGATGAACTGGCTCCATTCGTCACGCAGGCGAGGCGGGGCCTGAGCTTCGCCGGCGCGGGCTGCGGTTTCCTGGATGGATTGCGCGAGCAGCTCATCCAGGGAGTGCGGGGCCACGTATCCGGGGGACACCGGGGCGGCCCGCGGCGGTGGCGGCGGTTCGGGCACCCGCAGGACCTCCGCCGCGCGGCGGAAAGTGGCCGGGTCGAGCAACTCGTCGCGGGTGCGCCGCAGGGCCTGGAAGAGTTCCAAGCTGGAAAAGAGCCGGTCGGGGTGGAAGTCGTCGAGTTCCCGGAAGCGCAGTTCGAAGGGCGCGCCGCCGACTGCGAGCTGTAGCCCGGCGCCCAGCCGGGCCAGGACTGCCCCGTAGTCGTCCCGGTCCACCGCCAGAATGGGGCGCCGGCTGAGGTTAGTATCCAGGAGGCCTCGGTTGGCGCGTCCGCTGAAGTCGCCCAGCAGGGCGATCTCGAAAGGTTCTTCCGGCTCCGGCCGCTCAGCCACTGCGGCCAGGCCGGGACTTACGTCGATTCCCACCTCGGCAAAGGAGAATCTTTTGGGCATGGGATCCTCACCGGCGCCCGATTCCGCCTCAGGTTTTCGCAGGCATCTGCTGCGGGCGCGCGCCCCGCGGCAGCAACGCTATGCAGACCCCACTAAACAACGCCACCCCGAACACCATCCCTCCCATCGCGATCGTGTAATTGCCGAACTGCTCACGGACCACGGACACCAAGTAGGGGAACCAAGTCTGGGTAATAGTGTTTACTGGCAGGATAATGGCCATGCAACGGGCCAGCGAATTAACCCCAAACACCTCCGCCGCCATCAGCGGGATCAGCATGTAGTCGGCCCCCATGGCGAAGCCGAAAAGCAGCGAGAACACCCAGGGCGTCGTGGGAGGCTGCACGGTCAGCAAGATGGGTATGGTCAGGGCGGAAAGGAAGTAGCTGGCCATCATCACCAGCTTCTTGTTGAGTTTGTCAAACAGGACGCCAATAACCAGGCGCCCCGCAATGCTCGAAGCCAGAATAATCATCGAGGCCGCGCGCCAGGTGGAGTTGAGCAGTGCCTGGAACTCAGGGTGCTTGGGGTCCAACTGCATCTGGTCCAGGAAGACGAACTTCATGTGGAAGTTCACCGCGCCGATGGAGCCGATCGAACAGGCGCTGCCCACCAGCAGCAGCCAGAAGGCCCAGCGGCCCAGCAAGAAGCGGAACGAGTAGGACTGGACCGAGATCTCGGCGGGCGGCTCCGCAGCGCCGTCGGGGAAGAGGTTCTTTTCCGCGGGGCGATCGCGGTGCACCAGGAGCGCCAGGGGCCAGGCCAGCAGCACCGTCACACCCATGATCATCAGGGCGCTGTGGTAGTTGAAGGTCTCGGCCAGTGGCTTGACGAGAAAAGAACCTAGAAACCCGATCAATCCCACCCCAACGTAGAGCACCCCCATGGCCCGGCCCCGCATCCGGCGAAACCACTGCGAGATGATTATCTGGTGCGGAATGGGTCCGGAGAGGATGTATCCGATGGTGTAGATCAGCCAGATGCCCCAGTAGATGTAAATGTTGGGGCCCATGTTACCGAAGGCCAGGAAGGCCAGGCAGGTCAGGCCCGTTCCCGCGACGATCAGCTTGCGCGGGCTGAAGCGCGGCACCAGCACGGGCCCCGCCCATATGGTCAGCAGCGCGGCCAGCGGGAAGCCGAAGGTGATGTCGGCCCGGCTCCACCCGAAGCCCCCCTGGTCCAGGGGCTTGGCGAAGTAGTCATAGAAGAAAGAAATGTTGTAGTAGGGCCAGCCCACGGCCAGGCCGAAGGTGACGAAGGCGGCCGCAGTGACCCACCAGCCGTAGAACACTTTCTTCATCGGAACTCCTTGGCGCGCGAACCTCTTACTTATACCACGCTCCCGTGGGATAAGACTCCCGTCTTGTCCATACCGGGGGCAAGCCAGGAGGCTTACCCTACAGAATCCTCAAATGGAACCCACCGTCCACGTTGAGCACCTGGCCGGTGGAGTAATCCAGGCGGCCCTCGGCGATGGCCCGGACCGCCAGGGCCACGTCGCGGGGCTCGCCCATCCGCCGCTGCGGCAGCAGGCCCCCGGCGATCCGTTCCTCGTACATCTTCTCTACCGCCGCGATCATGTCCGTGCGGATGATGCCCGGGCGCACCTCGAACACCTTGACCCCGGAGCCTGCCAGGCGTGCGGCCCACAGGGCCACTGCCATGCTCAGCCCGGCCTTTGAGACGCAGTACTCGCCGCGGTTCACCGAGGCGGTGTAGGAGGACATCGAGGTCACGAACACGATGCGGCCACGGCCTTGCTCCACCATCCAGCGCGCGGCCAACTGGGTGAGGAAGTAGGGGCCCTTGAGGTTGGTCGCTAGCACCTCATCGAAGCTCTCCTCGGTGGCTTCGAGGATGTCGCGGCGCTGGCGGGGGGCCATGCCCGCATTGTTCACCAGCAGGTCCAGGCGGCTGAAACGCTCGCGGGCGAAGTTGATGAGCGCGGCGCGGTCCGCGGCCGAACTCACATCGCACTGGAAGATCTCAGCGCCGGTGGCGGCCTGAAGCGACTCGGCCGCGTCGCGCCGACCGCGATACGTGGCGATCACCTGGTGCGAGGAGGCTAGTTCGAGAGCGATGCCGCGCCCGATGCCGCGGCTGGCGCCCGTGATGATGACAACCGGTTTTTCCATAGCGCTACTCACCGGGCTGCGGCCACGGCCGCGTCGAGAGCTTTGGAAAGCTCTTCGAAAGTGAAGGTCTCGATGAAGGGCACGCCGTCCACGAACACCGTGGGCGTCTTGGCCACCCCGCGCGCCACGCCTTCCTGGACGTCTTTCTCGACCAGCGCGGCGAGGCGCTCGTCCTGGAGCGCCGCCAGCGCCTTGCTGGCGTCCACGCCGTTCTGCCTGGCGAAGGCCGCCAGCCGCTCGTCGAAATTGGTCGCCGTGATCTCGCGACGGCTGGCCAGCGCGTGCCGGCGGAAGGCCACCGCCAGTTGCGCGCTCCTCTCCTGAAAGAAGCGGGCCGCAATGGCGGCCTTGCGCGCCCAGGCGTGCTTGGCGAGCGGGAAATCGCGGTGTTCGAAGGCCACTCTGGCGCCGTAGCGCGGCAGCAGCTTCTCATCCAGCATGCGCCGGAAGACGGCGCAGTCAGAGCATTGCAGGTCCTCGTAGATGAGCACCCGCACGGGTGCGGCCACGTTGCCTTCGATGAGATGCCGCGGGGCAGCGGACATGAGCATAGCGGCGAGAAAGAAGCCGCTCATCAAGGCTATCTTACAGGAGACCGGGGCGTTCAGGCCCGCGCAGCCGGAACATCACCTCAAGCTCGGAGCGCCAGCCGACGCCCAGGCCGATACGCTCGACTTCGATTCGCGGGGCGAAGTAGCGCAGGATGGTTTCGGTCTTGGGGTGGAAATCCAGCGCAGGCGCCACCAGAAGCAACCGGGGCAGCTCGGCACGCAGGGCCAGACCCGGGAAGTACCCGCCCGCGGTGAACTCGCCACGCTCCAAGTGCCAGGCCACGCGCATCCAGTAGTCCAGCGCCTGGAGCGGGAAGTGGATGTCTTCCGAGGCCTTGAGTTCGACGACGGCCAGGCGTCCGTCCCGGCCCACAGCCACGAGATCAATGATGCCGCGCTCACCTCCCGCCACCGCGGGGACTTGGCCGTAGACCGGAGCGGGCAGGAGGCTGGGATCCAGTCGTTCGAGGCCGGCACGCACCTGGGATTCGAGCCAAGCTTCCGGCTGGGCCCGGTAGAGGGGGTTGTCCCGGTCCGCCGCGGCGGGTTGACGTAGCCGGGCCAGCTCCCAAGCCAGGCCCTCGACCTCGGCCAGATGCGCCTCGGTCGCGGTCACCGCCCGCTCCAGACCGAATCGCAACGCGGTGGCGGTCACCCGAGCGAATTCCAAGCCCCGCACCCGGAGGCTGACGGCCCCGTCACTTGACGAAATGCATTCCACATCCGGCAACTGCGCGAGACGGTCCAGCCAGGCTTCGAGGTGTGCCGACCTGCCGGCAGCTACCACGCGGCACGGTTCCAGACGGGTTTCGAGATTGCCCCAGTCGGACGGCTCCAGGCGGTCAGCGTAACCTTCCTGGGAGTACAGAAAGACCGCGGGCTGGAAGGCGCCGGGATCCAGGAACGGCAGGCGCAAACAGGTCGTGCGCTCATAGCCCTGGGGGAGGTAAAGGAGCAGACCCTCGACCGCCAGGCGGGGGTATCGGCCGCGCAAGTGGTCCAGCCATACCAAGGCGAAGGTGAGCACACCCTGAGCCGCACCCGCCTCCGCGGGGCAGGCCAGCGCAGCCCAGCCGGCGGTTCCCCGCTTGACCAAGGCCCGCGGGTAGACCGGCGAGAGGCTTTCCTGGAGGTTGGCCTCGGTGCTCAGTTCGGCGATCTTCCAACCCGGGAATTGACGCGATAGGAAGCGGCGAAACTGCTCCCGGAACACCAGTCGCCGGCCGCGGCGGCGCATCTCTTGCGGCCGCCCCCGCGCCAGGTCCACCACAAACAGCGAGCCTACACGCTTGCCGAATCTCTCCACCACCAGTTCAAGCCGCCCCGGCCGGGATGCCTTCAGGGCGAGAATGCGGCGGGCCAGGGTGCGAGTCTGGTCCCAGACTTCCAGAGTCAAGCGGCCGCTGCGCGCCTCCAGGGTGAAACTGCCGGGCTGTAAGGGAAAGGGATCCTCGCCGGGTTCAAGGGCCGCGGGCTCCCGGCAGGTCCGGAGGAAGCCGTCCAGGAGGGCGGAAAGCTCTTCCGGGTCTAGGCCGGGATTCGTGCTTCCATTCGATGCGCCCACGATTATAATATACGGAGCAAACATTCACTACGCGACGATGGAGGACATCATGCCAACTCCCAAGGAGAACCCCCAGCGCTGGTACATCGTGATGGTATTCTGCATGGCCCTGGGGTGCTTCGCATTTGCGGCGGGCCCGCACATCGGGTATAGCACCGAGGCGGCCCATGCCGTCGGGCTATTGATTGGGTCCTGGGGCCCCGTCATGGGCATCATGGGCCTGCGTGCCGAGCTGACGAAGAAAGAGTAGGCCCGGCGCGGCCGGTCCGCACTACAATTGATGACGCCCGGGCAGCAGCCTCTCGATGTTGCGCGATCGCATAGAACAGGTCGAAGCTCGCATCCGGCGCGCGGCTGAGCGCGCCGGCCGCCGGCCCGAGGACGTCACGCTGATCGCGGTAACGAAGTTATTTCCCTCTTCGCTCATTCGCGAGGCTTACACGCTTGGTCTGCGCCGTTTTGGGGAGAATTACGTCCAGGAACTCGAAGCCAAGCTGCCCGATCTCGGTGCCCTCACGGAGGCTCGGTTCCACCTGATCGGCCACCTGCAATCCAACAAGGCCAAACGTGCCGCCCAGCTTTTCGACGTGATCGAGACGGTGGCCTCCACGAAGCTGGCCCGCCGTTTGGAGGAAGTGCCAGCCGAACTGCGGCGGCGCGGCGCGGGCCGCCTCGAGGTGCTGCTGGAAGTCAAGCTCTCCCCCGAGGAGGCCAAGAGCGGGGTTTCGGTCGAGGAACTGCCAGCCCTGGTGGAAGCGGTGGGCGCCTGCCCCAGCCTGGAGTTGACCGGTCTGATGACCATGCCGCCGTGGTCGGAGGACCCAGAGGAGTCACGCCCCTACTTCCGCCGCCTGCGGGAGTTGGGGGAGCGCTTCCGGCTTCCGAAGCTGTCGATGGGCATGTCGCACGACCTTGAAGTCGCCATCGAAGAGGGGGCCACCGAGGTGCGGGTCGGCACCGCGCTGTTTGGCCCGCGGGCGGCCCGGTGACCGCCGCGTTCCATGCTCCGCTCCCTCCGGCTCGCACCGGCGTAACCGATTACGCCGCGACGTTGCTCAAAGCTCTGCGATGCCTGGGCCGCGTGGAGCCCGGCGCCGCCGGTGCCGACGTCCACCTCTACCATCTCGGCAACAACCAGCTTCACCGGCGAATCCACCAGCAGGCCCTGGCCTGTCCCGGAGTCGCCGTGCTGCACGATGCGGTATTGATGCACTTCCACCTGGGCTGGCTCTCCCGCCTGGCCTTTCTCGAAGAGTTCGTCTACAACTACGGGGAGTGGGCGCGCGAGCTGGCGGCGGACCTCTGGGAAGGTCGCGCGCGCTCGGCGCAGGATCCGCGCTACTTCCGGTACCCCATGCTGCGGCGCATCGCGGAGCGCTCCCGGGCGCTGGTCGTACACAATCCCGCCGCAGCGCGCATGGCAACCGCTCACGCTCCGGCTGCCCGCGTTGTGGAAATCCCCCACCTCTTTGCCCCTCCCGAGTTGCCGGGGCCAGCCGAGGTCCTTCAGTTCAGGCAGCGCTTGGGATTAAGCGGAGGAACGTTCCTCTTCGGCGTGTTCGGGCACCTGCGCGAGTCCAAGCGCCTCCTGGCGGTGTTGCGCGCCTTCCACACGGTGCGGCAGGCGGGCTCGAACGCTGCACTGCTGGTGACGGGCGATTTCGCCTCGACCGACCTCGAGCGCGCCGCCGCGCCGTTGCTCGGCGCCCCGGGCGTTCTGCGGCTCGGCTATGCGCCCGAGCGCGACTTCTGGCTCCGGGCTTCAGCGGTGGATGCCTGCCTCAACCTGCGCTACCCGGCGGCCGGAGAAACCTCCGGCATCACCGTTCGCTTGATGGGCATAGGCACGGCGGTCATCATGAGCGCCGGCGAGGAAACCGCGCGGTTCCCCGAAGGGGCGTGCCTCAAAGTGGACCCCGGCCCTGGCGAAGCCGAGATGCTGGTCCAATATATGCTCTGGCTGGCCGCTTCGCCCCTGGCGGCCCGCGAAATCGGCAGCCGTGCTGCCGCTCATATCCGCGCACACCACGCCCTGGACTGCGTGGCCTGGCAGTACTGGGAGCTTCTGTGCGCCTGCTGCCAGTGACGGCGAGGCGAAGGCGGGGCCCTGCCGGCTTCCCTACGGGGCCGCCCCAAAGTCGGGGATCTTGAGGGGTTCGCCGCCCCTGAGCGCCGACTGGTGGGCCACGATGCCGGGGGCCGTGTAAGCCATGGCTTCCCAGACGTTGACCGCGGGGTGGCGGTCTTCGAGGATGGCGCTGATGAACTCGTGGGTGAGGAAGGTGTGGGAGTTGCCGTGGCCGGTCTTGACGCGGAGAGGTTCCGGGAGGCGGTCGAAGAAGTCGGGGACGGGATAGGGCTCGATGACGACCTGGCCGTCAGAGATGCGGATCACGGTGTTGGGTGAGCGCTCGGGGCGGGCCATGAGGAAGGAGAGGCGGTCGCCATAGAATTGGGCGCGCTCGGTGCCGCCGGCGGCGACGTGCCAGAAGACCGAGATGCGGGCGCAATGCCCGCCTGAGGTCTTGAAGAATCCGGTGGTGTTCCAGAACGGGTTCCTGTAGCGGTTGGCGCGCAGGATGGGGTGCTGGTCGCCCCAGCCGACGGCCTGGACTTCGGTGAGGCGTTCGCCGGTCACCGGGACGACCATGCCGGTAGAGTGGGTCGGATAGAGCATGGGCGGGTAGCCGAAGCGCCAGGTAGGCGAGCCATCGGATTCGTACATGAGGGGCAAGAGGCCTTCGTGGTGGTATTCCGCCTCCGAGTAGAAGATAGTTCCGAACTTGCCTTGGCGGGCCCACTCGCGCGAGAGGATGATCTCAGGGCGATAGTAGCTGGTCTCGGCCATCATGTAGCGGAGGCCGGTGCGGCGGACCGACTCCAGTAGCCGCTGGAGCTCTTCGAGGGTGAGGCCGGCGGGAACCGCGCTGATGACGTGCTTACCGGCATCGAGGGCCTGAACCGACATCTCGACGTGGAGCGGCGCGGGAGTGAACAGCGCCACGGCGTCCAGTTCGCGGTGGCGGAGGAACTGCCGGTACTCCTTGTAGGTGGCGTCGCAGCGATAGACCTGGGTGAGGCGGGCCAGGCGGTCGTCACGGAGGTCGCAGAGGGCGGTGACGCGGGCGTTGGGGTGGAGGTGCCATTGAAAGGTGGCGCCGAAGTTGCCGCCGACGACACCGATGCGC
>Ga0315312_1003174_pt1 | contig 10730 bp, 8 predicted proteins | sample TDP7_MG_FD_203629 | JGI IMG/M metagenome (GOLD analysis project Ga0315312, IMG submission 203629) | Freshwater sediment microbial communities from Lake Towuti, South Sulawesi, Indonesia - TDP7 | ecosystem: Environmental > Aquatic > Freshwater > Lake > Sediment | place: Indonesia: South Sulawesi... | reverse complement strand
ACCGAAACAGCTTCCCGACGGGGTAACAATCAGAGGCGACATAAACACCCTCCTCGTCGGAGACCCTGGTACAGCCAAGAGTCAGCTGCTTCAGTATGTTGCGAGAATCGCCCCTAGAGGATTGTACACGAGCGGCCGAGGAACTACGGCAGCAGGGCTCACAGCAGCCGTTCTGAGAGAAAAAACCGGAGGGATGGTTCTTGAAGCCGGCGCGCTTGTTCTTGCTGATAAAGGAGTCGCCTGCATCGATGAGATAGACAAAATGAAGCCCGACGATAGAGTGGCGATACATGAAGCGATGGAACAACAAACCGTAAGCATCGCGAAAGGTGGCATCGTTGCAACGCTCAATGCGAGAGCCTCCGTATTGGCGGCGGGTAATCCTGCTCTTGGAAGATACGATCCTTACCGTAATATAAGTGAGAACATTAACTTGCCTGTGACGATTCTTTCGCGGTTTGATCTGATCTTCGTGATGAGGGATGTTCCAGAGGCTGAGCTTGACAGTAGAATGTCAGAGCATATTCTGGTTCTTCATAAGATGAAGACTACTCCAGAAGAGGCGCCCCTCCCGCCAGTGCTTCTCCGAAAATACATTAGTTACGCTAAGAGGATTGAGCCGGTTCTCTCTGATGACGCGGTAAAGGAGTTGCGAGAGTTCTACTTGCGGATGCGTTCGATCTCTGGGTCTGCTGAGTCGCCCGTTGCAATAACGCCTCGGCAGTTGGAGTCTTTGATAAGACTTTCTGAGGCGAGAGCGAGGTCATTTCTGAGGGATAAGGTTACAGTTGAGGATGCGAGAGCCATAATAAGACTCGTCACCGTCTCGCTTCAAGATGTTGGGATAGATACGTCAACCGGGAAGATGGATATCGATGTAATAATGACTGGGATCCCGAAGAGCCTCAGAGATATAATGCAGACAGTAATCAGTACTGTGGCGGAGATGGAGAAGGAGACAGGATTCGTGGAAGAGGCTCCGCTGTATGAAGCTTTGAAGGAGAAAGGCGTGGAAGTGGAGAGGGCTAGAGCAGCTGTCAGTCAATTGCTTCGACAGGGAGTGCTCTACGCGCCGAAGCCTGGCCAGGTAAAGAAAACTCGCGCATGAGTGAAGGTAGAATTTGAATCTTGAAGATCTCAGAGCTGGCTTTGCCGAAGAATATCAAAGATGTTCTTTTGGAGAATGGCTATGACAACCTCTATCCTCCTCAAGAGGATGCCATAAAGGCGGGAGCGCTTCAAGGAAAGAACGTAGTTCTGGCTAGTCCAACCGCCTCCGGAAAGACTCTGATCGCTGAGCTCTGCATACTCAAGAATATTCTTGAGAAGGGAGGGAAAGCTCTCTATTTAACGCCGCTCAGAGCTCTTGCGAGCGAAAAATTTGAGGAGTTCCAAAAGTACAAGATTCTCGAGAAGGAATCTGGAGAGAAGATTAAGATCGCTATAACAACTGGCGATTACGATAGCTCAGACAATTGGTTAGCCAAGTTCGATATTATCGTCGCTACGAATGAGAAAGCGGACAGCCTTCTTAGACACAGGCCTCTCTGGATGAGTGAAGTTACAACGGTTGTCGCTGATGAGATTCACTTACTTACCGAGCCTGAAAGAGGCCCAACACTTGAGGTCGTTTTGACGCGATTAATGGAGATCAACCCCAAGATACAGATTATCGCGTTGAGCGCTACAGTCAGGAACGCGGAAGAAGTGGCGCAATGGATAAAGGCGTTCCCGATCACAACGGACTGGCGGCCTGTCCCTTTGAAAGAGGGCGTCTGTCAAGCCGGAGAGATCCAGTTCAAGGATGGATCTGCAAAGATGATCCCAGCGATAACTGGGAACCCCTTATTCGATATTTCATTGGATGTCATCCACAATGGCGGGCAGGTTCTAATCTTCACTGAAACAAGAAAGAGCGCTGTTGACACAGGAAAGAAAGCGAGCGCAGTGCTCAAATCGTTCTCCAAGATAGATAAGCGTACTCTTAATGCTATAGCTGAAAAGATACTTTCGACAGGTGAGAAAACTAGGCTCAGCGAGGTTTTGGCTGAACAGGTTAAGCTAGGTTCAGCTTTCCATCACGCAGGACTGACGGGCGCGCACAGGCGGATAATAGAGGACGCGTTTAGAAAGGGAGCGACAAAGCTGCTTGCAGCCACGCCGACCTTGGCTGCAGGGGTCAACCTGCCTGCGCGAACCGTACTCATAAGCAGTTACGAGAGATATGAAGCCGGCTATGGAAGGTACCCGATATCTGTACTTGAATATAAGCAGCTTTGCGGCAGAGCTGGAAGGCCGAAGTACGATCAGTTTGGTGAGGCTGTTCTCTTGGCTAAGAGTCCTGATGAGCAGGAATATCTGTTTGAGAATTATGTTCTTGCTCAACCTGAACGTCTTTGGTCTAAGCTCGCTGTCGAGAGGGTTCTTAGGCCTCATGTCCTAGCGACGATTGCTTCAGGTTTTGCGCGTACTGAGAAGGGTCTGTACGATTTCTTCTCCAAGACCTTCTATGCGCATCAATATGACCCTCGAATGATTCGTTCCAGAATCGGTGAGATTCTAGCTTTCCTCTGTAAAGAGGAGATGGTGAAGCTGGATGGTGCGAAGCTCTTTGCAACACAGTTTGGGAGGAGGGTCTCAGAGCTCTACATAGATCCTGTTTCAGCTGTCATGATTAGGGATGGCCTCTACAGGAGAGCCGCGAAGATCACTGAGTTGAGCTTTCTGCATCTGGTCTGCCACACTCCAGATGTGGGTGCGAAGCTCTACCCGAGAAGGAGGGAAGCGGATCAGCTGGGCGTTCTGGCTGATGAGCATTCTGATGAGTTTATGTCGAAGGTTCCAGATATGTGGACTGAGGCTGGTGACTATGAGGAGTTTCTCGCCGAGCTGAAATGTGCTAGAGTTGTCTTAGACTGGATTGATGAAGCGACTGAGGATGAGATTTTGAAATCTCATAGAGTTGAGCCCGGAGATCTCTTGAGGCTGATTGAGATATGTGATTGGCTTCTTTACGCTACTCATGAGTTGGCGCGTCTCTTCAATCACAAAGACTTGCTGCCTAAGATAGGTGAGCTGAGGGTTAGAACTGAGAACGGCGTAAAGCCTGAGCTTGTTCCACTCGTGCAGCTTGAAGGGGTTGGCAGAGTGAGAGCGAGGCTTCTTTTCAACTCTGGCTTCAAGAGTATTAGCGATTTGAAGAGCGCGAGTGTTTCCGCTCTTATGAATGTGCCGTTGATAGGTCCTGCTGTCGCTCGGAAGATAAAGGATCAAGTTGGAGGAAAGACAAAGGCTGAGGAATGGGAGATCTTGAAGAAGGAGGAATCGAGTGAACAAGCTCTTCTAACAGGGTATTAAGCGGCGTTCAATCGCTCTGGTATCAAGTGGGTTCCATCGCAAGTCTTGCCGCTGTTCAGGTCTGAGAACCCCTCGCGGCATGTAGCGAAAGTCAGTCCATTAGATTCAACGAGACGTTTGAGTTCTTGTAGGAGCGGTCTGCGGAATGAGTGTGGAGCGTATCTCGCTCGCCCTTTCGGTTCTCCCTCAGCCCAATATATCCGTTCTAAACGGTCTCGAAGATGAGGGAACGCTGAGTTTATCCTCTTGAAGTTATCTGCTTTAGCTTTGTAGCTTGAGGCGACTATGTGCTTTGCTCCTGCTTTCGCTACTTCTTCGATTAACTGTTCAAGTCGCCCTAAGTCGTCGTTTATTTCAGGGATGATCGGATCTATCCTGATAGAGCATGGAATATTCGCCCCTGCTAACATCTTGATCGCTTCCAACCGTTTGTCCGGCGAGGGCGCTGACGGCTCAAGGAGCTTCGTTATCTCGGTTTGAAGTGTGGTTATGGTCATGCTAACGCTGCATCTTGCTTGTTTAATGATGTCTACGTCTCTTGTGACCAAGTTTGATTTTGTCATTAACAGAACTTTGAATCCGTTTTGGGTTAGCAGTGGCAATGTTTCTCTAGTTAAACTTGTTGATATCTCCATAGGGACATATGGGTCTGAGCTACTAGCGATCGCTATCGGTATCCTTCGGTCGAGTCTTCGTATCTCTCTACCTAATCTCTCGAGTAGGTTGTCTTTCGGTCTGCAATCAAACGCGTTTGGGATGTATGATGTAATGTAGCAGTAAGCGCATCTATGTGAGCAGCCTGTGTATGGTGAGAAGCTGTACTTAGGTGGGCAGTGGCATAAAGGGCTCCTCCATGGGTCGAAAGGCGTGATCAGAGGCATTACGATTCTTCTCTTCCTCCATATCGGAGCGTCTTCCAAGTAGAAAAAGGCGTCGACGAGTTTCGAAAGCTTTTTTGAATCTTAGCTATTTGATTATTGGCTTGAGTTGTACTCGCGTGTCTATGGTTACTCAGCGTGTTCGTAAGTCTCGTTTCATAAGGCTTTTCGATCGGACTCCTAATGGAATCGTTTGCCCCCATTTCTGGTTGCTCGCATGGGCTGACGGCTGCCCATACCGTTGTGCGTACTGCTATCTTCTGGGAACTTTCCGCGGCCACGTCGAGCCTGTCTTCTTCTCGAATCTTGATCGTTTGGACAGGGAGATCAACCGATTCCTTGCTTCGAATTCCCAGTGTATTCTAAACGCCGGGGAGCTTACTGATAGCTTGGCGATTACCGATAGCGTTCCAATTAGGTTGATTCGACGTTTCGCCCGCCAAGATAGGAACAAGCTCTTGCTCTTAACTAAGAGCGCCAATGTGAGAAATCTGTTAAGTCTCGATCACAATGGTCAGACGATCATCAGTTTCAGCATTAATGCGGTTGGGGTTTCGAAGCGTTTTGAGAACGGTGCCCCCAGCTTGTCGGAGCGTCTTGAAGCTGCTGGCATGTGCAAGGATGCAGGCTACCCCATCCGTGTACGTTTGGACCCTATGATCCCAATTGAGGATTGGCAGGATATGTATGAGCATGTTGTTGATGAGATTAACATTCTGAACCCTGAGAGGGTTACGCTAGGCGCTTTAAGGTATTTCCCTGTAGCCAAAGTCTTTGCTGGAAAGCTTGGTAGAGATATCTCTGTCTTCGATTACGCGGTTGAACGCAGTCTTGATGGCAGGAGGCGTCTTCCGAAGCTCTTGCGCGTAGAGATGTATCGGACAGCTTTGAAGAGGTTGAAGATCCCTGCGGCTGTTTGCAAGGAGACTAGGGATGTTGTTGAGCTGCTCGGCTTGAATCAACGATGCAACTGCACTCTGTAGCCAGTTATCTCTGAGCGGGTTGTAATGAGTCAAGATTATATGTAGCCGAAGGTTTCTTATGGCTTTACATCTCCGAGAATTGAAGCATGAAACCGTCCTCTAGGTGATGTTTGGTTGGCAAAAGTCTCACTCAGATACGGCAAAAGCGTCCTCACTTCAAGTGTGCCTGATGAGAATCTTCTCGAGTTGATCGAGCCCAGAGATAAGCCGGGAGTCGCGAACTCGAGTTCTGAGATTCTTCACGCACTAGGTGATCCGTTGAAGAGCAAGAGGATTCCGGAGATAGCCAAGAAGGGCGACAAGGCTGTGATCGTGGTTGATGATGCTACGAGGAGCACGCCGAGCCGCTTGATGGTTTCTCCAATTCTCAATCAACTCAACTCTGTCGGCGTTCAAGATCGGGATATCACTGTTATCTTCGGCAGGGGTAGCCATAGGCTTGTTACCCCCGAAGAAATGAGGAACCTAGTTGGCGACGAGGTTATGCATAGAGTTAAGGTTGTGAATCACGATTGTCGAGCGCCAGATCTTGTTCATGTTGGTGATACGAGTAGGGGAACGAAGGTTTACTTGAACAAGGCCTTTGTCGATGCAGATGTGAGGATACTGACTGGCGATGTTGAGCTCCACTATTATGCGGGTTACGGTGGGGCTAGGAAGAGTGTTCTACCTGGGGTAGCTGGTATCGAAAGCATTATTCATAATCATCAGATGGCGATCGACCCGAAAGCGAAGCTTGGTAATATTGAGGGGAACCCTATTCACTTAGATATGATGGAGGCGGCGAAGCTCGGTCGAGTTGACTTCGTCATCAATGTTGTGATGAATACAAATAGTGAGATAGTCAGCGTCTTCGCAGGCGATTTGGAAAAGGCCTTTCTCGAAGGCGTTAAGGTCGTGGATGAAATCTACAAGGTCCCTACAAAGAGTGAAGCTGACATAGTTTTGACTGATGCTGGTGGAAGCCCTAGAGACATAAACTTCTATCAAGCCCACAAGGCCTTGGAAGCTGCTATAAACATAGTTCGACCTGGAGGCGTCATAGTTCTTGCTGCTGAATGTCCTGAGAGTAAAGGAAGCCAAGCTTTCTACGAGTGGATGAAGAGATGCAAGAACTCGAAGGAAGTTGAAGATGAGATCAAGAAGAACTTTGGTCCCGGAGGGATAACCGCCTTCACGATGTACAAGGCTCTTGAAAAAAGTGCGATAATCAGTATCACTGATCTTCCTGAATACGAGTCCAAGAATATCTTGAGGTTGAAGCCGGCTAAGACTTTGGATGAAGCTTTGAAGATGGCATTCGATATTGTCGGTGAGGATGCCAAAGTTTCAGTTCTACCGATGGGTTCTTTGAGCCTCCCAGTCTTGTCGAAGGATTAGACCTTAACTTCCGTGGAGAGTAGCTGGTTCAGTAGCATCAAAACTCCTACGCTGTCCTCGATGTTGTAGAGGAGACAATCCAGATCTCCGCGACTTTGGAATCTCTCGTATGCGTAATGGTATTTACTGCCATCGATACTAGTTATCGTCCTGTTGATACCGAGCTCTTTCTCTACTCTTTTTTGGCTGTAGCTTGAGAATGGAAAGGTCCTAGCGATATCGTAGGCGTCTATGTGCTTTAGCCTCATCTCGATCTCGCGTAGATCGACTCCATGTACGTTTCCTCGAAACTGTAGGTAGGGTAAGTCGAATCTGGATCCGTTGTATGTTGTTAAGGTGCCTTCCGGTAGCGTTGAGAGTATCTCTCTCGTTCTCACAAGCAGCTCTCTTTCTTTCTCCGGAGGAAATAGGATGGATACGACCACTAGCCCGTTCTGTATCCTGCTTGTTTCTGAGACTGCGAGGGTTAGTGAGACTACCGGATCGTCTTTCTTTTCTGGGAAGCCGCAGGGGCTGTATGTTTCTATGTCTAAGCTTATTAATGGTAGTCGTAGGATCTGCAATACATATCGGATTCTTTTCGGAGGTCGTTTTCTAATAAGTGACGGAGAGTGAGAAAAGTGAGCTACCTTCGGAGCTCGTGGATCACTTCATCGATGGAGTTATAGATCTTTTCGGGGATGGCTTGGAGTAGCTCCGATACATGAACTCTTCTTTCAGGCGTTAGATCTATGATCTTCCATCCCTGATCCTCTATCAACTTCTGCTTCGTGGCTGGGAACTTTGGGTCTTCACGGAGCGCTTCTCTCAATGATTCTGGGCCTGTGCTTCCTGTTGCCATTGGAAATTTTCCTGATAGTTTGTATGTTTTGAGTCTAGCCGCATCCTTGTACATCTTGACTCCGTGGAATGTGAGTGCAGCTCTCCCGTATTCGTTTCTCTTCGATTTCTCATCGATCTCCTCGAGCTCTTCATCTGTGAACTGGTAGATGTTGTGGCTCCCCTTCCCGAACAGTCTTGTGTAGAGTATATCCGACTTAACTACTGGTTCTTCTTTGGATAGGTCAACGCAATGGATTATTTCGTGTTCTCGCATCAATTCGAGAAGTTCTAATGGTAACGGTGCGTTCTCAGGCCTTCTTATCTCCCACGCTATCTCTATTCCTTCATGATCTGATCGTTTGAAGAAGTTGTCTATCGACTTTATCTTTGCTTCGTCATATCTCAGATCAGCTGGTGTCTGTATGTGAAGGATACCTGCCCTCAGGATTCTGCAGATCGTTATAGTTCTTTCAAATGTTCGGAAAGCTTCATCTACTGGTTCGAGCTGATACTTGTGGGTTAGATCTCTATGGCATCTTACTGAGAATTCGAAGTCTTCCGGCACGCGTTTCCTCCATGATTTGACCTGCTGTATCTCCGGGCGCTCGTAGAATGTTGAGTTGACTTCAACGAAGTTGAATGCTTTCGCGTAGGCTTCTAGGCTGTCGAGTCCCGGGATCTGGAAGTATGCCCATCCTCCTGCGCCGATTAAAGTTTCGGTCATCTCTTCGGCCCACTGTTTATATTGATTGGGAGTCAGCTATATCTTGTGTTTGTCTCGGTGCGGTTGCATGGGTAAGATTCTTCTCGGGACTTCCGGTTGGTCTTACGATGACTGGGTTGGGGTCCTCTATCGTGACCGCAAGGAGAGTAAGCTTAGTGCTTATGCTAGGGTGTTTCCGACAGCTGAGGTCGATTCAACCTTTTATGCTTATCCTTCTAGGGGTACGGTGATGGGTTGGTCCAGGTATACTGGCTCGGACTTCGTTTTTACTGCGAAGCTTCCTCAATTGATCACTCATGAGAAGGTTCTTGACTTAAAGAGCGGGGTTAAGGATGACGTTAGGCGGTTCTGCGATTTAATGTCGCCTTTACAATTGAACGGTAAGCTTGGCTGCATTCTCATCCAGCTTCCTCCGGGTTTTAAACTTGATTTGGAAAGGCTGGAGGGGTTCTTCGATATTCTCCCCAGCGACTTCAGGTTCGCTGTCGAGTTTAGGCATTTGTCTTGGTTGAAGGCCGAGACCTGGAAGCTTCTCGAGAAATATAGTATCGCATACACGATCGTTGATGAACCCCTGCTTCCTCCAGAAACTGAGGTTACTTCTGACTTCGCCTATTTCAGGTGGCACGGTCGAGGCCGTAGACCTTGGTACAACTACCGTTACAGTGAGGAAGAGTTGTCTCCTTGGATTCCGAAGATCAATGAGACTATCAAGAATGTCAAAGTTGCGTACGGCTACTTCAACAATCATTACCACGGTTATGCTGTTGAGAATTGCTTGCAGGTTCTCGAGATGCTCGGTGTTCTAACTCCGAGTCAGGCTCAGACTAAGAAGCGCGTTGAAAAGTTTAGAGTTTCTGGACTCGGAGCTCCAAGCGAGGAGGGAGTCGCCAAGCTCACGGCTTTTGTGCCCGAAGCAAAGGTGGCTGAGATGGGTCTCGGTGATCTCTTAAACGCATTTATTGACAGGCCTAGATTGGAGAGGGCTAAAGCAATTGGCGATGATGAGTTGAAGGTTGAAGAGTTTTCTGACAGGCGTTTGATTGCCTCTATCCGTGAGTACCATATTATGATTGATTCCAGTGAGCGCATTATTCGTCATGATTGTGCTGATTGGAGCCGATCTCTATCTCTGAAACAGTTTTGTAAACATCTTGGAAAACTGTTCCTGTATCTTCCGAAAGATGAAGCGCTTAAGATTCTCCGCAAGATCTATTCTGAGCGGGATGATTGGGGGTTTCAGCCCTACGTAGTCTAGTTCCATGTGAAATTGGGCTTTAAAAATGGATTTTGAGAAAGAAGCGTTTCCAAGATCATGGCTACGACATGCGGTGACGTCGCACCTTCGTTTGGCATCACGGACGAGGAGCTCGGCGTAATGCTGACAAAATCATAACGTATCAAGAAGCCTATTACCTCAGCGACGACCTGTCGGGGCAGGCCTGTTTCTCTAGCCAATTCCTCTAATCGAAGCCTTTGTTTGATAACAAGAGATGCCCAAATTGCATTTAACGCGCTCGCATCTTTCATGATTCAACGACGCTCTATTAATTGCTTGCTGTTTCAGCCCCTTTTGTGACCTGAGTGTCCTCTTGAATTTTCTTCGTCGTCCCCCTGTCCTTTATCGTTATGTTTATCTTTGTCTCTTCCATGTCCTTGGCCTTGAGCCGTTGTTGAGCCGTTTTTCCAGTTCTCGCTCTTCGCTTGTCCCTCGAAGTTGAAGAAGAATTGGGATGCTAGTTTGCTTTGGGGCGAGAAGAATGTAACTTCACCGGTTGTTGAGTCTATTCTGCCATGGAGTATCAATTCATATGTGTTTCCGTTGAATTCGACTTTGCAGTTTATTTGGATCAGACCGTTCTTTGTGTTGAATACGCCTGATCCGTTAAGCACTTTGTAAGTTTGCCCGTTTATGGTTAATGCACCCGAGGTTATGTTGACTTTGGCTGAGATGTTTTTGGGGTTTGAGAAAGTGTAGTTCCCGTTGAGCAATAGTGTGGCGTTGCGCGAATCCGCGTAATACCCGATCGAGTATGCGGAGCCGTTGACTTCCAGATAGAAACTTTCTAGCGTTCGAGTGTATCCCGTTGATGTTTCATCGTTTGGTCTTGCTTGGGCTATGCTTTGGTATAAGAGTGCGAGAGCGAGGAGCGAGGCAATTAGGAATGAAGCTAAGATCGGGGATGCTGTCTTCATGGTTCGGTCGCCGGCCATATAGGATTAGGTTCGCTCGCGTACTTAAGTGTTTTTATGTGGCGCACAGGTACTATTTTCGCCCGACGACTAAACTTAAGAACGATGTCCTCATATTACTCAATTTACTCTAAAATGTAGTGGATGTGCCGAGTTTGTCTGATAAGATCGCGATACCAGTGGGGCTCTTCATAGGGTTTATTCTCGCTTTCTTCTATGAACTCTTTCTCCCGGTATTGGAGTTCGATCTCAAGAGCCTAGTCGTGTTTCTAACCGTTCCCAGTTTGGCTGGGTTTGTTACTGGTGCGCTTGATAGACGGAGTGCACTTGAGAACGGTCTCTTGATAGGCGTCTTCTCAGGCGTCGTTAATGTTCTATTGGCTTTGATGAGAA
>Ga0315312_1003173_pt1 | contig 10730 bp, 6 predicted proteins | sample TDP7_MG_FD_203629 | JGI IMG/M metagenome (GOLD analysis project Ga0315312, IMG submission 203629) | Freshwater sediment microbial communities from Lake Towuti, South Sulawesi, Indonesia - TDP7 | ecosystem: Environmental > Aquatic > Freshwater > Lake > Sediment | place: Indonesia: South Sulawesi... | reverse complement strand
TCCAATATGAAGCGGAACAGTTGAGCTAGAAACCGAAGTTGACTCTCTCTATGGGGAAGTCTCGTTGGAATATACTCGATCGAGAGCGGGCTTTCATTCTTGAAGATCGTCGGCCTTGAGATAGCTTCCTTTATTATTTCCATCGACAATCTTGATTAAGCCCCTTAAGAGAATACCTGCAGCGTTCTATTTGCTTTTTGTTCTCTAGAAAGGATAAAAAGCTTAGAGGAAAGCGAAAGTAACTCACCTCACCTTTTGATTGATGCGAATCGAATTCCAAGCGACCCCCCAACCCCCTCTATCATGCAAATTGACGCATAGGTTCCGCGTTAAGCATAGAGAAGTGGCGGAAACCATTATGCGGAATCTGTCTGCCCGAAGACAGACACGCAAATCATCCCATTCTAAGGAGCTGTGGGGTTTCTCACTCGACTCCTCGCTAGAACTTTCTACTCAAAGCAACCCAGAGATGGTCACTCAAAGGCCGTTGAAGTTTCCGATAGACGCCACTCTTCTTCACGATCACTCTATGTCGCGAAGCCGTTATCCTCCCTATGGATGAAGCGTTTATGCCTATCGAGTAGAGCTTGGACAATATTTTGTCGGTCATTTCTGGAAGACAAGTGATCAAGAGCGATCCGGAGCTTATCAGTCTTAGAGGATCTATCTTAAAGAATCTGCAGATCTCCAAGGTTTCAGGTTCGCTCATCAATCTATCTTCGTAGACTTCAAAGCCTTTTCCAGAAGCATCAGCCAACTCGTGAAGCCCACCTGCAACCCCACCCTCAGTTGGGTCATGCATCGCTGATACCCCGCCAAGATCGAATGCTGTTAAGGCGTCCTTGACGACGCTAATCCTGTCGTAGAAACTCTCCGCTCTCCTCACGAACTCTTCATCAAATTTTCTCAACAGCATCTTGCGTCTATCTGAGGCGAGAATAGCTGTACCTTCGACTCCTACCCCTTTCGTCAGTATTACATCGTCTCCTTTACGCGCCATGCCTGTAGTTACGTAGCGGCCCTTCTCAACAACTCCGACGCAGAATCCGACTATGAGCGGGTGATCTATTCCAGGCGTGATCTCCGAATGACCACCTATGATCCCTATGTCCAGCCTCTTGGCGGCCTCATGCATCTCTTTGCATATTTTCCTTACACGATCCTCACGCGTGTCTTTAGGAAGCATCATCGTGGATAGAAACCACCGCGGCTTCACGCCGCGTGTAGCGACATCGTTGGCTGAAACGTTCAGCACTAGCCATCCAATCCTTTTCAATGCACCACTTATCGGGTCGCATGAAAGAGCCATAAGATCCTTGCCAACACGTACGATCGCAGCGTCTTCTCCTTTGGCTGGCCCTTGAATTACATCCGTTCGTTTAACACCTAGATACTTGAAGACTATTCTTTCAAGAATCGTAGGAGAGATCTTTCCGAAAGGAAAACTCAATTGCGGTCACTCCGGGGATGATGTTTGCTTCTCTGCATGAAACTTCTCGAACTGAATACTACAACTTGAGGCTATCAACTATTTAGACTTGTAAGCGTGTGTTTGTTTTATTATATGCGTTTAGGAGTTGAGTGGTGGTGCAGGTTCAGCGGGAGATGGATCTTGTTGAGGATTGGTTGTCTTCTTATGCTTCTGGTACGCGGCCTGTGATCGGCTGTGTTCTCAGGAAGTTTCTGCGTAGTGTCGGTGCCACCGCTGCGGAAGAGTAAAGAGAAAACTCCGATGTGAAAACTGCAGCTACGACTGGACGGAAGAAAGAGGCAGGTGGGAAGGTTCCCGTTTCTTTCCTCGAACTCGTCGGTAGAGGACCGCGCAGCCAGAGAGGATGGCTCCTGCAAACAGTATGGTAGCCGGTATGACGAGCCATGTCACTGCATTATCAGCGGCACGATTTGCTTCCTCAGCCAGAAGTATCGCCTGGGTATAGTTCTCTTCGATCAAAGCTTTTCTGGCGTCTTCCAAGAGGTTTTCCGCTCTATCCAGATAGATCGTCCTCCCCTCTGCCTTCGCCCTGTTAACAACTTCTCCCGCTTGGGCGACCGCTTGTTCTGCTTTGCTTCTGGCTATGGCTCCGCCGAGATTAATGGTGTAGGTGTTGCTAGACTGCTCATTCACATGAATTGTGAAATTTGCCGTGAAATTCTTGGTGCTGACAGTGATGTTGTAGTCGCCTGCGAAGCCTCTGAACTCTACTTGACCATTCGCATCTGTCCTCATATGCAAGCGGGTCGTCCAATCCTCGGTGATAAGCTTTTTCAGTGCATAAAACGATTGCCTAGGGAAATAACTTACGTTAAGCAGTCCCCGATCGGCCTTCATGTGGTCTTCATCTAAGGCGTAAGAATATGTTATCTCTCTAATCCATGGCTTGCTGAAGGCGATCGTGTAGAATTTCTCAACCCACTCTGCCTGAAGTGCTTCGTCCCAACTTCTGCTATGCCAATACCCAAGGTTGGAAGTGAAATTTCCAGGCACATGGAACTGGATGTGAATAGGCGCAGATAATGTGCAATACCAATCGAGTATACGTGAGATTGACGCTAAATCCATGAAAGAATGCGGTACTCGCAGACCAAATAACCCGAACGTACCTACACTTGGGAATTCGTATAATGAACCATACTCTATGCATAGAACCATTCCGTCCCGATCGATACCGTACTCGTCAAGGCATGAGAAGAAGGTATAAGGATCTAACGTATACTCGTCACCCGCCTGGTAGAAAATGGCAGCTTTATCGCAGCCAGGGTCATCAAAGAATACTAGGATTTTTGATGTGGGATCAGCGCTCTTAACGGCTGTTACTCCAGCCTTGATCAGGTCCATCATTTGTTCTCTAGTGAATCCTAAAGAATCAGATTCATAATGGGGGTTGCCAATTATTGTCCAATAATCAATGTAATCTGAGTACATACTGACCAACTTGTGCACATGTTCGTAAATCCTACTTTTCAGCTGCTCAAAACTGAGATTTACAAGACCGGTATCCCATGATTGAGGACCAGGTTCTAGAATGATAAGAGCTTGAGATCCAAAGTGAAAGCCCATATTTCTTAGTAGCTCGACATCAGCCGGTGGGTTTTGATTAAAATTATACTGACCGAGAGTACGCTCTGTATTCCACCAGTAGAGCCCAAGCAGCCCATAGTTCATCCCTGCCTCCATAAAACGCCCGTATGCACGTAAATCTAGAAACCCATCCAAGGCCGCCCCAAACAGAAAGTCATGTGTGATCTGAGTAGCCCCGACATCCACACCGTCCATAGGCTTGCCGTTCCCATCGACAAGTTGCAGAATAGCGTTGCCCTTCCGGTATTTCTCAATATCTTGGAGAGCTTTTTCCAGTTCCAAGCTCTCCGCAGCCCATAATGTTCGATTGAGGCACAAATCCGCAAAATGCGCTTTCTGCACGTCACTCGCCATTGAATTGGCTTTCAGCAAGACCTCCCATGCGGACTGGATGTTTAAGCACAGATCCTTGGAGAAGATATAGCCCTCACTTAGACATTTTTGGTAGCTCTCCTTCAGGAGCCTGCACTCCGTCCTCGCAAGCTCATAGTTCAGGTTTATAGTTATCGTCTCGCCCTGCCTTGTAAGTGTAAAACCTTCGCCCCCATTGTCAGCTCTTAATATCACATGGCCGAAACCCGGCATAGTCCAGGGGAGATTAAGGACCTGCGGCGTGTTAAGGTCTAGCATGAACGTACCGCGATCATGACAGAATACGCCTCGAGTCACTCTCCAATAGAGATCCGTAGTATAGGCTGGAAATGCCGGATATTCGACATCCATTCCTGTAGGGAACTCCTCGACCAGAGTGCCGTTTGAACCATATGCTTCAAGTTTCACCGTACCTGCAGGTCCTAAATTGAAATTCTGTTCTATGGAACTCCTGTTCTCTGTACTGATAATATGGTCAGTTATTGGCAACCACTCTTTACTATTCCAAGCCACCATTATTCGACAGCCTTCGTAGACAGGCAGTCCCTCGTGAGATGGTTGAGCGACATCGAGGCGTTTCGGTCTATCAAAAGAAAGGACGTAGTGTCCGCCAGCATCTGTAATAGCATATCCATAGTCCACCCATGGTGGAGCAAAACTATTAGCAATGACCCATACACCCTTGACCGGATTACCTTCAGTGTCACAAACGTAACCGTGGATCTCGACAAAATCAGCCAGCGCAAATTCATGATGAGGAATAGACATAATTAACATTAGAACAATAAGAAGAAAACTGGCGATCTTCATTTCCAACTTTCCTTGTATTCTGAATGTATCTTTCGCCGCTCTTTAGTTCTTTTTTATGAACTTGAACCGTCATTTTTCGGATAGGACTCATTAAAAGAATGAAAGATAGACCTTTGGTTAATCATTTGACTGTACGCGGCTTCCGGATCTTCGCGGTCGAGTCTTTCGCCAATAGATGGTAACGCCGAGAACGACAAACGTACATATGATAGCAACGTACGCGAGTGAGCTTTCACTGAGTGGACCGATCGCGGTTGCAGTAGTATAGGTAGTTTCAGTTTTTTCAATCTCCAGCTTAGTCTGTGGTTTGAAGCTTCTTAAATTAGGGATCTTGATCTGGGGACCATCGTATGAATCAAAGACCTGCCATGTGCTTTCTTGCCAAATGAATACGTTGTTCAGGTATATTGTCTCAGGCGATTCAAGCGGTGAAAGTGAGACTTGCATTTCAACGATTTCGCCAAGCGCGTACGGGCAGTCAAAATAAATGTCACCCTCCTTCCAAGGCTCTTGCCAACAAGAGCACTGCGTCCCATTGCTTCTTACGGCCACATGGAATGTTCCAGAGTCTGTCTTGATTTCTACGGTGAAGGTTGCGTTCTTCTCTGGGCTATCGCCGAGAACCCTTATGCTAATATAGAGGTAGGATGAGTCTGCGAACGCGTACAGGTCCGTAATATCCGTGCCAGGGGGAGAGTTAAGCGCTACATCATTCTCCGGGTCCCTTAGGATAGGATTGAAGCCTTCAAAATCAGATAGCCTTCCGTTGAGCCTAATCCCAAGGGGATTGTCAATGTACGTTTTGCCAATTCTAACGACTTGAGAATACTGCCCATTCTCGTACAGAAGAATCAAGCTGCTAATGGCATTAAGCATCTCGGCCGATTTGGCTTTATTAACCGTCTCCAACCATTGGCGTATTCGATCGAGCTCTTGCAAAACATTTTGCGCGTCCAATTTTGTCGGCGGCTTGAAGTCTCTCAAACTCGGAATCTCGACTGGCTTTAAGCCGGTCGAATCAAAGTCCTGCTGAGTGCTTTGTTGCCAGATGAATACGTTGTTCAGGTATATCCTCTTAGGAGATTTAAGCTGGCGGAGTGGAATCCGCATTTCAATTACCTCACCAAAAGCATGCGCACATGCAAAGGAGATGTCACCCTCTTGCGGAGGTTGTTGCGAACATAAGCAGGCCCGTATTGGCTGTCCGGTGTATCCGGGGTCAGGCGTAAACCAGACTAAAAGGGCATGGAATGTGCCCAAGTCGGTACTGATCTCTGCTCCAAAACTCGCATTCTCGTCGGGTCGGTTCCCAAAAACGGTCATAGCGACATAAAGGTTGGAGGAGTCAGCGAAAGCATACAAAGCTGATAGATCCGCGCCGACGGCAGAATCTCTTTCCATGTCTCCCTGCGGGTCTGTTATGATCGGGGCGAAACCTTCAAAATCAGATCTGTACCCGTTAAGTTGAATCTCAAAGGGATTTTCAACGAAGGACTTGCCGGACTCGATGACTCGCATATATTGCCCAGCTTCATACAGATGAGTCAGGCTATCTACAGTTTCTCTTATCTTGGCTGATCTGGCTGGATTGACTTCCTGCGACCATTGCCATATTCGGTTCAGCTCCTGTAGGGTGCTTCGGGCATCATCGCGAATTCGGACGATCGCAGCTGCCTCCTCCTCTAGGATTTCGTTCTTAACGAACGCAATCCGATAGGAGACTGATGCACCGTCCTCTACATGGATGCTCACTCGCTTGCTAATACCACCGTGGCCAATGGTGACCACATACGTCCCTCCGAAACCATGGAATTCCAAGTCTCCATCGCTATCTGTGAATCCTAAGCCTGCCGTGCTCCAGCGGTTTGTGATCAGGTTCTTCAGCGTATAGTACGAGGTCTTTGGAATCAGTCTGGAGCTAGCGCGTTCGAATGGTCGTGGTCCGATACTCTCATCGGAGGTTGGCAGAGCGCTGGTGACGAACCACCAGCTGAGCGAGTCCGCAGTTGGCTTGCTGAATATGAGTGTGTAGAACGCCTCTACGTATGCAGCTTGCAGTGTTTCGTTCCAGTCAAGTCGGCCGTACCTCATCATTTCCGGCAACTGTCGGGACGGTACCGCGAATTCGGTTATGTGCATTCGCTTGCCGAGCGCTGCGAAACGATCAAACTTCTTCGAAACCTCAGTGAGTTGAAGCACTTGATTCTGCTCATAACTTGCGTTCAGGAACCTAACCGGGTTGAAGTAGCCAGGCCTAAACTGAACTCCGATCGCGTCAAAGTCTACGCCTTTGGAAATGAGAAGCTCGTACCAGTCATATGGGCTGATGTTGGGGAAATTGTATTCAGGCTCGCCGTCGATCCCGCCGAATTCGCCGAACGTATGATCTGTGTTAACAGTTATGGTCACATTTCTCTGAAGTGCTCGTATCATCGAGGCAGCCTCCTTCATCACGCGAACGTATTGATCAATGGTCAAACCTCCTCTTCCCCACTCATTCTGACCTTCATTTGAGAGTTCGTAGATGTCAGCGTCTGGAATGTGGCGAATCAGCTGCGAAATGAAATTGAGCGTTTCGTTCTCAAGTTGATCCGGAGTTAGACCTTCCAAGAACGAGGGAATGAGATGACCATAGTTCGGATCGTAGTACACTACCGGGTGCACCTTAGTTTTGAACCCGATGTTTCGAATATCTTCGAGCTGCTGTCGTTCGAGGAAGTTCCACTTATACTGCTGAGGATAAGGTTCTATCAGCTTCCAGTAGGCACACGCTACAAACAGGTTAAAGCCCGCTTGCTTCATCATGTCGGCGGAACCCAGTATAAACGGGTCGAAGTCGTTGAAACCGAATAGAAAGTTATGGTCGGTCTGGTTGAATCTTATCTCAACACCTTCCAAAGGGATGCCGTTTTCATCCACAACCGTGATTGTGACGTTGGATTTGCGATACTTCTCGATGTCCGCTTGTGCCTTCTCCACGAGTGCTCGGTCTGATGGGCTCAAGAGATAGAGGTAGGAAGGAAACGCGTCTTCTGCTCCAAAGTAGGTAACTCCATGCTTGGTCCAAGTGCTCGCGAAGCATTCTTGAGCAGAGGCAAATATGAGAACCAAGACCAGCACTCCGATTACTATCGAGCGTCGCTTGGAACACTTCAAATCTTCCGCTGTAGGCATCACGTCGCCTCTAAGCAGCTAAAATCTACAATTCATACTGGATTTTGGCATAATAGAAATCTTTCGTTAAGAACGACAAAGCAAGTCGAATCGGTCTCGTCAAAAGATAGGGGCGGGTTCGCGGTCCAGACAAGAATTTGGAGTTCCTTTTTTATGAACTTGAACCAGTGTTTCTTGGGGTAAATCTTATATAGCCAGTTCATAGCCGCCGCGCTCTTTCCGGAGGAACAAGGGGGTGGCTGGCTTCCACGATCGAGAACATACTCTGAAAGTAATAATTTTTTACCGAGGAGTCCTACAGGCTAAAACAAACTTTCCCCCGGCACTTGGACCGTGAAAGAAGAGTGAAAGTGATTTATGAGAATCCACTCCAACCTATTTAACCACAAAACCGAAACCATATAATTTGCAAAAAACCGCTCTATTTAGAGTTGTAATTCGAATCTGTCTTGGAAAAATCTCGTGCGTAAAAAGCATGTGGCAGGCTCTCGCACTCAAGATCTATATCACATAATCAACTGGGCCAGAGTCGTCATCGCCTACCAAGAAAATTAATAATATGCAGGCATAAAAACTTAGCAGACTAGGTCTTACGATGCGCGGCAAAGATGAAAGATATAAGGATTACGCCTATCGCTTTTGAAAGCATGGGCGTCAGATCAATGTGCACCTTGATCGAGACGCCTGACGTCAAGGTTCTCGTAGACCCTGGTGTCGCACTTGGACCTAGGTTTGGAGTCCTACCCCACCCCCGAGAGTATGAAGCGCGCAACAGCTGCCGCGCGAGTATTAGAGAAAACGCCAAGAAAGTGGACCTCATGGTCATTTCACACTATCACAACGACCATTATACTCCGAGCTTTACGGATACAGTTTGGGTTGGCTGTAGCGGTGAAGAGTCGAGAGAGATCTTCCAAGACAAGACGGTGCTCCTGAAGGATATTAGGAGTATGATCAACTTCAGTCAACGACATAGAGGTTGGATGTTCCAGAGGACTTCAGAGGACTACGTAAAGAAGTTCGAGGTTGCAGATGGACGGACATTCCAGTACGGCGAGACTGAGTTGAAGTTCTCTGAACCTGTCTTCCACGGCGAGGAGAACAGCGACCTAGGATGGGTCCTAATGCTCACTGTCCGCAGAAGTGAAAATGAGGTTATGTATGCTTCAGATGTTCAAGGCCCGATATCAGACAAAACAGCAAAGATCATCCTTGATGAGAAACCGCAGTTCTTGATAATGGGCGGCCCTCCTCTTTACTTGGCAGATTTCAAGATCGATACAGCTGTCGTTTCACATGGGATTGAAAATTTCGTCAGGCTGGTAGAGCTTATTCCAAGCAGTATTCTGGAACATCATCTGCTTAGAGCTGAGAATTGGAGGGAGTTTGCGAAACCTGTATTCGAAGTCGCGAGAAGGCTGAACCACACGGTCACGACCGGAGCTGAATTCGCTGGCTTGGAGAATAACTTGCTGGAGTACAATAGGCGAAGATTGTATGAGGAGGAGCCGCCGAGCGACGAGTTTTTGAGATGGACCAAGATTCCAAGGGAGAAGCAGAGGGTGACTCCTCCGCCCATTAGATAGAGATTATCGATGAAGAAGCTCGTTTCGTGAAGCGGTCACTGGAAGAAGCGTTGTTCTACATTTTGTTGGCGATTCTGAATTTTTGGCCGCAGTTTGGACATGAGAAGTACTTTATGTGAAGCGAAGGTCCTTTTCCGCTTTTTGGCTTCATGTTCCACTCTTTCTTCGGCTGTGCAACCTCAATTCCGCATTTTATACATGCTACCAGATGCGCCACCTCCTTTTGTTATGGAGGAGTAGTGAGGCACCGAGTGATAGGTCAGAGGCGAATTTGAAACATCGTGGGAGAACTATACATCTTATGTTCATCGATAAACGAGTTGATCAGATGAAGAGTGCAATCGGCTGCCTCACTCACGTTCTTTGCCTTGATGAGATAGCTCGACGCGGAAACGGCCATGGCGGGCACGGGATCTTTTTCCTCCTCCATGTCCTCCGGTATTATGCATATGTGGTATATTAATGTTCCGAATTCGGAACATAAAAGCTTCAATTTGCGCTGATAACCTTATTCCTCAAAACCCCTATCCGCTCAATCTCAGCTTCGATGAGATCCCCCGGTCTGAGAAGTTTCTTTCCCGGCTTGGCGTAGAATCCCACCCCAGCCGGAGTCCCAGTAGCAATGATATCTCCAGGCGTAAGCGTCATGACACGTGAGATAAAAGCGATGATCTGAGGAATCTTGAATATCATGTTGGCGGTTGTGCTGTGCTGCCTTACCTCTCCATTGACCCTCAACTCCATCTTCAAACGATGCGGATCTCCTATCTGGTCGCTGAGCACTAGACATGGACCGGTCGGCGCGAAAGTGTCGAAGCTCTTCCCCCTGAACCATTGCTTATCTTTGAACTGTATGTCTCTCGCTGATATGTCGTTGAAAACTGTGTACCCGCCGACATGGTTAGATGCATCTGGTTCAGATAGGTTCCTTCCCTCTTTCCCTATGACGACCGCGAGCTCAATTTCATAGTCCACTTCAGTCGAGATCTTCGGATAGACTACGCAATCATCAGGACCTACTATGGCTGTACTCGGCTTCGAGAAGAGAATCGGTTCTTCAGGAATAGGAACATGACCCTCCTCCGCATGGTCCTTGTAATTCAACCCCAAACAGATTATCTTGGGAGGAAGAGGAACAGGAGCCAATATGCGCACATCAGAAACATTCAGCAGTGCTCTTTGCCGTTCAGTTTTCCCAGAGCGCTTTTTCCGGAGCTCATGTGCGTATGCGACGAGGTTGGACGCATACTTCCTGACCTTTTCTCCAAGTCTAAGAAAATCGATGATCGTTGAAGGAAATGGGTCCAGTGTATTCGCGGTTTCTCCTCGTTCTGATAGATACAGCTGATGTGCTAGATTCAAATCGACTACAATCTCGTTCTCTAGTACGCCGAGTCTTTCTTCGTCATGAACCTTGAATGCCACCAGTTTCAATACGACTCTCCTCAATTGGAATGCGTCTGTTGACTAGATGCGTTAGGATTCGCTCAAAAGAGTTTCCTTGCTTTCGCAGCACTTATTGATGACAGAACTCTCGTAGGCTATCTCAGGTAGGAAGATTCGAAAGCCTTTACCAAAGAGGTATGCACATTCAGTATCAAGTCAACTCGGGAATTCTCTATGAGAGATGCGATAGAGCTGAAGAGGACGCTGAACGTCTTCGATGCAACATCGATTGGTATTGGAGCAATTGTAGGCGCAGGAATATT
>Ga0315312_1003172_pt1 | contig 10735 bp, 10 predicted proteins | sample TDP7_MG_FD_203629 | JGI IMG/M metagenome (GOLD analysis project Ga0315312, IMG submission 203629) | Freshwater sediment microbial communities from Lake Towuti, South Sulawesi, Indonesia - TDP7 | ecosystem: Environmental > Aquatic > Freshwater > Lake > Sediment | place: Indonesia: South Sulawesi... | reverse complement strand
GCCGTCCTCAGATCGACATTCCCATGTTGATCAATCTTTACCGGGCTGGAAAGCTAAAGTTGGATGAGCTATTGACGGGCCGGTACCCTTTCTCCCAGATCAACGAGGCCTATGAAGCCCTTGAGCGCGGAGAGGGTTTGCGGAGCATCGTAACATTCTGAGGGCGAATTCACCACGGTTTGACTACAGCGAGTTTGTCGGCGTCTTTACTTAAGGAAAACCCTCGGCACCCAGAGACTGATTGGAGGGACATAGGTAATCACTGCCAGGGGAACCAATAGCGCCAGCAGAAAAAGCCAGATGGCTCTGCTGATCTTCTCCAGGGAGACTTTGGCAATGCCGGAAGCGACAAAGAGATTGACCCCTACAGGAGGAGTGGCCAGGCCGATGCTCAGATTCACGACCATCACCACTCCGAAATGCAGGGGATCGATCCCCAATGACTTGACGAGGGGGAGCAGCACGGGTACAAGGATGATGATGACCGCCAGGGTCTCCATGATGCAGCCCATGAAAAGGAGGAAGAGGTTGATCCAGAACAGAACAAAGTACGGGTTCTGGGTCAGGAAGCGAATCCCTTCGGCTACTTTTTGCGGGATTCCTTCAGCAGCCAGAATCCAGGAAAAGAGCGAAGCATTGGCCACCAGCAGCATAATGGCCCCTGACATGATGGCTGTGTCTTTGAGAATAGGCCATAGCTTTTTCGGCTTTAATTCTCGATAGACGCAAAAACCGATGACCAGAGAATAAAAGACTCCCGCTCCGGCTGCTTCTGTGGGGGTGAAGATTCCCGTGAGGATTCCCCCAAGAACTAAGAGGGGCATGAGGATAGCTGGAAGGGCATCGAATGTGGTTTTAAAGAATTCCTTCCAGGTAATCTTGAAGACTCGAACTGGATGATTTTGTTTCACCGCATAGTATCGGGCGACCATCATCAAAGCCAAGGTAAACATCAAACCGGGAATGAATCCAGCTAAGAAAAGAGCTGCGATCGATACTTCAGTCATGGCTCCGTAGATTATAAAGGCAATACTGGGAGGAATGATAGGGCCAACCGTAGCCCCCACAGCTGTCAACCCGGCCGCGTATTCAGGTTTATACCCCTCTTTCACCATCGCGGGAATCATTACAGAACCGATGGCCGCCGTATCTGCTGATCCGGCGCCCGTGATGCCGGAAGAAAAATCCATGGCTACGAGAGTCACAAAACTCAGACCTCCCCGAATCCTCCCCACCAGCATGTTGGAGAAATTAACAATACGGGGAGTAATTCCGCAGGCATCCATTAGATTTCCGGCCAAGATAAAGAGAGGAACCGATATCAAAAGGAATGAATTCAGCCCGACAAACATCCTTTGGGGAACCAGGACTAAGGGGAGATTGGCCTGAATGATCGAAACGGCCCCACTGATCCCCAGGACGAATACGACGGGAACGCCAATGACCAATAAGAAGATGAAGATCCCAGCAATCAGCATTTCCTTTCCTCCCCGCAGTCAACCTGAAACATCGTATTGCTCAGGCCAATCAGGGAGAAAAGGGCCAAGAATCCAAAGCCGAGAAAGATGGGAAGATAGACGATGACCATGGGGATACCCAAAGCTGGGCTCACGGTCTTTGTATGCATGGAGGTCTGAATTAAGACTGTCGAGAAAGCGGAGGCCAATATAGAAAAAATCGCCATAATCAGAAACACGAGAAAGTTGGCGCTTCTCTGCCATTTGGGGGAGAGCCGATCTTTTATAAAAGCTACATTAATGAGTCCGCCTTTCTTCAGGGCCACACTCCCGCCGAAGAGGACCATGTAAATGAAAAGGTACGTGGCCACCTCGTTAGACCAGTAGAGAGAGGCGCCAACGAAATACCGGAAGAAGATTTCCACGATGACTGTGGCCGCAAAACCTCCCAGGGCGGCGCCGACCGCGATGGAAAGAATTCTCTCTAAATTATCTCCCAATCGACTTAATCCCTGAGCAAATCGATTCATCGTCTTCCCTCTTCAAAAATGGCTTCCCCCCACCCTTGCCCTCACCCCCACTGGGGGAGAGGGATAAGGTGAGGGGTACAGATTAATTGAGGGCTAAAATCTTTTTGACCACATCGACCCATTCCTTGGGCCATGGTTTTGTTGCCTCTGATCGAACCTTTTCCGTGGCCTCAATGAAAGGCTTTAAATCTTTGATGTAATTGATCTTCGTACCCTTGGCTTCCATTTTTTTCAGTGCTTCCTGATCTTGCCTGAGGCATTCGTCATCCATGGCCTTGGTCCAGGCCGGGATGCTCTCCACGATTACCTTTTGGTTCTCGGGAGAGAGCTTGTTGAACGACTTCAGGCTCATCAGGAAGATTCCGCCGTTGGAGAGTACAGGTAAATAGGTGACATATTTCTGAACTTCGTAGAACTTCATCGCTTCCAGGGTAGCCGGACCATTTTCATTTCCATCCACCACCCCGGTTTGCAGGGCCGTGTAAAGTTCCCCAAAAGGAAGAGGAGTCGGACTTGAACCCAGAGCCTTATAGGCGTCTTTATGCAAGGGAACTTCCATAGTACGAATCTTCAGCCCTTTGAAATCATCCAGTTTGTTGATGGGTCTGATATTATTCATGGGCACTCGAAAAGCAGGCCCAGCGACCGAGAGGGGTTTTAGGTTGACCCTCTCCCCCTCTTTGATGACCTCCTTGAGCACCCAATCTCCGATCGGCCCGTGAGTGATCCTCATGAAATGATCTGGGCCTTTGAAGATAAAAGGCAAATTGTAGATGTTCAGGACTTTGATGAACGTTCCGGTGACCCCCAGAGAAGTCGCCTGGAGGTCGATCGTCCCTAATTGCAGGCCCTCAGTGATGTCCCTTTCCCCTCCCAATTGCCCCAGCGGGAAGATCTTAATTTCCAATGTGCCCTTTGATTTCTCTTCTACAGCTTTAGCAAAAGCAACTCCAGCAACATGATAAGGATAGGTCACCGCATTCGCATGACCGTAACGTAAACTGACCTTAGCCGCCGCCAAAGCCTGTGAAGAGCAAACCACGAACAGTCCTATGAGACAGAGAATAAAACAAAATTTCTTCATGGTTGTCGCCTCCTTTATAGAATTTTTGCTGAGAAAATACTCTATAACTCTCCTCCCTCTTGCAGGGAAAGATAAAGGTGGGGGGTAAATTTTTTTCACCCCCACCCTACCCCTCCCCCGTCATAGGGGGAGGAAAACCAGCTACATTTTCATCATCCGTGGGTGGCCAATCGGCCACGGGGAATTAGTTTCGGGCTTCAGCTTTTCCATTCTTTAATTTATAACTTATACCTTTTACCTTTTACCTTTCACCTCCCTCCTTCTTTCTCCAGGATTGCCGGACGGGTAAAAGAGATACCCGCCACCTTTAGCGAAAGTGTTGGATAGAGAATAGGGCGGGTGATCACCTCCGGCCCTTTCGCCGTAGCCAGGATGGTATCCTCCGATTTTGTTCCCATGATCGATGGGTTCCAGGCAAAGCCCTGATTTTCCTGGATGATATCGGGAGTCTTGAAATTCACCCGGTAGTCTCTGGGAATGTATCCGATGGGGCCGCCCTGATGATGAAGCTGCCATTCTTCCGCGTACCCCTTTTCCCGATAGGCCTCGATTCCCTTCTGCAGGACTTCCCGCGCAGGGGTGCCCGGGCGGGTGTGGGCCATGAGAGTACAATCGACAAAAACATTGGCTTCATATTTCTCTCTCAATGGGTCAGATAATTTTCCGAAGTGAACAAAGCGAGTAAGGCAGACGACCAGCCCCCACTTTCTGGCGTTGATGGAAAACATCAAAAACTTTTCGATCTTTTTTTCAGTGGGAATGGGGTGACGGAATTGAGATATTCGCTCATCGGCTGCCACCATGAGTCCGATGGGATCAATCCGATCCTTCCAGATCTCCTGGCAGAGCCGGCCAACGACTTCTGATTCCTTCTCCCCTTTTTTACTCTCCATCAAGGTCTTTTCCACAGCCAGGGAAACTTTTTCTCCCAGCCAGCGGTACCGTTCCAGTTCTGCCGGGGTTAAAGAGTAGCGCAATTGGCCGATCTCCTCGGCCAACATCATGGTGCGGGGGAAGTGGACATCACATCCCACAGACCCTTCGCCAGCCAAATCTATCAATATGGCTGCTTCCTGATCTTCATACCAGGGAAAAGTTTTAACGGCGAAGCCCTGCTTTTCCAGTCCTTCTTCCTCAATCATTCGGGGGGCTTCGATGTTGTTGCAGATTACAAATTTTTCTTTCTCCGTGATGAGCAGGGAGGTGGCCCCCAGCTCTGTGGCAATTCCTACCAGGTTGAGGCCGCCTCCAGTCATCCAGGAGAAGTTCGCCTGGCGTTTCAAGAGCACAGCTTTCAGACCTTTCAGCCGTAGAAAATTTCTGACCCTTCTTTCCTTCTCTTTGATCTCATCAATTCTGTCCATCACGGCCCCTTTTTCGCTCGCCCAAACGCTGCCTATTTTTTTACCTCCTTGACCAGTTGCCCGTATAATTCATGGTCATTGGCCATCAGCTTGCCGAAATCTTCCGGGCCCAGGTAGGAGAGATTGACCGCCATGTCCCTGGCATTCTTTATGAAAACTGGATCCTCCATTCCTTGTTTGAAGGCATCATGGAGCTTCTTGATCGCATCTGGAGGAGTCCCTTTAGGAGTGATCAACCCTCGCCACATCCCCATCACAAAATCAATCCCTTGTTCCCGCACCGTCGGCACATCGGGAAAGAGTTCCAGGCGTTTCTTGGCAAAAAGGGCCATGATCCTCAGCTTCCCTGCCTTGACATGTTCGATCCCTTCAGGCGGGGAGACTGAAACAGCATTTACATGGCCGCCCAGAATGGCGGTTACTGATGGCCCCCCTCCGGCAAAGGGGATATGATTGAACTTCACCCCGGCAGCTCTTTCAAAGGCGAGGGCCACCAGATGAACTCCTCCCCCTGCTCCGGCATTACCCACGGTGATCATATTCGGGTTTTTCTTAGCGTAATCCAGGAACTCCTTGAGGCTTTTCCAGGGAGCATCCGATCTCACCAGGAACATGGATGGATCACTCACCACGTTGAGGATGGGCTCAAAATTTCTGTACGTGAAAGCGGTGGTTACCCAATGAGGAAGGATGGTGAGCGGGGGGACCGCCGCGGTGAGGATGTAGCCATCTGGCCTGGCCTGCATTCCTTCTGTGTATCCCACAGCCCCTGCCCCACCCGGCCGGTTGATCACGACCACAGCCTTGCCAAGATACTTTCCAGTGCTCGCCGCCAGGGCCCGGAAAATCAGATCAGTTGCCCCTCCCGCTGACCACGGAATGATGATCTGGACTTCCTTGGTGGGAAATTCAGCCGCCGGCAATGGAGTTCCCATCAGAAGAATTGATAACACCGCCAAAGAGATGATGAGTTTTTTGATAAGCATGATCATTCCTCCTTTCTATTCTCGAGATTTAACTACAGAGAGCACAGCGCCGCTATACCGCACTGTCCTACTAACGCTCAAATTCTTGAAATTTTATTATGCAATCCCCCACCCTATCCCTCCCCCCTGGAGGCTATGTCATAATTCGTCATGCCCGCGAAGCCTGTCCTCGCGAAAGCGGGGAGCGGGCATCCAGTCAGTTCAAATCATTGAACAAATCTTGCCATTGAGGATTCGATTGCTCAATCAAAGCCAACTTCCACCTTCGATTCCACTTTTTAATGTTTTTCTCCCGCTTAATAGCACTCTCCATCGTCTCATGAAACTCGTACCAAACGAGTATGTGAACACCGTATCGTTTTGTAAAACCTTTCACCAGGTCGTTCTTATGTTCCCAAACACGTTTGAAGAGGTCAGAGGTTACCCCTACATAAAAAGTGCCATTGCGACCGCTGGCAAGGATGTAAACGCAAGGCAACTTCGTCATATCAACATTTCACTGGATTCCCGCTTTCGCGGGAATGACGGCTCCATTCTTTCATTGCGACACAGTATCCTCAGGCGGAGGGGGTGATTTCTTTTGGTTGCGGCTATGCCGGACTCTGACCTCTGTGGTTTCACATGTTTTCTTGTTTTTCAACTTTCAAATTTTTCCGATCTTCCTTTCTTTTTAGGTTTAAACAAAATTCGAAAGACCGGTACGAGCAGGAAGAGAACTGTCGCCAAAAGAAAAACCATGGAAACGGGGCGATTCACAAAGATTCCGAAATCCCCGTGAGAAATCATGAGGGACTGCCGAAAGGCTACTTCCAGTTTAGGTCCGAGAACCAAAGCCAGGAGAAGTGGCGCTCCCTCATAGGCCCATTTCCTCATCAGGAATCCCAGGCCACCAAAAAGTAGCATCACCCATATGTCGAAAACCGAGTTGTTCACCGTGTACATCCCAGTGATGCAAAAAAGGATGACCAGGGGCAAGAGGATCTTTTTGGGAATTCTCAATATGTTGGCAAAGAAAGGAACGAACGGCAAATTGAGGAGAAGAAGGATGAAGTTACCGATGTACATGCTGGCGATCACCCCCCAGAAAAGCTGCGGGTGCTGTCCGATCAGCATGGGTCCAGGATTCACTCCATGAATGAGGAGAGCTCCGAGAAGGATGGCCGTCGGAGGAGCAAAAGGAATTCCCAGAACAAAGAGAGGGATAAAAGCCGACTGACAGGCGGAGTTATTGGCAGATTCGGGTCCGGCAACACCTTCGATCGCTCCTTTGCCAAACTCCTCCGGGTGTTTGGAGACCTTCTTTTCGGTTATATAAGAAGCGTAAGTGGCGATGACCGGCGCCGGTCCGGGTACCAGACCTACTCCAAATCCGATCCCCGTCCCCCGCAGAATGGCAACGATCGACCTCTTTAAATCCTGGAAGGTGGGATAAAGCTCTCTCAAGCGGGGGACGAGGACTTTCGCCTTCAGCATGTCCAGTGGCTTCTCGACATTCACCAAGACTTCTCCGATGCCAAAGAGACCGATGGCCACAGCAACAAATTCGACTCCACTCAGGAGGGGGACAGAGCCGAAGGTAAAACGTTCGTTCCCGGTTACCGGATCAATTCCAATCGTCCCGATGATCAAACCCACGACCGCCATCATAAGAGCTTTGATCAAGGAAGTGCCAGTCACATTGCTCAAAACGATGAAACCGAAGACCATTAAGGAGAAATACTCTGGAGGGCCAAAGGCCAGAGCAGCTTCAGCCAGTGGGGGAGCCAGAAAGACCAATCCAAATATTCCAATGGTCCCCGCAATAAATGAACCGATGGCACACATGGCCAGGGCAGGGCCAGCCCTTCCCTTCTGGGCCATCTGGTAACCGTCGATACAGGTAATGACAGAGGCAGTCTCTCCAGGGACGTTGAGAAGGATAGATGTAGTGGACCCACCGTACATGGCCCCATAATAGATCCCGGCCAGCATGATGATAGCCGAAGTTGGATTGAGGCCAAAGGTGGCGGGGATTAAGAGGGCGATCCCGGCGATAGGTCCGAGCCCGGGAAGCACACCGACCAGCGTCCCCACGATAGCCCCCATCAGGCAATAGAAAAGATTTTGCATGGTGGTGGCGATTCCAAAACCGCTGATCAAAGGCTGGAGCGAATCGAGCATATCCTTTTCCTCAGAATCCTATCCATCCCTTGGGTAAAGGAATCTGCAGCCACTTAACAAACAAGAGATATGAAGCTCCAACTGTGACCAGGGATAAAGGGACGTTGGTGGTCCATCGGTTAACCCCCAGAATTCTAAGGAGAGAAAGCAGCAAAAGAAAAGAGGTGAGGGGGTATCCCAATTCCTTGAAAAACAGAGTTGCCAAAACCAGCGTGGCGAAGAAGGGAAGGATTTGCTTTACATATCCAGGTATGAAAACAATTTTAGCCTTCTCCTCGGTTATCCTCTCGCCTCCAAAGTAAATGGTTAGCAGGAGCAGGCCAGACAAAGCCATTAAGAGGAGTCCCAGGCAGAGGGGAAATAATCCAGATCCGGCCATGCGAAAAGTCCCGATGGGCATCCTCAAGGAGAAGACGGCGGTGATTCCTCCGAAAAGGAAAAGAATGATTCCGGTGATTGCTTCACTCTTTTTCAATCCTTTCCCCTTTTTTAAAAGAATCTATTCTTTAAGGAACCGTTCATTCATTTTTCCCAGGGCTAAGTTCATTCAACTTTTATCTTGCCCTCTTTACTCTTCATTCATTACTCATGACTTTTTATTCTTTGACCGCTCCAGCTGTCAACCCTTGCACTAAAAGTCTCTGCAATAAGAGATAGAGAACGATGGCTGGCATTCCGCCCAGTAAAGCTCCGGCCATCAACATGGGCCAGATGATGCGAAATTCGCCCACTGTCCTGGCAATCCCCAGCGTGACCGTGATCATCGACTCTGTGCTGGTGAGGCATAAAACCCAGAGCAGGTCTCCCCAGGCCAGGAGAAAAGCGAAGATGATCGTGGCTACCATCCCCGGGGCTGAGACTGGCAGAATAATCCGAAAGAAAACGCCGAATCGCGAACAGCCATCCACCAGGGCGGCCTGGTCCAACATATCCGGGATGCGATCGATAAAGCCCTTCATCATCCAGGTGGCAAAGGGAAGGCATATAGTCAAAAAGGCGATAATGAGTCCCGTGCGCGTATCGTAGAGCCCAAATTTGCTCAAAATCTTAAAGTAAGGTCCAACCAGGAGCACCCCAGGAAGCATCTGCGTGGCCAGAAAGAAGCCGATCAAGAATTTCCTTCCCTTGAAAAGGAAGCGGGAGAATCCGTATCCGGCCAGTGCTCCGATAAATGTCGAGAGGGCCGCAGTGGCTAAAGAGATGACGGTGCTGTTCAAGAAGTAGATGCCGAAGTTTTTTCTCACCCATATCCCGACATAGGCATCCGGAGTGGGATGGATCGGAATCCAGGTGGGAGGAATACGAAAAGCCTCGGCCTCGGTCTTCAGAGAGGTGGAGAGCATCCAGAGGAAAGGGAAGATGGAGTAGGCGGCCACCAGGATGAGAAGCCCATAGCACTGGAGGTTAAACGAAAGCTGTCCCTTAGAGGTCTGGACCAAGACCTACTCCTCCTTACTGATCATCCATATATAAGGAAGACTGACCATCAACAGAACAATCGTCATGATAACGGCCACGGCCGAGGCATATTCGAACCGGAAGAACTGAAAATACTGTTTGTAAATATAGGTGGAAAGGACTTCAGTAATATTTCCAGGCCCTCCCTGGGTCATGGCCTGAATGAGGCCGAAGCGCCGTACTTCCCAGACAATATCCAGGGCCAGAGCGACCACTAACATCTTCTTCAGGCTGGGCAGGGTAATCCTTATGAAAAGTTGCCAGCGAGAAGCTCCGTCGATAGCCGCAGCTTCATAGAGCACGCTGGGAATCGACTGCAGCCCAGCCAGAAGTATGAGCATTACAAAGGGAAATCCTCTCCAGAGGTTGACGAAGATCACGCTGAGCAAGGCCAACTTGGGGTGGGAAAGCCACTGAACATGCTCAGAGATCAACCCAATTTTCATCAGGAAGTCATTGAGAGCACCATAGACGGGGTCGAGCATCCACTTCCAGATGATTCCGGCCACCACATCCGGGACAACCCATGGTAGGAGAGCAATCACGCGAAAAAGGGGTTTGGCAAGAATCTCCATGTTGAGGACGAGCGCGACCCCCATCCCGAGGAGCAGATGGCTGGCCACACTCAGAATAACGAAGAAAACTGTATTGCTGAATACCTGGCGAAAGACTGAATCCTCCAAGAGGATGGAATAATTCTCTAAGGTAAAGGACGCCCCTCCCCCTTCAGGAAAGAAACTATACCGTATACTCTGGACCGCTGGAAAACCAAGGACTAATATGAGAAGGATGGTCCCTGGGAGGACAAAAAGGGTCCACATTTGATGGTCTTTTATCTTGAAGAGCATCATTCACTGATCAGGAGGCTGGTTCTTTTTAAACCATGATGGCGAAGAATGCACGAACCAATTAGAAATTCATCACCCCCACCCCTGAACCATATAAGGTTCAGGGCTTTGTCCTGCACCCCACGTGGTGCAGGGCCCTGCCCTCCCCCGTCGAGGGGGAGGGCTTCCCTTTACACATCCCCTCCCCTGGCGGGAGCCTGCGACGAGCTCAGCCGAGGCGGGGACAAAGGGGAGGGGGATAAATTCAAAACTATTTTTTCCTCGCCAGAATTCCGTTGATCCGCCCGTGAGCATCGGCCAGAGCCTTCTCCGGGGTTTTCATCTCGGTCATGGCCTCCTGAACGGCTGTAGTAAAAGTGTCCACGATCTCAGGCCATTGGGGAATCTGCGGGACAACTTTCCCATGAGGGAGCTGGGAGGCGATGACGCTGGCGAATTTGTCATTGAGAATTTCGGGGGCCACGTCGCTGACATCCTTTCGGGAAGAGGTGACCCGGTTGTCCACAAACCATTTGAGTTCCATTTCTTTGGAGGTGATGAACTTGAGGAGTTCCCAGGCCTCATTGGGATGCTTGGTGTTCGGACTCATCACCCAGGAAGAAAGCCAGATGGTAGTCACTTTCTTCTTTTTAACAGGAAGGGGGGCAGCCGTCAGCACCTCGAAAGCCTTCAATTCAGGGTTGATGGCGTTCACGATCGGAGCGGTCCAACCCGAGCCAATCTCCCAGGCAATCTTTCGATGGGCCAGTTGGGTCCGGACGTCCTGAGGGTTCATGGAGGTTACTCCGGGGGGCATCACCTTGTGTTTGGTGTAGAGTTCCACGAAGAATTTGAAGGCCTCTTTAGCT
>Ga0315312_1003171_pt1 | contig 10741 bp, 9 predicted proteins | sample TDP7_MG_FD_203629 | JGI IMG/M metagenome (GOLD analysis project Ga0315312, IMG submission 203629) | Freshwater sediment microbial communities from Lake Towuti, South Sulawesi, Indonesia - TDP7 | ecosystem: Environmental > Aquatic > Freshwater > Lake > Sediment | place: Indonesia: South Sulawesi... | reverse complement strand
TGCCCATGTTCCACACATTATGCATCGCAAGTTACACCTATTTGTTGGCCAAATTTCTATCAAAAATGGCCCTGCTTTACCACCCAGCCATCTTTTTAATCTCTTAATTTTTTCTTCCATTTTTCTCCATTCCAGATAATTTTTTCTGTATCTCTTTGTTTTCATCAACCAAAGGAACACAACATCTTGAGCACCATTCTGGTAAATTATTTTTAATAATTTCCCTCATCTTTTCAAAATCCTTTAGCCATATACTCCTTAAAGATTTTCCATTCAGTTTTATACCTTCTGATTTTGGCCATTGTGCACAAGGTGTTACAGTGCCGTCTGAATTTATATTCATGGTATACCAGGGGAGAAAACACGATGGTTTTGTTTTATCTTCTAAGATTATCTTTTCCATTTTATTTGAATACAGAAACGTGTTATTTTCGATTATCTCTTCTATGTTGTTTTTAATTCCATATTCTTTGCTTACCTCAGCTGCTTCTTTTAAGAATCTGCTTACTTCAGAAATTTCTCTTTCGTTTATTCTAAGATATTTACTTTCTTCTGTCAGTTCGATTAAAGGTAAAATATAAATAAAGTTTATTTCATAGGCAGAAAGTTTTTTGATAAGTTCTCCTAGTTCTTTATAATTCTTGTTTGATAAAACAAAATTTATTTCAACTGTAGGAGAATTTGATTTGAGCCTTTTCTTAATCTTATAGAATGCTTTGATAATGTTTATCGCTTTATCAAAAGAACCTTTTACTCCTCTAAGGTCGTCATGTGTTTCTCTAAGACCATCTATGCTAAATCTTATCAAGTCCCACTCTATTTTCACAATTTTTTCCATGTCATCTATTCCTAGAAGAGTGCCATTTGTGACTATGGAGCCACTTATCCCTCGCCTTTTTATCCTTTCCATACTTTTGAGCAAAAGTTTTTTTCTTAGAAATGGCTCTCCACCTAAAACGCCAAACATCTTTATATCCATGCTACAAATTTCTTCAATTAGCCTCAAAATTTTTTTATCATTCATTTCTTGTTTGACTGCATTGAAAGGTATTTTAGAATAGTTGCAAAATTTACATTTGAGGTTGCATTTCTCTGTGAAAAAAATGTCTACCTTAGTAGGTCCTTGCTTCTTCCCTACAGAGTACCACTTTTTTATTCTTGTTATTGTTTCATCAAGGTGAGACATTTATTCTAAAACCCTCTTTAATTCTTCTCTTATTCTTGAATTCAAAGATAAATGTGTTGAAACGCAGTTTGCGCAAGCATCAAAAAGATTTCCACTTATGATCATTCTTCTAAAAGTATTAAATTCCTCTCCATACCAAACGTCTTCAAAACTCCTTTCTCTTACGCTTACCTCCTTCTTACAAAAGTCTGAAAGAAAAATTGTAGAACAAGGTCCTACTCTTCCATCTGCTTCTATTTTAGGCCAGATCCAAGGTTCAAAGCAAGGAATTCTTAAAAAAGGATGTGAATATTCAGTTTTAGAGACTTCAAAAATCTTTTCTTTAAGATTACCTGTCTTTTCTATTTCCTTTATTCCAAACAAAACATCTAAGTTTGTTGAAACTCCAAGAGAGTCGGCAAGCCTCTTCCACTCAGAAATCTTTTGTATTATAAAATCCCTTTCTTTTTGAGAAACCTTAAGTTTCTCTACATCAGGATTACTTACAAAAACTGGTTCAAAAGTTATATTACAGATATTTAAATTGTGTGCAAGTTCGATTATCTCACCTAACTGAAAATAATTGATTTTTGAAATCACTGTGCTGAACTCTAGAAAAGGTATATTTTTTTTAAGTATTTGTTTATAATAAGTAAAAAGTTCGATATTTTTAACGATTTTTTCAAAGACACCTTTCACTCCTCTTGATTTATCATTCACTTCTGGAGTAGCACCATCTAAGCTGAATATTACGTTGTCCCACTCCATCTCAATTATTTCTTTAATATCCTTTACCTGCCACAAGGTCCCATTGGTCACTAATCTACCAGTGATACCATTTTCTTTGATAATTTTCATCATCTTTAAAGTTATGTTAGGAACTGCCATAGGTTCCCCACCACCGCTTATCTGTATTGTATCCACACCCTTTTCACAAAGTTCTCTAGTCAATTCAACCCATCTTTTTTCAGGCAAATCCTTTGAGTAATCATAGGGATTAAGCCTTTGAAAACAAAAAGGACATTTCAAATTACACTTATTTGTGGGATAGATTAAAACTTTATGTGGAGGTGCTTTTCTACCCTTACTCCATTCAATCAAATTAGAGAGCAAGCTTTCCATTTTTTCCTCTAATTTAATATAAGATTAAAAAAATAAAGATAATCAAACTTTATATTAATATGGAATATAGGAAGTTAGGAAGAACCAATCTTAAGGTTTCTGCAATTGGGTTAGGTACCGGTGTTTTAAATCCAAATAAAGATTCTTCAATTACTTTAGAAAAAGCAAGGAAAACTATTGAACTTGCGGTAAGTAACGGTATAAATTTTATCGATGTCGGAAAAGAATATGATGAAGAATTTATATCAAAAGCTATGGAAAAAATAAGGAAGAAACCCTATGTAATAACAAGATCCGAGTCTAAAAGTGCAGAGGAGATGGAAAAAGACATAAAGGATAGTATTAAAAAATTAAAAGTAAAACCTGACGTTTATGAAATCATGATAAATTCTGTGGAAGATTTAAGAAATAAGATTAAAGAGGGTGTAATAGAGACTTTAAAAAAAGCCAAGTTTGAAGGGTCAATAAAATTTACTGGAATTTTTAGTCATAAGATAGAAGTATTAAAGGAAGCAATCAAAACTAATGAATTTGATGTTGTGATGACACTTTATAACGTGGTTCACAGGATGGCTGAAGAAATTTTTCCATTAAAAGAAAAATATCGGTTTGGTTTTATTGCTGCAGCACCATTTGCTACTGGAATTCTTGTAGATCCAAAATACGACGAAAATATCCATATTTCTGGTAGTAAATCTATGAATGCAGAAAACGCTTTAAAATTTGTTTTATCTTCCAAGTTTGTTGATGCTACAGTTGTTGGAATGAAAAAATCTGAACATATTGTAAAAAATACTGAGATTGTAAGTAAAGAATTGAAATTGACGAAAAAAGAAAGGATCGAACTTATTGAAAAAACTGAAAAGTTTCTAGGAAAAGAGTTCTGCAGAATGTGTAGATATTGTGAAGGTTGTGGAGAAGTTTCAATGGCAGATGTAATGAAATTACTTATCTTGGGAAAAAATTTCGGTTATTTAAATTTTGTAAAGTGGCAGTTCTCAGAAATATGTAATAAACTAGAAGGTGAAAATTTTGATAAATATAAAAAAAATTGCCCGTATAATCTAGATATTGAAAAAATGATAGATGAACTAAAAAATTATATGTTAAAATGAGCTTTTAGTCTTAGGTTGTTAATTAATGTCCCAGGACAGCAGCTCTTTTTACAGACATCTAAAAAACTATTCCAAATCTTCAATCTAAAATTTGAGAAAGTTTCTCCCATCCAAATTTCTTCTAGTGTGTGATTGTTAATATTGTCACTATAGTCCATTGCGGTAGGGCAAGGAAAGACTCGACCACTTTCATGCACACCCATATACAAGAATGGAAAAATACAGAAAGGTTTTTTACTAGAGCCTAAATCAAATAATTTCCTATAATCTTTAATCAACTGTGCATTTGCATCATCAAAATTTACATTAACATTATGCTTTTTAGCTACTTCAAAAAGAAATTTAATTCTATCAGGTAAAATTTTCTTTTGGTCTGGCGTTAATTCTAATTTTTCAAAAAAAGAATTTTGTTTCATTGTAATTTGAAAACCAATATTGTTTAAACCCAATTGACCAACTAATTTAATCATATCTTCTAAATAATCAAAATTTAATCTGTTGATGAGTGATATTATGGTAATTTCAGGCTTTTCTTTATTGTAAATTTTTTTAGTTTCTTCTAAACAATTGATACTATTTATTATTTTATTGAAGGAATTAGGTGGACGTAAGTAATCATTGATACTTTTTGTAGGGCCATCCAAGCTGATTATCACACGATCGAACTCTATTTCAACTAATTCTTTTATTAAACTTTTATCAAACAGGGTACCATTAGTAACTATCTGTCCTCTTAGTCCTAATTTTTTTATATATTTCATTATACTGATAGCAACTTCTTTCCGACAAAGAGCCTCCCCACCTCCTAAAATTTGACATTCTTCAATTCCCAAATCATTTCCCTGTTTGATTATGTCTATCCATTTATCTAATGGTAAATTCCCATCAGGTAATTTTTGCTCACGCATGAAACATGACAGACATGAAAGATTGCATACATTGGATAATCTTAATTCTAAAAATTTGGGAACTGGTTTTTTTGAAATATAACTTTTCATATCAAATCCCAATTTTTCTAAAGTTTTCCCTTATTTTTTTATTATCGAGCAAAGCACCACCACAACATGTTTCACAAAATTTTGGTATTTTTCCTTCTATCATAAGTTTTCTTAATTGATTAGCCTTATGACCATACCATATACCTTCTAATGACTTATTGATAATATCATCTCTAACTGAATTGTCTGGAACTAAGCATGGACCCGCTCCTACGCCAGCAGCTTCATCAAATACCTTCATAAAATACCATGGCATAAAACATGGGATCTTTTTGCTTTTTTTCATATCTTCTTCCAATATAGGGATAATACTGGGACTTTTTAAAGTAAAAAATTCATCAAGATAATTTCTTAAATTTGTTGAAATGTTATATTTTTCAGATAAAATAAGTGATTCTTCAATAATTTCTTTAAGTTCTTTTAGATGATCTTTCTTAATTTGATATTTTTCATATGCACCTTCATAAAGTATCAAAGGTTTAAAATCTATAGAATCAATTCCAAATTCTTTAGCAAGTTCAAAAAATTTCGGAATCGACTTATAGTTTAAATTAGAAAGTACTGGAATTAAAATTATTTTTGGGAGATCTGAATTGAGTTTTTTTTTCCATTGATGAAATAGTTTTAAGGTTTCAAGAGTTTTTTCATAGGCGCCATTACCTCTTATTTTATTATGAATATTTGATGATGGACCATCAAAGCTTATGGTAAGCAAATCCCATTGGATATCAATCATTAGCTTAACGGAATTATTGTCAAAAAGGGTACCATTTGACGTCATTGTTCCGATCATTCCAAAAGATTTTATAAGCTTAATCAATTCAAAAATTTTTTTAAAAATAAGTGGCTCACCACCTCCTGCTATTTCAACTCTTTTCATTCCAATGTTTCCCGCTTCGTTTATTATTTCAACGTACCTTTCTGGGCTTATTTTTTCTTTAGGAATTTTATCACGTAATCTTCTCCAGCAATAGATACAGTTTAAATTACACTTGAGTGTTGGCCATATTTGTAGCATATAAGGGGGGGCTGTTTTACCTTTAAGCCATTTCATAATTCTCTCAGATATTTCATGTTCCATTTTATCTTGGATTCAAATCACCTTTAAATTCCTATATCCTTGAATTTTAACTTTATGACGTCATGATATTTTTCAAAGTGCTCTCTTAAAACAGATGTATTAGTTAATAAGCCGCATCTTTCACACCCTTCCATCGGCATATTTAAAACAACATTTTTTCTAACTTGATTGAAAAAATTTCCAAACCAAATTTCTTTTAAAGATTGGTTTCTAATGTTAATCGGTTCCCTCCTAGTTGAAAAAGCTGCACATCTAGCTACTTGACCATCTGAATTGATTAAGATGTCATACCAAGGTTCATAACATCGAACATTATGTATATTTTCAAGAAATAGTTTTCCTTCAGCAATCAAATTTTTATTTGCAGAATCGTGTTTTCTATCAAATTCAAAAAGGCCGGTAATATGTGCATCAATAGGAAGTGTACCAATTTCTACATTATTTTTTTTTGCAATTTTTACAGCTTCGTCAAACATCTTCAATTTTATGTCTCTCAAATCATCCTCAGTAAGTTCAATATTTTTCACCTTATCTTTAGTTTCCTCGTAGCTTCTTAAAGCGTGGAAAGCAATTACATCAACTTTCAATTCTGATATTACTTTAACCAGATCTAAAATCTCATTTAAATTCATTTTATTTAGTAAAATGTTAACCTGAACAATTGGTTCATTAGTATTGTATTTATTTTTGAGGTCTCTAAGAACTTTGAGATTTTTTATTGCAATATCAAAACCATCAAAATTAGTCAATGAATGATATGTATTCTTTAAACCATGTATACTCATGGTAATTTGGAAAAAACCATCTTTTTTCCCTTCATTAATTTTAATCGCCTCTTCTAGAAAATCATTCGTTAAAAGAGAACCGTTAGTAATTATTTCAAAATCTATAGTTTTTGATTTTTCACAAATTATATCGAGGGCAGGTAGAAGAATTTCTGATCTTAATAGAGGTTCTCCACCACCTAATACACACCACTGAATTACATTTAAATCAACTCCATGTTTTACTAAATCTATCCATTCATCCTTTGTTAACTCATCACTAGATTTAAATCTTTGAGATTTTCTTGCTGTATAATTTGGGCAGAAAATACAATTGAAATTGCATCTATCAGTAGGAGTTATAACTATCTTAAAAGGATTCTGTGGGATTCCTTTTGCCCATCTATACAATCTTACAATTCTTTCGATACTATGACGATCTCTGACGTTCAAGTCTTCAATTTCTTTAATCTTATCCTTTTCTTCCATAAAACTTTCCCAAATTCATTGTTATATAATTTTAATACTTTTTAAATTTTTTAAGCAGTTTCTCAGGTTTTACTTTCCAGAAATTAGAAAATATTTTAAAGGTAAGGGAATTTTTAAATTTGTACAATTCTCTTTTATATTCGCATTGTATACATCTTATATCATCATTTTCATTTTTTCTCTTCATAGAAAAGATTTTTTGTTTAAGTCTTTTATTATCTTCTAAAAATTCCAAATATTTTTTCCTCAAGAAACTAATATCCCTAAATTCTTTAATGCTTTTTCTTACAATACGGGTATCTTCTATAATATTAGGTCTGCATTTTTCACAAAAATCTGACAATTCGCCATTTAGGAATTGATTTCTAACTTTAGAAAAATTATCTCCAAACCACAGTTCTGACAAAGTTTTATCTTTTATGTTCTCTTCCATATTTTTCCATTCACCACAGTGTGTAATAGTTCCATCACCCCTAATCATTAAGAAAAACCATGGATAAAAGCAAGGTATTGAGAGAATAGGATCAGAGTAATGTTTAGACTCATTAATCAATATGTGCTTAATATTACCAGATTTTTCTATTAATTTTTTATCAAACTTTTTATCAGGAGAAAATGCTTCTCCAGGAGCAACAGATGTAATATCTAAAACAATCCCATATTCTTCTGCCTTTTCTTTTGCTTCAATTGTCTTTTTCTGAAATTCATCAATTTCCTTTTTATTCATCTTCAATTCATTCCCCAGTTGGGAAAAAACAACCATTGGTTCAACAAAAATAGCATTTCCACCTAAGTTATGGCACATTTCTACAATATCATTTAATTTTGAATAGTTAAGTCTGTTGAGAACAACATTGATTGTTATAACAGGTAAATCAACTTTAAAATTTTTCTTAAAGAAATTGAAATTTTCAAGGGTATTTTTTGATTTTTTGAAAGTCCCATTTGTACCTCTTATATAGTCATGAGTTTTTTCATCTGGTGCATCTATGCTGATGCAAACACTATCCCAACCCATTTCTATAGTTTTCTTAATAAAATTATCATTCCATAATGTTCCATTAGTTGTAAGTTCACCAAACATATCATAGGATTTTATCATCTGCATAATAGGAAATAGTATATCAGGTCTCATCAAAGGTTCACATAAACCAGAAATATTCCAAGCTTTTACACCCATCTTTCCAGATTCTTCTGCTATATTAATCCATTTCTTCGACGATAGTTCAATTTTATTTCTTTCTTCTTCAGCGAGTCTTTCATAAGAAGAACCTCTTCTATCACACATTTTACAATTCAAATTACATCTCGTATGTAATTCAGCATCAATCCTTATAGGTGCTGGTTTAAGGTCATTAAACCATTTTTCCATCCTATCTGCATATTCAAAGGCCCATATTTTATGCTTAAATAAAGTTACATCAGTTAATAATTCCATACTATCATTTTTTAAATAAAGTTATATAAAGATACCAAACAGTTGGTAATAATCTTCATAAGTTCTTAGTATAAAATATATTTCAATTGTGAATTTATGGAAGAATTGATAAGAAGGCTTATAGAGTGGTCAAAAGGAAATCTTCAAGGTCCTGTAAGTATTCATCTTGATCCAACAAACAGATGTAATTTAAAATGTAGATTCTGTTGGCAAAGGTCTCACGAAAGATTTGGCTGGCTAGATAGAGAGCATGACTTGTCAGAAAAAAAGCTTTTAGAAATAGTAAGAGAGGCTACTGCACTTAAGGTAAAAGACTGGCTCATTTCTGGTGGTGGAGAGCCCTTTGTTAGACTGGCAACAACAACAAAAATGATGGTCAAAATAAAAAAGAATTCTATGTACGGTGACATAATCACGAACGGTATGCTACTAGACGAATTTTATATTAAAAAAATTGTTAAAGCCGGATGGGATATCATGAGATTTAGTGTAAATGCTCCTGATGAAAAAATTCATGATTTTATGGTTGATTGTAAAGGATCTTACCAAAAAGTTATCAAGAATATCAAAACAGTAGAAAAAGTAAAAAAACAATTTGCAAAAGATAGTCCTGCAATTGGATTCAATACAGTAATAACCAGTAGAAATTACTTTTTATTTCCATCTTTAGTAGAACTACTCGGCGATTTAGGAGGAAAAATACTCAACGTACAAACGATTATTCTTTATGATGCGATAGAAAAAATTTGGTCTTTGAATGAAGAACAAAAAAACGATTTATTAAAATATTTTAGAGAAGCGGTAAAGAAATGCAAGAAATATGATATAAAAACTAACTTGGAGAATTACACAAAAGAAGCTGTCATAGAAAAAACAACAGAAATGGGTAAAATAATTGACCTTGGAAAAAAAGAGGTAAAAAAAATCAAAAGAAGTAACCCGTTCCTTAAAGCATTTTGTTATGAACCTTTTTATTTAATCACAATCAGAGCTAATGGCACAGTCGGTTCTTGTAGACTTTTTGGAGATCAAGGCGACAATATTCAAACTAAAACTTTAAGTCAAATTTGGTTTGGAGATTATTTTAAAAAAGCAAGGGAAACTTTACTTAAAGAACCACAAAACTTTTGTTCTAAATGTGGATCGAATGAATTTTTAGAACAAACAAAAATAAGAAATGAGCTAGAAAAGGTGTTAAGTTAATGTTTGAAAAGAAGATAGCTGAAAGGATTTCAAAATGGAAAATGGGGAAAAAAATTTTTCCATTTGAAGTTCAGTTTAACCCTACAAATAAATGTAATTTGAAATGCAAATTTTGCTGGTTAAGAGATTTTGATGAAGAAGGGGTTAACCACGACGAACTTAGCATGAAAAAATATAAAGAAATGATTAGAGATTGCAATGAAATGAAAGTTCATACTATTGAAATTACAGGTGGTGGGGAGCCGTTGATGAGAAGCGATATCCTAAATCTGATGAAAATGATTAAACACTACAACATCTATAGTCGGCTCATAACAAATGGGACGTTATTAACTGAAGAGATATTAAATACACTAATTGGAATTGGATGGAACGAAATTGTTTTCAGCTTGGATGCCCCAGATAAAAAAGTAAACGATTATTTGAGGAGCAAAAGTTTTGATCGAATAATTGAAGTGATAAAAGTCTTGCAAATTGCAAAGATAAAAGCGAATACAGAAAAACCAGTAGTAAACATTCATATGGTTTTGTGCAACAAGAATTTTCGTCTATTACCAAAAATGTTTGAATTTGTCTATAATTTGAACTGTAGAAATTTATTAATAGAACCTATCATTTTGCTTGCAGAAAAAACTAAAGCTGGTAAAGAGTTGTTATTCACCAAAAAAGATAAAAAAGTTTTGTTGAAATATATAAAAGAAGCTGCAGAAATTGCTCATAAACATAATTTTCAAACAAATGTTGACAAGCTCGAGTTTGAATTGATAGAAAGTACAGCAAAAATGAAAAAACTTGTTGAGTCAGAAGGACAAAAAGATCCTTGGAGTTCTTTGTCTTGTTACCAACCATTTTATCATATGGTAGTGAGACCTTGGGGGACAAGTGGTCCATGCTGCATGTTTGACAATATTGGTGATAATGTAAGTCAGAAATCATTAAAAGAAATTTGGTTTGGAGATTATTTCGAGAATATGAGAAAGGAAATGTTAAAAAGAAGTCTGCCTAATTTTTGTTCAAAATGTAATCCAAGTCAGATCCAGGAAAATAGAAAGATAAGAGCATATATATAAAAAGTTTAAGTGGTTGAATGGATGAAAAGATTGAAAGATTAACTAGCTGGACGAGAGGAGATAAAGCACCTCCTTTTACTTTAGACATAAATCTTACTGACAAATGTAACCTTAGATGCATTCACTGCTGGCAAAGAGCATTTGAAAAAATTGATTCTAGCTATGAACTTTCAGATGAGAAATTAATCGAAATTGTTAAAGAAGCTATAAAGTTTGGGGTCAGAGAATTTGAGATCACAGGTGGCGGAGAACCATTGGTTAAAAAGGGATTAAGCCTAAGAATAATGGAAATGATC
>Ga0315312_1003170_pt1 | contig 10743 bp, 9 predicted proteins | sample TDP7_MG_FD_203629 | JGI IMG/M metagenome (GOLD analysis project Ga0315312, IMG submission 203629) | Freshwater sediment microbial communities from Lake Towuti, South Sulawesi, Indonesia - TDP7 | ecosystem: Environmental > Aquatic > Freshwater > Lake > Sediment | place: Indonesia: South Sulawesi... | reverse complement strand
TGGGGTCAAGGCAAAAAACCAAACATGCCAACATTGCAGGAAAGGTTTGGCATAAGTGGGGCAGTTATCTCCGCTGTTGATTTGGTTAAGGGCCTAGGAGCCTATGCAGGGATGGAAATCGTTAACGTTCCTGGAGCCACTGGATTTTATGACACAAACTATGAGGGGAAGGCTGATTATGCACTCAGGGCATTAGAAAGACATGATATGGTTTTCGTTCATGTGGAGGCCCCTGACGAAGCTGGACACAGCGGAGATTACGAGCAAAAAATCAGAACCATAGAAGATTTAGATAAAAGGTTAGTTGGAAGATTATTAAATGGCTTAGATCAAGAATGCACGGTCGCCGTTTTGCCGGATCATGCTACGCCCATAAGTGTTAGAACCCACACGAAGGACCCTGTTCCATTTACGATTTGTTCCCCTAATATCAAACCCGACGAAGTGAAATGCTTTGACGAAATGTCCGCGAAAAGGGGTGGTTTCGGGTTTTTAGAAGGGGAAGAGTTCATGCCTTTGTTCGTGGCGGCCAAATGATTCTCTCTTGCTCTGTGAGGACAAACGTTTATTAAGAATTGGCGAATTGTTAGTTAAAAGTTCAGGGGAGATGAATCAATGAAGAAGGATTTCTTCGAGTTGGCCTTGGAACTTGTTGAGTCAAGTAGGGACCATGAAAAGTATAGGGATTCGGAGTGCATTAACATGATAGCCAGCGAGGGTCTGAAATCTCCAGCAGTAAAAGAAATGTTAGCTTTGTGCCAAGATTTAGAGTGCAGGTACGCTGAAGGCGAAAACGACTTAAAAGGCCATGTTAAGGCAAGACACTATCAAGGTCAAAGGTATATAACTAAAATTGAGAACTGCGCAGCCGACCTAATTAAGGACCTATTCGGCTGCAATTGGGTTGACTTGAGGCTAGTTTCAGGCACTCATGCAAACTTAGCGACATTCAAGGGTCTTTCTGTGGCAACAAAAAACGGAAGAATGGTTGTAGCCCCCATCAGCTGTGGAGCCCACATTTCCCACGACTACACGGGCCTCGCAGGTAAGGTCATAGGGTTAGAAACCATTGACCATGCCTATGACATGAACGAAATGAACATCGACCCAGACAAGTCTGAAGTGATAATAAGGGCGGCAAGACCTGGAATAGTAACCTTCGGGGGAAGCCTGTTTCTGTTTCCTCACCCATTAAAGGAACTTAAAGAAGTCGCTAGAGAAGTAGGTGCCTACATTGTATACGATGCGGCGCATGTTCTAGGATTAATAGCCGGCGGACAATTTCAGAACCCCCTCAAGGAAGGAGCGGATTTCGTAACCGCTTCAACGCACAAAACTTTTCCGGGTCCCCAAGGCGGCTTGGTTCTTGCAAATTTAGAGGACGAAAGAACAGAGAAAGGAGTAAAAAATGTTCAAAGTGCAATTTTTCCACTTACTACTTCAAATACTCACCTTGGAAGGCTGCCTGCCACAGCCCTAACCGCCCTAGAAATAAAGGTATTCGGTGCAGAACTTGCAAAGCAAACAGTCAAAAATGCCCAGGCTGCAGGAGAATACCTCTCTGAAAACGGCATAAAAGTCCTGGGAGAGAATAAAGGTTTCACTAAATCCCATCAGATCGCGGTGGACATTAGGAAAAATGGAGGCGGGAAAAAGGTCGCCGAAAACCTCGAAGAAGCCAACATAATCGTCAATAAGAACTTACTGCCCTATGACAATCCCAACGACAAGGAAAATCCCTCGGGCCTCAGAATCGGCTTCCAAGACGTAACCAGAAGGGGATTCAAGGAAAGCGACATCAAACACTTGTGCGACCTAATGATCCAAGTAATAAAGGGAAAGAGAAAACCTTCTGAAGTTAAAAAAGACGTAATTGAGTTGAGGCAAAAATTTAAGAAAATCGAATACGGATTTCAAAGCATAGAGGAAGCAGTAAAATATTCACGAAAACATAGTTAAGACTTCATGCTTCGCCTGAAAGGCCAGGTGCTTTTGGATATGAGCCTAGGACCTTTATGAAGGATGATTTTCTTTCAAGGCCCCTTAACGCCTCTCGACATCTTTCCTCGTTTCTGTGACCCTCAAAGTCTAGATAAAAATTGTATTCCCAAGGCTTTTCTTTAGTTGGTCTTGATTCGATTTTTGTTAAGTTTATGTTTCTTATGGCAAACTCTTCAAGGGCGCGATATAAGGCACCTGGAACATGTTTAGTGGAGAAGATTATAGAGGTTTTGTCATTCCCGGTTTGGGGTGAATCATTTTTTGATAGAACAAAGAACCTTGTATAGTTGTTAGGATTATCTGCTATTCCTTTAACGAGGACCTTCATTCCATAGATTTCGGCGGCCCTTTCGCTGGCGATTGCTCCTGCGTTCATTAGCTTCTTTTTCTTCATCATTTTTACGCTGCCCGCAGTGTCGTAGGTTGGGATCACTTCGCAGTCCAATTTTTCCAGAAAGCCTCTGCATTGAGCCAAAGCCTGCGGATGGGAATAGACCACCTCGATGGAGTCCAGAGTTGTTTTTGGATTGGTTATGAGGCAATGAACAATCTTAAGGACCGTTTCTCCGCATACCTTAAGATCATGCATAAAAAACAGGTCATAGGTTTGATTCACGCTTCCCTCTATGGAGTTCTCTATGGGAACCACCCCATACTCCACTTCTCCCTTTTCCACACTTTCAAAAACGTCGGACAAGTTCTTGCAGGGCTTCACCTCTACCGAAGGCCCAAAAAAAGAGTAAACTGCGCTTTCGCTGTAGGCCCCTATTTCACCCTGAAAGGCAACCTTCATTTCATCACCATAAGGTTGGCTTTGGCTAAACTGCTATTTTCTCCAACTCTTTCTCTTTAATAAACACTTGTTGATGCCGTTTATCATCGCCTCAACGCTGGCCATAACAATGTCCTCGCGCGCTGCCCTCGCTGAAACAACGTTTCCATCCTTGTCCTCAACTTTTATCACTACTTCAGCCACGGCGTCCGAGCCGCCCGTTAGGGCCTCAAGCCTATACTCCTTTAACCTAACGTCCACCAAGCCTTCTGTAAGCTTTTGTATCGCTTTAATGGCGGCGTCTACAGGTCCTACTCCTGTTTCTGCGGCCACATACTCCTTATCCTTTAGTATAAGTTTCACTGAGGCTGTGGGAATGACCTTAATCCCGGTCACCACAGCTAGGTCAATTAGGTCAACAATTTTTTCTTCCTTAACTATGTCTCCCATAACCGTTCTAGTTATGGCCAGCAAATCGGCGTCCGTTACGAGTTTACCCTTGTCTCCCAAAGCCTTGACCCTATTAACTATCTCTGTTAGCTGTTCCTCGTTGGGGTGTATCCCAACCTCTTCCAATTCCGCTTTAATGCCGTGGGTGCCCGCAAGCTTGCCAGCCACAAGCCTCCTTTTCCTCCCCACGAGCTCTGGCTTAAAAGGCTCAAAGGTTGACGGCACCACCGTGACTCCGCGGGTGTGGATGCCGGATTCATGGGCAAAGGCGTTTTCGCCTACAATGGCCTTGTTTGGCTGTATGGGGATTCCCGTTAGTCTGGAAACCAGCCGCGAAGTCCCATAGATTTGTTCTGTTTTTATTCCCGTTTCTAGGCCGTGAATCAAATGAAGGGCCATCACAATCTCCTCCAAAGCCGCGTTTCCAGCTCTTTCGCCTAAACCGTTAACGGCAACGTGAATTTGGGAGGCTCCGCCCTCCACCCCAGCCAGGGAATTTGCCACAGCCATCCCGAAGTCGTTGTGGCAGTGGACGCTTATGGGCACCTTAACCACGGTTTTAACTTCCTCGATGAGTTTTCTCATAGCTGCGGGAGTCATTATGCCGACTGTGTCAGGGATGTTTATCCTGTCGGCTCCAGCCTCTTGAGTGGCCTTACAGATTTGCTTCAAAAATTCTAGTTTGGTTCTGGTGGCGTCCATGGGTGAAAACTCGCATATGAGCCCGTGGTCTTTTATGTACTCAACTGAGTCAACGGCTGTGGACAAGACCTCCTCGGGTTTTATGCTTAAGGCGTATTTTATCTGCACGTCTGAGGTGGAGATAAAGGTGTGAACGGCGTTAACGTCGCATTCAATGGCGGCGTCGATGTCCTTCTTTAAGGTGCGGGCTAGGGCGCAAATTTCAGCCTTTAATCCAGTTTTGGCTATTTCCTTGACCGCTCTCCTTTCGCCCTCTGAGGTTATTGGGGTGCCTGGCTCTATCACGTCCACGCCTAGCCTGTCGAGTTGCTGGGCGATCTCCATTTTTTCTTCAGGAGTCAGGGATACCCCAGGGGTTTGCTCCCCATCCCTAAGCGTTGTATCAAAAATTCTGATGTATTTTTCGCCTTTAGACTTCAACATTTTTCCTCCTAACGTTTTAACCATGAAAAATTATTTTTTCAAGATTTCCTCCGCGATGGCTTCCCCCATCTCCAAGGTTTTTGCCTTTCCACCGAAGTCTGGAACCGTTATTCCCTTGCGCAAGGTTTCAACAACGCCTTCTTCTACGGCTTCAGCCGCAGCTAAGCATTTAGAATCATTAAACTGCTCACCCAACCAGTCGAGCATCATCTTCGAAGCGAGAATCATGGAGCAAGGACTAGCTGTGTGCTTTCCAACCCTAGTTGGAGCCGAACCATGAACAGGCTCAAATATAGCGAAGTTCTCCCCAATATTTGCTCCCGGAGCCATGCCTAGGCCTCCGACGAGTTGGGCGGCTTCGTCGGACAGTATGTCGCCGAACATATTGGGGATCACTATGATGTCGAATTTCTGTGGCTCCTTAATAATGCGCATGGAAGCGGCGTCCACATACTGTTCGTCAAAGGTTATGTCTGGGTATAGCTGGGCCACTTCCCTGCAGACCTTCGCAAATAGCCCGTCGGTTACTCTCATAACGTTTGCCTTGTGGACGGCCGTCACTCGCCTTTTCTTGTTTCTTCTCCTGGCAAGATCAAAGGCTTTTTTGGCTATTCTTTCGCTGCCCTTTCTTGTTATGACCCTCAGGCAGATGGCGGTGTCATCTAACATGAACTCTAGGCCCTTGTAGAGGTCTTCGGTGTTTTCCCTCACGAAAACAAAGTCTATGTCGGGCCTCATGGAAGGAATCGAGGGATAAGCCTTTACAGGGCGAATGTTAGCGTAAAGGTCAAACATCAACCTCAACTTTACAATAACGTCTGCCGCCGTTTCGCCCACGGGACCCTTTAGGCACGCATGGGAATTTTTTATGGTCTTTATCGTATCCTCTGGGAGAGCCACGCTCCTTTTTTCGAGGCATGCGTCGCCAGCCTCAACCTCGACAATGTTCAAGCCCAAATCAAACCGCTTCTTAACGGCGTCCAAAACCTTCATGGTTGTTTCCGTCAGTTCGGGCCCGATGCCGTCCCCTGGGATAAGGGCTATTCGGTAGCCGCTCATTTCTGTCCTATCCCCTTTCTTACGTGTTCTATTAGGCCGCCGTCATCGAGGATTTCCAAGATAAATTCTGGCAGTTTCGTCGCGTGAAGAGTCACGTTTTTCGACTGGTTTCGTATTTCACCAGCCCTTGGGTCTACCGCTAATTCATCGCCTTCTTCAATTCTCCTTGAGATTCCAGGGCATTCGAGCACTGGCAAACCGATGTTTATGGAGTTTCTATAGAATATGCGGGCGAAGGACTCCGCTAGTACGCATTTGACGCCTGCATGCTTCAAGGCTACAGGGGCCTCCTCTCGACTAGAACCGCACCCAAAATTTTTTCCAGCAACAAGTATGGCTCCATCCTTAACCTTTCCAGCAAAGTTGGGGTCTAATCCCTCCATGGCATGCTTCGCCAACTCTTGAGGATTAAGCGTCAGAACCAGATACTTTCCAGGAAGAATAACGTCTGTGTTCACGTTGTCTCCAAACTTTACAGCTTTTCCAGTGATCATCTCTGTCAGGCCTCCAAGGACCTAGGATCGGTGATTTTACCTGTAATGGCTGAAGCAGCCACGGTTGCGGGCGAGGCCAAATAAACATAGGCTTTAGGGCTTCCCATCCTTCCGATGAAGTTCCTGTTGGAGGAGCTTATGCAAGTCTCTCCCGGCGCCAAGAGACCCAGGTGTCCGCCTAGGCATGGGCCGCAGGTGGGGTTACAGACAAATGCGCCGGCCTTCACGAAGGTTTCTAGGAGGCCCTCCTGTAATGCTTGCATGTATATTTCTTGGGAGGCAGGGATCACGAGTGTCCGAACTCCTTCCTTGATTTTTCTTCCCTTTAGGAGCCTAGCCGCCAACCGTAAGTCCTCTAGGCGTCCGTTGGTGCAGGATCCGATAAAGGTTTGGTTTACCTCCACTTCCTTTATTTTGGATATTGGTTTGACGTTGTCAACTGAGGGGGGAACGGCGACTTGGGGCTCCATACCGGTAACATCGAGGTCTAAAGTCTTTTCGTAGGTGGCGTCGAAGTCATTTTTAAGGGGTTTAAAGGGTTCCTTAGTTCTGCCCTTAACGTAACTCAACGTCGTTTCGTCGGGCTCTATTATGCCTATTTTAGCGCCCGTCTCCACAGCCATGTTGCACATGGTCATTCGACCGGCAACGCTCACGTTTCTTATGGTTGGACCAGTGAATTCCACACCCTTATATGTGGCTCCGTCAACTCCAATCTTGCCAATTATGTTTAGAATCAGGTCCTTGGACGTAACAAATTCCTGAAAACGGCCAGCTACGTCCACTTTAATGACACCTGGCACCTTAAACCATAGCTTGCCAGTGGCGAAAACAGCGGCCATGTCCGTGGCTCCTATTCCTGTTGCGAAGGCTCCGAAGGCCCCATAGGTGCAAGTATGAGAGTCTGCTCCGACGATTAGGTCTCCAGGCTTTACGTGGCCTTTCTCGGGCATGGCTTGGTGGCATATTCCTCCTCTTCCGATGTCGTAGAAGTTCTCTATTTTCTGCTCCTCGGCGAATTCCCTCATGACTCTGTGTAACTCGGCTGCCTGCACGGAGCTAGCTGGAACTAAATGATCAAATATGATGACTATCCGCTTGTTGTCCCAGACTTTTTTGACTCCAATTTCTCGAAAGGACTTGACAGTTAAGGGCCCAGTTAGATCGTGTACCATGGCCACGTCGATATTAGCCTCTACTATTTCCCCTGGAGTAACCTCCTCTTTCTCCGAGGCTCTAGCCAATATTTTTTCGGCGATGTTCACGGTGCCTTCAACCTTTTGTTACTTCTCGATTCCAGCCATCTTCCTAATTGATTTGCCCACCTTTTCGATTTGATGCTCCTCAATTTCCTTCATTAAAGTATCTAAGATTTCTTTGGCCCTGGCGCTCTTTTTCATCCATTCTTCAGCGAATTCGCCGCTTTGAACCGTTTTCACCACTTTTCTCATGTTTTCCTTCACGTGACCGTCAATAACTTTAGGCCCTACAGTTAGGCCTCCATATTTGGCAGTGTCCGAAACTGCTTTGAGCATTCCAACGAATCCCTTTTGATAAATCAGGTCCATGATCAGTTTAGCCTCGTTACACGCCTCAAAGTAGGCAAGTTCAGGCGGATACCCGGCCTCAACAAGAACCTCAAAGCCGTTTTTGATGAGTTCAATTAATCCGCCCACGAGAACCGTTTGTTCGCCGATGAGGTCGCTTTCGGTTTCATCCTTAAACGTCGTTTCCAAAACGCCGGCCCTAGTACAACCGATGCTTTTAGCCATAGCCAAGGCAATCTTTTTAGCTTGACCTGAGGGGTTCTGGTAGACTGCCACAAGGGCTGGAACTCCGAATCCGTCTAGGTAGGTTTCTCTAAGCCTAAGTCCTGGACTCTTTGGGGCAACCATTATAACATCAACGTTGGGTGGTGGAACGATTTGCTTGAAGTGGATGTTAAATCCATGTGAAAAGCCTAGGGTTTTTCCTTTTGTCATGTGGGGTGCCACTTGGTCTCTGTAAACGGCTGGTTGCGCCAAGTCAGGTATTAGCATTTGGATGATGTTGCCCTTCTCTGCTGCTTCTGAGATAGGATATACTTTGAAGCCGTTTTTTTTGGCTTTGTTCCAAGAGTCTCCTTCAGGTCTTAAACCAATTATGACGTTTAAACCTGAGTCCATCATGTTTTGGGCTTGGGCCTGGCCTTGGCTGCCATACCCAATAACGGCTATGGTTTTATCCTTTAGGGGTTCTAAGCTTACATCCGCATCGTAGTACACTTTTGCCATTTGCTTTGCCTCCTTATTCCTCAATTCTAACCGACTTCGTTCCTCTAGAAAGGGCGGTTATTCCTGTTCTCGCTACTTCCTTTACGCCGAAGGGCTTCATCAGATCAATGAAGGCGTCTATCTTGTCTGAGCCGCCTGTAATCTCTACTATTAATGATTCTGTGGAGACATCGACTACGCGGGCTCTGAAGATGTTGGCATAGTTTATGATGTCTGATCTGGACTTGGCGCCGTCGCAATGAACTTTTATGAGGGCCATTTCCCTTGTGACGATGCTTTCTGGGTCCAGTCTGCTCACTTTAATTACGTCGATTAGCTTGTTGAGCTGTTTAATGACTTGCTCAACGAGTTTTTCGTCTCCCTTCACGGTTATGGTCATTCTTGCCATATCCCTCGGCTCTATGGGTCCCACGGAGATGCTCTCTATATTGAAGCCCCTTCGTCGGAACATGTTTGAAACGCTGTATAGGACGCCTGGCTTGTGTTCAACGATGGCCGCGATTATATAGGTTTGTTCTTTCATCCCATTGACCACCCTTCTTCGATCATTTCCTTCAAACTTTTGCCTGCGGGAACCATGGGAAACACATCCTCTTCAGGAGATATTGGAACATCAATAACCGTTGTAACTTCACTTTTTATCGCCTTTCTAACAGCCTTTGAAAACTCATCGAATGATCCCACGCGAACACCTTGGGCACCGTAGGCCTCAGCTAACTTAACGAAGTCGGGCACGCCCCCCAACTTAACAGCGCAGTACCTCCTCTTAAAGAAGAACCTCTGCCACTGGGCAACCATTCCAAGCATTGAATTGTTCAAAATGATCACCGTGACCGGAATGTTCTCCACAACTGAAGTAGCCAAGTCTTGTTCGGTCATAATGAAACTTCCGTCCCCCGCTATGTCCACCACAATCTTGTCAGGGCAAGCCACCTTAGCCCCAAGGGCCGCTGGAAAACCGAAGCCCATGGTTCCGAGGCCGCCTGAGCTTATGAAGGTTCTCGGTTTGTAAGCCTTGAAGTGGAGGGCTGCCCACATTTGGTTTTGTCCCACCTCGGTGGTTACGATGGCGTCTTCTGGCAGTATTTTTCGTAATTCTTTTAGGAGTTGAGGGGGCTTTAGTTCTTTTTCGCTGGGGCTTTCCTTTCCTTGGAGTTGCTCTTTAATCTCTTGAACCTTATTAAACCATGGAGAAATCTCTTTCTTCTTCAACTTTTCAGTTAGCGTTTGGTGAATAACTTTTAGGGCCTTTTTTGCGTCGGCCACGATGGGTATGTCAATGTCCACGTTTTTCCCAATCTCCGCTGTGTCTATGTCGATGTGAATAATTTTGGCGTCTGGACAGAAGGTGTCAAGGGTTCCGGTGCTCCTATCCGCAAACCTTGTTCCCACCGCTAGCAGTACATCGGCTTCCAAGATAAGCCTGTTCGCCACGCGGCTCCCGTGCATGCCTATGCATCCAAGAGACAAAGGATGATTCTCTGGAAGACATCCCTTCCCCATGAAGGTGGTGGCCACTGGCGCCATTAAGAATTCTGCCAATTCAAGGAGTTCAGGGCTGGCGTTAGAGAGAATTATCCCTCCCCCTGCTAAAATCACTGGTCGTTCTGCCTCCAGGAGGAGTTCCACCGCCCTTTTAGCTTGGAGTGGATGAGGTTCTGTTGAAGGCTTGTAGCCCCGAATGTCGATTTTGTCTGTAAATGGCATTTCGGCGGTTTCAGTTTGCACATCTTTTGGTAGGTCTATCAAAACTGGTCCGGGTCTGCCCGTGGTGGCTATGTAAAAGGCTTCCTTCACTGTTTTTGGGATGTCTGAGGCCTTCTCCACTTGATAGTTATGCTTGGTGATGGGAGTGGTTATACCTATAATGTCTGCTTCCTGGAAGGCGTCCCTGCCTATCATGTAGGCCGTGTTGGCGGAAAAAACATTCACCTGACCTGTTAAGGCAATGACGGGCGAAGAATCCATGTAAGCGTTAGCGATACCAGTGACTAGGTTTGTGGCTCCGGGACCCGATGTTGCCATGCATATTCCCGGCCTTCCGCTTGCACGAGCATAACCGTCGGCTGCGTGGGCTGCGCATTGTTCATGGCGTACAAGGATGTGCCTTATTTCAGAGTCGTGGAGAACGTCGTATATTGGAAGGGTGGCGCCTCCTATTATGCCGAAGATTTCCTTCACTTTTTGCCGTTTTAGGGCTTCCACTAGGGCTTGGGCCCCCGACATTTTAGCCAATCTTCTCCTCTCCTTTTATGATTTACAATCCATAGCCTTATGACTAATATAAGATTTTAATGGGAAAAAGGTTGAGAAAGAATCTGCTGGTTTTTCTTGAGTTGATGAAGAGTTTCCGCTATTTGAATAGGAGAAAACGATCCCCCGATACCCAACTATCCCACACGTTTCTATCTCCATTGCAGCGGAATACCTTGTAGCCTTATCAACTCTTTCCTTAAAAACCTTTTGGACTACAAACAAGCTATTCGCGACTTTTCTTCGCCTTTTTACCACCAAATTTGTTGTAGTCAGTCATTAGCACGTTCATGCCGCTTAACATGGCTTCTACGCT
>Ga0315312_1003169_pt1 | contig 10747 bp, 11 predicted proteins | sample TDP7_MG_FD_203629 | JGI IMG/M metagenome (GOLD analysis project Ga0315312, IMG submission 203629) | Freshwater sediment microbial communities from Lake Towuti, South Sulawesi, Indonesia - TDP7 | ecosystem: Environmental > Aquatic > Freshwater > Lake > Sediment | place: Indonesia: South Sulawesi... | reverse complement strand
CATGCGGATACGGTGCGACAGCGCATATTAGAGAGTATTCTTGGCACTGGAAGAACTCTAGGCGTTAAGCTTCACTCTATTTCTAGCCGGTTCCTTTTAGGGCTTCGATTTTTTCTCGAACAAAACGCTGAGCAAGAAAGCTAGACAGCGGCAAGCAGAAAAAATCTGGAACGAAACGTTTGGACGCGAAGAGATTGCAGCTGGCACAAGAGTATCTGAGCAATTTAAGTTCTAATCAGAAGCAATCTATAGTCTGTAGAGCGTTCCGGTGAGAAGCAGCTTGGAGAAAACGCTTGTCGCTATCGTGACTATCACTGCAATCATCGTGACTATAATTCTCTTGGCCGTTGGGGTCCAAGGTATCTACGGTTTGACCCGAGCGCTCATCGGGCTCGGTTACCTAGGCGCTTTTCTATCCGGAGTTCTAGGGACAAGCTCCTTGATGATCTCAATCTTCCCTCCTCAAGTAGTAGTATTCCTGATGAGCGCTCCAGTGCTAGGCTTCAATCCGCTGTTGGTCGGCATCTTAGCAGGGCTGGGAGCTGGGATAGGGCAGTACTTGCACTATTACATTGGTGCAGGTGGAAGATTCCTGCTCTCGGAGAAGCGGAGAGCATCTATGGAGAAGTGGAAAGCTAGACTCGACAAGTACGGAGTGCTTCTCATCTTCCTATTCGCGGTTACACCTCTAACGCCTGACGACTTGCTCTGGATACCCTTGGGGATGATGAAGTACCCTAAATTGAAAGCTCTCATAAGCGCGATCGTGGGGAAGACTGTTATGCTCGTCTTATGCGCTTACGGAGGATACTATGGCATAGATCTGATCAAGAAATACCTCGTCGGATTGGGAGGAAGCGTCCCCTAGAACTCATCAAGCCAACGAGAAGGGAGCGCCGAAAACCATTTACCATCGGTGAACTTCAACTAACTGCGATTGGGCCGGTCGTCTAGCTTGGTTAGGACATCTGCCTGACACGCAGAAGGTCGAGAGTTCAAATCTCTCCCGGCCCACCATACATGGGCTTTTTCTTGTGAATTGCAACCTTGGAGTTTTGTTATCGTCTCTATTAACGCGTTTTCAAGGATTTTTGAGAGGTTCAGACCGAGTTGTCGGGCTTTTTGAAGCAGTTGAATATCGACAGTGACCGTGACGTCTTTCTTCGCAACACGGGTATACACGGGTAAACACGGGTTCTCGAGGGTTTGAGACATTTTCCTAACTCCTTTTTGTTTGATACCTGTTCGGTATCCACAGTATACTCTGGAGAAGTGCTTAGAAAGGTATCTGATAGGTATCTAACTGGGAACGATCTTGGCAAATCTAAGATGTATGACGCTAAGACTACCAAGAGAACTAGACGACAAACTCGAAGTCCCCGTGAAGAAAGGAAAGGCCGTGACAAAGACCGAATTGATCAGAAGGGCCATAGACGAATTTATTCACAGTCATCCGGAATTGTTTGAGAAGTAACCACATTTTTATCTGAGCGCTTGGTGAGCTATTCATAGAATGAGAATGCGAAGATTAAGCTTTACCGTTAATGTTGGCTTGTTGTGGATTGTCTTTATCATAATGCTTATTCTGAGTTCCCAGACGTATCGGGAGGTTTCCCAAAGCGAACCATCCCCTCCCAAACAATCAACGATTCCTGAATCAGCCGAAGTGACTGCAATAAAGCAAGCCGATGGTTCAACTCAGTACGTTGTAGAAGCAAGCCTTGCAATTCACTTTGACGCGCAAGTCTCTTGGGAGGTTGAATATTTCAAACCGTATGCCTACGCACAATCGACTCGTCTCTTGGTGGAAATTATCAGTGAAACTCTGGCGCTAAGCTTATTCACAGTATTAATATCTTCATGGCTTGTCAACAAGATTCCTCTCATTCGTCCTTACCTAGTGACAATAGAATGCGACGCTAGCCGTTTAACCATATATACGGTTAGAGTAAGGGGATAGGCTTACACGCGTGAAATCTATTCCTCTAGTCGTCTGAAATTGATCGACTGCTTATATGACGTGTGTTCTCTGACCGTAACTTATGCATAGGCAGCTCCACAATCCCAAGGCGGTCGAAATTTCTTGAGCATTATGCCGACTTTTCGCCCTCTACTACCGCTCCTAACCGTTTGAGAAAAATCGGTTCTTCGAAAATGGGAAATTAGGAAGTCAGCGGAGACAAGATTATAGAGCTCCTAATCTGACAAATTCTCGACTCTTAGCTTACACCTTATATTTCTTTGACAATCATATTTATCGTTTCATTATAACAGTTCAAGACATAGTCGAAATGCTTCTGGCAAAAAGATTCAATGTCTTCATATTTTCGAGTTTTCCTTAGCTCTTCTTCTGACATAAGAGAATATACTGCTTGAAGCAGTCCGTATTTTGCAATACTGTCTTTAGCTTCCCTCTGTGCCCTACCGATCGACGGTCTTGTCTTTCTGGTTTTGTCTAATTGATCGGCCAAAACACCAGTAGTTGGTTCTGTCGGAACCATAACTTTCAACGCCTTTGGTGGTAGCCGTGGAGATTTTACGAAAAAGACGGGAACTACATGTAAAGCATGCCGGTGAACTACTATGTCTCTAAAATCTCTAAGCTGGCAATAGCCTTCATGACCGGAACCCTGACATATTTTTGCAAAGATTTCTCTCTTCTCTCTCTTCAAAGCATCTTTGAACTTTGTCGTAGCTAGGTCGATATTTTTTGGGTCATTCTCAAGGTTCATTTTGCAGTAGTAGTTCAATATCCAAGCCAGATTGTCTCCTAGAGTTCTAATTAGAGTGATAAAATAATAGAAGTGAAAGTCTATTAGAAATAGTATATCGTTATCCATCTTTCCCTCGCGCTCCATCTTCTCCCTCAGATCATCAATTCTTTCCTTGGCGAACGAGACTTGCTTGAGCCTTTCAAAAGCACCGTGCAAATACTCTTTTAGAACTTGAATGTTCTCGTGAGAGAAGTTCTCATACACGCATCTTCTCCACAGTGAGTCATAATTCGGAAGAACATCTTTTATTCTATCGCCGTAGAATAGAACAAGATTCTTGACTATCACCTTTCTTGGCGCTAGAGTAGTTTCATAGTCCTTGGGAACTTTATATATCACATTCTTGTCGGCGTACTTTTCCCTAAAATAAGATTCAAGATCTAATTGTTTTTCTACCTGCTCACCTATTCTCTGTGAGAAACTACAAATTCTATGGCTGATTATCTCTTGGATGTCTGACATCAAACCTGTCTTCGGAATCAAAAAATCTGATTTCATCGATCCGTATGCCAAAGTCACTCTGAATCCTATGTCAGTTTCTTCTACGGACTCTACATCAATCGTATGTGGAACCAATTTCCTGAATAGTGCGGCGATTTGGTCCCTAGAGTAATTCGTAGTGTTTGGCATTCGTTATCAAGTTTGCATTTTTTTGGTTCATCATATTATTCTTTTTGGGTGCTCTATCTCTGCCGACAATCGAAGCTCCTTGCAATCATAATTGGTTACTTTACAACTTTCAAGAGATTCTAGTTCCTTGGAGATTGCATCCACTTTTACTCATTAGGTTAAATTCGGTCCCTCTGTCGTCTTGAACCTGTGTAAAGGACGTCCGCTATCTCCGTCGTAGTTCATCGAATATCTTGTCTATTCTTGGTCTGTCTGATGCAGACGTTTTCTTGAGCAATTCGTACAGTTTCTCTAGGATTTCTGATCGGTAGTTGGATTCTGCTAAACTGCGTAATGCTGAATGAATGGAGCTTTCCAGTTCCCTATACGCATCATCATCGCTTTCCACCATCTGGAATAGAACATTCAACGCGTCCTGATTGGCCATCTTTGGCAACGCATGTATCGCATTTCTTCGAACCTGAGTGTTCGAGTCGTGAGATGCTATATCAAGTACAATAGGTCTAAAGGATTCTATAAATCGCATTTTGATAGGCTCGTCTTTCTCACACCATAATAGGTAGTCCAAGACGTAGAGCAGTTGCTCACGAACGGTATCGTCTGAATCTTTCAGTCTGCTTTTAAGTAAGTCAAATATCCTTGAATCCTGTGCAATACGTTTTTCGTGCGTCAGCCACATGAGGTCTTTTGCGCCTTGAACTCGAATGTCTTTGTCTTCATCGCCTATGGCTTTCAACAGTGTGCCTATCTCTTCCTCACTTGCCTCGACTTTAGTCTTTTTTTCAGGCTTAAGACCTTGCTTTTCAAGGTGCATCTTTAAGCCCTTTGAGAACTTGTTCTTCAGGTCTTCTTGATCAGTATATTCGATTCGCTCTAGCGCACTTATGTCAGATGGCACAGAAATGGATGTTTTCTGAGCCAGTGTCTTGTTGTATAAGATGAATACTGGCTTTTCTCGACCAAGAGTGAGACCGAACTCAAACATGATGTTGGGATTCTTTTCAGTTAGTTCTATTACGCCAAAACTGGAGAAGAGAATTTTCTCGCATATTTTGCAAAGTATGTCCCTTCCTGCAGTGACTTCTTCTACGGCAAGGTATGGAAATACTCCGTTTTCTTCGAGGGTTTCTCTTACAGTGTTGTAGGTGTCTTTGTATTCGGAAGGGATAGCAATAAAGCAGATAGGCGTAGAAGGACGAATCCTAGGTTCTATGGGACAGGGCAGGTTCCAACCGGGCAATATATACTTTGAGCCATCCCGTCTCGCCTTGTGGAATATGTGTTCTACCCATTAGAAATCTTTCGGTATTGTACAACTCCTTTGGATAACAGTTGATCCAAAAGTTATCCCGAGCGCACACGCGGCTCGAGAATATGTTAATAGATCGGAAACAAAGAAGATAACCTCAGAACTCTGTCAGGGAATTATGCTTTGTGGTGGTTGGTAGATTGAGTGAGTATTATGTGGCTTGGTGGAATGTTGAGAACCTATATGATGTCAAGCCATGGGATGAAAGAGCAAGGAAAGTCAAGAATGTACAAGACTTAGAGACCAAACTGAAGGATTGGGATGACGTCACACTTGAGAAGAAGCTGGGGCAACTAGCAGAGATCATCAAAGAGATGAACAATTGTATGGGACCTGACGTAATTGGCGTCTGCGAGATTGAGAATGAGAATGTACTACGCAAGCTTTTGAAGACGATCAAGACAGGCAATCTTGCCAATCGCAACTATGATGTTGTTCATCATGATAGCCCTGACCCGCGAGGTATAGATGTAGCATTCATATATGACAAGAACTTGTTTGGTTTCTACGTTAAGGATCCAAATGCCCCAGAAGGCAGTGATGACGGAAGGTATTGGTTTTCTTATGAGGTTATTAAACGGTATCCGACACGCGATATTTTTCAGGTCAACTTTCATCCAAAGGAAAAGACAGATAGACCATTCATATTAGTGGGTAATCATTGGCCATCGAGAATGGGTGGTGTGTATGAGACTGAACCATACCGCATCATTGCCGCAGAAACTCTGTCGTATTTCAATCTACGGATTCAACAAGAGTATGGGGATGAGATTCCCATTCTAGTTATGGGAGACTTTAATGATGATCCTAGCAGCCGTTCAATGACTGACTATGCACTCAGTAATCGCAACGAGGATGTAGTGATGAACGCTGAGAAGCCAAGTCTTTTCAATTTAATGTGGCCTTTGATGGGCAATGGCTACGGAACATTCTGGTACAATGGACCTCTTTTCTTCGACCAGTTCCTTGTATCAAAGGGATTCCTTGCGAAGGAAGGAACCTTCTCTATAGTCAAGGATTCAGTTGAGGTTGTTCATCATACAAAGATGTGGGAAAAATCTCCTCCAAAGGGTAAATATCCTCAGCCCCGAGAGTTCGGTTGGAAACCAAGAGATCCACTTGGATACAGTGACCACTTTCCTATTGCCTTAAAGATCAAGGATAATGATTCTGAGTAGTTCTTCTATGTGTAGTACTGACTAGAATACTATGCGCCGCGTTCTTGTCGAGACATGACGCGGCCAGTACCTTGGTGCTAATACCCTTTATTTTGATTATTGCCATTTGACATCTATCTCATAGTTCACTGAAAGGAATTGATTAGCATTTCTACAAAGTTCCTAGACTTTCTACGGTAAATCAACGAAGAATCGATTTACGATCACTCTAAATCTCGACCCAATCGTAACGCCAAAAATCTTCAGTATGCAATGGTCAATTGTCTCCTCCACTTTCTTGATTAGGGCTTCAAGCTCTGGGTCCCATGATCTGTCTATGCGCAGACGCGAAGCACGTTGTAGACGCTATTCACTTGACTAGCCCTAAGCCCCGTTGAATTTCTTAGGCATTATGCCGACCGACCGCTCTCTGCTACCCGACAGAACCGTGAGGTTAGGATCTATTCCCCTTGGACCGCTCGAAAACTAACTCCGCATCATTCACAAGCATCTTGCGTGAAGTCGCTTCAGTCTTTACCTAAGGAACGGCAGGATATTGCTAGAGCTATGATTAAGGAGTTTATGAAGAAGGCATTGATTCCTAGCTTGAACTTCTCAGTTGATGCTTTCCCTATAGAGAATAAGGGATAGAAGGGTTATTTTTCACTGAACAGGACGTTTTCGGTTGGTCGGTTTTATCCGACCTACCTCGTCTTTGTTTTTGACTGGAAAAATACTAATCCAGTTTCGGTCTACAAAAGTGTGAACTTAATCTGTCTTATTCCATATGTCCATGTTGGACGGTTGTGGACGGAACTCTATCTCCCTTCAATTTCTTGGTGATTTTAGTCTCGATAGATCGGTCTGAACCGGTCGGATATAGTTGGACGCGGTTTTAGTCGGTATAAGATTGTGTTGCGGTTTAAGACTGAGTGTGGTCTTAGACCGTTTTACAGTCTATTGCCATAATTCCATCTGCTTTGGTTTCTGTCGGTAATATGGTTCTTGGCAATACCTGCCCTGTCTTACTTTACCGGAAAAAATAAATATCTGGATTTTTGCGCTTTTCGCTAAAATATCTAGTTCGAGAACATGCTAGACGAAACTACCCTGTTTTACGCACAAAAATCGACTCTATCTTGTTATAGAGCATATTATTTTGGATTATCCTAACCGACCTAACAAACATGCGTCGGTTTATCGGTCTAGGAGAATTCAGAGTCTCTTGACATTACTGTTAAATGAGCATCGTCAAGGAAAATTGGAAAGCTTGCTACAGGATACACCGCTTAACAAAATCACTCAGCCCGCGTAGAAATCTTTCCATACCAAGGTTCGTATATCAAGTTAAGTTCACCTACGAAAAGATCTCTACAAGCGGTCGCGTGACCTATCAATCTCCTTACAGAATCCGTATTCTTTAGCCATTGATCAAATTTACGATAGATTTCATTCAGTATTGTACTTCCATCTATCTTCGACAGAAAATCGTGAGCAAATTCGTTGGGTGAAACGAGCTTTTCAATAGCTGATATATCAGCTAGGGTCATCTTGGCTTGGGTCTTCATCTCATCCAGAAAGTCGCGATAAATTGACTCCAGTTTCTGCTCAGTTTCGATTTTTTTAAGGACGAGACCGCCAAGCTCTGCAACAAGCCTATTTCTCGTGCTAAGACAAACTGCAAGTATGTAAAACGAATACCTTTTTTCCTCTTCCGTAGGGTTTTTCAACGTTCTATCCAAGTGGGAGACGAGGTCACTCAGCGAATTGGCTAATGGCATATAGTATTTTTCTGAATAGTCAATTACCTTTTCGGCTAGTTTTTCTGCTATCCTATGTCGGTAGGTCAGTTTCAGATTCTGCCTGTCAAGAAGAAATTTGATGATATATCCTAGAATTGCGCCAATGCCAAGTGAAGTTAAGATTTGCACGACTTGTGAGTAATCTGCTGACAAAACCTATTGACCTTTTGCGAAATGTCTCTTACGGACGACCAGCAGGTGTAAATTCTTTTTTCTTTGCTTTTTTTCTGAATTTTCCTTTCTTTACAACCAAGGTTGCTTTCACTCCCCGATTATTCTAGCGGGAACTCCGAATAAAAGACTTAGTAATGTTGCCGCAAATTTGAGTCTTGTCGGAAATACGGATTTTGGCAATACCTACCCTGTCTTTGTTTACTGAGAAAATATTAATCCAAGTCGGTCTGCACTTTTGTGAATTAATCCAGACTATAGAATTCAACTGGGCCGTCCAAGGGGATCATAGGTTCGCGTAGGCTTGGAGTAGAAAACCCAGTATCAGGAAAACCAATCCAATTTTCGCGTTTAGACTTTGTTTCAACCTGTCTTTCACTTGTAATCTTCGCAAGTTGATTTCATCTGTCGCGCCCGTGAACCTTACTGTTTCAATGTCTATAGCGTATCTCTTCGAAATTATTAATCCTCTAACGATGAACGCCGAACCGGCTAGATCGCAAGCTAGTCCTAGAAGCGACACTAGATTCATTTTTGACCTTTCCTTAACTTCTCAATCTTTCGTTTTGTTGCGAATCGTAGAACAACGAGAAAGAGGACGAGAAAACCAATGACAACCGCAACGACCACAAGGATACCAGTGACCGCGTAGGCGATCCACAAATCCCTAAACATTCCTGTCTGATAGGAGTATGCCATAAATGCAAATCCAGCGACTATCAACACGATCAATATGGTTTTTGCAATGAATGTTTTCGTTTTTGACACCTAAGAAGGTTGTAGTTTTGTTTCTCTAAAATTTCTTATGGTCGGAATCGTTTTCTTATTTTGTCTGTCCAAGAGGATTAGCAAGATTCTTCACGGTTTTTGTATAGCCGCTTAGTCTTTGGGTTCAAAGAAAAAAGAGGGGTTTGAGGTAGTCGGCTCAGAGTCTTAATCGACTCCTATGGTCAGGTTGGCGTTATCGTAGATTCGTTTCAGGTTGTCAAGAGAATAGTCGCTATAGTGCTTCGCTATAACCGAGTTAGGCACACGGCCGCAGAAAGCGTTAACATATCGATCTGGAACGCCTTATTTCCCAAGCTCACAATTGAACTATAGACGTAGGACCTGAGGCGTTATGTGCAAACTTGTCTTCTTGCTTGCTCTAGTGAATCCTCTTCTAATCGCAGTCTCAGTGAACGGAAAAACGCGGGTGTTGTTTTCAGTTTGTCTCTTCCCCAAGTATTGTTTGAGGTATCTTTGAGCCTCAGTATTGAAGAACGTAACAAGAGATTTCTTAGTGGTGTTTGTCTTGTGTGCATTGTTGGGGATTATCCAGCATTTCTCCAAATCTATGTCTTCAACGGTCAACGAAAGTAGTTCATTTCTTCTGAGACCGCTTGTTGCATATAGTAGAAAAGCAGTTCTATCTCTAAGATTATCTAATTCGTCAAAGAATCGTTGTAGGTCCCCTTTTTTTGGCACGGGTTTAATATACCAAGACTCTTTTGGAAACTTGAATGATTCTACAACATCCGGCATTTTTGGGAAATCTCTGAAAAACACTTTAAGCGATTTCAAGACGTTGGCTTGGGTTGATTGGCTCTTATCTATCGTTTGAGCAAGGTAGGTTCGTATGTCTTCGCTTGAGATCTGATCTACAGGTTTGTCCATCGCGGCCAAGAAACGCCTTATCCACCATAAGTGCCCTTCAACCGTTCTCTTCGATAATCGTAGGTCGATTTCACAGAAGCTCTTGAAGTTTTTCAGTAAGTCGGTTGTTGTAAAGGTTGACAATCCGCAAGGATTGCTAACCTTATCTGCCTGACACGCAGAAGGTCGAGAGTTCAAATCTCTCTCGGCCTACCAGCCTTCAGTTAAAATGAACTCGGTTGTCATCTGACTTTGAAGTCGCACCCCAAAGTATCGGCGATTACTCTACATTTAGAAATATCTATGCCTTCAACGTCCACAACTGTCAATCTGACTAGGGAGAAGTATCTCCTGCAATCTTTGGCGAAATCAAGGACAGCCTGATATGCTCCAGTTAGTGAAGGTTTACAAAGTTCATCATACTTCTTCTTGCTCTCAGCATTAAGACTTATCGATACTGAGTCAATACCAGCATCCTTCAATTCTTTTGCTACTTCTCTATCGCTACTTCGTGACTGAGCTAGTCCATCTGTATCCAAGCGAATTTTCAGATGAGGATACGCGTGTCTTATTTTTCTTGTCAGGCCAAGAACGATATCTAATCTGATGGTCGGCTCTCCAAACCCACACCAAACCACTTCCTTATCAGACTCTTTCAGCTCGCCTAGAAAACTCCTCCAGACTTCGTCAGCAGTCGGTTCTCTATCAAGCCAAAGCTTGTAACCGGATAAGCCTGAAGAGTAATTTCTTACACAGAAGGAGCAGCTGTTTGTACAACGATTGGTTATGTTCAAATAAGCAGTATGAGGTCTAGGAGCATACCTGTAAACAATGGAGCCGCCAGAGGTCTTCGAGTCATTATTCAACTAAGGTAACCTGCTCACCATCAATCAATCGTATGATAATATCAACTTTCTTGAGCCAGATAAGGTCATTAGGCGGTGCATCAACATCTCTTGATGGGGGGAAGTCTTGAAGGTTTATCTCCTGAAGGATCAGGTTAGGGGAGATTTCGCGGAGATATTCATCCCCACTTCAAAGGCTAACATTGACATCGTCTTTAGAAAGGACAAGTCAATTGCAATAATGAAAGTTGATGAAGTTCCGAAGAAGGCGAGAGAAGTCGAAGCGAATGTCAATCTTGAAGCCCTCGAAGCGATCTATGAAATGTACACCTCTATCAAAGAAATTGAGATGAAGTCTGTAACAGCTCTGCAGAAAGTGGTGATCCAACCTCTCTCCAATGAAGAGGAGATCAAGAGCTTAGTC
>Ga0315312_1003168_pt1 | contig 10748 bp, 11 predicted proteins | sample TDP7_MG_FD_203629 | JGI IMG/M metagenome (GOLD analysis project Ga0315312, IMG submission 203629) | Freshwater sediment microbial communities from Lake Towuti, South Sulawesi, Indonesia - TDP7 | ecosystem: Environmental > Aquatic > Freshwater > Lake > Sediment | place: Indonesia: South Sulawesi... | reverse complement strand
ATGGAGGCGAAGCGACAGAAGGTTACGACATGATGATGGGTTATCTGAGGGCTCACATTGGCTTGAGAAGCTCAGATAGAGTTCTCGTTCTGCCTTTCCTTGACCACGGCCAACTTTCAGAGGACACAGCAATATTGGAGGACCCGAGACGCCTCGAGCAGCTATCATTAGTCACGAGAGAATATCTGGATGCTCTAGACCACGTGGTATGGGGGAAGAAGTAAGATGGATGAGGAGCAAGCTAACTGGACCCATAGACCCGGCGACTTCTATAGAGAGAAAGGACGGAAGGCGCGGGTTGAAGGTGTTGGAAGCATGCATGCCTTCGTCTACTATGGCAGAGGTGACTTCAGGGTTGTGCAGAATCGTCCGATCTTCTACACTTCGAATGACCTGATCGTAAAGAACATCATGGTTCACCGTTGCGGCACAGAGGTGAAGTACTATCAGCAAGGGTATCCCCCAATAGATGACATTCTTTTAAGCCAACTCGGATGCCTGATCGAGTTTAAAGGAGACTTCGAATCTTCGAATCTAGGCAAATATGCGAATCTGCTGGAGATGGGAGAAAGCGACCCCAACCTGAAGGATGAATTCTATAGACGTTTGGCTGAATACCTAGATTCGCTGCCAGAGTCCCAAAGGAATTCTATCCGCGAGAATTTCTTTCCAGCTTGGGGTAGAGTAGTTGGGCATGAGGTTGTCGGCGTGATCGAGAAGGTCGGCTCCAACGTTAGAAATCTGACCAAACCTTTGGGATACCTCAGCACACAACTGAAAAGAATTCCTAGAGACTACCTTGATTTCAGAGAAGGAGAGAAAGTGATACTGCAACCGAGATGCGCCCGATATAAGCTGGTTCGATGTCATCGGCGAAGAAGGGGTGTTGTCGGTGTACAGCTTCTGGGATCAAACATTGAAGATGTCTCAAGAAGCCTAGACGGAGGTTACGCCCAATGCATAAGAGTCACACCTGAACTAATCCAAACAGGATGCATCATAAGAGTCCCTGATGGAGTCAGCGACGCAGAAGCCGCGTTAGTCGAACCTACGGCTTGCCTGGTTGACTGTCTAGACTTAGCTACGCATCCCGAGGGTCAAGATGAAAAGGGAAACATAATGAAGAAAGGCGTTTCCAGAGACGGTGTTACGGCCATATTAGGCTCGGGGGCCATGGCTTTCATAGCAGCTGAAGTAGTTCTGACGTTCGATGAGAAGATGCAGGTCGGAGGCGCCTCCCAAGTTATCATGTTTGCCAGAAGCCAAGAAAAAGCCGATCTTGGAAATAGTCTTTTGGGCAGCAAGTTCAGAGATAGAGTCAAATTTTTCATTTACGATTCAAGCCGCTCGCAGGGGGAGATTACTGAAGAACTGAGAAGAGAATATGGCGCATCATTCATCTTTGATGATGTCATCATCGCTGCTGGCGACGTCAGGGCAGTAGAGCTGGCGCATAGAATCGTCTCTGGGACAGGTTGGAGGATTCATGCCTTCGCTGGCACTCGTGGCAACGTCACCGTTGAAAGCGGAGTCTGGCACTACAGTAACGCCGGAACCTCTGGAACGAGCGGTTGCAACACTAAAGCCATGGAAAACGTTCTGGGAATGATTGAACGAGGCACCATCGAATTGTCAAGATTCAGCGGAAACAGGTACACATTTAAGGATCTACAAGGTGATCCAAGTCGATTCTTCACAGACAATTACCTTAGACCAGCGTTGTTGCCAAATGAAGGTGTGCCAGAAGTTGAATGGCACGAAACATGACAGAAAGATAAGCCCAAAATGAGCCTATGTCAAAGCTTATACAGATCTCAAAATCTTATGTTTGAAAAGACGAGATGACTTTCACAAACTCCTTCACGAGAAGAACCATATTCTCCAAGTCGACCAAGTGCGCAACCGAAGCAAGACCACGGATATACCTAACAGTGCACCACGACAGTTCCACTGGGTATGCCTGCCTTTGTCAGATGAATGGCGCCGGGGATGGGATTCGAACCCATGTGGCCCCGAAGGGCCACAGGCTGGCTTGGGTTTTGCCGCTCAAGGCCTGCGCCTTATCCGCTCGGCCACCCCGGCTTCAATGTCTTATACAGAACCTTCTTTTTATTTGAACCTTTTTCTCCGGGCTCTAGGAAGACTCGACTGTCTGCTCAGGTCTTGGTTCTCCTTTTGCCAGGGATGCTAGATTCGTACCCCTGTCAGCCGTTCTACGAGGAAACTGTGAAACGCGGAAAGGTCCTTCCATTCAGTTGCGCAGTTGATGAGCTTCGCCTTATCGTCGACGACAGTGTAGCCATCATCCGTCACTCGGACGCCAAGTTTCTCCATGAAAAGCAACTCCTCAGAAAAGGCGAGGTAAACCGCGACAGTATCGAAAAGAATGGAGCTCCTCGACTTGAATTCCCGCCTCCAATCGCCGTGCCCGGCTCTCAGCCAGACCTGATAGTTCTCCATAAGGGCTTGGACGAGCGGGTCATCGCAGTCGCGAACCATACGATATCTCTCGCCGCTGAGCCTAACGAAGCCGCAGGTGTCAAGCGGCGTGATCGTCATCTCCCAAGGCGCTGTGAAGGCTTTCTGGCAGGCCTTTGGGTTTGCCGCCACATTGTATTCCTTAACGACGCCTCCGCCACCCCTATATTCCAGCGGACTCTTTCGGAGGCAGCCATGCATACCCACAAACCGTGCTCTTTCAGCAATCCTAGGCTCACGTTCTAATGCCTCGGCGATGTTGGGCACTGGGCCAGTACATATGAGGGTGACAGGCTCCGCCGATCCCATCACTGTGCTAATCAAGGCTCCTATGCCGTCTCGGTGGACACGGCCGGGGTACGCTGAAAGGTTGTAGTCCTCTACGAAGGCGGATTGTCGGCCAGTTTCTTCGCTTAGGCGAAGTCCAACGCCGACGGGCACATCTGTTCTTTCAGCAGCCTCCAGCATCTTTGCAGCGACCTTTGCTCGATAGATCGTGTTCGCCGTCTCGGTCACGACAAGTCTAAAGTCGAGCTCCGGAGACTTCAGAAGAAAGGCTAATGCCCAAGTGTCGTCTATGTCGCCTCCGATGTCAGTGTCCAGAATGACCGGAATCTTCTTGCCGCCATGACCTGCCAAGCGCTCAGCCTCCATCAAAGAGTTGCGACCTCACCTTTATCCTTTCCTGAGAGAGGCCGACAGAGCACGAAGTATCTGCGGGGCTTATGTTCTGGAATCGTCTTTTCTGAGTTAACTAGGCTTCCTCACCTCTCTGGTTTCCTGCAAACAACTGGCGGATGGCACTATCTTCTCGAACCTGCAGTCAAGTAGCGAGCCGAGACCGCCGACAGCTCAGAGCAAGTTTTTAAGCATCGACCATGACACCTTACTTTTGGACTTGCGAACCCAAAAGTGGGAATCGTCTTGAAGTGCCAGTACTGCGGGACAAACGTTGACCTTCCGTTCAGGTGCCCATTCTGCGCTGGATACTTCTGTCCTGAACACAGGCTACCTGAGAGTCACGCCTGCCCGGAACTATCAAGCGTAAGAGAGCGCCGTCCTCCAGCAGAAGAGTATCGTCAACCCGCAGCTGAAAGCAGGGCTGAGCAAATGGAGAAGGAAGTCTTGCATGCCTACCCCTTCAGATTTCGAAAGCCAGGTTGGACAAGCTCCACCGAGACGGTTCACCTAGCCGTGGGCGCAATGATCGTGACAGGGGTCGGCCTCTCCATATATAGGCCTGTTTACGGGTGGATCTACTACCTTTCACGCGAACCATTGATCTTTCTCAGCTCTGCTCTCATCTTCACCGCCATCTTCGTCATCCACGAACTGGCACACAAAGCAGCCGCAAAATACTACGGCCTATGGGCAGAGTTCCGGCTCAACCTGATAGGAGCCCTTTTGACGGTGATCTCGATAGCGCCGACTCCATTGAAGTTCGTCTCGCCCGGAGCAGTCATGATAGCCGGAGCAACTAACAAGAAGATAGTCGGAGTCACAGCGCTTGCCGGACCCTTCACAAGCATTGTGCTTGCGGCCCTGGCTTTCTTGATGTATCTTCTCGTGCCAAGTGACTCCTTCACCCAAATGCTTCTCGATGCTGCAGCGCTCGGCGCATGGTTAGCCCTTCTCAATCTCGTCCCCTACGGCATACTCGACGGAGCCAAAGTCTTCTGGTGGAACAGGCTCGTATGGGCGGCCGGCTTCGCAACCTCAGTGATACTAGGGTTGGCTGTCCTGAGGTTCTCGTTCCTATAGTGCCAAGCCTCGAATCGCATAGCACTGGCTGCAAACAAGTGAGAGTTCAGATCAGTTCAATGCTTATGAAGACTTCTTCTGGAACCCGCATCCTCATTATTCGACGCATGACTCTCTCTTCGGCGTCGATGTCCATCAAACGTTTGTGGATGCGCAGTTCCCACTTGTCCCATGTCTTGGTTCCTTCGCCGCAGGGAGACTTCATAACTGGTACGCGGAGCTTCTTCGTTGGCAACGGGATTGGTCCATTCGCCTTCACGCCGCTTTTCTCGGCTATGGTTTTGAGTTCTCCACATATGTTCTCGAGCTTCTTGTAGTCGGTGCTCGTTAGCTTTATTCTGGCTTTTCTGACCATGGCCTGAATCCCGTCGATTCTGCTATCTTTCCCAACCGCGTTATTTAAACCCTTTCTCTCGAAGGCCCATCAAGAACTAGATGAGCCTTACTCTATTGACCTTCTTGGTCTGCCAAAGGTACCGCCTCATCCTGGGCGACTCCCCATATCCGCAGGCTGCACATCGCTTTTTAGTAACATGGTAAGACCTTCTTCCACAGCGTCTACAGCGGATATGGACTGTCTTGCCCATTCGTCTACCAAAAGAAGGGGTACCTTTACCCATTCGTTATATCACCTCGGAGGAGGCGAGATCATGACAACGTTGTCTCCTCTAACTACTATCAAACCCAGTTCCTCAACGTTATCACTGTCTGTGACATCTTCCGCCTTTTCCAAGACGAGGTTGAGGTGTTGATCGAACCCCCTAAGCGTTCCCCTTATGCTTTTCCCGCCTCTAAGCCTGATCAGGACGGTTCTCCCGAGGCTCTCTTCAAGGATTTCAGTCGCCATTCTCTTCTACGGTCCTCTCTGCCTTGTAGCGTTCCTTTCTTGTAAGAAGAACCGCAAATTTATATGTGTTGCGTAAGCATCTTATCTTGTGCCCGCGGTTACCCGCCGATATTTCCCCAGAAAGAAGGAAGCAAGACTTCTCCTAGATGAAGCATCCAGAACACTCGGGATAGATACGGAGAGCATGTTCGGGTTAAAACCCCAAGTAGAGGTTATCGAAACCACTGGACATAAGGTCTTCTTAGTAAACGCTCTTCCCCTCCTAGCAAAGTCTAAGGAAGGCCTCTTTCCAACACTGTTCTTCAAAGATTTCCTTGCCTCTCTCCCGAAAGTCACAGTGGATATGGGCGCTGTGCAACACATATGCAGCGGAGCAGATATCATGGCACCCGGAATAGTCGGGATTCAGGGAGATTTCGGAGAAAGAAGCTTGGTAGTCGTTCTGGACGCGAAAAACAAGAAACCCATAGCCATCGTACGGTCTCTCTTCGACTCTGAAACCGCAAGGGCCATGAAGAAAGGCAAGGTCTTCAGAAACCTGGCCTATGTAGGCGACGACATCTGGGACCTCGCCAAAAAGCCTTGACACGGAAACGAAAAGGTTAAGACTTCACAAACCATCTAAGCTTTACCTGACGAGTGCTAAGTTGCGAGGTGAACCATTGTCAAACGTGAAACTGGGAAAAGTAATCGAGAAGATAATCAGCAAAGTCAAGAAAGAGGAAGAACCTTCCGCAAAAACGCTGCTGGACATTCCAACAGCGTCAACCACCCCTGCCTCTCCGGCTTCTGCTGTTCCACGTAGGACCTACCTTAAAGCGTCGGTTCTGCGTTCACTCGGGGATCTGGACACAGTCAAGAATGAAGTAAAGTCAGGAAACATTCTGATAGTCAGACTCGGTCCCTTAGCTGAGAAGAACATGGATGACGTCAAACGTGCCGTCGCGGAACTGTCCGAGTTTGCTGAGCAAATCGGCGGCGACATAGCCCGTTTAGGAGAGGAGCGTATCGTCGTAACGCCTTTCTTCGTCAAAGTTTGGAGAGAAAAGACCGCCGAACCCTGAGGCGAATCATCTACCTTAGCCGAAGGGTCTCAAGGAGGTCCGGCGCCGTCGCCCTAATCTTATATCTTCTCTGCAGGTAGTCGGCAAGCCCAAGGCATTTAGCTCTTTCGCCGTGGCATATAATGACGTTTTCCGGATTGGGCGAAACTCTGCGGATGTAGCCTATTATCTGCCTTCTGTCAGAGTGCCCCGAGAACCCCTCAACCGTGTGGACTGCAAGGCTGCATTTTATGACTTTGATTCTTCCTTCAGAGTTCATTACCGAGACCTCGGGGAGACCCTTCTGCACGCGGCGCCCCATAGTGCCTTCAATCTGATAGCTGACGAAGACTATGGCATTCCGTTCGTCGTGTGCCAACTGCTGGAAATAGTCGATTATTGGTCCTCCTTCAAGCATGCCCGCTGTGGCCACTATGATGCTAGGTTCGCCCTCGACAATGTCTTGCCTAGCGCTCGGATGCTCAACCATCGTGAAATAATCGGACTCAAACGGGTTTGAACCTTGGTTAAGAATGCCGTTCCGAACCTCCCTGGACAGATACTCGGGGTGAGCCGTGTGAATCGCTGTGGCTTCAGATATCATCCCCTCGATGAAGACGGGCGCCTCCTTAAGCTCCCCTCTCCTCATGTACTGGTCAAGAATCAGCATGATTTCCTGAGCTCTGCCGACTGCCGGGACGGGAATCATGGTTTTTCCGCCTCGGCTAAGGGTCTCGTTGACGATTGAGACAAGGCTTTTCTCAGCCTCTTCTCTCGACGGCATGATGTCTCCCGGAGCACTATACGTGCCTTCGGTGATTATTGTTTCGACTCTTGGGAAGTTTCTCGCCGCAGCTTCGAGAAGCATAGTCTTTCCGTACTTGTAGTCTCCGGTGTAGACTATGTTATGGAAGCCTTCGCCAATGTGCAAGTGAACTATTGAGGAACCCAATATGTGCCCCGCGTTGTGCAATGTCAAACGAATGTCAGGCGCGATATCCGTGACAACACCGAACCTCAAAGGAATGGTGTGCAACACGCTTTCGCGGACATCCTTCTGATCATAGGGGAGGGCGGACCCTTGCTTAGTCAAGACATCAAGATAGTCTAACTGAAGCAAAGTCATAAGGCTCAGGCTTGGGACTGAGCAGTAAGCGGGACCATCGAAGCCGTACTTGTACAGGAAAGGAAGGAAGCCACAGTGGTCCAGATGGGCATGGCTTATGATGACAGCGTCCAACGATTCCGGATCAAATTGTGATACATCGAACCTAGGAAAAGACTCGAAGGGCCTCGTTGAACCAGGGTTGATGCCGCAATCAATCAAGACTTGGCTTTCTCTCGTCTGAACCAGAAACGCCGACCGTCCTACTTCCCTGGCACCGCCCAGCGTACTGACCCTAACGTCTCCCACTTCGTGTAATAGAGGGCGGAAGATCCTTTCGCCAACATTGCGAAGTATTCTTTCACGTTCTTTGCTTCCGACGTAGACAGCATGCCTCACATGAGCCATTATCTTAGATGGTTTCGGAGGGCTCCTCAAGACGCGGGGTATCCAACGTGTCTTAAGCACGATCTCATGGAGAACTACGCCATCCTTTCCTATGGCTATTCCCGGCTTCTTTGCTTCGATTATGGCTTCGCCCAGCGTCGGATCAAAGAGGACATTGGTCACCTCTGCATCCGGGGGCACTATCTCGGTTATCGCTTTCTGGGCTTCGGTTTCAGGAAGTCTCACTGAGGGGTCTGACCTTATCACTATCCTCTTTTTTATGAGGTTGACGATGTCGGTGATGAGTCGGCTGTTGGTAACGCGAATCTCGGGCTTCTTTGTGTAGATCGCTAGAGAGGGGCCTTCGAATTCGATGCGCGTGATCTCCGCCTCTTTCGGAATGTGCTCCAGTATTGTCTGTCTAATTTCGACTTTACTCCTGTCTGCGGAAGGCAATTCCTTCGTTCTCCTTCATCGTTGACATTTCAGGGGCTTAACAAGGCCTTCTTTTCTTCAGCGCTCAACTCGTGATAGCCAGTCTGGTCTATGATGACAACGTCAGAGTCGTCTCCGCTCGTGACATCCCTCTTCATGGCAGAGTTGACCGATTGGGCAACAATCGGAAGGACTTCCTTAAGCTCAAGGTCTTCCCGATACCTTTCCTCAAGGATACCGTAAGCTATGGGTGAACCTGAACCTGTTGCGACATATCTTTCCTCAGTTACGCTGCCGAACGGATCAAGGGAGAACAAGTGTGGTCCGGAACCGTCAACTCCCCCAATGGCTACCTGAGTCATAAGGGGGTAGAGGCGATGCGAGGAGAAGAGGTTTGAAGCCAGACGGGCTGCAACTGCCACCGGCATGGGTCCCTTTCTCTCTAGACGATAGATCCGCGAGTTTGCTCTAATCATCTCCACGGTTCGCTGCGCGTCAGCAACTACTCCTGAAATCGTCATGGCCAAGTGCTCGTCTACCTTGTAAACCTTTTTGCCTTTCCTGTGAACAATGAGAGATCCCATAGTCACCCGCGTATCTGAAGCCAGAGCGATGCCATCTTTGGCTACAGCGCCCACCGTAGTAGTTCCTTTAGATGTTAATCGGCTTAGGGTCCCGTGCATCTTTTGACTTCTCCGAGAACCACACTCTCGCAGATTCGAGTTTGTTCTGGTTTGACAAGAGAGTAGCAAATGCTAGGAGATTTAGTAATAAACAAGAGGTTGCATTTAAGGGTTGTGAAAAAAGGATTTAGATTTGAAGTATTTCGCTACCAGAAGTCTTTCGTGCGAGCCTCTGAGAAGGCTTAAATCGTCTCCAAGAGTAATTCTAAGCTACGCCCTTGAGATGAGCATCTTTGAGTCTGAACGTTCACCGCATGGAACTCCCCCGAGAAATAATTGTGGGAGACGGAAGCCTAGACCTGGTGGGTGACGTTTGCAGGAAACTGGGCTTGACGAAGAGCGCTCTGATAATCACCGGCCCGACCACTATGCAGATAGCCGGTCAAAAGGTCCTCTACCTGCTTGAAGACGGTGGCTTAGAAGTCGACTGTCATGTTGTTCCCTCAAATATTCCAAGCTTGAAGGACGTGGAGCAATGCGAGGAGAAGATCGACAAGTTGAAGCCTCAGGTCGTCTTAGGAGTAGGCGGTGGGACAAAGATCGATATCGCAAAACTGAGTTCTGCCCGCCAAGGAATCCCCTTCGTAAGTGTACCGACAACAGCCTCACATGATGGTATGGCCAGCCCCTTTGCATCTATCAAGGGTTTGGATAGACCCTACTCTGTCAAAGCTGCGTCGCCAATAGCCGTGATAGCCGACACAAGCGTGATAGTCAATGTGCCCTATCGCTTCATAGCAAGCGGATGCGGAGACGTCATCGCAAAGTTCACGTCAATCCGCGACTGGAAGCTCGCATACAGGAGGAAGCGGGAGTATTATGCCAAGTACACGGGTAGCTTGGCTCTTATGAGTGCACAACACATAGTTCAGAATGCAGACATAATCAAACCCGGATCGGAGGAAGGGTTAAGGGTGCTTCTCGAGTCCCTTGTGAGCTGCGGCGTAGCCATGTGCATCGGTGGAACCAGCAAGCCTTGCAGCGGCTCGGAACATCTCTTCAGCCACGCCTTAGATCTGATTGCGCCGAAGCCTGCTCTACATGGGGAGCAGTGTGGTTTGGGAACGATAATGATGGCTTCTCTCCACGGGATGAAATGGAGAGTCATAAGGGACACATTGCGTAAGGTCGGGGCGCCCGTCACGGCTGAAGAGATCGGCATAGACCCAGAGCATATTGTCAGGGCTCTGGTGAAAGCGGCGACGATCCGGCCTGAAAGATTTACAATCCTGAACGAGAAACCATTAACCCTCGAATCCGCCCGCGAACTGGCACGGACCACTGGCGTTACGGACTAAGGTTTTGTTTCATGCGAAGATCAGTGACTCTCAAGGGTAGGAAGATTGTTACTCTTATAGGCGTTGGGCAAGCACAAGTTGGGAGTGTCTTCATTCATAGGGGACCGGGTTCGAAATGTGGAGCGTGTGAGTACTCTCAGGTCTGCGTCAAGAACGTGGAGCCTGAACGTGTCTATAGGATTGTCAGAGTCCGTGAGAAGACTCTGCCTTGTAGACAGTATGAGATGGAGATGCAGGTCGTGGAAGTACTCAACGCCGAGATACCGGCTGCGATACTCTCCAAAAAGGCAATCATAGGCGCCGTCGTAACCTTCCAGACGCCAGACTGCAAAGCCGAAGGATGCGAAAACTTTGGTCTCTGTTTTCCTGCGGGTCTAAGAGATATGGACCGATGTGAAGTTCTGGGAGTCACCGGAAACCTTAAGTGCCCTGAGGGGCTTGCTCTGAAGGCGGTTTCTCTTCGACGCGTTCCGGCTTCCTGAAAGCCTCGACAAACTTTACTGTCTTGATCTCTGGGAAGAACCTTTGTATGTCGACTGATACGCCTCTCTTCATTATCTGGAGACCTTCGATGTAGAAGGCTTCCTCTGGAACCTCTATCGTCACCTGACCCTTTCCTATATGCAGAGAGAACTTGTCCGCGGCGACCTGAGGCATCCTTCTATGGATAAGCGCTCCAATCTTCTCCTTCGCAGTTTCGAGCTTCTTCTG
>Ga0315312_1003167_pt1 | contig 10751 bp, 17 predicted proteins | sample TDP7_MG_FD_203629 | JGI IMG/M metagenome (GOLD analysis project Ga0315312, IMG submission 203629) | Freshwater sediment microbial communities from Lake Towuti, South Sulawesi, Indonesia - TDP7 | ecosystem: Environmental > Aquatic > Freshwater > Lake > Sediment | place: Indonesia: South Sulawesi... | reverse complement strand
GTTTTCCAAAAACAGCCTAAAGAGGAGGGTTTTTTTGCTGCTGCCAAGCGCTTTATTGTTAGAAATCGTCTTCTGCAAACGGTTTTAAGTAAATTTGCTCGATTCGATTTTTCTGTGGCTCCAACGATGAGGGCTCCCTTCGATTTCGTAGCTCAACTTCGAAAAGAAAAGTTGAGTATTATAGGTGGAGTTACATGCGAGAGGGAGAGGGATGTTAATCAGAGGACGGAGGAAATAATGAGCGTTAGTGAGGTTGTTAACGCCCAGGCGGTCTTCATAACGGATGGAAAACAGGTCCCAAACAACAACATTCCTCTAATCCACTGCGAAGAGCTAACAAAAATAAAATGCCAAGAAGACTTAATGGCACACCTCTAAGCCAGCTTTGTTTGTTTTGCTTTTGTCTCGGTTTTCATCCTTTTTGCGGGCTTCCACGACTTGCGCACGAAGTTCGGATAGGTTTTCTCTTTTTTGATGAGGTTTTTTAGGAATTTTATTGTTTTTGGGTCTGATGCGTAGCCTGAGCCTATGTCTCCGTATTTTTCTTTTAGGGCAGAGATTGCTTTGTCGCGTTCTACTTTGGCTATGATGGAGGCGGCTGAAACTATGGGATACTTCATGTCTGCTTTGTGTTCTGAGATTATTTGTACTTTGAAGGGAAGGTTTTCCGTGATGTGGTCTTTAAATCGGTTGGCTAAAATGTCTGAGGCGTCCACATAGGCTATGTCAGGTTTTAGAACCTCTATGGCTTTAGCCATGGCCTTTGCTTCGAGGCGGTTTAGTCTGTGGAGCCTTTTTCCCTTGTTGGCTACTTTGTCGATTTCAGCCGGAGACAACATTACTACATGGTATTTGAGGGCGAGTTTTGTGATTTCTTGGGCGAGTTGCCTTCGCCTGCGGGGTGTGAGGAGTTTTGAGTCCTTTACGCCTAGGGCCGCTAGCTTAGGTAGGTCTTCTTCTTTGAGGAGGATGCCTGCTATGGCTAGGGGGCCTATGATGGGTCCACGGCCTGCGTCATCCACTCCGGCTATGAGCATCTTTACGGCCTCCGTTTGATGTTTTGAGGTTATTTGGTGTTTTCGGGATTAAACGTTTTCTTATGGTTCTTTTGATGTAGATTTTGGGTTTGTTCTTTTTGGTGGGGGTGTTTGTGTTTTGTCTGACGGTTTTGGTTTTTTTGTCCGACAATTTATGTTATTTTTTGTGCATCAAAGGGAAATTTATTGTGTCACAATCTGCTTCTAACATTTTATTTTTGTTTGTATCCAGATATGTGCTCTGCGAAGGATTAACTAGGATGATTTGTTCATCAAAGGGAAAATTTCATTGTTGAACAAAGGATAATTGGGGGTTATATAGGTGTTTTCTTGTTTTTCTTCGCTGTTTCTCATGGGAAAGCATAAGATTATAGGTAGTTTGTGTGATTTCATGAAAATATATAAATCATGGAAATCTTTTAGAATTCGTGGTGGATGGCTTGGCGATTGTTGTTAAGAGGTTGAGGGTTTCGAAGGGTTTTCAGGTTACTGTTCCTTCTGAGACGAGGGAGAAGTATGGATTGGAGCCCGGGGATGAGGTGGTTTGGGTGGATACGGGTAGGGAGATTTTTGTTAGGCCCTCGGGGAAGGCTGTTAGGCTTACTGACATAGTTGGGAAATATGAAACTGAGAAGGAGTTTAACTCCGTTTTGGACCATGATGAAGTGATTAGTGGTGCGTACTAATAGGTTAAGGAGTAGAAGGGCATTCGAAGAGCTGGCAAGCATGCTTACTGATGAAGACTTTAAAGCCATTCTTGAATCTAGCAGAGAATTTAGAAAAGGGTTCGCATTTAGATGAGCATGTTCGGACATGGACGAAATCCTAGTGTTGTTGCTGGAGAAAAGGCGTCAGTGAAACTTTCCGAGAAGTGGCTCTATTTATTGGGGTTAGTCGTTATTTTTGGAAGTGAGTTTATGTTACGGGATGTTCTTCTTCCAGAGAATCCGAGTGATGTTTATATTGGAATGGCGCTTGTGGTTGAATGGCTTATCCTCTTAATGTTATTGGCTTACTGGGTTCCTAAGGTTGAAGGCAATAATTTAGGAAGCGTTGGATTTGGAAGTTTGAAGTGGAGGCATTTGTGGATTGGTGTTCTTGCGTATTTTATACTTTTGATAGTTTGGTTTGGTAATTCTTTCGTCCTTCAGGCAATTGGGCTTGAGGGACTGAGGAGTCTTCAGCCAATGATAAGAGAATATAGTTTCCTCATTCTATCTGGCCTTTTCCTTACGGGAACTTTTCTTGAAGAGATTTTTTATCGGGGTTACCTAATTGAAAGATTAACGTCACTGACAGGAAAGAGTTGGTTGGCAGGAATTATTTCTTGGACAGCCTTTACTTTTGTGCACTTCAAGTTTTTTGGTTTAGGACCCACCTTGGATGTGGGGGTTCTCTCGGCGGGGCTTGTGATTCTTTATCTTAAGGAGCGAAGCATTTGGCCGTGTGTTGTGGTTCATGGGATAAATGGTGCATTTGCTTACTTGATGGCTCCTCTACTGATGTTATAGCGAAGAGTGAAAAGCAAATAAGGGTTGGATTACAAGGTTTTGTTGGTGGAACCCATGAAGAAAAGCTTGCTCCTTGTCGGTTTGGTTCTTTTCGTTGTTGGTGTGGTTTTAGGCTTTTACGGTTCTCAGAGGAATTGTCTAATTGCCTTCATTACTGAGGGTTATATGAGTTTTTGGACGGCCGTCGAGATTTTAGGCGGACTTATGGCCTTAGCTGGCGTCATAGTTGCACTAGTTGGCTTCATTAAGAAAACGTAAACTTCTTGCATATATCTTCAAATTTCAATCATGTGTGCACTTCACGGTAGTTTTCCCAAACTCAAGATTTATGCATCGCTTCCTTAGGTTTATGTCCTTCCTTTAACTGATTTCATTTCTGTTAGCCATTCTTTTAGTACTGAATTAGGTGTGTCGTCAAATATTTTTTTCATAATTCTTATGGGAATTTTGTCTACTATGCCATTGCAAATGAAACATCGAACTTTGAAGTAGGTTTCTTCAACTCCGACTAGGGGTAAGTTGCAGTGAGGACAAATTAAGGTTCCTTCTTGATATTTTGGCGGTTTTATTTTATTTTCCGTTTTAATCCCTCTTTGTAGTACTTTATTAGTGGATAAATGGGTTTCCATTCAGAACGAATGTTTCCCAAAATTTTGGCTCTTTTTTCTAAATATGGCCAATCTAATTCGTTGTAGAGATTTTCTAGTGTTGTAATCACGTCGTGATAGTCGTTTGTTCCTGGTCTTCTGGCTACTAATTTTGTTAAGATGTAGTCTTCGGGTGAGGGAATGTTTACGTTCACTCGGCTAATTTTGACTTTTTTCTTTCTTTTAAGAGATTCTGGTGTTAAGCCTAATTCTGATGGTTTTAATAGTACGTCAATGAAGGATTCTGTTTCGAAATCTTTAAATTTGAATACTGATTCTTCTCCCCTGATTGGCTGGTACCTTTCAGAATTCATTATTGAAAATAGTTTGTTTTTTGTTGTTGGAGTTATGATGACTACGTCTACGTCCCATGAAATCCTCGGTCTGCCATAGTACTGTACAGGAATTGCCCCTAAAATTAAATACTTAATTCTGAATTTGTTTAACCTTTTAATTAGGTCTATTAAGGATTTGCGGACGTTTTCTGGTATCCATTCAGCCATTCTCTATTTACCTCACTTATTATTAATGGTGATGAGCCCAACATAAATGGAATGTATGTGGTAAAATATTCTTCATTCACTTTTATGCATAGCGGATTAATCCTTTTCTAAATAATTGGTTTCAACATTCTATTTTTATTTGAATCCAAATGTGTTAACGCTAGGATGAAGAGATCGTCATCAAGAGGGTAAAACGTTATTAATTCATGTTGATAAAACTGATGGTTCGGCTATGAAAGTTGGGAGGTGATTGAATTTTGGAGGATGTGAAGATAAGGCTTGCAGTGCTGTGGCTCTTTAAGGAATTAGCTACGTTGGGCTACATAATATTGGTGCTTATGGAGCCAGATGTAATAAAGCAAATAGTGGAGAAGGGAGAAATATATGGCGAGAAATTAGGACCTGAAATCTTGCTATTATTCGCAATTATAGTGTTGGTTCCATTGGTGATGGCTTTCCTGTCCCTAACCCTAAAGAATTCGGCAAATCGCTGGGCAAACATCATCGTGGGCATAGTCTTTACCGTTCTTGGTCTCATGGATTTGATTGATGCTCTGGCAGCCCCATCTGCTCATGGGATACTAATGACGGTTTCAATGGTTGTGGCTCCAGCATTGATCGTCTGGTATGCATATAAGTGGCCTAAAAAGAAGGATTAGCCTCAAATAATCATGCTTCCGTTGTTGCAACAGCAGTAGTCGAAGGTTCACCGCAAGTCATAAAACTGCAGCAGTAGACATGCATATGTATTTTCGTTTCAAGAGGAGGTGATAGGCTGAAGTTTGGTGATGTCGTGATGGCTGTGGCATCGATATCTGTGGTTTTTGCTTTGATCTTTGTTCCCTTAGACATAGTGTTTGTATCGGCTTTGGGGCTCGAATTGGGATATGGGGTTAGTGAAATTGTCACCTTTTTCCTTAGTGCTTTGATCGGCGGCTACATCTTCGCTGGAAAGATATGGGAAGCTAGGAGGGAAGCGATAACTAAAATAGCGGTTTTATGGGCAGCCCTTATGTATCTGTTCGCGCTAATTGTCCCAGCATCTATAGCACACTGGGGTCTATCGATTGAGGAATCGTACAAAGGGGAGTATGGGGCCACGTTGTCAACTCACGAGTGGAAGAACTTGGAGATGATGGTTCAAGATGTCGTCGCGTTCGGCGCTGTAGGTATGGCGCTCGTGTTGGGTTTCATTGGGCTCTATGTTGGTTCGATGCTTAGGCGGCCTGCAAAGAAGGGGAAATAGGGGTCTTATAGGGTAATTTATTGTTTAAGCCTTAAGGATTAGAGGGTGTTTACCCGTCAATTGCTGGTCAATTACTAGAAACAGCGAACCCTTAGAAAAGCTCCTTTTCTTGAAACGACTCCTTTCCCTAACCCTTTCAACACTTATTTTTCCTACAAAAATTAGTAAGAATGTGGTTCCTTTTCTTCTTAAAAGCCTTGTTCCTTTGGTTTTAATATTATAATTAAGATAACGGCAATAAAAACAACTGCGATAACAAAAATCCATAAGAGAGCAGAACTGGAAAGAATAGGGGGCACGGAAAATAGAGACTCCAAATTAGCGTAAAATATGTAAACAAGAACGGAGACTATGAGGAGTACAACTAACAGTATAACCAGCATAAATATACCCGATAAACCTTTCCGATTATTCATACCAAATCAACTACGTAAATGCAAAGCATACATAATAAATATACTTAACACTAAACTAATAGTAGCATTAATTTTTTAAGGAATTATGACCCTTTATTATTGTGGATCAATTTAAATTACATTTATAATCTGACATTGGCAGTGAGAAAATGCCTTATTGTTGGAAGTGTGGAACCAATTTAGATGAAGACTATAAATTCTGTCCTGTTTGTGGAACTCCTGTTGCTCGAAAGAAAGAACCTATGCTATGCGAATATTGTGGAAAAGAAATTCCATTACCTTTTGAATGTGTTTATTGTGGGGGGACATTCTGTGCTGAAGATCGACTTCCAGAAGTGCATCAATGCCGAAGTATGCCCAAAAGCCCATTTTGGTATCAAAGAAAAAAGCTTGAAGAAAAACAAACAAAACAAGAATCTAAAAAGAAGAAGAAAAAATAAGGAGGTAGATATAGAATGTCTGCTAAAAAGAAAAAAAGGAAATATACATTTAGAAAAGATCAGATAATTCCCTATGAATCTGGTAGTCTTATACATGAAGGGGTTAAAACTGCAAGAAAACAAACAAAAAGACTGGGATTTCCTTCTCCATCAAGAAAGGCTAAGAAGAGGAAAATCTAATGAGTTAAGAAGGTGGAGTAATTTGGATACCCATAAAGTGGCAGCCATTTTGACGATGCTCTTGTTAGTCATTGGATTTGCTATGTGGTTTGGCATTAGTGGACTTGAAAGTGCTGCACAAGAACGTGCTGGCGAAAAAGCCGCAACGCTATTCTCGGAAGATGAAATTCGAACTATTCTCAAGTTTTATGAATTCGTTGAAAGAGAGGTCAGAAGAGAGACCGCAGAATATGGGTTCCTTGGATACGTGGGATACTTGTTATCGCTTTGTGGAATTGTGGTAGCGATAATTTCAGGCATAACAGCGTTTAGCATTCCCAAAAGGTATCTTAGGAAGCCATTGGAAGTGCTGGAAGTCCCTAAAACAGAATACGATAAACTACTTGATGTTTTTAACAGACATTATGGTGCCGAAGGAAAAGAAAAACTGGATGCCAAAATAGAAGAATATATTAACCAAGGACTTACAAGAGAAGAAGCCCTTGAAAAAATATATAGATTTCTGAAAAAATATGGATTTGATTAGCCCTTCCAAATTATCCTTTCTCTTTATAAATCATTATTGTTATCACTTATATGAATCGGTGAGAATATGGCTAATAAAGAAGTTGAGAATAAAATTCAAAAGTTTGTAAACGATATAGATAGATGTTATAAACACGAAATAAGGTCAAATCGACGAATAATAGAATACATAGTTTTATATGTAATCATAGTTGTGCTCGACATATCCGTGATTCTTTTTATTATAACACGGATTCAACCATATGTCAATTCTTCAGATAGATACATAACAGCCTTATCGATGATTCTAACTGTTTCTTTTTCATTTTTATTCGGACTATTTCCCCTTTTATTTAAAATTTCATTTAAACTGACACCTAAAGAAGTTATAGAGTGGAACTATAAGAAAATGAAGAAAGGTTGCGAAGAAGAACCGCTTCTTTTATCTCTGATAACAATGAAAAATAAGCAACCATTGTTATCTCTATCAAAATTAGACAAATCCTTTTTAAACTCACAACAACTTATGGAAAGACTCTATGAATAATGGGAAAGAGGTGAAAATGATGAAACGAAAAGTCTATGAAGGAAAGGTGATAGAATTAGACTTGAATGGCAAAAAATTCCTCGCTTTTGATATGCCTCGTAAACCCGAAGAGGCTAAAATGTCATTCTCTCTCGATTCGGATTATAAACCCTTCCTCAACAAAAGGATAAAAATGATAATTGAGGATAAGAAGATAACAATTCAAAAGATAGAGGAATAACCCTATCCCCCTACCCCCTCACAAAACGCAAAACTGAGAGAGGAACAAAGGAGGTTCGGGTGGTTTTCCCTCTAGATTGCTAAACTTTGTCTAACTGCTATACAGGGGTAGGGGTTTCTGTTCCTAGGAGTAGGTTTATGAGGGTTTCTTGGTCTACTTCTGCCCGGGTTCTCCAATCTAAGTATAGTTGTCCCCCCTCATCCTCGCCTAAGTATCCGTAACGTATGTAGCGCCCCAAGTTCATATCCACCCTCCAGCCTGGAAGCTTACTCCGCAAAACTTCCTCCACCTCCTCCCTAGGAGCCTTACCCTTCTTAGAAGCAATATAAGAAATAGCAATAGCCAAGCCAGCAATGTCGTCAATGCGCCAACCCATAAGCTTACTCTCCCTAGACGCTAAGCCTTCTCGAAGCGTAACATAAAACCTAGCCCTATCCAAATCCGCAAGCGTAGGCTTCTCAGGCGCCTTCTCCTCCTCAAAAACCGTCTTAACCTGAAGATCCAACTTCTCCAAATAACTATCCAAAATCTTAACAACCCTAGGATAATCAGACCCTAAGCTTTTCCTTAGTTCATATCCCTTAACTCCAGGCTTCAAGTGGCGCCTATAAAAGAGGAGTTGCGCCGCCCTCTTAACCTTCCTCGAATAGAGAGCCTTTCGCTTCAGCCTCGGACGCCTTCCTTCCACTTCCGCCATTCTTCCACCCCAATAGAAATAGGAACAGACATCACCCGCTTCTTACCCACAAGAGACTCAGGCTTCTCAAAAGGCAAAACAAAAATCTCCTCCTCCAAACGATAAATCTCCAAAGTAGCATAACCATAAGTCACAAGAAAACTCGTCATATAAGCCCGTCTCACCGTCTCAAGATAATCATCAGCGCCAATAAAATCCCAATAACGAATCTTACCCTCCTTACCAACCCTCTGCTTCAACTCCTCCCAAAAAACCTCCAACTCCTCAGAAAAAGCCTTCTCAGCAAATATTCTCTCCTTAACAAGCTCCTCGCGCGTTGCAGCTCCAATCTCCCTCTTCAAAAACGCCGTTTTCGCCCACCTCTCGTCTAAGGGAAGAAGGCTCTGCCAATATTTGATGGCTAGGCTTAGGCTGTGGGGCGAAATCTGCTCCATTTCGATGATGGGCTCCCAGGCCCTCAGAAAGAGGTCGGCCAGTTCTTCTCCGCTTAGCCGCCGAATCTTCTCCTCCAAAAGAAACGGGTCAGTATAAAGAGAGGTTGACCGATGCTTCACCCAGTCGCTCTGAAGCTTAATGACAGAAGAAAGTTGCTGAATGGCTTCGGCGTCTAAACATAGCTCCTCGGGCAGCTCCCACTCAGGAAAATACTCCTTAACAACCGCTATAATGTCGTCAACGTCCACAATGAAAGGGTCTAAACTTTTTTCTTCAACGGATTTGCAAAGGTCAATGACGCGCTCAAGGCGCTCCTTCCCCAGCTTCTTACGCTTCCTTTGAGACAACTAGGCAACCTCTCTAATCAGCGAAGTGCCCTCAACATTCTGAACCGTAACAATGTGAACATCCTTACCCGTAAAAGTCACCTGACTAGGCGTAATAGCCACATACTGAGCACCAGTCCCAACAACCGAAGAAACAAGCACATTAGCAATAATCTCACGATTCTTAGGATCCATATGAATATCATACTCATCCACAGCCCTAAAAGGAGAACGAACATGCTGCTGCAAAGCCAAAAGAAAAGCCATAGTAGCTGTGCTTCTCTCTCCACCACTTTGGGTATAAGCATCTAGCGTAACCATCTCCGCCCCCTTAAATCCCACAAGAATTTCAAGACCCGCCTCCTCAATGTCCCTCTCACTAGTTAATTGAACCTTCCCAGCCGCTTGAACTTCTGAAAGGATGCCAAAATAACGGAGGTTAACGTGATCAAAAAGATTCTGAATAACGCCCCTCCAAGCCTCCATCCGTTTCTTCACCTCTTCCAAAGCCTTCTCACGATTCTCCGCAACCAAGCGGGCCTTCTCCCTAAGCTCCAAATAAAGCTTCGAATAAGACTCATACATGCGCTCAATATCCTCAGAAACATCGGCCAAGGCCGCTAAATGCCCATCCGTCACCCGCATTTCATCCAAAATTTCCTCAATACTCTTCAAGGTCACAAGGCGAGGACCCGCCTCCACCTCAGCCTTCTTCACGGCTTCGTCGAGTTCTGCAAGCGAATCCTGAAGGACTTTATTAAGCCTTTCTAGGGCCTTCGTTAGCATTCCCTTTCGATAGCTTAAAAGGGCAAGCTTAATTTTACGATCTAAGACATCGCCGTTAATGCCTTCCATCTCAAGATTTAGGCTATCTATTTTTGCTTTAATACCTGAAATTTGGGTGTCCAGCTTCGTGATTTGCTCGGCTGAGCTTTCAATGAGCTTTTTCAAATCTTCCCTTTTCAATTCAAATTGCTGAGCCCACGAGCCTTCCAGATTCTTATAAGCCTCCTTGATCTCCGTTAACTGAGGTCTAAGATCAGCGGGATTAATGCCCCTAAGTGTCGTTTCCAACTGCCCCAACTTATTCAGGAAATCCTCCACCCTTTCTTTAGCAGCCTCCGTCCACGATCCCATTTCCTCTAGGCTCTGACCAGCCAAAGAAACACTCAGTTCACCCTTCGCCTTTTCGCATTCCAGGTCTATTCGCTCTTCCAGCAGGCTTTGCCATTCGCCTTTCAGGTGTTCATGTTTTTCCTGAAGATCGCTTAATTGGCCGTTGACGACCTCGGTTTCATTCTTAATTTGCTCAACTTCTTTTTGTTTCTCTTCGAGCTGATCCCTTAATTCAGCAATCGTTCTTTCTCTTTTTGAAATTTCAGCCCAGACTAGTTCCCGCTCGAGGAATCTCCTCTTTATCCTCAGTTGCTTTTTCTGTTGATAGCGATCGTACTGCTCCCTCCAATAGCGCAGGGTTTGTTCAGCCGACTCAAGGAGCTTGCCCACCGACTCCTCCTCGCTTAAGATGCGGCTCAGCTTTTTTCGAGCCTTCAGAACGTTTTGGCGGTAGGGTTCAAGGCCCACCGCGGCCTCAACCATCCTCAGCTTCTCTTGAGGCGAGAGCACCGTGAACTGTTCCACCATGTTCTGATGCATAATAACCAGCATGTTGTCGGGGTCAACCCCAAATTTAGAGAGGAGCCTCGCAACCTTCTCCTTAGTGACAGCTGTATTTTCTAACTCAAACCAGTATTTTCCGTCTCTCCTAAGAACCCTAGTTAAGCGAATGTCATCCTTGTTAATCTTTGGAATGGACCTACGCCTGCCCCTAGGGGAGTTGTCAAGAACCAAGGTAACGCGGCCCATGTCTTTACCCCAACGGATGAGGTCGCTCAACTTCTTGGACCGTTCCGTATAGGATTGACCCAAAGCAACCGAGATTCCAAGCAACATAGAAGACTTGCCGGAACCATTAGGCCCGCAAATGACGTTAACACCCGGTTTAAGGGGTATCCTAGCATACTCATAGGACATGAAGTTTT
>Ga0315312_1003166_pt1 | contig 10753 bp, 10 predicted proteins | sample TDP7_MG_FD_203629 | JGI IMG/M metagenome (GOLD analysis project Ga0315312, IMG submission 203629) | Freshwater sediment microbial communities from Lake Towuti, South Sulawesi, Indonesia - TDP7 | ecosystem: Environmental > Aquatic > Freshwater > Lake > Sediment | place: Indonesia: South Sulawesi... | reverse complement strand
GGTTCCGGCTAGCGGAAAACCAACCTTCACAATCGGTGAGAATGAGATGTACTTTGGGATTGGTGCACATGGCGAGAAAGGAGTGAGAAGGACAAATCTGCTGTCCGCGGACGAGACGGCTGAGATACTCACCGACGCCGTGGTCAAGGATCTCTCTCTGGCAAACACAGATCAGGTGAATATCATCGTGAACGGCTACGGCTCAACAACGCTCATGGAACTCTACATTATGAACCGGAAGGTTCACGAGATCCTAGACCGCTTGGGAATTCGCATTCATCGATCTGAAGTGGGCAGTTTTCTCACGACACAGGAAATGTCGGGATGCTCTGTGACGCTGATGAGGTTGGATGAAGAATTGAAGGGATTGTACGATGCGCCCGCCCGCACACCTGCATTCGTAAGATGTGATTGAGTGGGACGGGTCATTGACGAGGACGATTGACTACGAATTCATGAGGAGCTTCCTTTTGGATCTGGCGGCTGTCGTCATGGAACAGAGTGATGCGCTCAACAAGATGGACGCTGAGTGCGGGGACGGCGATTTCGGGGTTGCAATGCAGATCGGGTTCAGGAACGTTCAGCGCGCGATTCTTGAGTCTAAGAACAACGACATCGGATCTCTCTTGAAAACGACTGGCCAGCAGATATTATCCTCTGTCGGAGGCGCCTCGGGGCCACTGTTTGGAATGCTCTTCATCGAGGCAGGAAAAGCAGTGGCCGGAAAACAGGAGATCGGTGTAGCGGATCTCGCAGGAATGTTCGAAGATTCACTGGAGAAGATACGCCTACGAGGAGAAGCCAAAGTTGGGGACAAGACTCTGGTCGACGCCCTTGAACCAGCCGTGAGCGCGCTCGGGCATGCAGCTGACAATGGTGCCTATCTCGCGCAGGCCTCCAAAATGGGCGCTGAAGCTGCGAAGATCGGAGCTGAGTCCACAAAGAACTTGATCGCAAAGCACGGCAAGGCGAGATACTTGGGCGAGCAGACATTGGGTCATGAGGATCCAGGCGCACACGTGGTGAGACTCGTCTTTGAAACCCTGTCAAAGCACTGCTCGGCTGACGTTGTTACATAGGGGCGCTTTGTCTCGAGGCAGTATGCATGGTGCATGAGAACCTTTGACGTTGCCGAATGTTGGTCACATTGATGGACGGTTGACGCGCAAGTAAGACCGACGAGTGTGAATCTTCCGTGTCAGATGAGGAAGTCAGACTCTGGAGGCGGTTGATGCGCACGGAACGCGGGGACTACACAGCTTTTGGTCTGGTCAATACTAGAAGGATGTTCGAGAGTGCGTTGAGAGAGAAGTACGCAATTCCTGGTTACAACTTCTTCAATCTGGAGCAGTTGAGAGCAATCATGCACGGGTGTGCAGACACGGATTCCCCGGTGATCTTGCAGGTGTTGCAGCGTAACCTGAACAACGACAACTTGAGGTGCCTTCCCAATATGGTTAATGGCATGATCATCTCAATCCGTGATGCTGATCGCAGCATACCCGTCGCGCTCCACCTGGATCATGGCACAAGCTACGAGATCTGCAAGAAATGCGTGGATATGAGTTTCTCATCAGTCATGATAGATGGATCACAGCTGCCCTATCGTGAGAACGTGAAGTTGACGAGAATGGTTGCGGACTATGCGCACGAACATGATGTGTCAGTCGAAGGAGAGCTCGGCGGGATGGCGGGAATAACAGAACGTGTGACGCCAGAGCAGATGTACACAAAACCGGCGGAGGTCGAAAGGTTCGTCAAAGACACACGAATCGATAGCCTCGCCATCTCGATTGGGACAGCACATGGCCCCTTCAAGTCGAAGTCTGAGCACGCGGCTCCCCAGCTAAGGTTGACCATACTAGATGAAGTCAAAAGCAGAGTTGGCAACTTCCCTTTGGTGTTGCACGGTGCTTCAAACGTTCCGAGACGTTATGTTGAGGTCCTGAGAAAACATGGAGGGCAGATGGAAGGTGCAATTGGGATCGGCGACGATCAGCTTCAGGCAGCAATCAAGAGAGGCATTTGCAAGGCCAACTTCGACACCGACATCAAATTGATCTCTACTGCCATCACAAGACAATATCTCGTAGAGAACCCGAAGGAGTTTGACCCTAAAGGGTACCTAGACGTCGTTGAGGCTGAAATAAAGGAATACGTGATGAACAGAAACAGTTCCCTGTCTTCAACCAACAGAGCCGAGGACTGCCGCTAAGCTGGATTTCTGCCTCGCAATCGGACAACAGCAGTCTGCAAGCACGCTTGGACTAGGAGTACTATAACTATCCCCCACTTACCATTCCTACTCAGCCACTCGAGGGGATCACTTTCATGGGATACGTGATAGGAACCGACATAGGAACAACCAGCACGAAGACTATCGTCGTGGACGTTGAGACTGGGGACACTCTGGCTGCCGCATCATCATGTGAGTATTCTCCGGAGTCCCCCATGACAAAGTGGTCAGAGCAGGACGCAAATGTATGGATGCAGGCATGCTTCAGTTCCATCAAAAAGGTAATCGCTCTCTCAAGGGCAAGGGGGGTCACTCTAGATGACATATCTGCGGTATGCATATCCGCGCTGAATCCAGGCAGCGGGATCCCTCTCGACAAACAAATGAGACCAATATATCCTGCATTGATTTGGAACGATACGAGAGCTGTTGAAGAGGCGCGTGAGGCCGTACGAAAGATAGGCCGCGAGAGACTTGTCGCGATAACGGGGAACACATCAGACCCGTATTTCGGATTCACAAAAATGCTGTGGATAAAGAGCCACATCCCCAACATATGGGAGAGCACGCACAAATTTGCCACACCAAATGGGTATGCCGCGTACCTGCTCACTGGAACACTGCTTTACGACCTATGCTACGCCGGAAACCTGGGAGGGATATTCGACATCAATCATCTAGACTGGTCGGACGAACTCCTCAATGAACTCAACATCCCGCGAGACAAGCTGCCCGACCTGATCCCCTGCGATCAGATCGTTGGTGAGGTAAGTTCGCAAGGAGCTGAGCTGACTGGACTGAAGAAAGGAACACCAGTAGCGGCAGGAGGCGACGACGCACCAACAAGCGCTCTAGGCAGCGGCGCCCTGAACGACGGAGAGCACAACTTCATGTGCGGCACGAGTGGTTGCTGGAACATCATCCAAGACAACAGAGCAAGACCTTGGAAGATGACAACAAAGCTCGTCAACTACCCGTTCGTCGTCGACTCGAATCACAAGCTAGAGAGTTTCGGAGGGTCCAAAACGACCGGGCATTGCTTCCGGTGGTTTGCAAACCTGACAGGTATGGCTGAGAGCGTGTTAGACAAACAAGCAGAGTCTTCACTCGCCGCTGAGAAGGGGATATCATTCATTCCCCAAATGATGGGAGAAAGGACGCCTGACTGGAACCCTTCTAGATTCGGCAGTTTCCATGGTCTGGCGGGAATGCCGACAAGAGCAGAACTCTACAGAGCAATATTGGAGAGCGTGGCATTCGACCTACTCAGGCACGAGGCTCCAGCGAAGAACGCTGGAATCCAGCTCTCAAGAACGATGTTGATCTCAGGACCCACAGCGAAGAGCAAGATCTATCGCAGAATCTTGGCTGATGTCACGGGCTATCGGGTCCTATATCCGACTAGAAGCCGCGAGGCTCCAGCTGGAGATGCGCTGATCGCAGCTGTTGCAAGTAGGCAAGTGCGAGATCCCAGTGTCATCAAGAAGTGGCTTGGACTTGAAGAGGCGGAAGTGACCGAGCCAGACGAGACAGCACACAAGAGGTACCTTGAGTACTTCGAGAAAGTATGGCTTCCAAGCTACAATGCAGCGAAATCGATCGACGAGGTCGTATCCTCTTGGACTACGAAGTAAGCTTCGATGTTCGCGAATAGGGAAAATCATCAGGTCTGCTTCGTGAGTTTGTGGTACATTTGGTCGATGTACTCTTTGCTTCTCCTGCATTCTCCGAAAGGATCTAGCAACGGGTAGATATCCAATCCCACGTAGCCCTCGTAGCCTATCCGCTTCAGAGCCTCGAAGAACTGTGTGAAATCATGAACAGTGCCAGGAACGAGGTCATCATCCCAATCTCCATAGTTGTCGCATAGATGAACGTGAAACAGGGCTTTGTCGAGCTTCTCAACAGTCGTCGGTAGATCCTCTTTGGCGTACATAGCATGACCCGTGTCCAAGAGCACTCCTAGGTTGCCTGAGTTGATTTGATCTATCAGCCTCAGTAGCGTGTCGGCGTTGGCGATTAGAGAGAAGTTGCGTGTCTCCTTGGGCTTGTATTCGAATGCCAGCCTCAAACCTTCTTCATCAGCAGCGTCAACGCAATCTGAGATTCCTTCTCTCATCCAACTCCAAGCGTTCTTGAACGTGACTCCCAGAGGATGCGGGAAACCATCGCAATCCGGAGAAATGCCCACCATTTTGGTACCGATCGCCTTGGCCGCTTCAATCGATGTCTTGAAAAGCTGAGTTACGTCTCGCCTGACTTTCGCGTCAGGGTGAGTGAAAGCTGCCAGAGGCCAGTGACCGGCAATATCAATGTAGACAGATGGTACTTCGAGCTTGTAGCGCTTGAGCAAATCGTTTACTTTACGAATTTCTTCGCTGGAACAGTCCTTCGCGGGATCGAAAACGCCCAATTCAACTCCATCAAAGCCCAATCGGCTCAGGCCTTTCATGATGTCCTCAAGCGGGACTCTCTCGCCCAGTCGAAAGAAACGTGTCTGTCTCTCAAAGAATGCCCATTCCGGTGCACAGGTCTTCCACAAGTTCGTCACGAAACGCATTCTGACTCCAATGCGTATTTAGCGCTTAGCATCGAGATTCGGCATGCATAGAGATCGAGGAACGCCCTTTGCCGGTCTCAGTGACCTTCAAGCACAAGAGCGCCGCCACAAGGTCGAGGCAATAGAGTACTCCCGAAAGTCGTTTTCACGGACTCCATCAGTACTATCAATACAACCGAACCCAATTGGAGAACAACCAAAGAAGTAAAACCGCGGTTCCGGCCACACTTGACCCAACAAGTTCAGCTGATACTTGCAACCCCATCGGAAGCGCAGATATCAGAAAGAAGCCGAGAATGAACGCGCTGATCGAGAGAAAGACGAAGCCTCCGCCAGTAACGAAAAACCATCCGAGCTATGGCGGAAACCAGGAGGTCTGCGACGAGGAATGGTTTCCGCCTGGCTGTCTTATCAGACAAGGCACGGATCACGATCGACCCCAAGATCCCCCCGAGTATGAAGACACCTTCCGCTATCCCCGCATCGGTTATGCTGATTCCGAATGGTTCCAGGACTTTCTCCAGCCATGTCGCGAGCGCAGTGAACAGTCCAAGACCTGTGAAGAAGACCGCGGAAAGCAGCCCAAAGTACCAACGATTGCCTGGCGACGCCTCAGGAAATCAGAAATACTCTCGGGCTCACTACGTCAATAGGGGAAAAAGATGAGCCCGAAGCTTGAGACCAGAAGAGCGGCAAATCTGGCTTACGTTGAGCATCAAGGACCGTACGACAAAGTGCCTTGGGAGGATTACATGAAGCGGTTGTATGGTTGGGCCAAAGAACAGAAAGTCATGCCGGGGTTCTATCCGATGGCAATATATCACGATGACCCAGAGAAGACTCCTCCCGAGAAGTGCAGAAGCGACATCGCGATCACCTTCAAGGGCAGAGCCAAAGAACAAGCTGGCGTGAAGACTCGAAAGATGCCCGCCATGAAAGTAGCGACAATCTCCCACAAGGGTCCCGGAAGCGAGTTTAAGAACACGTACGCGAAGCTTGCCGATTGGATCCAGAAGAGGGGCTACAAGACATCGGGTCCTCCAATTGAGGTCTACTCAAAGAAACCAGAGGTCGTTGGCGGCGTAACTGTACTCTACGCAAAGGTGATGATGCCGGTCAAGAAGAAGTAATTTGGCACGGTGCGTCAGCTCTGTGACAGAGCCGCTGCAAGCGTAGGAGATAGAGTTCTAGGGTGCTCAAACGCCGGTTCTAATTGAGCTGCACTTCGTTATGTGAGGTCTGACCTTGGAAGAAACTAACTGTTGCCGGCTCGCACGTTAAACTTGAACAAGAAGTTGTACTCAATGACTGTGCGATGTGAACGAAAGCATTCTTAACCCTGCCAGCCGTGAACGGGCATGCGATGCCAAATGGATTCTAAGTCAGTCCTGAAGGCGATTCAGGAGAGAAGAAGCGTCTCTAGGTTCAAACCGGATGATTTGAGCGAGGACAAGATTGATGCCATAGTTGAGGCAGCCAGGTGGGCGCCTTCATTCACGAATTCCCAGCCATGGAATATCATCGTTGTCAGGGACCAGGAGACAAGGCGGAAGCTCAGAGAACTCGCCGCAACGATAACCGGAGTCGGAATCGAGGAGGCCCCTGTGACATTTGTGATAACTGTCGACACGAATAAGGATCCGCACCACTATGTGGAGGACGGAGCAGCTGCGACTCAGAACATGGCCCTGGTGGCTCACAGTCTCGGCCTAGCGTCCTTTTGGGTTGGAGTCTATGATGTTTCCGGACAGAGAGCCTCCAGCGAAGAAAAGATCAGGAACCTCCTGAACGTTCCGAAAGGGCATCGAGTCATCTCCATGCTGCCTGTGGGCGTTGCCGCGATCAAGTTCTCGAAGGACAGAAGACCGATGTCAGAGTTCGTCTATCACGACACATTCGGCAAGACATGAGCGGAACACCGGCCTTACTCCTGGTGACCGAAGCGGAGCTTCGATTTGGCCGAGATAAGAGAATCTAATGCGACATATCGCTGCAAAGATACGCAATCTACCACGGTCGGGATAGGGGGACTTGGAGCAGTGACTATCGGCTCTCACTGCTCTTCGACATCCAGTACGGGATCCTTTGGATGCCAAGACCGGACGTCGCCACTGAAATCGCTATCGTAGTTCTGATGTTGACGCTCGGACCCGTCGTAATCTGGTGTGTCATAACGAGAAGACAAGCCTTACTCCAGGAATGCATCTAGGAAGGACAGGATTCTTTGCCCGACCGGGCATTCCTAACGCTCGGCGGTTGCGACCGGATCTGAGCCTGTACGCGAAGCGTCTGATTGTTGCGCGTCTACCAGTATCCGAAGAACGGCATTGGAGACCATTGCATCGGGTACCAAGGATAGAACCGTGGAGCCATCGCTGGATAGAAGGGCTGGTAGTAGTACGGGTGGAAGTACGGAGACCAGTACGGGTAGTAGTACCACGGATACTCAACGGCTGCACCTGCCAAGCCTCCGACCGCTGCGCCAGCTATACCTCCAATAGCGGCTCCAGTGAGTCCCCCAAGAGCCCATCCACCTAGTCCGCCGAGCGCTGCGCCTCCAAGCGCTCCCAGAGCTATGAGAGCCATCGAAACCACTTCACCTAATGCGTGCGTTCTGAGACTCTAAAGCATTTGGTTTCACGAAAATGTCAACCCCGATTCGCTTCACTCACGACTTGAGACGTTCATCGAGATGGAGCAATCTTATGCCTCGAAATCCGTTCGAGTATACAACAACAAAACAACTAGCAGCGTCATACAGAAGGGTTCGAAAGAAGACACTTCCCGCAACTGTTTCGCTTTGCGGCTGTGATGGTTCTTGAAGCTCAAGGACTTCGTCGCCAGGTACGGGCAACCATATTCCAGTATGTTAGGCATCAACTTGAAGCTCAGAAAGAATGAGGATGCTGTGAAGTGGTTTCTAGCGGCGATCCTTTACAGCAAACCGATCAGAGAAAGCTCTGCTACGCGGACCTACCAATGCTTCGAAAAGCACGGGATCGTAACGGCGAGACGCATCGTCGACGCAGGTTGGGATCGGCTCGTCAGCATCTTGGACGAAGGTGGATACACTCGCTACGATTTCAGCACCGCCGACAAGCTTCTGGAAGTCTTCGGCAATCTCGAAAAAGGGTACGGAGGCGACCTCAACAAACTGTACGAAGCGTCAACGAACGAAACAGAGGTCGAGGCGAACCTCAAGAAGCTAGGAAAAGGGATCGGCGAAACAACCGTCTCCATATTCCTCAGGGACATGAGACACGTCTGGAAGAAGACCGACCCTAGACCCACTCCGCTTGTTACAGTAGCGTTGAAGAAACTCCGCATTAGAGACCTCAAACAGTACGCAAAGAAGCATAGAATAGATCCTGTCCGACTGGAGACAGCGCTGGTTCGGTACTCGAAAGACTTCCTCAAGAAGCGCAAGCGGTTGAAAATAGTACCCTAATGGCGAAGTGCGATCTGGACAGTAGGCCAAACCGCTCTTCAGTCAAGTGAATTGTCAAGCATGGGGGTTGGAATCGTTCTGGAAATGCCATGGTGCATTATCAGGGGTGACCGCTGATGAACGAGACTCTAGGAAGGAATCACCGCCCCATCCGTAGTGACCGTCTTCACGCTCTCGATGTCGGAGAAGACCGTGGCAATCAATTTGGTCTCAAGAGAGGAGTTGCCTTGGAGTTTCTTGATAGTCCCTCGCTTCAGCTGCTCCAAGGCGGTGGGGTATCCGGTGCATGGTTCCAACGCGATACAGTATGCCTTACCGAACCACGGGTGATCAGGTATCCAGTAGCTCTGCCAGAACCAGATATGTTGGAAGACGGACAGGTCCCATCTCAACGCAAATCCCACTTTCAGACCCGGGTTGAGGATTGCGTACCATGAGTCCTTGAGACTCGTGAGGAAAGCTGTCTCGTCAGCAACTACACTGTCACTCGGCAAGACGCTCAGATCTACCCTGTTTCCAGCTTTGTCTTCGACGTACGGCCATTTGTAAGTGGTCTCCGCTTTAAGTCGCCCCCAAGGCTCAGGCTTGTCCATCACAACGGATTCAGCGGGAACAACTATCTTCGTGCCAGGGCCGACGAACGGTCTGCCGAAGGCCGGATGCTGAAGCCAGCTGTATTCGAGTGTTTGACCGCTGAGGTTGGTCAGTCTCTCCTTCACTGAGAACGTTGCTGTTTTGTCATTTATCGTAATCCATTTCTCAACGCGGAACGGGTATCTTGGAATGTCGACTGAGAGCTTTGCCGTGACCTCCGACACACTCTCCTTCTCAACGACCGCGTCCCAAGACAGCAACGGTGTTTCGCCGTGCATTCCCCACTCGCCAAACCTGTGCTTCACCGGCTCGTTGCCCGCAAACGGGAGTATGTCCTGCCATCCGCCTCCGTAGTACTCCATGAACATCCCATCCGATCTTTCGGATGTTCCAACATAGCTGCCGGGTTTCCTGTATCCTGTTGGTGCGTGAAACATCAGGTCAAGGTCGAGCGGCTTGTAGGTCAATTCTACTATATCTGATCCCTTGTCAAGTAGTGAAACGAGCCGCAAGTGGCGGTTTTCGAGGACCAATGTCCGCATACCGCGGTAAGTCCAGTCTAGGCTTGCTCGGCAACCAGTCAATTGCCTTCGCACAACCTCCTACTCTTCCAGTCTTTCCAGGACAACTTCATCATTGTCCTGAACTTTCTTGAAGATAGTTGGATCGCCCACGATCTTTGCGAAAACGTTGACCGGACTGTACGCTCGCGGCTCGCCATGCCTGCTAACCGGCGTCGGTCCGAAGAAAATGCAAAGCGCTTTGCCGGGCGGCCAGTACGCAACGGCGCCGATCTCCACCTCAGCCCTTGCTTTCTCTTCCTTCAGATTTACCGGAATCGAGAAGTAGATCTCGTCACCCCACCTGTTCGCCCTACCTTTGATGGGAAGAGCCATCCAGATAGCCTCAGCAGTCTTTTGATTCTCCGAAGTAGCGACTGCCTCGATCGCGCCGGTCGCCTTGGTGACTATTCTAATTCGCTTCTCCATGTCGATCATCGACCCGAATCTGAGCTTCACAGAAGATGAAGCTTGCCGTGACGAATCACGGCCGACCGCTGGCCAGATCGACGCATCGTTGGAGGAATCTTTCGTAGGCTTCTTTGAACTCCCCCATCGTCTTCTTGACCGGTCCAAAGCTGTGCCATTCCTCTTCTGGGATGCCTCGTAGTCCGAGATCCTGAATGTCGGACAAGATCCCGATATGCTTGAGTTGTGCAGAGATCTCTTTTGTGGATTCGTAGCCTCGGACGAAATCGTCGATCTTCATCAATCGCCTGACCAGCTGTGCGTCAGGCGGTTGAAGAACCGCGTTCCTATGACGGTCCAAGTCAAAGCCTGCTGCTTCGGAGTGCAGCTGGACCGCTCTCGCGTGGTTCGGGAACTCCGTGTTGCACATGTTCGGAGAACCCAGCGTGTCATACGTGTCTTCAGGCACACGCTTGGATGCGGGAAGTACATCCATCGAGTCGAGCGCAGTGATCGCGTCCTTTCGTCGCATCATATGCTCTCGCTGGAGCCAAGCTACCCATCTGTCATGATTCTCCTTCTCGTAGAAGACCCAGTAGACCCTCCTCGTGACGACTGTTCCGGCTTTCTTCAGATCGTCCTCGAGCTGCTCAACTTCAGCTCGACTCAGCCCTCCCTCAGATGCAGCTTCCAGAAAAGCTTGGTCCGCCAGCGACTTCAGATTCTTGAAGGCACAGACAATCCCTGCCTTCTCAGCAATTCCGGACGCTCTCTCCAAACGCTGAAGTTCCTGCACCGGAAGGTTAAGTCCTTTCGAGAGGCGCATCAGCAATCGAGTTGCTTCATCCTCGCCGTTGCGGTGTGTGATGTCAAGAAAGATCCTTTCGGCTTCTACCTCGCGAAGGTGGCTTACGAACCGCCCGCCCATGTTTGTCTCGTAGGTTCGC
>Ga0315312_1003165_pt1 | contig 10757 bp, 11 predicted proteins | sample TDP7_MG_FD_203629 | JGI IMG/M metagenome (GOLD analysis project Ga0315312, IMG submission 203629) | Freshwater sediment microbial communities from Lake Towuti, South Sulawesi, Indonesia - TDP7 | ecosystem: Environmental > Aquatic > Freshwater > Lake > Sediment | place: Indonesia: South Sulawesi... | reverse complement strand
GGAGTAAATAAAGCATTTGTTGCTTTTAATCCCACTATCAATTACGCGATGGATCTTCGCTTCTATTCTAATTTAACTGTTCCAAGTAGAGCTGATTCTGGAGCGGTTGAACTTCATAACAAATGGATCGCTTACAAAGGGATAAAAGTTTTTCTCAAAAGATCAGATAAAAACAAATTTGATTCAAGCGTATATGTAGTTAATGCTCTTCCAAATAAAGCTATAAGTTTTGATCTTAAGAAAGGTTTGTGGCCGGGAAACAACAGCGGATTCGGGGCACTAATGTTAGCAATTGCTCTTGGTTCAAAGAGAATAGGATTACTAGGACTTGATATGAAAATAGATGAGAAGAAAAACAAAACCCACTGGCACTCGGGATATTCAGGCCAAAATGCTAAGGAAATGCCAAGAAAACTTGAAAGTTTTCGAAAATGTTTCGAAGAATTTGCCCCTTCAATAAAATCAAACGGAATTGAAGTTACTAATTTATGTTTGAATAGTACCCTCGAGTGCTTCTCGAAGAAGAGTATAGATGATTTCTTAAGAGAAGGAATATGATTATCCTCCCGACTTCTGGGCCGAAACCCTTGTATTACTCGACTTTTGTAGGTTTTCTTAAAGGAATACTAAACCATTTATCAATACCATTTCAATTGAGTGGTGAGGCTAGTAATTGTTATTTTGTAGCTAAACTTGATAAGAAGGAAATGGTTTTTAATTTCTCCGATTTCTACGAAACCCCTGATGTTGATAAATTTGAACATTACTTCAAATTTCACTACTCAAAACAAGAACACGAAAAATATAAGAACGTCTACTCCTTCTCTCCCGTAAGTTTCTACGACTGGAAAGAGTATTCAAAGTTAAAAAGTGAAATAACATATACCGGGGAAAATAACTTAATTTTGAGTATTCAAAGATCTTATGGTGATGCCAAACAAAGAAGGAGTTATGTTAAAAGTATTCTGAAGGAATATTATGGAAGTTCATGTATAATAGGTCCTACTATTGATCAAAAAAAGTATTGGGAACTTATAAACAGATGTTTGGTTCATGTTTTTGTTCCAGGAGCCAGAAATGATATTTTAGATCGCGCACATTTACAGTACCTCGCATTTGGATGTTGCACAATATCTCCAAAAATAAATGACGTTCTTTCGTATAATCGAGAGTTAGTACCTGGAATTCATTATATTGAGTGTTTAAGCGACTATTCTGATTTGATTAAAAGAACTGAATGGTGTAAAAGTAATAGAAATACTTGTGTTGAAATTGGAAGAAACGCTAAAAAGTTGTTTGAAGAAACTTGTACACCTAATAAGCTTTGGGATTGGGTTTTGGAGAAAATACAATGAAACTTTCTATTCTTATCTGTTCCCTCGAGGAAAGATGCAAACAGCTTATAAATCTGTTAACTGATTTGTATAAACAAGTAACTCCTGAAGTTGAAGTTCTAACTAACATTGATAATAGACAAAAAACTACGGGAGCGAAACGAAACGAACTTCTTCTACGAGCAAAAGGAGATTATATTGCTTTCGTGGATGATGATGACAAAGTTGCCGAAAACTATATTTCAAGAATATTAGAAGCTGTCAGAACAAATCCTGATTGTGTAGGTATGGAAGGGTTTATTACTTTTACATCAAAGGGAATTACTAAAAAGTTTATTCATTCAATTCAATACAACACTTGGTTTGAAAAAGATGGTATATATTATAGATGTCCCAATCATCTTTCTCCAGTTAGAAGAGAACTAGCTTTGAAAGCAATGTTTCCAGATATTACAGTTGGAGAAGATCGTCAGTATTCAGAAAGATTGCGTTCTTTACTGAAGACGGAAGTTTACCTGGAGACTCCTATTTATTTTTACCTTACAAAATAGAAGGAGGAACTTTGTGGATCGAATTTTTGCCGTTTGGTGTATTAGCAACAATGTTGGTGATGTAATGTCACCTTGGCTCATCAAAAAGATAACCGGATCTGATCCTATCTTTGCTCCTAGAGATTCTTATTACAAAAAATACATCTGTACTGGTTCAATACTAAACTGGGCAGATAGAAATACCATTGTTTGGGGAGCTGGGTTAGCAAACAGGGATGATATTGTTAATCAATGTGATATTCGAGCAGTACGTGGACCTCTTACTAGAGAAAGAGTACGTTTTTGCTTAGGTAGAGATGTGGAAGTTCTTGGTGATCCTGCCTTACTAGCTCCAAGATTTTACCAATCTCCTCTCGAGAAGAAGTACAAACTTGGTATCATTCCTCATTATGTTGATCAATGTATTTTGTATACACATCCTTGTTTTTCTAACTATCCAGAAGTTAAAATCATAAATGTTTTTGATGGTGTTGAGCAGGTAATCGACGACATTTGTAGCTGCGAAAAAGTACTTTCTAGTTCATTACATGGTTTGATATTGGCTCACGCTTATGGTAAACCAGCAGTGTGGTTTGAAGCAAGTAATCAAGTTTTAGGGGATGGAATGAAGTTTCACGATTATCTACTTTCTGTAAATATTTTTCCTTATGAGCCTTTGAAACTTTACCAGATTCAACAACTTACAGTTCAAGAGTTGTGTAAAGTAATTGGTGAGTATAATGCTAGGATTCATGTGGATGAACTATGGGATGCATGTCCTTTTAGGGGTAAAATAGAATAAATGAAGCGAGTTATATCTTTTTCTTTGTTTGGGAACGTTTTTAGTCGCTCAGCTTGGCATTGGTATTATTTACCATCACTGATTAGGGGATATAATTCTCTTTTTCCCAGTTGGGAAATGTGGTTTTATCATGACGAGAATATATATAACAATTACTATGGTTCCGCTTTGCTAAACCTTAGAAATTACGATTTGGTCAAGTTGATATATGTTTCCGAAAAACCAATTCTATGTAAAGCAATGCAGTGGAGAATGAAACCTTTATGGGAAAGTAATGTAGAATATTTTTTGTGTAGAGATGTTGATCATATTCCAACTGGGAGAGAGCGGCAAGCTGTCGAGGCGTTTATAGATTCAAAAATGTTACTCCACTGTATTAATGATAATGTTGCTCATAGTACTCCAATGATGGGGGGTATGATTGGTTTCAAAGCTGATAAAGTTTGTCAAATTATAAAGTATAGTAGTTTTGAAGAATATATTTCTAGTTCCGGTTTTTCAGAAGAAGAATGGTCTGTGATGGGCGCAGATCAAAAACATCTATGTAAAGTGCTTTGGCCTATACTAAAACAGCATTCTTGCCTTCACAGGCCTGGTTGGCGAGAGTTGGAACCTGAATCAAAACACTGTTACTTTAATATTCCATCTATAAATGTTAGTGATGTTCCACAAGAGGCGATAGAATTATCTAACAGTTTTTGTAATTTTATTGGAACACCTAGTAAGAAAAGAGATGAGTATATCCAGTTTATGGATAAGAAAGGTCCAGAAGATAAAATTGGAATAATAAAGAAATCGGAAGAGGTTTCTAAAATTAGAATAAACACATCATATAATCATACTAACCAGTTTTCGGTCAATCATAAAAAGGTTGTTTTAGCTTGTGATACAAATATTGATTACTTCTTCTTTTTGCCACTTATATCATTAGCTTGGCAAGAACTTATTGGGTATTGTCCAATCATTTTGATTATTGGGAGTAAAGAATCTTGGTTGAATGAGAAGTTAAATAGATTTGTCTTAGATGAATCTAGGAGATTTGGAGCAGAAATTTATTTTATTGATTGTATGGAAGGGCATAGAAATTCAACATTTGCCCAAATATCTAGGTTATATGCTTCTCTTCTTGGATATTCTGAGGATACATATTTGTTAACTAGTGATGTAGATTTACTTCCGTTATCAAGACGTTTTTTTAATCAGCAAGACTTTTCAAAGCAGGTACATTTGTTTTATGGAAATGTTTATGATAAGAAAAAGTTTCCTTTAGGTTATATAGGAGCAGATGTTAGTACTTGGAAGCAAGTGATGCGACCAGTAACTAGTGATATGCTTAAAGCAATTTCATGGCAGTTAGATAATGGTTTAGGAAAAGGAAGTGAGCATTGGACAGCTTGGAACTATGATGAGTTCTTATTTGGTGTAAGAATATTTGAATGGGATTCGAAGTTACTAAGGTGTCAAATAATTGAAAGACAAGGAGCTCCTCCGATAGATCGTATTGATAGAAGTAACTGGCATTTTGATGGTCATCTTGAAGGAAAGGTTGATGCTCATCTTTTGAGACCTGGGTATACCCAAGAGAATTGGTCAAGAATAGGTAATGTTTTGAGATGTTTTCTTCCTGAAAACTGGTATACGTGGGTGGAGAATTATCATAAAAAGTTTATGGAAATCTTAGAGAGAAAATCATAATGGACGTTTACGCTACTCATCTACCTATGTTGATTGCTGCTGTATGTAAAACTTCAGGCCCTATCCTTGAAATGGGATGTGGTGAATATAGTACATATATATTACATGAAATATGTAAACTCAACTGTAGAAGGCTTGTTAGTACAGAGGAAAAGTTAGAGTGGTTTAAGAAATTTGAGTATTTGAGAACAGATTGGCATGAATTTTATTTTGTTAGGGATTGGGCTTCCTTTGTTCTCTTGGATAGTGTAAAGTGGGATGTTGTATTTGTTGATCACGCACCTGGGGAAAGACGAAAGTTTGACATAGATCGGTTACGAAATAATGCTACCTATCTTGTGATTCATGATACTGAAGAAGCAGGTTATCAATATGAACCTGTGTTACAATCATTTAAGCATAGATTTGATTATAAGAAACTTAATCCGTGGACTTCAGTAGTCAGTGAGTTTTGTTCTCTTGATTTTCTAAAGATGTAGTATGCTTCAGATTGTTCTTGGGAATTCAATTTGGCCGGATAAATGGTCGTTGGTGAATGTAGCTATTGGTTATAATTATCCGTTGATGCAAAAACGATTGATTGATTCCGCCAAAAATTTTGGTGCAAAACTTCATGCTTGGATGAGTTACCCCCCAGGAGCGAGAAATCATATTGAGTCTCCGTATGGGTTTAAAATCTATGCTATAAGAAATGCTGTGGATTTGGGAATTCAGGTAGTTGTTTGGGCAGATAGTGCAGTTTGGGTAGTACAAGATCCTAAACCATTTTTTGAACTTGTGAAGCAAAAGGGTGTTGTGTTTCTTTTTGGTGGAGACAATCTTTCGAAATGGGTAAATGATAAATCATTAAGAGAATTTGGTCTTAATCGTGATGATCTTGGGAATACTCCTCTTATATCTGGTTCATTATTTGGTTTTGATTTTGGATCTGAAGTGGCTAAGAGATTTTTTGATGATTGGGCAAAATATGAAATAAATGATTGGTTTTGTGAAGATGATCAACTTCGGCCAACAATTGAATTTCAACAACATCGTCATGACGAAGCTATTGCTAGTTTACTTCTTATTCGTCACAATATCGAAGCAATATATGCTTATGATTATTTTCAAGGACAAAGTTCGCAAGTTATGTTTCGTGCTTCTAAAGGAGGCTTTTAAATACTATGGCAAATGTTCTTGTAGTCGAACATTCCTTAGCTTGGCTTCCAACGAAAGGGAGTAAAGTTTTAGATGTTGGTTGTCGTTGTTATGACTTCGCTTCTTATCTAGCTGAGTTGGAGTGTGAAGTTCTTGTAATTGAGCCAGATGATTTGGTATCACCTTCTTCACATAAAAATATTACAACATTACAAGCAGCACTTGTTCCTGAGTCACAGGCAGGTACATTACAAAACCTGATTAAATTTGGAAATGGGTCAGCGAACCATTTAGAAAATGTAGTAGGAACTATTCCAAAGGATTATACTTGTCAAGCTACAAAAGGTATGTCTATTTCACAAATTTGTAAGTATGCTGAAGTTGATGTGTGGGATGTTGTAAAGCTTGATTGTGAGGGTTCCGAATATGGTGTTTTGTTGGAGTGGCCTGGTCCTGTAGCCAAACAAATTACAGTTGAATTTCATGAGCATACAGGAGCTAATACGTTTGGTCTCTCGGTATACAACTACATATTTAAGCATTTATCAAAATGGTATAAAGTTGTCCAACATGAACTTTCAATTAGACATTGCTTGTCTATTCCTAATTATTGGGACACTTTATTAGTTTTGCAATCAAGTGATTGGAGTGAAAAATGAGTTTTGAAGATGTTGTTCATAGTTTTGTAAATCCTTATTCAGAGGATACAAAAATTCTTTATAAGTTTGCTACTAGAGAACGCTCAGAAAAGTTTAAGAAGGTTTTAGAAACATACTATCAAAAAATGTCGAAAAAACATCCTTTTGAGTTTATCATTTCAGTAGATAAAGATGATTCTACCATGAATAACCAGAATATGATATCTTATCTTCAATCAAAACCAAATCTCAAGTTTTTCTTTGGAGAATCAAAAACGAAGATAGAAGCAATAAATGCTGACATGGATAAAGTTGGTTATTATGATATTCTTGTAGTAGTATCGGACGATATGATACCACAGATTCAAGATTTTGATGATGTAATAGTTAGAGATATGAGGAAGTATTTCCCAAACATGGACGGCGCTTTGCATTATAATGATGGGTGTTGTGGACAAGACCAATGTATTACTCTTTCAATTATGGGAAGAAAACTCTATGAGTATTTTGGATATATTTACCATCCAACATATAAAAGTTTTTACTGTGATAATGAGTTTACAGATGAAGTGAGAAGGTTAAATAAAGTAGTTTATATTCCTCAAGTAATAATTAAACATGTTTGGAGTGGGGGTCCAAACTCTGCTGATGCTTTGTATAGAAGAAACTCACAAATAGGAGCTCCGGATGCTACTACATATGCTACGAGGAAAACAAGAGGGTTTCCAAAGTAAACAAAAACCTTATTGTTCGAGTTAGTTAACTTATGAGGATCATCCTACTTATAGTTTTAATTTTAACCTAGCTAGCATTCCTTGCAGGAGGAGATCCCCAAAAAGGCCTTAAACAAATGTATTCCTGGAATGATGCGTTAGGAAGATATTATACCGCTCGACAAAAATTTTGGGATGCCTCTACTTATGTCATAAGAAAAACGAAAGGATTTCCAAAATAAAAATTCAAAGAAATCCAAAGAGGGTTGACTTTTAATATCACAAGTCTTAAAATAACTTATTAGGAGATTGTAGATGATATTGTGTGATAGTGAGATTAGACAATTAGCTATGAACGAAAAAATGATAATCCCATTTGTTGAAAGAACAAAGGAAGTGGAAGGTAAACTCGTATTATCTTATGGTCTCGGCTCTTATGGATATGATATTAGATTGTCAAACAGGTTTAAGTGTTGTTACGGATCTTTTGTTTTAGATCCTAAAGAAACATCTATGGAGGATTTTGAAAGTTTTGAATCCAACAATGTTATACTAGAACCCAATAGTTTTATTCTAGGATTGAGTGTAGAATTTTTCAACATGCCTATTGATGTTATTGGGGTTTGTGTTGGAAAATCTACATATGCTCGAAGAGGGGTATCTGTAAATATAACTCCACTAGAACCTGGTTGGAAAGGATATTTGGTAATAGAAATAGCTAATTTGGGGAAAACCTCAGTAAAACTTTATCCTAATGAGGGGATCGCTCAAATATTATTTTTTAGAGGAAGTCTTTGTGAACATTCTTATCTTGGTAGCTATCAAAATCAAATGGGTTTTAGAATGGGGTAGGATAATTAATCTTTACTAGGCAGAGAACACAAACATGACATTAAGCAAAAACGCTCAGTTCTTATTAAAAGAAAGGTACTGTAGAAAAGGAGAAAAACCTGTCGAAGTTTTTGATAGAGTATCAGAAGCTCTTAGCTTAGGAGATAAAAAGTTTGAAAAACAACTGTATGAAGCTATGAAAAGAGGGTTTTTTCTTCCCGCTTCACCTACTCTTAGAAATGCTGGAATAAAGAAGACACTACTTCATCCTTGCCACGTTCTAGAGATTTCAGATAGCATAGAGTCTATAATGAATTGCTTGTCCAACTGTGCTCTAATTTTTCATTTTGGGGGAGGAGTAGGATTTAATATTTCTAAGTTAAGGCCTAAAGGAGCTAGTTTATCTACTGGGGGAGTTTCAAGTGGGGTGGTTAGTTTTTTAGGATTATTTAACGCTCTTACAGATATTGTTAAACAAGGAGCTTTTCGACGTGGTGCGTTGATGTGTGTACTTGATTACAATCACCCGGAGATAACCTCGTTTATTACTTCAAAATTAACTGGAAAACTTTCTAATTTTAATATCTCTGTGATGGTAAATGATGAATTCATGAAGAAGGTAAAAACAGAGGAAAAGGTAGATTTAAAGTTTAATGGTGTTGTGTGGAATACAATAGGAGCGAAGGATTTGTTTGATCAAATCATTTTTTCTGCTCATTGTTGTGGAGATCCCGGATTATTGTTTTTGGATAGAATAAACAAGGATAACAAACTTTACCCTGAAGTGATCATTAATGCAACGAATCCTTGTTCTGAGGTTCCTCTTCCACCTTATACATGTTGCAATCTGGGTGCGATTAATTTATCTAAATTTGTGAAGAAGGATGGAAGTTTTGATATGAAGAGATTTTCTGACTTTGTTCTTCTTGGAATAAGAACACTCAAAAACGTTAATGCTGTAGGATGGTATCCTTTTCCAGAGATGGCTAAGCAAATGAAACTACTAGATCCTTGTGGTTTAGGATTTTTTGGTTTAGCTGATGCTTTAATCATGATGAGTATTCGATATGATAGTGAGGAAACTCTCAAATTCTTAGATGAAATAGCTGTTCCATACACTAAGATTACGAGTGAAGTAGCTAAGGATAGTTTTTATACTAGATCTCAACAACCTACGGGCAGTTTGAGTATTTTGGCCAACTGTTCTCCTGGAATTGAACCTGTGTTTGAGAAGAGATTTAGAAGACATCTAAGTATAGGAGTAATAGAAGAAGTTAGAGAGTTGTATAAATCGAAATATTGTAGGACAGCTTATGAAATTTCTCCAGAATGGCATTTGAAAATTCAAGCAAAAATTCAATCCTATGTTGATTCCGGGGTTTCAAAAACAATTAATCTCCCTTCTAATGCTTCAATTGAAGATATTCGAAATATCTACTACAGAGCTTGGGAAATGGGATGTAAAGGGATAACTATCTTTAGACAAGGGTGTAAGGAAGGGGTTATAGAGAAGGTGGGATGTAGTGACGCGGAGGAGTGTATTTTGTAACAATCTATGGCTGATTAGGGATGGAATAAGATGTGGATTGTCTGTTCATACTATACTTCCGATTACCAAAAATATACTACTCAATTAATTGAATCTCTGAAGAAGTTTGGAATTCCTAGCGATATTCAGTTGGTTAATGATCTGGGAAGTTGGGACAAAAATACGCAATACAAACCTACGTTCCTTCTACAAATGCTACTCAAACATAGTCCAAATTCTGTTGTGTATGTTGATGTAGATGCTGAGTTTGTTGCGTTCCCAAACCACTTCGACAAGCTTGATGCAGATCCTAATGTGAATATTGCAGTGTACTTCTTGGATCATTCAAAATACAAAAGAAAGAATCATCCTCTAGAACTACTTAGTGGCACAATTTTTCTAAAGAATACAGAGGAAAATTATATAATAATAAGTGAGTGGCAACAAGAGATTAAGAGAGATCCAACGATATGGGATCAGCGTGCGTTGGATAGAGTTTTAAGGAAGCACAAATACAATTTACTCCCAGATTGTTACTGCACAATTTTTGATTACATGGGAAGTGTTGAAAATCCCGTAATAAAACACTATCAAGCTTCTCGAGAATTTAGAAACAAAGGAAAATTCAAGAGAATTCAAGTAAGGAAAGTATAATAATAGTGAAGGAAGGAAGTTTGTTTCATCAGGAAGACAAATCTACTTAACTATTTCTATAAGGAGTTATCATGATCCACGAAACTATTAAACAAGGTATTTGTAACGATATCAATAATGGTCTTTCGGTTAGGGAAGTAGCAGAGGCTTACGGAGTTAGTAAAAGAACTGTTTATAGAATTAGGGCAGAACAAAAAAATGAGGGATTTGAAAAAGTATCTCGTGATTTAGACCTATCGAAACTTAGAAAAGAAATATCAGACCAGAGAGTAAAATATTCTAGTGCTTTGGATGAAATAAGAAAACTTCAAACAGAACTTCAGCATTATGTAGATCTTGAAAAATTAAGTTCTATTTTTATTCCTACAGATTGGACAATCGAACCAGTTTATAGGAAAGAAGTAGTTGCTTTTACTTTAGCGAGTGATTGGCACATTGATGAGAATGTAGACAAAGCTGCAGTAGGTGGAATCAACGAATATAACAAAGATATAGGAAAACAGCGTATTGAGTGGTATTTTAAGTATACTTTGAGACTTCTTAATATGTGTAGAAAAGAATCTGATATCAGAAGACTTGTTATAGGAGCTTTAGGGGATTTTATGACTGGTTGGATTCATGAAGAACTCAAAGAGGATAGTTCGATGACTCCTCCGGAGGCAGTTCTTGAAATCTTTGAACTATGGGTTAATGGATTACGTTACTTGCTTAAAGAAGGAGATCTTGAGGAAATAGTCATAGTATGTTGTTGTGGGAATCATTCTAGGATTACAGAGAAAAATCAAGCTAAAAAATCTCACAAGAAAACTTACGAATGGTTGTTGTATCAGTTCTTGGCTAAGTGGTTTGCTATGCAAGGCGAAACTCAAGTTAAATTTAAACTTCCTCAGGGCTA
>Ga0315312_1003164_pt1 | contig 10759 bp, 9 predicted proteins | sample TDP7_MG_FD_203629 | JGI IMG/M metagenome (GOLD analysis project Ga0315312, IMG submission 203629) | Freshwater sediment microbial communities from Lake Towuti, South Sulawesi, Indonesia - TDP7 | ecosystem: Environmental > Aquatic > Freshwater > Lake > Sediment | place: Indonesia: South Sulawesi... | reverse complement strand
AAGTATGTCGTCACCCTTTCTATTGCATTCATAGGATCACAAGTACACGGTTCGAGGCTTCGACCTTTAAAGCCTTACGGGTTTCCTGTCAACGGGTTTCGCCATAGCCAACTGCAGCGAAAGAAAACCTTAATTAGGCATTAGGTTTGTAACTAGAAGGATTCAACCTTGAACAGTCAATGGCATGCCAAGACAGAGGAAGAAGTTCTAAAGGCTTTGGGCACTGATCGACATGGCTTAGGCAGCGAAGAAGCCAGAACCCGTCTTGCACAATATGGACCCAATAAGCTTGCTGAAAGGGGAGGAGTAAGCCCACTGAAGATTTTTTTGGGCCAATTCAAGGACGTATTCGTGCTTATGCTTCTTGCTGCAATTGCCATCTCGCTTTTCATAGCCTTCAGCAGGCCGGAACCGCCCACACTTGAGGATTACGCCGATTCTGGCACAATAGGCGTGATTGTTGCCCTCAACGCTGTCGTAGGATTTGTTCAGGAATACCGCTCGGAGAAGGCCATCGAAGCCATGAAAAAGTTGACTGCGCCCAAGGCAAGGTTGATCCGGGATGGAAAGGAGGCTACTGTTTCAGCCGAGGAAATTGTGCCTGGAGACGTTCTGCTGCTTGAAACCGGAGACCGGGTTGCCGCTGACGCCTGTCTCCTGGAGGTTGTCGATCTGAAGACCGACGAGGCTGTTCTAACCGGAGAGTCCACGCCTGTCGAAAAGGAGGTCGGACCGGTTCCTGAGAACACTCCCGTAGGTGACAGGAAGAACACAGTTTTCATGGCTACGCATATCATTTACGGCCGTGGAAGGGCTGTCGTAACCTCTACGGGCATGGCTACTGAGTTTGGCAAGATCGCTGAAATGGTTCAGGCCATAGAAGAAGAAGAAACTCCTCTCAAAGCAAAACTGGAGAGGTTCGGAAAGAAGGTGGGAGCCATTGTTATTGCGGTCTGTGCGATCGTCTTCATCCTAGAGGTCTTCGAGCTTGCAAGGATGGGCAAAACCATAGACCTCAGAGCACTCGAAGACAGTTTCTTCACGGCCATCGCACTCGCGGTTTCCGCAGTTCCAGAAGGACTTCCAGCCGTTGTCACGGTCACTTTGGCGTTGGGCGCGAGGGAGCTCGCCAAAAGAAACGCCATCATAAGAAGGTTGTCCTCAGCAGAGACCCTGGGAGCGGTGACCGTGATATGCTCTGACAAGACTGGCACATTGACCAAGGGTGAGATGACTGTCCGAAACATATATGTGAGCGGCATGACCGTGGAGGTCACTGGTGTAGGGTACGAGGCTGAAGGCGAATTTCTGCAAGGCAAGACCAAAATCAACCCAAAGGGAAAACAAGAACTGAACCTCTTACTCCGAGCGGCAACTTTGTGCACAAATGCCAGCTATGACGGAAAAACCGTGTTTGGGGACACAACTGAGGGCGCCTTGATCGTTGCGGCGGCAAAAGCTGGCTTCATAAAAGAGGAATTGGAGAAGGAGTTTCCCCGTATCCACGAGATTCCCTTCACATCAGAAAGGAAGATGATGACAACAGTCAATAGGACTTCCGAGAAAGAGATATCGGCTTTTGTGAAGGGTGCACCCGAAGTTCTTCTCGGCAAATGCACACATATTCTCAGGGATGGAAAAACTAGGAGACTGAGCGCCAAAGAGAAGGGCGCGATTCTCAAAGTCAACGAGGAGATGGCGAGCGAAGCGTTAAGAGTGCTCGGGGTGGCCTACAGAGAGATGAACAATGCAGATGAAAGAAGCTTCAGCGAGAAGAACACGGACGAGCAGATAGAGAGCGGACTCGTCTTCTTAGGATTAGCTGGCATGATCGATCCTCCGAGGGAAGAGGCCAAAACGGCAAACCAGCTCTGCCAGAAAGCAGGAATCAAGACGGTCATGATTACTGGCGACCACCAACTCACCGCAATCGCCATTGCCAAAGAACTTGGCATGATGGATAAGGGCGGAATAGTGCTTACAGGCAAAGAACTTGACGGCTTAAGTGACGAGGAGTTCGAAAAGGTTGTAGAGAATGTCGCGGTCTACGCTCGAGTTTCGCCTGAGCACAAAATCCGAATCGTCAAGGCTTTGAAGAAGAAGGGCCAGATTGTCGCTATGACGGGTGACGGTGTGAATGACGCTCCTGCGCTTAAGCAGTCAGACATTGGGGTCGCGATGGGCATCACTGGCACTGACGTCACTAAGGAAGCGGCGGATATGGTATTGGCTGATGATAACTTTGCGACCATAGTCGGGGCTGTCGAAGGCGGCCGGAAAATATACGATAACATCGGAAAGTTCGCCTTCTTTCTTCTTCGAAGCAACTTCGACGAGCTCCTCGTAATCGGAAGCTTCGCCTTACTTGGGCTTGAGCTTCCATTAACAGCCGGGATGATTCTATGGATAAACCTGATGACAGACGGAGCACCAGCATTGGCATTGAGCCAAGACCCCGTGGCTGACGATGTCATGGACCGTCAGCCCAGAGACCCGAACGAAGGGGTTCTGCACGGGAGACTCGCCTCTATATTGGCTACTTTTGTGACACAGTTTCTGGGGACAGCAGTCCTATTCTACATTGCGTACTACATCTGGGGCGAGCCCGTGGAAGAGGCAAGAACCCTTGCGTTCATGCAAGCCACGGCGCAGGAGCTTGTTGTTGTTTGGAACTGCCGTTCAGAGAAGAAAAACGCCTTCAGGATTGGCTTCACAAATAACAAGTACTTACTCTATGCCGTTCTCTTCTCAGCAGTTCTAACCTTCATCATACCCTATACTGGAGTTTTGTTCGGTTTCCCATTGTTCAACACGGCTCCCATGACGCTTCAGGACTGGGCGATTGTGATTCCGTTCGCGCTGTCGGGCTTCTTCATCCTGCCAGAGGTCTTCTACAACCGAAAGGTGCTTCGATGGAGATAAACCAGCAAAAACTTGACCCGCCTCCTCACAACTATGCAATCCGCTTTTTGGGGAGAGAGATAGCCCGTTCGTACTCGTAGACCAGCCTGGAGGCTACTGTCCACGCCTCCAACATCTCACAGTCTATGCATATAATCTCGTCTGCCAAATCCGTGGTTGCATCCGTAAAGTGGCCAGCTGGGAAGCCGCCTATGATCGCCGCTAGGTTTTCTTGCCTTTTGAGCCTCGAGACAGCGTCCTCAAGCGTCGAGGGTTTTCCTTTTCTGCTGAAGGCAATCACGTACGTAGGTTTGATGCTACCTACTAGATGGGGCAGCGTCCTTTCCTCAAGGATGAGCAAGGGAGTTCCTTCCACCGGGACCTGACCGAACTCGAAGAGCTGCTCGATAAGCCCGATGAAGCGGTCATAGTTCCTCGGGAGCCTTACCTCCGGATCCACGGAGATTGAGTAATCGCTGACGGTATGCACGTAAACCCTTAGGAGGCCTTCCCTGTTCAGCGGCGAACCCAGAGCTTCGAGCAGACTGAAGTGGACTATGTCGGGTCTTCCCAGCTTCTCGCCGTCTTTCAGGGTTTTCATAGCTGCGTGATGATAGGATTTGTCAAGAACTAGATGCTTCGGAGGCTTGCCTCTTCTTTTAGAATGGCGTTCGATCACCGGGTGTCTCCACAAGTTTCTCGGAACCGTCTCCAGTGCAGACTCAGCCAGTATAAGCGTCAACATCGTCTCATCCTCACGCTATATATCTCAGACCTTTGTAAAGGGATAGTCATGTTTTAACGCTAAAATAGCCTTCTGTTGTATGAAGCATGAGTATTCGCGGACAGTGCGCAGCTTCAGATGGTGTTGGGGTTGAAGGCTGTTCTCTTCGATCTTGGAGGCACGTTGATGAGGAACGCGCCGGTTCCCGAGATTTTCCGACGAATACTCGCCTCTTACGGGATACGTAAACCGTTGGCACGGATTGCCACCGCTTTCAGGGAAGTTGAAGAACAGCTGACTCCCGAGGACTACACATTACCATACAGAGAGTTCTGGAGACTTTTCAATGGGAGAATACTGGAAAGGCTGAGGATCCGCACAAATCTTGAGGCATTGGCTGACGCCATCACCGATGCGTGGTGGGACAATGCAGAGCTGGAATTGTACTCCGATGTTAGAGAGACCTTGATGGAGCTTAAGGAGAAGGGTCTCAAGATGGGCATAGTCACGAACGGTTTTCAGAAGGACATCGACGACATTCTCTCAAGAACAAACCTCACCGGATTCTTCGATGTGACCGTCGGTGTTGATGCTGTCGGAAAGCCAAAGCCTGACAGGGCGATATTCGCCTACGCTGTGAGGAAGCTGGGCGTCCCCCCTGAGAAGACTGTCTTTGTAGGCGACAACCCGATAGCCGACTATGAAGGAGCAAAGAACGCCGGGCTGAAGCCTTTACTTCTTGACCGAGACGGTCAGCATCTAGGAGGACTTGCGAAAATACGGGATTTGAGGGAACTGTTGAACTACCTTTGAAAACCCAAGGCCGGGATGATCGAGGAGTTTACGACGCCTCTTTGCCGAAGAGCCTCTTCTTCTCTTCATCCTTCAGTTCCGCGAAGCCCATCTCTCTTGTGATTGTCGCTATGTCAAAGCTATCGCCGGTGTAGACGTCTCTCTTCATGGCTGACTGGATCGCCTTTGCTGCCAGGCTAAGCCCGTCCTTTAGCGCTATGTTCCGGTCATATCCGCTTTCCAGCACGCCGTATGCTACGGGGGAACCAGAGCCAGTTGCGATCATGTCGTCTTCTATCGCGCTTCCGAAGGGGTCGAGAGAGTAAAGACGGTAGCCTCCTTCGTCGTATCCACCGATGACGATCTGGACTGCGTAGGGATAGTATCTCTGAGAGAAGAGAACAACAGATGCCAGACTTGCGACTGACCGAACTGGAACATCTCTTTTCCTCTGGAACTGGTAGATCGAAGCGTTCGCCTTTAGAATGTCGAGCAGGTTGATAGCCTCCGCAGGAATCCCGGCTATAGTCATGCCTATGTTCCTCGTCACCTCGTAGACCTTCTTAACCTTCTTGTGTGCCACCAAACCGGGAAGCATCGTAGCCCTAGTGTCAGTGGCCAATATGACTCCATCAGCACACTTGAGCGCCAAGGTTGTTGTGCCCTTCAACTTCCACTTGTCAGCATTTCCTGGGAACATCAGAGCAACCTCAGAGAACCCAGAAGCCAAATGGAGATATAAACTTTTGGAATTTAGGTATGCCGAGCCCCGAAGCAGAAAAACTCTTATAGCATCGAGCTTGAAAGAATAGTCTTGCGGGCCGGTGGCTCAGCATGGTTAGAGCGCTCGGCTGATAACCGATAGGTCGAGAGTTCAAATCTCTCCCGGCCCACTGCGAATTCTCCCGTCCCATTTTTGCCTGTTTCCTTTTGCGGAATATGTTGGCGGAGTATGATCATGGAGAAGAACTCTCCTGCTCTTGAACATGCTGAGCTGAGATATCTCTCATCACTGTAAAAATACAAACAACCAACATAAAACAGAAAGCACAGAAGAATCTGAACTGAAAGTTAGAATCAATGCTGATACTCAGAGCTATCGGAAGCGAATCGAGATTGCACTTTTTTCAATCAAGGTAGAAATGGTTTTTAGCACAGAAACGCGAAGGCGAATCATTCCCAGCCTGCGACACAATCCTTGAATTCGTCTAAGATGTTCGGATCATTTATCCCTAGTTCTGCTAATGGATTTGACAGAAGGTAGAATCAGCTCCTATCTCTCACAAATATTGCCGCTATATCCCTTGTTAATGCCTCCGTAAAGAAAAGTCCTCTCTTATCTTCAGGAATCACGCTCCTGTTATTTCGCAGAATGCACATTTTCCTAAGGTAGGATTCCCAACCATTTTTTCAGCATTCTGATACGTCTGAAATGGTCTAATCGCTTTCTTTGGTTGTCCAGAAGGTTTTTAAATCTCTGTTCTTCACAGTTTACGGTTAAATGTTGTTGTTTGCGGTTCATGGAAACGAGTTGGTTGGCATGACGGGAGTGGCCGGTCACGTTTAACCTTGTCACCTTGGAGGATTCGGTTCGCATACCCCCTGAGAAGTTCGGTGGGTCGCTACAGGACGTTGCCCGAGAGCAGCTGAAGATAAAGTATGAAGGCATCATCGACGAAGAGCTGGGTTACGTGATTGCGGTGAAAGACATTGAAATCTCACCGATCGGAAAGATTATCCCAGGGGACGGAGCGACCCACCACAGGGTCACGTTCTCGCTTCTGACCTTCTATCCGAAGATCCAAGAGATTGTCGAAGGCGAGGTGGTAGAGATCGCTGACTTCGGCGCCTTTATCAGGGTTGGACCGGTTGACGCTCTGATCCATGTCTCCCAGATCATGGACGACTTCATCTCTTACGATGACAAGCAAGGCGTCTTGTTGGGTAAAGAGTCCAAGCGGAAAATCATTACGGGTGACAGGATGCGTGTCCGAACGACCGCGGTTTCCTTGGGTAAGGGAGGCAGCTTTGGGAAAATAGGCGTAACTGCCCGGCAGCCGTTTCTGGGGAAGCTGGAATGGATCGATCAGGATCTCGAGAAACTGAGACCCACAGCCGAAAGCAGAAAGGAAGGATGAAACCACAGGGGGTCTGAAGCATGGTTGACAGGGCTTGTAGGAACTGCCGTCTGATTTCAGATAGGAATGCTTGTCCCGACTGCAAGTCTACCGACCTGAGCGACGACTTCAGCGGCCTAGTGGTTGTGTTCGACCCGGAGAATTCTACAATCGCGAAGGCCATGAATATCAAGAAGAAGGGCCGTCACGCCGTCCGCATAAGGTGATAATGGCTCCATCCGGGATATCAGTTATCACTTTTCCAGTTCCTGCAGAAACTTCGCCGAAGCCGAGATAAGCCTTTTGCCGTCCTCGGTGGCTTGGAACTTGGCGATCCGTCTCTTTCCTAAGGCTTCATACTCTCGTCTCACTATGTGCAGGTCCTCCAATCTCCTCAAGATGTATCGCAGTTGTTCCGAGTCTAGCCAGACTCTCATCTGACGGACCATGTCCCTTATCTCATGCAGTGTGCCAGGTCTGCCCATCTTGTGAAGGGTGAGGATTACCCTCATCGCATGTTTGGTGGTAAACACTTTCACAAATCTTCCGTGTTCCTTGGCATCGAAGAGACTCATTGACCTTATCTCCCTCTCAATTTTGGAGATTCTGCGTTTTCTGCTTTTCCTCTTCTCCGTTACTTTGCGTTCAACCCTGGTCTGGATCAGCGCAACCTTCTTGCTGTGGCGCCTGACCTGGGAGGGTGAGAGGATTCTGAGCACATCGATAATCTCCTGCTTTTTGGCTGCCTTCTTTTTCCCGAAAATCGTGCTTTTCTCGAGGGCGACATTGTGCTCCTTCGCTAGCGCCCTCAGCTGCCTCGATGTCATGTAGTTCAGGAGCTCCTCCTTCGCCAGTCGAGACAAGCCTAGCAACCTAGCTAGGTCGGATTCTTTGAATTCGGAGTCAACGAGGACGTTTATGATCTCCTCTTTAGTCCTGGCGGGCTTGACCCTATCCATCCAGTCTTTCATTTCGAGTGAAACACCATTCAGACGCGCCAGTCTTCGGAGTTCCCTTAGGTTGAGTCTAGCTAGCAGGTCCCGGGTTTGCTCATAGTCAGCAAGTTTCGCAGAAACGGACAATTACAATCCAAGTAGAGAGTTCAAATCCTTTGGGCATTTAAGACTTGTGCATGTCGCCATTGCCCAGCTGGGTTTCAGGGGGGACTTGCCCAGTCTCATCTGGTCGTGCTGCTAGATTTTGGGGCTTGCTTGACTCTTACGTTGAGACTTGCTGGCGATCATGTAGATGAATTCCGGGTCATCTATGGTAGGTTCAGCTATGCCGACCATGTCGGCTCCTCTCTCGAACAGAGTCTCGGCGTCCCTTGGGAACCGAACGTAGCCGCTTGCCAGAAGGAAGAGAGAACAGCTCTTCTTAAGGTCTTGGACAAAGTTGAAATCAGGTTTCCTTGTTTTGTCATCTCTCACGTTGAAATGGACAGCAAAGACGTTGGTTTCCGCAAGTTTTCTCAAGACCCTTGGGTAATCGTTGACAATCCCCTCTCTAAACTTCACTATCAACGGGACCTCCAGTCTCGCTAGAGCCTTGACCCACCTGAAGAGCTCACCGCGGTTCTCAGGCAGAACCATAGCTCGCACCTTGCCAAGGCGAAGATACGGCTCGTAGCCACCATGAACGTTGAGCTCCAAGAAGTCGCCGCCGGCTCTGTGGAAGCAGTCAGCTGCCTCCAGCGCCCACTCGAGCTTAGGTGAAGCCAGGTTTAGGCATGTGAACACGTCGCGTCTGGCTTTGGCCTTTCTGTTCTCCTCGGCAAGGAACTCGGTGCACTTTTCGGTGCCGGAGGGTAGGAAACACGGTTCCTTCCCATATGCGGGCGGCTCGGCCAAGTAAGCGCCGAGCTGAACCATGATGCAGCCTTTGCTTCTTTCTGAGCAGAAAGCACCGTCAGTGATGTTCATCATGGAAGAGAGAAAAAAGCCTTTTCTGAGTTTTTCATGCAAGTCCTCGAACTCACACTTCACTGCTTAACACCATCCTCTCCTATTTTGCCTCAGGGATAAATTGGTTTCCACGGACTTGTGCCTGCCATCAAACGTCCCTAGCAGTCGAAACACGCGGCACTAGAGATTCATGCGCCAAGTGTGTAGAAGGGGATGGATCGGAATCGATGTAGGTTAGAGAGCCGTCAGTTTAACTCTGATATATCATCGTGGTCAATCAAATGCCTTTTCGTCATCCGGCCATGAATATCTTCTGCACGCCGAGTAATAAGCGTTCGCCTAGACTGCTAAGGGCACGGACTTTGCTTGCATGCGAGTTGAAGATGAGGATTCGATAATGTTGATGCTTTCAGAATGTCGGCTGAGGCTTCACATCTTCCACTGTGGTGGTCAGGTTAGGAGGAGTGTCTGGACTATGAAACTCAATGCGGCAACAAGCAGCATAGCTAGGCTTAGCGGCCTTGTGACTCTACTATGCCTTCTGCTCATAACAAGCAACATGACGGTTACGAGTATCATGAAGGGCGCGGTTGAGGGAACTTCAAGAGCTGAAGTCTCGAATGGACGTATGACTGCCACGAGCCCGAAGACCAAGGTGATCGTAACTATGTTGTCCCCTATGACGTTCCCGATTGAGACCTCATGCTCACCCTCAAGCGCAGCGAAGAGGGAAACGGCCAGTTCGGGGAGAATCGATCCCAAGGTCATTATCGTAAGCCCGACGTAGAACTCCCTCACCCCGTAGAATTCGATGACGTACAGTGCGCCCCGTACGAGCAGAAATGTGCCACCCAACAGGGCTATGCCACCTAAGGTCAAGTAGATCGCGGCTTTCCTCCGTGTAGTGCCTCCCTCATGATTGTTAGGACCGCCGTTGCTTGTGTTGGAGACTCGCATTGAGAAGTAGACGAACACGGGATACATCGCGAGGAAGATGAGTCCTAACCACCGTGTGGCTCCGCCGGTCAAGATCAACACTAGAGTCAAGAATGTGCTTAGTCCGATCATGAAGGCTGATTCTTTCTCTGCTATAGAGTTGCCCATTTTGAACTCTCTTACTAGGCCGCATAATCCGATGATGAGAGGTATATTGTAGATGTTGGACCCAAGGATATTTCCAAAAGCCAGATCCGAGGATTGCCAAACGGCTGCAATTAAAGAACTCATCAACTCAGGCAAGGCTGTGACCATTGCCACGAAAACACAACCAGTGACCATGCGGTTGACCGCTAGACTCCTAGATATCCAGATGGCTCCCTGCAAAGTGTTCTTGGCGCCCACGTAAAGGAGCATCAGACTTGCTGCAATAGCAACCGCGCATAGGATTAGCGGATACATAAGGGTCCATTTTTCCCATTCCCATCGAAAGACCGGCATATAAACGTTTCTGGAACGGCTCGACGTGCAAATCAGATATTACGAGTCAGCGTTGGCAAGGCTAATATTATAAAGATGAGTGCCTCCTTCAGAGCTATGGTCAGGGGCGAATGAAGGTTTCTTGATGACTGTGAAGCTCACCATAGGGCTAGATGACACGGACTCTCCACGCACAGGATGCACCACATACGTAGCTGCCCTCATCATCGAGAAGATGCGCAAACTAGGAACCGCCTTCACCGATTACCCGAACCTCATAAGACTCAACCCAAACGTGCCGTGGAAGACAAGAGGCAACGGCGCAATCTGTCTGAGAGCAATCTGCGAAGAACAGGTGTTAGGAAAAGTTAAGGATTGTGTCGTCGAGACTGTTGAGGAGCAAGCTGACCTCAGTTTTGGAGGCACTGATCCCGGCGTTGTCTTCTTGACCGGTGAAGTGCCCGGCGAGATTGAAGCCTTCTCGCAAAGAGTGATAGGCGGCGTGGTTCGCAAGGATGAGGCCCTAAGGCCCATAAGAAGACATGGAGCCGAAGCCTTCGGTTTCAAGGACGGAAGAGGGATTATTGGAGCCTTAGCCGCGATAGGCGAGAGACTGAAGGGAGACCACACCTACGAGTTCATAGCCTACCGCAAGCCTGAGAACCGGGGAACTCCTAGAAGGATCGATGCCTCGTCTGTCATATCGATGGAAAAGCAGCTGGGCAACCTGTCCTTCAACAACGTCGACCCTGAAACCGGCCGAATCCTCATAACCCCCAGAGGCCCCGACCCCATACTCTACGGGATAAGAGGCGAGTCCGCTGAAACTGTGATGCGCGGTCATAAACTGGTTGTCGCAGAGGAGCCCATAGAGCGATGGGTTGTCTTCAGGACGAACCAAGGAA
>Ga0315312_1003163_pt1 | contig 10764 bp, 13 predicted proteins | sample TDP7_MG_FD_203629 | JGI IMG/M metagenome (GOLD analysis project Ga0315312, IMG submission 203629) | Freshwater sediment microbial communities from Lake Towuti, South Sulawesi, Indonesia - TDP7 | ecosystem: Environmental > Aquatic > Freshwater > Lake > Sediment | place: Indonesia: South Sulawesi... | reverse complement strand
GCCAAACATTCGCTTGATCTCCGAAGACGTGTACAAAAGGGTGACGGACAGGACTAGCAAAGCAGCATAGTAACGGCTGATCATATGTCGGCACGCTAGAGCAACGATGAAGCCGCTCAGATGGATCACCTCCCTTATGACATTGCTTCTGGATAGTCTGCTGCTAGTTGGTTCCGCACTTTCACCCTTGACTATGGGCACTATCTTCGAAAGCTCTCCCTTAATGGCGTAGTCCGATCTGTAGCTGAGGACAAAATCGGGATTGTGCGCGATCTTGAGGTCACAGAGCTGAAGCATGGATAGGTTGTTTCTGTCATCGGCGACCCCGATGCAATAGCACGGCGCCAAACCTTCATCATTTATGATCCGCCTCAAAGCGATGCCTTTGCCTTCAGGTTCGATCACGTCTCCCCAGACCTCGCCTGTCAAGAACCCATCAGATAAACCGATCTCGAGACCAGAAACATGGTCAACGCCCAACTTCTCACCCAGTCTCTCCAGAGCAACCCTCGGGATGCCTGAGCTAATCAAGACTATCTTAAACCCATCTTTTTTCAGTTCTCCGAAAACGTTCTCGACCCCCGGCATCAACGGAACCCCTTCAAAGAGGGAGATGAATCTGTCTAGGGTCATCCCCTTGAAAAACATGTAGATACTCCGGAGTGCCCTCCTCAATGAAACAAGGCCGATCTCATAGAGCAAGCCAAGGAAGGCTGCTTTGATAAAGGGCCATGCACCCATTTTCCCCATTACTTCAACGAGCGTGAACCTCGCCTTGGGGATGACTATCCCCTCAACATCAAAAACGACCAACTTGTTCTGAACTTGGGAGGTCAAGCTAGCTCACTTCACATCAAAAAACCCCAAGAACCCAGACCCACCAGGGAACTTGGGGCTATTGCATTCTTGCTTGTCTCAGGATTGTGTTCAGATGGTCCTCTTCTATTGCGTTCATCTCGAAAAGTCTCTTGGCGGCCTTGCTGACCTTCAGGACGGCGTGTAGGTTAATCCCGACCTTTTTCAGCCTTTCCTTTCCGCCCTCTTCTCTGTCGAGAAGAACGAAGGCGTCTGTGACCACTCCGCCTTCAGCTTTTATGAATGAAGCTGCTCTTTTGAGGCTCAGCCCCGTGGTCACCAAGTCATCTACAAGAAGCACGCGGTCGCCAGGCATCAGCACGCCTTCAACTCTACGTTCTCTCCCTCGAAGCCGAAGGTTTTGGCGCGTGTATAGAAAGGGCTTCTTGAGACGGTAGGCTACGATGGAGGCGAAAGGTGTTCCGGCGATAGGTACTGCTCCAACTCTGTCGAAGCTCTCCGCTTCCAGTTTTTTGCTTATCGCGTCGACAAGGATATCCGAGACGATGCGGAAGGCGTCCGGGAAACTTGGGATGACTCTCAGATCGACATAGTAGGGCGTAACTCGTCCGCTTGAGAGCTTGAACGCCCCGAACTCAAGGGCATTCGTCTTCTTCAGAATCTGACAGATCTCCTCTTCAGCGAGTTCTGTGCTCTCTTTTCGCTGTTTTCCAGCTGGCACTATTAACCCCTCATAGCAATATGCAGTCAGCTACTTAAAAAGGGGTATGCTAAGCCTTCGGTCTGTCTGCTGCAAGCACGGGTTTCAGCTCATGGCTTCTTGTGTTATGCGGGAAGGTGAGAGCGAGTTTCCCTCAGCAAGGCTGAGTGGAGACTAGCCCAACCCTTTCAGAACCGTCTTGGCAGTAGCCCTTACGGCTTCTGTGCTGTTGAGTCTGGGTTTCCAGCCTAACGACTTCAGTTTGTCTATGGCTAGAAGCATGTACTTGACGTCTCCTTTCCATCCTCTTCCGCCATCAACGCCGCCGGTGAAGCGGAAGGCCACGTCTTCGAGTCCCATTGTTTCGACAACGATCTTGGCTATTGTCTTCACATCGACCCAGTCTTCAGAACCCACATTAAAGACTTCGACGGGATGAACAGCCCTCATGATGCTGAACAAAATCGCTTCAACACAGTCATCAATATATAGGTAGGACTTCGCCTGCGTCCCGTCGCCCAGAATCTCCAGTTCCCGCGGGTTATCCTTGAGTTTTCCAGAAAAATCGTATATGACGCCGTGTCTGCTCCTAGGTCCGATGATGTTAGCCAAGCGGTAGATCAACGCCCTAAAGCCATAGATATGGGCGTAGGCGCTTATCAGGGCTTCTGAGGCGAGTTTCGAGGCGCCGTATATCGAGATGGGTTCCAGAGGAGCATAGTCTTCGGGTGTCGGAATTTCTGACGCGTCCCCATACACGGTTGAGGACGAAGTGAAGGCAAGAAACCTTGGACGACCAGACCTCCTGACAGCTTCGAGAAGATTGTAGGTGGCCACTACGTTCTGTCTGAAATGTACGTCAGGCGCAACTGAGCTCAGCCTAACCTCGGGGTTGGCTGCCAGATGAAATACGGCCTCGCAAGCTTGAACCGCCACGTTTGCCTCTGCTTGATCCAGGAGATCTCCGCGGATGAACTTGAGGCGAGGGTTATCGGACCACTGTTCAAGGTTTTCCAGACTGCCGTTGCTCAAGTTGTCGATGACGTGGACTTCGGCTCCTCGTCTCATAAGGGCGTCTACTAGGTGACTGCCTATAAACCCCGCGCCTCCCGTAACTAGAAAAACGCTGCCGTCGAGAGGTTTGCCATTCATTTTCATTGCTATCGCCCTTCAGCTTAAGACGTCGCTTCCTTAATATAAATCAGCCACGTCAAAAGAGCCATCTCGCTGTCCAACGTCGAAAGGGCCACGTACCGAATGATTGCTACTATCGAGTCAGTTCCTCTTCAGGTGCGCTGGTCATACGTTGCTGATCCGCTTGTGGACAGGTTAGAAGGTGGGAGGACGCCAGATACGCGACAAGGAGTAGCGGTACTGGCAAGTCCTCAACCATTCAGCAAAGCGATATGCAGAGCCACAGTGGCAAACGCGATTATCGCCGCGACTAGCCGCATCTTGCTTGTTTGAACTTCCATCTATAGACCGTCAGGATTGTTGCCCCTATCGCCGGGATGAAGAAGAGGGGCGTCGGCCAAGGCAATTCAGGTATCACTTCATGGGCAACCGAGTAGTGCTCAAGGTCTGGAGACCTATCCCTAAGCCTTGCCACTGGTTGATGTGTTGTCGCAACAACGCCCACCGTACCCTTGACATCTTGCGGGTACCCTATGTCTGAGAGACTGACTGAGAGGCGGATGGACTTGGCACGGACTTCGACCTCTATGGGAGCCCTATAGACTAACGTGGTCGACTCATCCCCACCTACCTCGTATAGGCCGGGCACCCCGCCGCCTTGAACATACCAGTCTGCTCCAATATATGGACCGGCGGTTGCGCCGGAGTTCTCTTCCGTGTCTAGCCAGATTCCATAAGTTCTGACCGATGAAGGCGCGGGAACGGTTCTGCATTCAAGGATGAACGTAAGATGTGTGCCGTTGTTCACCATCTGGACGATCAAGATATCCATCGAGCCGGGGTCAGCGTCGCCAGAAGGGTCATCACCGAGCTGTATAGGGTCTTGAAGAGCCCCTGCCTCTCCGGTCAGAGAGGAAAGTGCAAGAAAACAGGAAAGAAGGACGAGGGAACACCTCCCTAAGGATGCGAGTTCAGCCAATCGAATCTTGCCTCCTAAGCCGTCGTCTGATGTTCCCCTCAGACCCTTTTGCCCTGCTACCTTTCAAGGAAGAAGCCCGGTTCCGCTTGCCACGGCTGGCTGAGTCTGGACCGGTGGAAGTGTGGCTTTCCTCCCCTCCATACGTCTCCCAAAGTAGCGAGGAGGTCCTTTTCCACTCCTCCATGATTCTCTTCGCCTCTCTGAGTCCCGCGCTGAAAGTCTTCGTCGTCTCGGCAGTAGAGGTCGCATCATCGTACTTTTGAGTTGCTTTTGGCTTCCGCTCAAGTTTCCTTTTGAGTTCCTCGCGCATCTTCGAGGCAATCAACCTTTCTAGAAGTTCGTCTTGTGGTGCCAACTTCTTTTCCTTGACCTTTACCTCTGTGGGCGCGAGTTGCTCAGTTCTTAGCCCCTGCGCTTTTCCCGGGGCTTCAGCCGGGCGGCCTTCTCTTGACTGTGGTCCCTTCGGTCTCAGATCCTTGTCCAGATAGCCCTTCTGGATGAGGCTTTTCAGAATCTCTTGCACCTCCTGGGGATCCGCAAGAAGCCTGAGGCACATCTCTTCCAGAGAACTGCCCATGTAGGCTAACGTGAGTACCTTGACCTCTTTGGGAGATAGCCCTTCGAACCTCATGTCTCCGAGCCCTTTACGCGGGGTCTCGTTCAACCTTCTTATTCGATCCTCGAGGTATCTGAAAATCTGGTCGGTTATTCTTTCAGGCGTCTCCTGTGGCTTCTCGGGCCGGGACGATTCAGCACCATTGATCATTGAAACCTTCTTAGAGCTAGGGGGCTCGGCCCTTACGAGAGATGGCTCTTGCTTGACCGGCTGGGCTGGCGGGGTTCTTCCAGCTCTCACCGTAGGATGTTCTTCGCCGACGCGCATAGTTTCAACCTTTGATATTCTGGCCTCCTCAGGAAGTGCAATAACGGATGCCCCGGACAGGATTCTTCTGTTGATTTTCGCGCCGGGTTTGAGTTTGACCGTCTTCTCCGTTGAGACTGCCTCGACTGTAGCGTTCTGTTCCAATGTGATGTCGTGAGGCGAATCGACAACACCTCTTACCATACTATCTCGTCCGACATGGATCTTACCTTCAGACAGAACATTGCCTTCAACTACCGAGCGTTCCCCGACCTCAACGTTGCCAAAAGCCTTGATGCTTCCATGGAGGTGGCATTTCTTCCCTAGTCTCAGATCTCCTTGGACTACTAGATGGTTCGCCATCTCTGTGCCATCAGGCATGCTTATGTTTCCAATCACACGGATTACTTCACCCGGCTCTTTCGTCCGAAGTTCACTTCGAACCCGCTCAAGCCCCGGAACTTGGATGTCCATTCCTTCCTCCCGCACAGTCTGTCCAGGAAACGCTCTCGGGCCTCTATCCTTTCGTCTAAAAATCTCGACAAGAGCAGGAAGGAAGGGCACGATGACAAGGGCAAACGGCACGAGAACGAGGACGTTCACAGCAATAGCCTCCCGTCAGCGTTTGCATGGTTCCCATTATTTTGTCCGTTCTTTCCGTTATGCCCGTTCCCGTTATGGAGCGTGTGGTTCCACTTGTGGCCTTTGCCGTTCGTTAAGGCAAGATCAATAAGAGCCTTCGAGCAGCAGAACACCATCAAGACAAAGGACAGCGTAAGAACTGGGAGGATCCACAGAAGGCGTTTCCTGTTGTCTAGGTACGCCGCCGCCCCAACCTCGAAAAAGGGAGCAAAATTCCCCACTGTACTGTACGAGAAAACAGAGAGAATGAAGAAATAGGGTCCCGTAAGGTCGATAGAAGGGAAAGCCTCCTTCGCCAAGTAAGCCGCCACACCAACCCACCAGCCGAAAAAGACCAAGATTGGCATAAAGTACACACACAATAGCAGAGTCAACTCGGCCTTCTCGTACCTGCTAAGGTGCTTTGCCCCCAGCACGCTCCCCAAATGCTTCCTCGCGCACTGCATATGCCCCTTAGCCCATCTGTACCTCTGGTTCCAATATGCTCTCCATGTCGTAACGGCCTCCTCATACGCTTCGGCGTCTTTGACATACCGGACCTGGTACCCCTTTAGAACCAGCTGAATAGTTAGGTCAGTGTCCTCGGCCAGAATGCCAGGGTCCCATCCTCCGACCTCCTCCAAGGCATCTCTCCGGAAACCGCCTACTGTTCCGCCGTACTGGGGAACCAGAACCAGTTCGTCCCGTGCTTGCTGGTCGACTCTGTAGCCGCCAATCCTCTCTAGCGTCACTATCTTTGAGACGAGCGAGTCTTCTTCGTTCAGGACTGTAACTCTGCCCTGAACAGCTCCCACCTCTGGGTCAGCAAAGGGGGCTACTAGCTTCTCTATTATGTCCAGCTGAGGATAGTAGTCTGCATCGAACGTCAAGATCACCTCGCCATTGGAGAACTTGACGCCTTCGTTCAGGGCGGACGGTTTCCCACCTCCTCCATTTGCTCTATGGATGACCTTGATGTAGCTGTATTTCTTCGCATAGCTGTCCGCTATTTCACCAGTCTTGTCTGTCGACCGGTCGTCTATCACCACGACCTCGAGCCTCTCCTTCGGATAGGTCAGCCAGGTCATCCGCTCCAGAAGATTCCCTATCACATACTCCTCGTTGTGAGCCGGTATGAGCACCGTGACCCTTGGCGTGTAAGCCCCCACGATTCTCTTGAACGACCTCACAAACTGCCGAGGCTTTCCGAAGAGGGCTGAGTAGGTAAAGATAAGGTGCCTCGCCATGTAGGCAACCATCACAATGGAGAGGGCAGATATGATAATGCTGAAGATCATGGAGGTACCTCCCTCTTAAGCCACGACATGCCGACTGCCCACAATGAAACGATCCAGACAAAATCAACCGCAGGAGCTAGGATATAGTGGACAAAGGAGAAGGCGGGCAGGCCGAAATTGTAGGCTACTACTATAACAGAAATCAACCGGCCCAAGTTCCACAAGAAACCGGCGCCGAGGCTAAGGATGAACCAAATCAGCTTTGCCACCAGAGACCCTCTCAGCAGGCCTATTGTGAAAGCAGAGATGAAGGAGAAGACTAGAAGGCTTATGAGACCTGAGCATTCCACGAGAACCTCGAAGCCGACAACCGTCCCATCAAGCAACCTAACATAGATCAGGTAAAGCGGGCTCACATACTCATTCTGGATACCTGCATAGTCCAGCACCATTGTGCATATTCGGGCTATCAAATCCCAAGCTCGCCCTGAGACCAGAAGCAAGGCAAAGGTCAGTGCTAGGGAGAGCTGGACAGCAGCATGGTGAAGCACCGGCTTCTCTTTGTCTCTGTCTTCGTAGGTCATCTGTTGTTCCGCGCCGTTGGGCAATTCTGTCAACCTCTTCCCTTGATGGATTCCTGATACTTGTTTTGAAACCGTATTTCAGCTACTATGTTTCAGCTCGGCCCTCTATATCTAGGTTTTCCGGAGATAAGAGGCTGTCAGAGATTCCCTTCTTGTATGCCACATGTAAACAACTGTAGACAAGACGCTCAGATTAACAGAAATATGTAGAAAGACGCCCCCCAGAAAGCAGGGAAAGCTGAAAGTGCAGGCAAGCCAAGACGTGAAAAGTCATTTCATGGAACAAAGGATGAAAGCCAGAAAGAAGAAAAGGTAACCCTAAGCAGCCTCAATCACGACGCCTCCCCAAGCCCAATGCTTCTTATATTCTTATAAACCCCCAGCACTTCTCTATATGTGTAGGAAGCCGAGTTAGCCAGGGTTTAGAACCCGGTGAGTTGATGATCATCCAGCGCATCCCGACCGGGATTCCCAAGTTTGACGAACTGATAGAAGGGGGTTTTCCCACCAACAGCATGATGCTTCTGGTCGGATACGCCGGAGCAGGCAAGACAACGTTTGCCGCTCAGTTTGTCTACAATGGCGCCATAAGACACCGCGCCAGAGGGGTCTACGTATGCTTTGCCGAGACCAAGGAGACCTTTCTGCGGAACATGTTGAGGTTTGGGTGGGATTTTGAGAGGCTGGAACAGGAGGGCTTGGTTGCCATATTGGACCTGTCCGTAACTCGAGAGGCAGGGCTTCAGAAGAACCTTGATAGGATTATGGAGACCATGGCCTCGCTCAACGCCAGCAGACTTGTCGTTGACTCCTTCTCGGCTGTGAGCATGGGGCTGAAGGAGCCTATAGACATCAGAGTTATTGTTCACCTCCTGTACAAGTTTCTGAAGAAGGCGAACTGCGTGTCCATTCTGGTAATTGATCAGCCTTGGGGCTCATCCTCAATAGGCGAAGGGGTCTCGGAGTTCCTAGCTGACGGGATCATCCATCTCGAGACGTACTTCGACAGCGATGAGACGTTCCGCCGGAGATTAAGAATACTAAAAATGAGGGGAACAAACCATGCGAAATCGCCTTGCACGTACGACATCACCTCCCAGGGCTTTGTCATTCTGAGCACAGAAGGACGCAAACCGGGAAAGGGGACGCGCAGGAAGACAACAAGAAAGACCAGGAAAACGCCAACCAGTGTCAAGGGCTTGGAGCACGAGATGAACTAAGACCGGAACGAAATCTTCCGAAACGTCCTGTGACACTGAAAACTGGCTGAAGGCGGTGTCCGCTCATCGTCCGGTTTCCTGAATTATGGGATACCTTGGTTGCGGCATCCGTCTTCGCGATTGCGTCACTGGTACTGCGCCTCACGGTCTGTTGTGGATGCTTTCACCCTTGTGAGCCTCTGGTAACGACAGGATGTCGTGTTCGTACATGTCTTAGACTCCGACATGAGTTTTGATTATGGTTTATACATATATTACTAAAGAATGCCTAGAGATTCCATGTTTTTTCTTCACAATCGTTTTAATCTTCAGCAGTGAAGGGGTCTCATGCCTTGTGAAGGCTACATCAACGCGCCGCAGGAACCGTCAGCGACGACCCATATCGGCGTACTCTACCGTTCTAAGGTTGAATCCTACCGATGTCGTCATTGCGGCTTCATGACCCAAAAGGATAATGCAAAGACGTCCGGCTACAATTCAGAGCATTCGCTTCGTCACATACATTGCCCCAGCTGCGGCAGAATTGTGGCGTGGCCTTCCGAGGGCATTAGGTTGAGGGGCATGGTCGAAGGCACATTCCTAACTATAGTCGGCGGGGCACTGGCTCTCACGCTGTATCCTTTCCTCAACGTGTATGGGTTGCAGGCGGGTCTGTTCACATCGTTGTACGGTCTCCTGAAGATCATGCTTTTCTGAGACTGTTCTAGACCGCTTGTTGTGAGGAACGTGGCAGTTTACGACGAACGAAGATTTGGGGCAAGTGTTTTTAAATGGCCGGTTGTGTCTAGTATTCTGAGGATGAAACATGCCAAGGATCGAAGGAGATTCAAAGGAGGAACTTCTCTGCACCCGTGTTACTTCGGCCATAAAGGAGGCAGTCATCCACGAGTCGCAGGTTGAGGGTTTGACAGCCTCAGAATGGTTGCGCAACCTTGTTGTAAAGGAACTGAAGGAGCGCGGAGCCCTCCAAAGCGTTTACAGGTTCCCGAATTTGCAGAAACCAGATACGGAATCCTAATCCCTCGCAAGAGAGCACACACTGAACTTGGACTGTCCAAGAGAGCGGATGCTTGGATGCTCAATTGGTCAGATACCGAGAAAAACTGGACGGCTTTGGCCCGTCTTGTTTCTTCTACTGGTATTGAATGTAGACTTCGGATGGAAGCATCTTATTTCTCTGGTAGAGTTCGCCCTCGATCTTTTTGAAGTATCCTATGACTTCCTTTCCCTTCTGAGTTAGGGAGAAGGCGGCTGCGCCCTCGTTGGCATCTTCATGCAGAAGATCTTGGCTCATGAGGAAGTCCAGATACCTCTTCAGCCGCGTCCAGGAAAGGTTGGCGCGGTACATGATGTGTGTCGGTTTCTTCTTGCCGTCAGCGACCGCCTTGAGTATGTCTATGTAAATCTCCATCTGTGATCTTCGGGTCATTGTATGTTCGCCGAAGACTAATCTTCAGTATCTACTTATAAGCTTTATGAACCCTCAGTTTGAAGGATACTTACCTGCGATGCGTGATTGCAGTATGAACCCAGAATCCACGCGCAGGTGGGACATCTTGCCCTTGTACCGAGGACTTGCTTCGTCATTTCTTCAGGGACTCAACTATCTTTACGGTCTCGTCGATTGGGCGTCCTAGGGGGATTCTAATGTAGACGAGTGCATCCTGACCAGATACTGCGGCTCCAGCTCTCTTCCTCTCGGCAGCTTCTCTTTTCTCTCTCGAGGCTGCCTCTTCGCGGATTGCAGAAAGCTCCCCGACAATCTTCTCCAGCCTGTTCACAAGGTTGTCCATGCTCTTTTCGTGTTCCATAAGCGTGGTTACTAGAAGGTCTAGGTAACTCGATCTTCCCCTTTCCTCCGCGCTCATCGTCCATCCATCTCGACTTCTCGGTTTTCGTGCTATCGGTCGAGACTTCTATCTCCCTTTACTTTTAAACCCTTTGTGAACCAGCAAACTTGATGGCAAACTGTGTCGAATACTGCGTAAGTGACGTATGTATCTTTGAGAGAGGTTTTATAAAAGAGTTACTTGCATGTTTCTTTAGTTTCTTGGTATTTTCTTAGGAACTCTTTTGTTAGGAGCGGTTTCAGTTTTAGGATTACTTTTTCGGCTTCTCTTCCTCTTGTTCTTATTGTCCATTTTCCTCTTCCTTCTGGTGGGAATAGGTGTTTTGGGCAGGTTGGTTCTTTTGTTGTCATGGGAACTATTTTTGTTGGGAAGACTTTTTCTGCTGGTTTTAGTTGCTCTTTGTCGCATGTGTCAGCGCCTATGAGTGGGTAGGCGTAGGTGGCGTTCATTCTTTGGCGTGCGCAGGTTGTCCAGCCTTCATCTATGAGTAGTTGGGCTGTTCTCGCCTCGTCTGTTGTAAACCCGTCTGGGTTGCGCCTTCTTCTCGACATTGTTAGAACTCCTTTCCGCAGTCTAGGCAGAGGTATCCTGCAAACTTGCCGTTTGCCTTAACCTGCCTAATCAGGTTGCTGCTCCTACATTTAGCGCATACGACTACGGGCTTGTTCTTGTCCATAGCCCTCTTCACTGCTTCCATCAAGTCTTTAACTGGACTCATTCCTTCTTCTGCCTCAGTTCCTTAAGCCTAATCAAGAACTTC
>Ga0315312_1003161_pt1 | contig 10770 bp, 10 predicted proteins | sample TDP7_MG_FD_203629 | JGI IMG/M metagenome (GOLD analysis project Ga0315312, IMG submission 203629) | Freshwater sediment microbial communities from Lake Towuti, South Sulawesi, Indonesia - TDP7 | ecosystem: Environmental > Aquatic > Freshwater > Lake > Sediment | place: Indonesia: South Sulawesi... | reverse complement strand
TGGGCACGGTGTGCTAAGTCTAGCCCACGGATACTCAGGGATTTCAGAGAAAAGCTGGGAAACGGTCACCTCCTTCTCGCCCAACATTTTAATTAGCCTAACCGTGAAGTAGATGCCGTCGGTCCAGGGCCCCCAAGAAGGGTCCAGGAGCTTCCAAGGCTCACCACTGAAGACGATATCTCCCCCATCCCTTAGGGGAACGTGAATCTGCCCTATCTTTGTCCTTTCCACGTGTCCGCCAGCCTCTTCCACGGCTTCGTCAACGCAGAAGGACGTGTCAGAGGAGGTGATAACGGTACCGCCGCCTTGGGCTTCCACGGCTTCTTTGGAAAAGAGGGCTATCGCCCTGCTATAGTTTACAAATTTGCCTTGTTCATCAATGATGGCGACGCGGTCCGCGTCGGAGTCGTAGGCGACGCCCAAGTCCGCCTCAACCCTAAGGACGGTTTCCATGAGTTCCCCCAGGTTTTCGGGTCTCGGTTCTGGAAGGTGACCGGGGAAGTGGCCGTCAGGCTGGCCGTTAAGGACCAGAATTTCGCACCGCATTTTTTGAAGAAGTTTCGGCGCCACATCATAGGCGGACCCATTAGCGCAGTCAACGACGACGCGGGGGGACTTTTTCCCCAATTCGCCTAGGCGGCGGAGGGCGGCGTCAACATACTTTTGGGTGACACCTTCAACCTTCTCGGCTTTGCCTATTTTGTCCCAGGGCACCCTTCGGTACCGACCGTTCAGGATCAGGGCCTCTAGGGCCTCCTCTTCGCTGGGCACGTACTCCATCCCCTCGGAGGTGAGACACTTAAATCCATTATCCTCAGGGGGGTTGTGGCTTGCAGTTACCATGACGCCAGCATCCACGTCGGAGTGGGCGCAGAAATAGCTTAACACGGGAATGGCAACTAGCCCAAGCTCTGCAACGTCGCATCCGCCCGCCAAAAGACCTGAAAGCAAACTATATTCCAACATTGGGGACGAAGTCCGTGGGTCATATCCAGTGGCTACAGTTCCTCTATTCCCTAGACAGGTGGCGAGGGATAAACCGAGCTTAAGGCCTAACTCAGGCGTCACTTTCCCAACAATGGGGCCCCTTATTCCAGCAGTGCCAAATAACCTCAAGCTCTCCCCACACTCATTCTATAATCTCCAGAAATCTTTAGGCGACCTTTAATATTTTCTTCGCTCATATAAAGCTGATGTCATGTGAGACTCGGGCAGTTCGTTCAAGTTCCATGCTCGAACTGAACGCTTTTTAAATTTTTGCCTTTTTAAAAGAGGCTTTAATTTTAGGGAACTTGCAATAATCGGTAGCGAGTCTTTATATCTTTTAAGCTGTAAACATAATTAAGCGCGTTGTAGAAGTGGTTTCGCTTTTTCTCAGAAGCTTTTCCTAAAAATGCTTTTTTATAAAAGAGAAGCGCTACTATAAATGCTTCATCGAAAGGTACATCTACACGTGGCGCTATGTAGTATCTGTATTTTGGTTTTCCCGCTTTCAAAAATGCGTCTGCCATATCTTTTCGGGATTGCTGACACGCACTTACAAATATCACCTTTGCTTTTATATTTAATTTCTCGATTTCTTCAGAAGTTATTATACTGCCTCGCGTGATTTTTAGCACCGTCTTCCCCTTTTTCCTCTTTCCATGAGCTGATACATGAAGAAAGTCTGTCTCTTTTTCCAGCCAATTGATGAAATCTGCTTTGCTTTCTACCGTGTGCGGGATTATCTCCAGATGCCTGGCCCTTCTTCCATCGCAAGATTTTTTCATAACTTCAAGGGCTTCGGCAATTGATTTTGCTTCGTTAACTCTCTCGTATTTTGGCAACCCCTCTATAAGAATTATTTTTGGCATGTTTTCACCGTAATAATTCTATTAAAACTATTTGAATCCTTATAAACAATTAGCCCAGCTATACCAATCAGTCCCATCATAATATAAGGAAGACCCGTGAATTCTTAGCTTAATATGAAAAATTCTTTAATTCGTTTTCGCCCTCAACCGTTGTTAGATCAAAGAGTTTTCCAAACGCTCAGGGCTTTTACACTTATTCGTGTTTTCTTGGCATGTTTAGCAGCTCTATGATGTCGTTAGACCTGCAGCGGGCTACCTTTACGGGCTCGCTCTCCTTGGCGGGTCGCAGTTTGCTCACCAACTCGTAGGGGGGTTCCAGCCAGAAGGGCTTTATCTCCCCAAGCCTTTCCAAACCCCTTTTTGTCCTCTCTTTAATGAGCCTTCGAGCAGCCTCGGGGTGGAGATGGATGGCCGCACCAGTTAAACGCGCATATTGTTCCGCTGGGAGACCGGAAGTTGGACCGTGTTTGATGCCTCCTTAACGGGAGCAACCTCAATGTTGGGAACCAAGGCACGGGCTTCCCCACAGGCGGCCTTGTCGCCGCTCACCATCACCGTGGGGACGCCGAAATAGGCGGCGAAGAGCATGTTACACCCCATCTCACCCACGGAGACACCGTTAATGGATAGATCCTCAATGGAGGTGCTGCCCGTGTGGGACAGGTGGCCGCTGTCCGCGTTGGACTTGGCGTGTTGGCCTATAATTATGGCTGCGTCAAAGCTCTTGTCACAGCCGAAGGGGTACCCTAATGGCCGTCCAGCCAAAAGCTTGGCTGAGGGGTGGAGCAGTTGGGGGTTAATGGACCCGTGGCCGTGGCCGTCCACCACCAAAATCTCCGTTGCACCGGCCTCGAGGAGACCCTCAATGGCGGCGTTGGTCTCCCGCGTGGTCAACTCTCGAGCAACTTCATAGTAGCGCCCCGTGGGAGAACCATAGTCGTCAAAATTGAGGACTCCTGCCACACCTTCTTGGTCTGTCATTACGTAAACCTTCATTTCACCCATCCTCCAGCCATAATTCGTATTAGAGGGGTCTTGGCATTCCCAAGTCGGCTATGTCTATGCTGTAGTCGTAGATTCGACCAATGGAGGACGCGGTGAGGATGCAGGGGGCCAGCTCCAAAGGCTGGGCGCGGGTTATGTTCTCAATCTCGTGGAAGATTTTAGCCACAGTCTCCCTTTTCTCTCGAATGTTCTCGGCCACGGATATGTCGCGGGAAAACAGGCCAATCATGGCGTCTTCGTGGGCGTCATAGGCAATTTTATGAAGCTTCAGGAGGAGTTGGGAAAGCTCTTCCACTATCTTTGTACCCGCCATCTTGATCACATTTTCGGCGATTTGGGTGGACTGGTCCCCGATGGACTCCACTAGGCTCGCCGCCAGGCGGTGGTCTAAGCAGTCGATGGGCAGGATTCCCAGCTTATCGCTAAGGTTTGGGTTTTGAATCACCGTCCGAAGGATTCTAACCAGGAGGAAGTACAGGCGGTCAACCTCCTCATCCCTTGCGATAACATTTTCAGCTAGCTGAATATCGCCTTCTGTTAGCGCGGTTACCGCATCCCGGTGCATGCTGGAGGCAATGGAATATTCGCGACGGAGAATCCTTTCAGGCGGGAAGGCGGCGGGCTCCAGAAGGCACTGCATAACGATTTTGGAATAGTCTTCTTCAATGATTTCTAAACCGATGAGGCGGCTTGACGCCTGCTGCTTGATCCTTTCCCGTTCCTCTGGACTTATCCTTCCCTTGGCTTCAACTCGGATGATGTCGTATCCCTGAAGGTACCTCCCAATGATTTCTCGGTGGAGAAAGGGTGTGGGCTTCACCACCGCTGTCCTCGGAGCCTGCTCCACGCCGTATTTTGGGGCGATAACAAGGTGACCATTAAACCTCTCAGAAACGGCGACCAGGGCGCCGCGGTCAAGCCCACTCCTCTCAGCCCAACCCTTAGGTAAAGAAACGAGAAACGTTCCGCCGCCAGTCCTCTGAACCCTACGGATTTCCATACTTGAACCTCAACAGAAATATCTAATTAGCCTAAATAAGAATCTATTGAAAACACCCTTTTCTTCAGCCTAGACCGCGGCGGGCATTCATCCTCTTAACTAAATTCAGGGCTGCTTCTTCTAATTTCTCTACACCTTCTAACCCGAACTCGCTGGCCGTCACCTCATAGCCGCCTTCCCTTAGGGCTTCCTCAGTGGGGACATATCCTATGCTGCCGTTGGCGTACCCAATTACAAAGGTGTGGTTGAATCGGGACCCCCTCTTTATGTCTAGCCCTATCTGCACAAAGATTTCCCCCGGCAGGCTCATGAGTAACGTGTCATCCAAGGCAATTGCCTGCAGCTCCGCCTCAATTTCCCCTTTGGGAAGGAGAGCCGCCTTCTTGGCGTGGCCCAACTCAATCTTTGCATAAACGGCGGCAATTTTTGCGCTGGTAATTTCCTTGTCGGAAGCACCTTGTCTCTTCAGCCGTCTGACTAACTCCTCCTTCTCTTTAACTTTCTCCTCCGCCTCTAACGGTTTAGGGAGTTCACGAAGGGGCAGGTGGACCCGTTCGGTCATCACGGATAAATTGACTGGCGAGTGGGTTTCTATTTCTTTAACCACCCGCAAAACCTCCTTGCCCAGGATTTTCCCCAGCCTTTTCGCCCTCCTGAAGGTTCTACCGGGAATGAAGCCGCCGATTGCGCTGATGTCAGCGGAGTAGCCTCCGGGGTTTATGTCGCCGCAGGCGCCGTTTGCGAACATCACAACCGCTTCATCCCCTAAGGCTTCTTTAACAATTCCCTTTGCGTATCCGGGGTAATCCGCCGAGATCAAGAGATTCCCCCAGTCCAGGACGGTTGCATGACATGTATAGTTCATGAGAACCGCCATGGGTTTCCCCTGGGTGTTATCAACGCGGATGACGCCGACGGAATTATCAATAATGCCTCTCTTGGGGTCGCGTCGATTGGCACCGATGCCCTCAACCCTTCCCTGACCCACGCCCAATTTGGCTTCCACCCTTTCTTCGAAAGCCTGAAGCGCCGTGTCAACCATTCTTTCCTGCAGAGATTTTAGCCAGTCCCTATCGACCTCTTCTCCGCCTGTAACGGGGCCTGAGTGGGTGTGGGAGGCGCACAGCAAGATATCGTTAACGTCCATGCCCGTTCGCTCGCCTATCGACTTCCTCACAGAGGAGACCAGATCCTTCTCCACGCCAATGAGATCAGCAGCCAAAATCGCCACCTTCTTAACGCCGTCGTCCAAAACCAACGCGCCCACATGGAGATCGTCGTGCACCCCAACAGCGGGGCCCTTTCTAGCGGCGTAGCCTGCCATGCTAACCCCTACAGGCGGCGTTATCCTGCTTTCCCTTGCCCCCGCCCTGAACACCGTGAATCCTCTCCTCAAGCTCATTAAATTCAGAGAGCAATAAAAATTATTTTCTATAGGGAACTTTCGCCCTTTCCTTGAAAAGGACCTTGGATACCTCCTTTAAGTAGGGCAGTAGGGACTCCATGGTGTAGAAGCTCACTCCATCTGCTCCCGCTTCGCGGGCACCCTGCGTCCACTGAATCACTTGGGCCGCGTCTTTGAGGCTCCCGTGGCTCGTGTGAACCCCAACGTTAATGAAGACCGGGGCTTTCGGGTCGGCTTTCCTGGCCGCGGCTGTGGATGTTCGAATGCGATTCATATACTCCGAGAATTCGTAAACGTAGCCTGTGGGGTTGATGGCGTCAAGATATCCCTTCCTCAGCCAGGCCTCCCAGTCCCGTAAACATATCTGGGGTCCCTTATTGTCCACACATAGGCCGATAGAACGAGTTCAGGTTTAGCCTTCTTTACGGCATCATGGATCTCCTTCATTAGGGTGCCGGTTTGCCCTATTCGCCACTGGCTCCACTTTTCATAGAGGGGACTCTCCCCCGTTAACTCCAGAGGATCGGTGCCATATTCCTCCCTGAACCTTTTGCGGCTATATTCGGAGTAGTCCACGTTGGTCCCTGGATAGCGGAGATAATCAAAGCTGATTCCGTCGACCCCATAGTTTTTGGCAATCTCCATAATGATGCTTATCGCATATTTTCTAAACTCGGGGTGGGCGGGATTACCCCAGCCCACGGCTTGCCCCTCTTTATTGACCATGGTCCACTCAGGATGCGCCTTTATAGTTGGACCTATGTTATCCGCGCCTTGGGGAACCACATAGACAAAGGGGTGAACCTCTAACCCCTCGGTGTGGGCCTCTTCAATGAGGATTTTTAGGGGGTCCCAACCCTCAAACACTCGGATCGGAACTATCCTGCTGTTATACGAGGCATCGCAACGAACCCCGACCACGAAGGGGCGCAGAAAATTCAACTTATGTTTCGCGGCTAAATCCACCATCTCCCTTACTCTTTGGGGACCTGTCTCAGGGTCCGTACCAAACAGAGTGGCGGGATCATTGTCCACGCCCCTAATTTCCATAACTGATCTACTCGCCTTAGAAGGATTCATTTTCCGACACCTAAGGAAGGAATAATCCTTTGGCAGTTTAAATGACTTTTGAAGGGAAACTCTAAAGTTGATTGTTAGGGGTAAAGGTTGCCACGTATTTACCCCAATGCACGGGCAGGGGAACTATTATGAATCCTTCTTTCTGCTCTCCAATGTCTTCAGTTTTACCATTTATGTGTAAACAGGCAGTTATCACCGCGGTTACGGCGTCCACCTCATGCGGAGAGAAATCGCGTTTTTCCCAATCGCCACCCAAACCCATTTCCACAAAAATCTCCTGAATTCGACGCCAATCCTTCAGGGGTATCTGAAGCGCCTTCCTACTAGATGCAGGATGCACCTCAATCACCTCAACCTGCTCCTTCCTAAGGGCCTCGGTCAAGCGGATTGCCCGTAAAGTCAAGTCCTTCATGGCGGGGAAAAGGGGCGGTAGAACGGGATAACCGCGCCGCTGCATCTCGCGATCTGCCTTCCTCAAGGCTCCGCGTTCCGGCAACGTCAAGGGCGCGTCTATGGCAACTAAGGCTGGCTTAGCCCCAAGGGTTTCAGACAAAATCTCATCGTCAGCGTAAAGCTCCTTGACAGTAACTGTTCGCCCTCTCAAAAGGGCCCAACCACTGGGCCTCTCAGGCCGCCCAGCCAGATCGATCCCAACTAAAGGCAACTCACCACCCATCCCAACTATTAAATTAGGGGGAAATAGCCATCGTGTTAGACAATATGCTATGCTAACGTTAATAAGGCATGTAAGCAAAACATGAGATGAGAGGGCTTTCCCATGAAGGTGGTGCAGGTTAAAGTTCCCGAGTCCTTGTCTGAAAGGGACGTTAAAGTAGCCGCAGCAGTAGAAGCCTTCTTAAGAGGTTCAGTTAGCGTTGGGAAGGCTGCTGAAATAGCTGAGGTCCCTATCCACGAATTCCTCCTCGAACTCAGAAAGAGAGGCGTCCCCGCCTACCCATACACTGACGAGGAGGCCCTTGAGGAGCTTAAGCTGTGAGCAGGGCCGTCTTAAATTCCTCCGTTATAATAGCCTTAAGCACCCTAGGGTACCTCAACAAACTAAAGCACGTTTTCACAGAGGTTTTAATCACAAGAACCGTTCATGAAGAGGTTTGTGTTAGAGGGCGTGGATTAATAGGTGAACGTGAGCTTCTAAAAGCTGTAAAGAATGGCCTAATAACGGTTAAGGATGTAAAAAACCGCCTGCTCGTTAATGCTTTACTAGATCCTCTGGCCATAGGTGAAGCGGAAACAATAACGTTAACGGTGGAAGAAAGAGCTGATTACATAGTGATAGATGACAAGCTAGCCCGTAGGAGAGCTAGGTCCATGGGGTTAAACGTTATTGGAACATTAAGGGTCTTAAGACTAATGTACGATGCTAAACTAATAGACAAGCGAGAGATCCTAAAGGCTCTAAAAAAGCTAAAAGAGACAGGCTTCAGAATAAGCGACGAGGTCATTAACAAAGCATTAAGACAATTACCATAACCCCCTATAGCTCCCTTCGGGGTTTAAAAACTATCTTTCATGTCCTTCCTTCACACCTTATGGAATTTATGGGAAGTTGGCGTTGGAGAATAATGTAGCATTTTTGTTCTATGGGGGTGTGTATTCGTTTATTGTTTCTCCTACTAGGCGGACTTTTTCTATGTCTCCGTTGGGGGAGAGCTGGTCAGATATGCCTGCAATGAGGCGGGGTGTGAACTTGTCCAGAAGTTTGAGGGTGAAGGCCCGAAGCTCTTGGTCGCTGACCCAGGGTAGGAAGTGGTTGGCGGGGATTCCGTCCACGAGGATTATGCCCTGAAGGGCCTCATGCAACTCCTCCAGGGTGATGTCTCCCATGGGCTTAGGCGTCACACATTCTAGGGCGTCGAGGCCCGTCTCCTTAATGAAGGGTAATAGGAGCTTTATGTGGCCGTCCCAGTGGGAGGTGCAGAATTTTCCAGCCTCGTGGAGTTCGCGGGTCCGCCTCCTGTAATAGGGCAGGATGTACCGCTGGAACAGGGGAGGGGAGCACAAATCGTGATGAATGTTGTCCACAAAATTAATTATTCGAATAGGGGATTCCTTCACCGCCCTCAGCCTCTTATCGTCGTTCTCCTCCATGACGCGGATAAAATCCTCCACCTCCTCACGGTGTTTCCAAAGGGCAAGAATGGTCTTCTCAAGGCCCATGTACTCGATTACAAGCCTTTGAAAGGGAACCCAAGGCAGATTAACGATAGGCTCCGCCCGCTCACCAAACTTCTCCACTAGTTCCGAGTAAAGTTGGCGGTCAAACTCGAACCTCTGTCCACTTAAAACATAGGCGAGGACCTCGAAGTCTTCAATCCCTTTAATGAAGTATTCTGTGTGGTAAGTGGACGCGCCGTGAACGGTCTTCCTGCGTACTTCCCTCAGTTTTCCCTTCGGAGTTATATAGGTGGTGGAGACGGTGCTCCCATCATCCCTTGTTCTTACCTCCACTTCCTCACCTTGAATGCACCTTATGGTATCGTTGAAGAAACGGTAGGTGCGGGGTGACGCCCCTAAATCGTCGTAGATTTCCAGGAGTCCCTTCCCCTTATATCTTTCAGGAAGAGTCCCGAGCGCCTTGTTCACGTCATACCAATGGTCAATCCTGGGTTGCCAAACAACCCTGTCAAACTTTTCTCCCTTAAAGACAGCGAGTATGCGCTCCCGCGGAGTCAATGTCCACAACCACCCTTCAACAATGAAGAATAACCCTCAAGATGTTTAAATTCCTTTAAGGAATTATAGCAATTCCTCCCTCAAGCCAGTTGAATCGGGAATCGAAAAGGGATGGTTAATTCTGTTAACTTAAGAGAATTTGAATCAACATAGGATTCTGTTGATAACTACGTGCACGTGTGCTAAAATACACTCAAAGCAATTATGCCATTGAAAGAAGAGTTAATGAGCATTCACTGACAGGTGTGAGATCCAAACCCGCATCTCAGTACGAGTATGGTTTGGCGCCTTTACCGACCTCTTTTTCGGCGCGCGCTAACAAATCTTTTGTGAGAAAATGTTATATTTCCCCTTTTTATAAAATGTACGGGTAGAATTCGCATGGAAACAGAAGGTGATCTCGATAGAATATTTTCACTTGTTTCCAATCCACTTAGACGGAGAATAATTGGCTTTCTTTCAATCAAGGTACCTCTTACTTTTTCTGACTTGATGGAATATTGCGGTTTAGATGTTTTTAAGCAGTGCGGAATGATGGATTACCATCTTAAGGTCCTCCTTAAGTCCCAAGTTTTGAAGAAGAGAGTAGAGGGATACGAATTAACAGAATTTGGGCAGCGTGTCGCTGAACTATTACAAATAAGTACTAAATTAAGATCGTGGTGGAAGAATTGCGAGCCTGATGGGGAAATTTTGGCGATTGACGCGCTGGAAGATTCTATCGCGCCATTGGACGATCAAACGACCAAGATAAGACGACTTATTACGAGTCTTGAATTATGCCACCACAAGGCCGAAAGACACATTGAAGTGATTATCGAAGCAATAGGGTCGGGTGGTACATCCAAAGGACCCGGAACGCGACCGCCTGGACAAAGACATCCTGTCGAAGACCTATGGCAGAATTGCTACAATATACTTTCCGCGTGGTGCTCAGGTTCTCCAGATGAAGCCATACGTCTTGATGTCGGTGGTATACCAGCTAGCGAGCTAATGAGCTTTATTGGAGATCGTACACCCCTAAAGGTCTGGCAAGTTCAGCGCATAATGGACAAAGTCATGTCATTCCTGGAACCATCCTTCCGTTACGTCGAAATGGTGGAATATGGAGAACATTACATAGAACATTCAGAATCTCGCGATCTCACAATGCGAGCCCTAATCCACGATACTAAAGATGGAAAGGATGCGGAAATAACACTGGCAAGTGCCATAGACCACCTCGAACCATGTCACTGGAATTTCGTAGGGAATCTCGTCATTGTCCTTAAGGCCATTGGCGGGGATCTTTTCCCAAAGAAGCCTTTTGCTGCGTGTGGGCGGAATATCAAATTGACTCCCATTCGCAACAGAATGAAGATTGTCTCGAATACCCTTAGAGCCTTCTGCGAAGGACGAGATGTGCCGAAAGACGTGGATGGCAATATCCTTCGTATTCTAGGACAGAAGACGCCTGTGAAGCGTTGGCTAGCAGCCTCCTTAGACAAGACCATAAGGTCACAGTTGGGCCTTTAGGATCGTAAGGAGAAAAATAGATGATCTGCGCTGATCTTGTAATGAACGCGATGTCATATCACCCTCGCCACCGGCAAGGGAAGGTGGCACAGGCTTACTGGTCGTTTGTCGCGGATTGGCAAAAGGACAATGGCGATCTTCACCGACTAGGAGGGCAGTGGTATTTAATTGACTTGGCATCTCGATTTCCCTTCCCGTCTGTCCTCGGCATCCTTGAA